>Ga0163217_1032072_pt1 | contig 12267 bp, 8 predicted proteins | sample SynspAceP_FD_185933 | JGI IMG/M metagenome (GOLD analysis project Ga0163217, IMG submission 185933) | Saline lake microbial communities from Ace Lake in Antarctica - Synechococcus sp. Ace-P (PacBio error correction) | ecosystem: Environmental > Aquatic > Non-marine Saline and Alkaline > Saline ... | reverse complement strand
CCCAGCATGGCGATGAAACACTCCTCAGACTCAGTAACAGCGAAGGAAACCGTGGCAGGCTCGCATACCTGGCCCACCCTTTGCCATTCTGTATCGATCTGGATGCCACTGGCCAGCCCAACGACACTCCAGCGTCAGCCAGCCACACTCCCAGGGATCGATCACCAGCGCGTGCCATGGGTTTGCCTGCCCATAGGCACCGGTCTGCGCGGGGCGCACACTACGTGTTCTCAATCGCCTTCCTGCAGCAGCACCTGCAATATCCTGCGTGATCGTGAAGCGCTGAACTCACCAGCTCTTCTCCAGCTCCAGCCAGATCGGTTAGAGCTCCAGGAACGCACGGTCGTAGCAGATTAACAACCCACCCTGCAACCCGGCACATCGACAACCGCGATTAGCGGTCCGGCGAACGTTCCATCGCGTATGTTGCGTCCGCAGATCCACATCAAGAGGGATAGTCTGCGGAGCCAGCAGCTGGCCGTCCTGCCCACCAACTCGCACCGTGAAGGACGCGCTCCGGCCGCACAGAAATCCACCCCCCAGCAGTGGACTTGTAAAACGCGGCCATACCGTGACCAGAAAAACGCTGCAGCCGGCCACTGGACCAACTCCACGCGGGAGTCACGCAGAAGGCGAAATTCTCGGGCAAAACCAACCATTTCGCGCCGGCGCTGGCAGGCCAGCCGATCATCCTCAGCCCTAAATTCGCCTCGATCCGCGGCTGGCGGTCATTGCAGCAGCGGCAGAAGCCAACACCGGAAGAAAGAAGTGCATGTCGCGCAGGAAACGTAGGGACGCTCCAGCTCAGCAGCCCCCGTTGGCGTTGCGTCAGCTGCCTTGAGCAACGCCCTTGATGTCGGATGGCACAATTCAGATTTCCAGAGCCCCAGCCGCGGAATCGCACGTTGTTCCCCAGCCTCCAGTCCTGCCAGGCTGCCAGCCAGGCACTCAGTGTCAGTTTCCACTCTCCAGAGGCGCGCGCCTCGTTATCGTTCATTGCGACTCCACCGTCGCCCCTTTTCAGCCAGTCCATGCGGCGGGCTGCGTGACAGCCCCGCGCCAGGTTCCTCAGGAGTACCCATCCAGCGTGCCCACATCCAGACCGGCTCGCCCCTGCTCGAGCAGCCGCTGGCACGCATCGTAGGCATACAGCTGTCAGCGCAGGGACTCCCGACCGACGAGTGAGCGCGTCCATTGGTGGCGCAGAAAATCCGTTTGCCACCCACCAACTCCGCGTGACAGCCAGAATTACCAACAAACCCCTGAACCGGGGATCCGCCTCGCTCGCCGTCCCGCAGCCTTCGCAGCCGGCCACCAATCTCCGCCCCACGTCCGCAAGATCCGAAGCCTGGACCCTTCTCACCTCTGCAGCCACGATTGTGGTTGTCGGCACACGCATCACCCACGCTGACGGGCTGGATCCAGCGCCTGGCCGCTGCTTCGGCCCAGCCGCACGGACGACTGAAGTAGATCAGCACGCCCCGCCCTAAGGGAGGGGCGTCACATAAGCAGCACCTGATCCTCCCTTGACTGTGCGGCCAAAGAGAGACCAACACGCGACCTCGCGCTTCTTGCCCTCTCGGAAGAGCCGACAACTGCGGCGAATCACCGCCCGTATCCACTGGACCGCCGCGATCGCCGACCGAGGCTGCCCGCGTCCCGGCCTGCTGGTTGAAATTGATCGCAGCCCGATGCCTTCGTGAAACCTGCTCGCACCGGTCCAGCGCTTCTGGCACATGGAGGAACACGCAGCACTCGAACCTCGCGACTGCCTGCGCACAAGCCTCGCCCCCCCAAGGCTCAAAGGACATCGCTTCGTGGCTGCCTGGATGTCAAGCCCGCCGACCACCTGAATCCCCTCACCAGCAGGTCAAGGGGCGATCAATGTGAACCTTGACGCGGCTGCCCCTGCTCGGCCTGCCGGCGATGCCCGGGGTGATCACCCGGCTGGTGATCACCAAGGATCCGGAACCGCTACCCAAGGGCGTCACCGGCTGCACCAGTCGGTGAAACGATTACGCACTGGCTGATGCGTGCGACGCCGCCCAACCTCGCAGCGCTCCATGGGCAAGCCCATGGAGTGGCGGTGCCATCGCGTCCACCCCCTGCTGTACGGCCGCCACGCGATCCGGTGCACTCTCGAATGCGTCGCCGCCATCTATGCTGAAGGGTGCGGGCTGCCAAGGTGCAAAAAACCGTGACTGGAATCCCGTCCACTAGCGATGTGTGCGGAGGCACATCACCCCGGAGAGGATCTGCCCGATGTTTCCGTTCGGCACCACATGGGCTCTACGCGCAGGATGAGCTCAACCTTGTCGCTTCAGTGCGTCACCCAGCGGCGTAACCGTTTTCTCACACCTTCAGGGCGGCCGCGAAGAGTAGCCGATGTGTCGATCCCCTGAACCGATACTATACTCCATCCGCCACATATCCCGGAGATCCATCTTCCTCCAGATGACAGGCTGAGCACAAGCTTGCCATTATCGCCATCGACAAGCCCTTACCCGGCCAGGCCAAAGCGGTCGCGATGCCCTTTGGAGCGCCCTGCCCAGTTCACCACACCAGTTCTGGTGGTGTCGACCGCGCATTCAACATCGCCAGTGATCCCCGCCAGGTGTTATCTGCGATCATCCCCAGGGATCCCAGGGGATTCGTTCGTTGAGGACACCGTTCGATCCACTGATTCCCAGCGACGCTGGGCTGGGCGGCAGGCTGCGATCGACGCCACCACAAAGATCGGCCGGAAAGCGCACCTGGGCAACGGCTCAGGCCGCCCGACCTGAGCTGTACGCCCATCTCGATGCGCTGGCCGAATTGCCTCCGACTCGATGCCTGCATCCCGATCGCTATTGGATTACACGCTGAGCATTGCTCGAACGGCTGGCGGCCCGCGCTCCTAGTCGATCACTTCCAGCAGGTATAATATATACTTTTTGTCCACAAGTATTAAATTTCACCGCTAAATACCAAATTCTTTAGACAATAAAGAAGCTTGCTCACTATAATCCACCTCTCAAGATCACGAGATATCCAGCCAAAATATAAAGCAAAGACATCCTCAGATTAACTTGGGTGATCCCGTATATTCGGGCAGCAGACCAGGCCTCCGCTTGACACAACTAACTGCCGTATTATATTCTAGAAGCAAGCTCAAAAAGCGGTCCATAATTAAATTGACCACAGCTTAACAGCCGGGTAGCATCTTCTATCTCTTGTAGTTGGAAATATGCTCAAACGTCACAAATACAATATTGGCTCGAACGTTTAATTAACATAAGCGTAATCTCGTTCTATCCATTGCTTTGTGCTTCTCACGCCTACAAGCTCTCCTAATACTCGCTACCAACAGATCTTGTAAGATTGCTGAATACTTGCAAAGAATATCTGTCAGTGAATAGATTTGCGTTTCATTTGCTTAGTTTCTAGTCTAAATATATGACAGCGGGCACCATTCTGTGTGAGATGACAAACTGGGAACATCTATCTTTCTCCCAATTTGCATCAAGAATTATCTACTTATAAGCATATCATAATCTACAATAAAAGTCGAACAAAAACTGAAACACATAGCTAGCCATTGTATGCAAACGCGTAAAGAGCAAGGGCGAGCTTCTTCTCAAATATTAAATAATTAAAGCTCCTCAGCTCTCATTGCATATTATATATCTCATATCAGATATTTACACTGAAATTCAATTTTAGCCTTCTGTATCTCGCTCCCTGATAGCCTGGCTCAATTTACCAACACGTAACTCCTGAAAATGAAAAAGTTATCGTATTCTAATGGCCGCCCGATGCGGATCCTGTATAATTATTTTAGCTAAGCACTCCAGTCTTCAGGAGTAGACTTATCCAACCACAGTTCTATCCAGTCCGAAAGAGTTCTCTCGTTCGCAATATGCAACCCAAATCATATGTTTGCATAATAGAAAATTCCTGCTGGGCCAGTTTGTAGCGCGTGTGCGCTTGAGAAAGTAAAAATGATGCTCAACGCGCGGCAGGCGATCCAGCTTTGCTGGAGCCTGCGTGAGCCCGAACCGCTGCGTCAGGGCCATCCTGCTCCACCAGAATGCCGCCCATGCTGGAGCAGGTCTGTTGGCTGCTTCGCCGCGCGGGTGGGAGCCGCGGGCCGCAACGGCGCTCGACTAGCCGCAAGCCCGCAGCAATCCCTGTGGAGTTCTCAGGCCGTGGCCTATCCGGCGCTATTCCATCAGCTCCAGCTCCAATTCAGTACCAGAAACAGTTACAGAGTCAGTGCTGAAGGCTGGAGCCGCCAAGTTGGCTGCAGGAGAACGGTGCCAGGGCCCTGGAGCCGGGCTTCCCTTCTCGGAGCGGGAACTGCGGCTTCTAGCCCGAAGCTCGTTATACCTGCCAGTCAGGAGATCTGCCAACGCGGCCTGAGCTGGCTGAAAGTCCCACGCTGAAAATCGCTTTCGACCCAAGTGCCTAAAAGTTCCTGCAAGCCGCCAGACCTGCACTCTGGCTGCACCGCAACCCTCAGCATCGCGGCAAGCACCCTGAACGTGAGGTCGTCATTCGGATCTGCAGTGGACGTGAAGCCGCTCAAGGGCTGGCCAATACACCCCCGGCTCAAGCATTGCGCACGGCTAATTGCGTGTCGCCGCCCTGCTCCTCTGAATGCGCACCGGGCCATCACAGAGAGAAGCCGAAATGCGATGGCCCGGCTGATCGCATCCCAGTCTTGCCCCCCAGGAGCCTGCCAAAACGCTGGTATTGTTCCAGGCGTCTAGGCCGGGTTGCTTGACATTCAGGTTGATCCGGCGAGTCATCCCAGGGAATGCCGCTATGCGCCTGATACATCGGACCGGCGGAGCCCACCACCATGATGGTCGGCTCGGGCCCGTACCCCACGGGCAGCCACCCCGATCACCTGTCCCATGGTACTGTCTGGTACACCTAACTGCCTGCGCCCCGTACATGCGGAACCGGTCATCACCTCATCGAATACAGGCGCCTCGTCGCGGGTGATTCGCCGCAAATCCCTCCAGAAAAGCCGCCACGATTGAAGCGGGCATCCCACCACCGGTCCAGTATTCACCCCGCGATTTCCCCGATTTCGGCCAAAACCTTTAACCTCCAGGTCTTGTACGTGCCTGAGGTTCGTGGTCTGCGGCACGCGGGGAAATCGGCAGCGAGGTGCAACCGAACCGCCTGACAGAACATTCGCGTGCGTGGTAAAGCCTCGAACTGTATCAGCTTCTCGGCATGGAACACGCATCAGCCGCAGCACACATGCAGGCTCTGCGAGGGACGGAACGCACCATTCACGCTGGATCCGGCCTCACACCATTCCGCCACTCGGTCTCAGCGCAGGGCGCCAAGCTTCCTGTCGGAGGCCTAGCAGGCGGCCATACTCGGATGCGTGGCCCAGATCGCCCCCCAACTCCGATGTAATCGAGTGTAGCGGCCATCCACATCCCAGTCGTAAGCCCCTTGACGCGGTCAAAACGATCGCGCTGCGCCCACGGAGCGAAACCCCACCGGATCCACCGCCCCGATCAGCTTGGAGCAGCGCGTTAAACATCCTGGGACCGTCGGTGTTCAGGCAGAGCCATACGGGGCCATCAAAGCTGAACCGCAACTCAGATGCTCCGCAACTGAACTGCTTAAGACCAAATCGCCTCAATGTCTAAACAACCCATCTACCGCAACACGGGACTATTCGCTGAGGCCGCGCCGCTCGTTAAAGTCCAATGCTAACCCTCCTTTGATACGCCCAACACCTTGGCCTCCTGGAGGCAATTGAACAACGTCTCGACGATCTGCCAGGCGCGGGCCTCGTGGCAAGCGCCAAGAGCTGCCACTATCACCAGCACGCCTACCCTGCACCGCATGAGCCCCCTCTTGTTGCCGAAACCACCGAGCAAGTGGCCGCCATCGCGCTCTGCAGAGCTGGGAGTGCCTTCGTCCGCAGTGGCACCCCTCCGTCGACGTGGTGAACAGGAAGCCCTGCGTGGTGACCAGCCGAGCGGCCGGCTGGCTCTCACTGAAATCAGCGCACACCGTGCAGCCCCGGGCTCGTCAACACGGGTACCGGCGGTGACTTCGAACTTATTACGCCCCATCCCTCCACCAGTGCGGCAGATCGGCGCAAAAACTGGCAGAACGCCGGGCATTGGCCTCAAAACTGCGTCACCAGCAACCACGTCTCGATCTGGTGTCTGCCGATGCCAGATCACCGGCTGCGGTTCGTCGGCATGACCGGACTGAATTGCGGTGGTTTTCTCGGTCACGGAGACCCTCGGCAATTCCACGGCCATCACCCGCGGCTCTTGCCCAACGCAGACCGTTGAAGTGCTGCTGGCCGATTTCAGTCGATGGGAGCCTCGTAGCCCGTCCCAGTCACGCTGGCGTGTGCCGGCTGGAGAACATGGATAACTTACATCAATGCGGTCGACTACCCTTCTGCCACGAAGAACCCGCAATGCGCCGCTCTGCTGATTAGCTCGATCCCAGCAGGAAGTGAGCGCGGCGCAGGGAAGCACACGATTCGACTCTCGCCTGCCGGCCCGCTCTGAGCCGTGGCCCCAGCGAAGCGATCGCCCGGCTCTGAAAGGTCGCAAGCTCTGCTGCGCGGCCGATCACCCCACCTATACTTCAGATGTGTGGCTTCCGCATTCCTACGCCGGGCTGGCGCGATTAACCACTAGCGCCGCTAAAACTGCCGGCCAACGTCTCCATGCCTGATGCCAATCTCACCCCTTCCTCTACGACCCAGCAACCCCGGGTTGGGGGATCGCGGTCCAGAACTGAGCACATCTTCGTCTGGCATTGATGGCCGCGCCAGCTCACCGTGAGCACGGTCGCTCACAAGCGCTCTACTCGACGATGCAGCCCGGATCTGGCCACATGCAAGTGCGCCGGCAATTTCCGAAGGTCCGCCCAAACCCCGCAATACTTCCCCACCCGCGCATATTGGCGATCGCTCGGGCCGCACGACCACACAGGTGATCGCCAATTGTCCCGAAACGTTGGAGTGTCTGAGCGGACCCTTTCCCTCATCCTTCTCTAAACAGCGTTCGATCGAGCTGATCGGACTTGATTTAATCGTCACGAGCTTCTCTTCCACTGCAATTCCACACCGGGCATGGTCGCGGTTGTGTTTTGCCCGGACCACTTTCGATGCAAAGCCGTGGCGCAGGCGATCAAACGTTGAAATGTGATCATCCCAGCCCCGTCCGGTCCCATGGCGCCCTGGGCCCACCAGCTCAATGCTCTCCGGCTCGAACAAACGGAAACATCGGTTGCAGCGATCCTTAATGCCGCCGCAGGGATGCCTCTGCCGTCGCTGACATGATGCCTCGCCAACGGCCAGGGTGCTGGATTCCGCCCCAGCTATGTGAAATCTCCACCAAGCAGAGACCCTCGGCACGCCGCCTGGCCTCGAATAGCCGCAACAGACACCAAACGATGGAGGCTATTCTCGCTGCCCAGAAAAAGGGCCCATTTCCCCAATTTTTTTTGCGAACTTAAGGTCAGCACCCGCACCCATCCACCAGGCCTGATTCCACCGTTTCCTGTTCACTCAAGGCCGCGCCCATCCCTTGCAAACATAAGCGCCAAGCCAACCTTCAATCCTCCAGGGGTTGGCTCAGTATGCGATCACCTTGTAACCTTCGACCTGATGCAGCCTTTAACCCAGGCTTCGAAGCCTCAGCGGGAACATGCTCGACCTTGTTCTGCAGCCAAAGCACATGCGTTGCCCTCCAGCACCCAGCACCGCCAACGGCTCGACGGGGGTGAATTCACTTCCAGTCGATGCGCATGCGCGGAGGTCACCGTGCGAAGACCCTTAGCATTTCCCATAACCTCCGCCGTTCCCATGGCCCGTTGCTGTCTCACTCCTTGGCCTGCTCACTCCTTCCTCCTAGTCTCCGGCCTTGCCGACAGGCTGGCGTGCACGGAGCGCCAATCCCTGCAGCCACGACATCCTCATGACGCCTCCAGGAAAAGATCATCGACCCACAATCCACTTGAGCTGTAGAACAGCTTCGCCGCAGTAGCCTCAAAAACGCCACCAATCCCGCTTATGCTAGTCACCTGCCCTCAGGGGAACTGGAGTCAGCCACGTGGCCCCAATCCCTGGTATGGCAGGTATGGCGCCTAACCGGCCATTGCTGGCCTCTCCAATGGGCCTCCCCAGGACCCCACCTGAATCCAACGATCCTGGCTCAGACCGTTTCCTCTCAGCGAAGAAAGTAGGGCCCTGGGTCTCCGCGCTCTATGGCTGAGCAGCGCAAGCCAAGCTGTGTTCCATCTGTGGGATGTCTTTCCAGCTCCGGTAGAGCTGATCGCCTTCCTGTTGCTTCCCCCGCTTGTAAAAGTCTTCGCAGCCGGCCGACCTGGCAGGGCTTGGCTGCGCTGGGCTGCTTGCTATGGAACTGGACGCTGCCTGGCGGCCTCCAGTGGCCTGCCTTTCCCCCGCCCTGCTCGAATTGAGTCAAGCATCAGGCAAGTGCTTCGATCCGTCGGTGATTAGCACTGCTACCTACGCGTCGCTCCCTCGCATCTGATCCCCCTTAATTCGCAGAACAACCCGCATGGCCACCGATCGCTGCTGATCGCCCATTCGCTCCAGCAACGCCTGCTCTCATTCTCTTGAAGTGCCAACAGCAATCCAGCAACCGTTGTTGCTCGCGGGCTTTGCCGCGCGATATCCCGGAGCCAAATTGACTTAGCGACGCTTCTTGCTCGGAGCATCAGCACGGCCAGCCGAACCCGGCTGGCCACCACCAGCGGTCCACAACCCAAGCGAGAACAGGCAGACCACCAGCCAAGGGCCCCGGGGGCCCACATGCCACCACTCAGGCTGACCATGGCTGATCGTTGGCCCTGAGTCTGCTGCCTAGCCTGGCTAGATGCCACTGCCATTGGTCCCCCGCCCTCACAATGCCTCATCCATCCGATTCCGGTACCGAACCATGCAGTTACCGGAGCCATTGCTTGTCCGCGCGTCAGAAAAATACGTTCGACCGACGCCGAGCAGCCCAGCGCGGTTGATCCGCACGACACGGCCACGAGTCGAACGGATTACTGGGCTTCTCAGCCTGGTTACCGCCACCTCACATGCCACTCCCCATCTCTGTAGATCTACCCTACGTCTTCCGAAAACCGGACAACCTCCACCTCCGATCGTGGGCTTGGGAGCCGAGCAACCCCACTCCCACAAGCCGCTGATGCCTTGGAGACGGCAATCGATCCCAGGCAAAACGGCGATAAATACTTCCCAGAGACACTACTTCGCTCGCGCCGAGTATCTACACCACCTAGAGTCGTTCTATCAACATCCGCCAAACCCCGCGCCTACGCAGCGCGTTCACCATTCAAATGCAGCTCAAAGGCGAATTCCCCTGACACCTGCGTCAACTTCTTCCTTACCTACCGTCAGGGCACCATCGGTGCACGAGCGCTAGATGATCGCTCCAGTCGTCCAGCTCGCAAACCGCGCGCAAGAATCGCCGCAGTACAAGCGAACGCAATCAGCGCTAGCCATGCAGATCCAGCCACCGCGTCTGCGCACTGCGATCATCCGCCGTGGGCTAACTGCTAGGAGCCCGAATCCACAATCCCTGGGCAACTGTCGTTCGCAGGACACCCGCATCCGCTACTCCTCCAGGCTCAGCGCTTCTCCCGGGCCATCTAACACTCTGCTTTTGGCCACTGCATGGAATCTCCCGTATCGCCTTCGCGCGCCTTGTGCGACCCGTTGATGGTGTCGTTGTGGGCGCGGCGGGCATTCCGGAAAAGCCCTGCCAGCGGCCAGCGCCCTGCGGCGAATCGCCAATCATGAGCGCCATCGGCGCTCTGAATGCAATGACCGCCATCGCGGTGTGATCGCAGCCGGGCCTCCTGCGGCCGGCCGCAACTCAATGGCAGCACCGCAATTCCGACCGCCAGCCACAAAGTGGCACATAATCTGCGCCCGGAGCGGGTGCTCAGGCCGGTATCTGCCCCGAAAAAACGCTATATGCACTCCAAATGCGCCGAATGACAGCCCTCTCGCGCGTGATGCGATTATTGCCACAGCCACTGACATAGCGATCCGGGGAATGACAGTTGTTGCCGCAGCGTTACCAGCTCAGAGGCCCGCCGAAAACTGCTGGCCGCACCCCGCCCCTGATGCGCTGGAAGCCATGGCCGGCCTACCTCGATTGCCCACCGCGTGGCCGACATGGTGGCTCCCCTGTCATTTGCCGCCCATCTTGTGGAGGCCCATTCCAGCCGTCGGATTGACCTGCCTACCGCTTGCGCTTGAAACAGCGCGCATGTGGGCTGCGCGTTTCTCGCCTCCACGCTGAGCGCTGGAGCGCAACCGCCGCAGCAACCTGCTTGACCTGCGCCCAGCAATCACGATCGCCGATCTATCCACGCTGAGCAGCAGGTGCTCAAGGGTTCTCGGTGTTTCGAGCCAGCGCTGTCACGGCCATGCCGCGGAGTCTGTCATTTCCAGAAATGGGCGGTGGATGCTTTCATTGGTGGGTCTGCGCTGGCTTGCTAATTTCTGCTTGATCGGCTACTGTTCCCGCTGCCAGCCATTTCGTACCACGGCCTCACGGACCTGCTGCTTTCAACTCCTCGTTCTGAGCTGGGATCCCCCGCATCGCATCCTTAGCAGATGCGGGTTTCCGCGTCAGTGACCACGCCCACGTCTGCCCTGATCGGCCCGAGGCGAGATTTGCGCCTCGCCGCCATGTGCCGCTGCCTGGGGATCGCTGGGCCACGCAGATGGACGATCTCGTTCCCAATCTGCTCGCCTCTGTTGGCGCAATAAACCCGACCCTTGGCTGAACCGCCCACCAGCTCCGAGAGCCCCGGTTGAACGGTAGCTGCTTGCGCAAGCCCAGATGATGACGCCAGCGCGAGATCTGCCCTTCCTGGCCGAGAGCTGGCTGCAGGGCCCTGGTGCGCCCACGGCCCAGAGAGAAAGCCGCAGCGCCTGTGCATTACCTGGTTGCACGCCCCTGATCAGGCCGACTTTGCGCCGAGTCTGTGCGCCACAGCAGACTGGTTCGCGAAACAGCTGCAGCATCCTCATCTGCCCGTATGCTTCAATATGTATCATCCCTGGGACCGTCCGGCTAAATGCCCGTTCCACAGCGGCGAGCCACCAAACCATACGAACACCTGCGCCCTGGACCCGGGCACACGCCTCAGCCTGCGCCACTCCAATGAGCAGTAACCACGCCCTGTCTGGACAGGCGACTGCATGCAATCGGCATACACCGAGCAACGACAATCCTGAACAACATCGAGGTTTTATCCACTTCCCCTCCCTCTCATTCTGCGCCTGCCCGGCCTGCTGGGCCAAGCACCCAACTCCCGGTGGGTCCGGCCTTGAGCCTGCTGAGCTTCCTTCGTGCCCCCCGGCGGCTCGGCAATGCCCAGCTACTGCCCACGGCGCCTCTGACCAGGTTCTGTGTCTGACGATCGGCATCGCATCAGCCTGCTGGCCTTTGTGTTCCAATCTCTTGCCTGTACTGGTCGGCTGCGCTGCTCGGCTCGGCCTGCCTGACGCACTGCGCCGCTTCTACCTGCGCTCCTAACCCTGGCTTTAAGTATTTCCTGATTGCATTGCATCTGCAGCGGCAGTGCAACTTGGGCTGCGCCTGTGGGCGAAGCAACCAACCAAGAGCGAAGCCGCCTTGCTGAGTGTGTTCCCAGCAGCTCGACCTGACCACCCCCAGCCTGGCGCTCTTGATCCATCCTCGCCAGGCTGCGCTGTTTGAGTCCTCCCGTGGGCGCAGTCTGGTCTAGCCTGCTTGCCCTTACTGCCTATGTGCTGGTCCGCGCTGGGCTAATCCTAGCGTCGCCATGGCGACGACTCGGGCTCCCAATTGCTGATCTCGCCCACGAGTGAGGCCCCTTTTCATCGCCCTGCTGTGTATCCACGCTCCCCGCTTATGCACCCATCTTGTTTGTTTCTGCTTCCGGGGTTTTCGCTGCGGGCTCCCCTGTTGACCCAGCAGGCGAACATTGCCTGCCCAGGTGGTTGGCGGCTTCGACTGGCCTTACCCGTCTTTGGCCGGGCGCGCCAGCGAGCTGGTGTCAGCATGGTGCTGTTTCCCTTGTCGAATCCCTAGCCCCACGTGGTCGTTCCCTCATTACGGCTCGCTTCATCCGGGCCGACCTGTCGCCCTAGGTCCTGCCGATACGGCCCTGTGCCACCCTGAGCTCCCGCGATTCACCCGGCCGCCACCGGGCTCCATGCCCAACCCACTGCAAGTCGGGCAAAAAAATCTCAACTCC
>Ga0163217_1007489_pt1 | contig 12267 bp, 21 predicted proteins | sample SynspAceP_FD_185933 | JGI IMG/M metagenome (GOLD analysis project Ga0163217, IMG submission 185933) | Saline lake microbial communities from Ace Lake in Antarctica - Synechococcus sp. Ace-P (PacBio error correction) | ecosystem: Environmental > Aquatic > Non-marine Saline and Alkaline > Saline ... | reverse complement strand
GAGCCCACGGCGTTCGCGGGATGGCGCCAGGGGCCATGGCGTCCCCCATGCTTTCTTCCAGCAGGCGCACCGGGCCGATCGTCATGCGGGATCGGCGGATTTGACAGTCGTAGAGGGTGAGCAGGCCCACCTTGAAACGGCGCGTGAGGGCCTCCATCTCGGACGCCGGTGCGGCGCGTTGGTTGCGGGCGCTGGCCTCCAGCCCCGCAGTCCGCCAGCCATCGGCACTGGGCTCATGGCGCACCTCCAGGCCGGTTGAGCGCGATCGGATGAAGAGGGCGAATCAGCTCCCAGGTGCGCTTAGGCCGCCTGAATCGCCGCCAAACCCGCGCCACCGCCAGGACGTCACCTTTGGGGGCCACGCCCTCCATCACCAGCCGCCGCACCTCGGGCCATGGCCCAGGAAGCCCTTCGGCAACGGCCAAAAAAAAAAAAAAAGGGGGGAAAAGGGGGGCGGGGGGGGTGGGGTGCGGGGCGATCCGCCCCCACCTCCACCATTGTGGACTTCGCCAACTTGCGTTGGAGATGGCTGAGCTGGGTGGGCGGATCGAGGTGTTCGCCCAAGGAGCCTGCTGCCGCTGCCACGAGGCTTGCTGCATCGCGGGCCCAGGTCCCATGGGAAGGTGAGCCACGGGGACCGCGGGAGCCCCTGTTGCGCGCCTCAAGCCCTCCACCTTGTTCTGCGCCGTTCCTCACCCTGCTCAACGATTCCGGTGAGCGAGAGCATCGTCTTTCCCTGCTGCCCACTTCCTTGCATGGCCAGGCTTCACGGGTGGATTGCGCGCACCCGTCGGCCTGCTGTGCGGGTGCTACGCCCTGGCCCAGTTCCTGTTTCAAAACGCCCCTGATCGGCGCCTCAGCGATCCGCTTCGGCCGGTTAAACCCGGTGATCACCGCCTTGCGTGGACCGGCTCGGTGCTGGCCTGCGGCCTTGTTCGCCCTTTCACCGTTGTCCGCTCGACTGGCCGGCCGGCAGCCTTCTTGGCCGCTGCCGCTGCTGTTCCACCGCCCGCCTGATCGATGGGGTGAGCGGGCGGCACCGCGCCACCGCCGGGGGCCGTTGCTGGCCGACATTCAAAGCCGCCCCAAGCAGCGGGCCCGGGCCTTCGGGGCTGATCGGTGTGGCCTTCGGCTTCGGGGCTTCATCCTCGTCCCGGCGCTGGGCGGGGCCGTATTGGCCGGAAATTCGACATCAGCCTGCCGTTGCTCGTCGCCGTGAGCCGTGGCGATCCTCCAACCTGGGTGCTGGTTGTGAAGGTTTGCTGCCGGAGACCCCTGCCGCCGGGCGGCCCCCGCCTGGCCCTGCCCCGCAAGCGGGACCTCAGCCCGCTGGTCGCAGCTTCCAGCGGGTGTTCGGCACCCCAGGGTTGCGGCGGCTGTGCGCGGCCTTCTTTCTGGTTTTTCCTGGCCTTCGCGCTTACGCCGTGCTGGTGCTCTATTCAAAAACAGGCCTTCGGCTGGGGCCCGGGCCTCTCGGCCACCCGCCTTTCTGGTAGTGCGGCGTTGCGTCGCCCACCCTGGTCCAGGGCGCCCCTGATCGGCCCGTTGGCTTGGCAGCCGCTTCGGCGAAGGGCGCCTCACCCTGGTCCGGCTTTGGCCTGGTGATCAGCGGCTGCCTGCTGGTGCCGCTCGCCACCCCCGCAACGCCCAGCCGCTGGGGTTGTCATCCGCCGTGGGAATCCTGGCGCAAGCACGCCCTTGGTCACCCCCTGCCTGCGCAAGCCTGGTGTCGCTTCCGCCGATGGCTCGGCCAGGGGGCTGCCCTCGGCAGCCTCCAGGGATCTGCAGAGCCTGGGCAGCTTCATCGGGCCGCCCCGCTGCCGGAAGTGGGCCTATGAAGCTGCTGGGTCAGAAAAGTCCGTTCTGGCTGGGCACGGCCTTGCTGGTGGGCGTGCCCTGCTGGTGGCAAAGCAGCTCCCTGCCGCAGCCAGCGGAATCTGATTGCTACCTTGCCTGCGTGATCCGCAGAAGGCCTGTGCGTCCCCATGAGCGATCAAGTGGTGGCCCGGGAGCTTTCACATCAAACCGGGAATTGAAGCTGGATTCGCCTTCAACAGCAGGGTTGCTGGCCCAGGCGGCTGAAATGAACAGACACCCCTTGCTGGAGGCCAGCCAGTTCAGTGCCAATTCTTCAGCAACAACCTCGATGGAATTTTTCATGGTTGCGGGTGCTTCGCCTGAAAGTCACAGCTGGAGGCTGGCGTGACCGCCCTCAGTGACGACGGCCTTCACCCCCCAGCAGCAACTTTCTCGAGATCCCAGAAGGACCCTCAGGCCATCTGCTGAGAAACAACAGGTCAATTACCGCCAATAACCTTCAAAGCATCAACTTCCCGACCAGGCGGTCCAGCTGCGTCGGACCTAAGAACGGCTCAATAAAAAAAGAAAGAATGGACGGATCAGATTTCCGGATGGCGGTTTCTTCCCGGTGCTTTGACCACCACTTGGCCGTGGATGCGCCCAAACCCCTTCCCGTTCATGAGGCACCTCAGCTTGGAACGTGGCCGCCCTGATCCTCGACCCCGACAACGCGGCAGCAACAGTTCGCCCGGGTGAAGATTTCCGCCAGAAGAACCTGCCTCGCTTCGTCGATATCCCGCCGAGCTGAGCAAGCCGCAACCAAAGCCGCTGTACACCGGCCGTGCCGGCTGGAAGCAGGTTGTGGCTTTTCAACATGCAAGCTCCTCTTCCCCGGGCATGACGATCGAAGGGCACTACTTCTTCCGCGTCACCCGTGACGCCGACCTGGAGCTGCGGATCTCGAAGCGACGAACCTGATGGAGGCGCTCCAGGAAGGGTCTGCGCAAAAACGCCGCCGTGGTGGTGAGGTGGGGCGCCTTTGAGGTGGCCAATGAAAATGCCCGATGAGAGTGGTCGACGGCTGGTGGAGGCCACCGACATCCAGCCCGGAAGACCCTATCGCGTCCAGGGGCCCGCTCGGACTCGACGAACCTGGATTTGCGAGCCTTGCTTCTCGCTCCCCCTTGCCTGAACTCAAGCGACCAAAACCCGCACCTGGGGGCGTACCGCCTCGGCGCTGGTGCAGGCCCAGAAGAGTCAGCTGCGAGGGACCGGGGCTCGATTCCAAGCCCGAAGAGTTCCAGAGCAATCTTCTCGCGTGATCCGCCGCAACGATGTGCTCCTGCATTCACCCCTACGAACGTTCGCCACATTCGGTGGAGGAGTTTCACTTAAACCCAGGGCGCCGACGACGCCTTCGCGTTGCTGGCGATCAAGATGACCCTATGTTAACCGCCACCTCCAAGGATTCACCGATCGCTCCCGCCTTGATCCGGGCGGCCCGAAGAAACGGGCAAACAGGTGATGCCCTGTGGAAACTCAAGGCCCGGGTTCCCGATGAGACAACAAACATCCAATGGGCCCGCCAGCTGGAGCGCTTCCGGCGTGCATGTGGTCGTTTGGCGTTCTGGTCTGAGACCCACACAAAAATCATTGCTGGTGCGTGCGCAAGGAAAAGGAACGCCTGCGTAGCTACGTGCACATCGGCACCGCCAACTACAACTCCAAAAACTTCCGGCCTCCTACACCGACATCGGCCCCTGCCTCTCGGCCCGTCAGGAACTCGGCCAGGAACCTGGTGGAACTGTTTCAATTACCTCACAGGCTTCTCCAAACAGAGAGCTTCCGGCGGCTTCTTGGCCCCCTGTCACCCTGCCGCAAGGGGAATGGAGGCCCTGACGAGCGGGAGATCGGCCATGCCCTGCGCCGGCGGGGGTGGGGGCGCGATCAGGGCAAAAATGAATTGCGCATGGTGGATTCCTGGGATTCCATTGCCCTGCCTCTACGGAAGCCTCCCAGGCGTGGCGCCAGATCGATCTGCTGATCCGTCCCCATTCGGCATTTGTGTTGCCTGCGGCCAGGGTGGCCGTGTTCAGCGACAACATCCGGGTGCAGAGCATCATCGCGCCGCTTCTTGAAGCACTCCCGCCTGTTCTGTTTTGGCAACAATGGCGAACCGGAGAGCTTCTTCGGCAGTGCGACTGGATGGCCCCGCCAACCTCGACCGGCGCGTCGAGGGCCGTGCGCGCGGTGGATGATCCAGGCTCAGGGCCCAGCTCTGAGCGCTTGCTGGAGGCCTATTTCGCCGACAACTGCGCCGCCTGGGACATGCAGAGCGGACGGCAGCTTCCAACAACGCCAACCGGAGGGTGAGCCGCACAGTGCCCAGCTCGATCTGATCAAGAACTGGCGGAAGGGGCTCCTGGGCTGAAGGCCTGATCCATGGCCCTGGCGGCGGCATGGCTGTTCTCGGCCGTTCAGCTGGTATCAGTTGGATGGATCAGTTTGATGTTCAGCTTGGTCGTTGCCGGTCAGAGGAAGATCTCTCACGAAGAGATTTTTTCAGGTTATTTTGCTCGGCCAGGCCCTGCGGTCCAAGCCATCAGCTTGCGGGAGAATTTCATTTGATGACGAAGGATCAGGGGCGATCTGTCACATTCCACCTTCAAAAGTCTTCTGATTTGAAACGCTGAAAAGCACGCATATCTGCTTAAGTGCCGCCGATAACTTACGGAGCATGAGGTGATGGGGACACCTCCGAGACTCACCGCTGCAAACGCAGACAAGGGTGATGGACGACAGCCGTTCAGCCAAAAGTGGCGTCAGTCACGGACGGACGACGAGGTGGACCGGTAAGCGCCGATTCGATGGCTGGTATTCTCAGCCACGATCGGTCGGGTACCCCTGCTCACGCCGCGGCGGAAGAAATCCGAGCTGGCCCATCATGTTCCAAGTATGGAAGGTGCTGCAAGCCCTTCCCCCCGACACTCACCGGCGCCAGCACCACAGATTCGGAATGGGCACACGCGCGCCCGCACCCGGATGATGGCCGCCAACTTGCGTCTGGTGGTCAGCGTGGCCTAAGATTCAGAAACCAGGGGTCTCGATCTGATTGGATCTCGTGCAGGAAGGGGGCGATCGGCCTCGAGCGTTTGCCGTCGGATAAGTTCGATCCCGCCATGGGCTACAAATTTTCCACCTACGCCTATTGCGTGGCATCCGCCAGGGCATGACAAACCGGGCAATCGACAACAGCGCCCGCACCGGATCCGCCTGCCGATTCACGTCAGTTGAAAAGCTTCTCGAAGATGCGGCGAGATTCACCCAGTGAGCTCTCCCATCGTTCGGGGCGCCAACCCAACCGGACTCGAAAAATGCGCCCAGCCTATGGCCATCGAGGCCAAGGACCTGGCAGGATCTGATCACCAGAAGCGCTCCTTGCGCCTCCCTGATGCCCACGCCCGCGGCGACGAAGACCGCAGCAACCCCTGGGAGAACTGATTCCGGATCCGGCCAGCCAACGAGCCCGATGAGATTCAAATGGATCGCAGCCTTTCCAGAAGGAGCACTTAGGGCGCCTGGCTGTCCCAGCTAATCGAACGGAACAGAAGATCCTCAAGGCTGCGACTTCGGTTCGGAGGGCCGGCCGGAGCCCCTCACCCTCGCGGAGATCGGTCGCACGATCAATGTCTCGCGCGAGCGGGTGCGGCAAGCTCGAAGCCAGGCGATCATGAAGTTGCCGGCTGATGAGGCAGCTACAGCAGGCCGCACTGAGGCGTTGGGCCCTTTGCAGAGCTGTGGGCTGGCCTTGCTGGCTGGAAAGCCAGCAGGTTGCTGGGTGTGGGAGCCGTGGCCCTTGGCTTGCTGCCCCGTGGTCGGCTTGCGGCCCTTCGGCGTGCGCTGGCTCTGCCGCAGCAACGGAATGGAGCCCCGGAAGTTGCTGCACATCGGCACCGGCCGGTGGTTGCTTATCGCCTGGCGCCCTGGGAATCAGATCGGCTGGATTCGCCCTGCTGCCGCGGCCTTGGTCACCCTGATTCACGGCCCCTCAACCACGCTTTTCGCCTCCTGCCGGCCATTGAGGATGTGGCCGCGCCAGCTACGGCACGCGTGGGCCTATGGAGCGGCGAATCAACCCTGCTGTTCGGCCTCTTCTGGCCCCTTCCACGGCCGATGCCCGTCGCGGGCCGGGGTGCTGGTGATGGCCCTCGGTGACGGCACTTGCCGGCCTGCTGGGAAGCGGCGATCCCCCTCTGGAGCTGGAGAGGGTTCTGGGGGCAGCGCGCAATCGCTGCTAGGCACAACATGATGGGCGTTGGTCGGATTGGCCGTGTTGCTGGCCCTGCGGGCGTCGACCTTGGCGAGCGCGGAGCTACCCACCGCCCAGCCTGGCGGGGATCGCTGTAGTGGCGACAAACATTGCTGTAAGCAGGTCCCGGTCCTCGGGCTCGACCAATCTGAGCGTGCCGGTGATCACCGGCCTGCTCTGGGCCTGGCTGCGCTCAGGCCTGAAGCATGCGTTCACAGCCGTTTCTGCAATCGTCGTGGGTGCCGAGGCCCTTGCCACCAGCAGGCGATCGGCTTTGGCTCCTGACGCAGACGCCACGCCATTGGCGGATCAAAAAACCTCGGCCCGCTCCATCCAGACATTGCAGCACCGTGCTCTCGATCCCCTCGGCGTCCCATCCCCGCGCTGGCAGGAGCCTGGGCCAGCCGAGGCAGGGTCGTCGAGCTGGAAGGGGACGGGAAGCCGGCAAACACCGGACCGATTGGGCGTTGCGGCGGCACTCTGCTCGAGATAAAAGATCTTCCCAGTGCTCTGAGAGTCCACAGAATTGAAGAGATAGGCCATCGTCCAATCACCCAGCGAAAAGGATGGCGAAACTTAAGCAATCCCCAGCAAAGAGCTGTTCAGCCAGAACGTTTGTTGCTGCAAGTCAAACTTAAACCTGGCAATCACAACCTGCGAGTGCCAAAAAGAGTTCAGACCGGGGACCAGCGAGGCCGGCCTGCAACTCCTCCACCGCCTCGGCCAGCTCCTTGAGCAGCGGCCTGCGGTGGTAGCCAGATCAATGCAGGCATTCGGTTGATGCTCGGCCGTAGGTGAGCGTGGCAAGCGTCCGAAAGCGATCGCCTGGTTGCGGGCCAACAGATGGCTTTTTCGACGCATAGCCCATCACCGGCGAGGAAGCCCTGGCGCGCCTGCTGCGGGCCACCTAGGGCGTAGCACCTCAGTCCTGGCAGCCGGGTAATCCTTGTTGGAGTTTTGCCATGGCATGCAATCCACCATCAACCGACGGCGGGCAGGCCGGCTTTGGGCCAGGCTGGAGGCAGGGCGGCCCACGGACCTTCACCGTGATAGTTTGCTGCCGCCTTTGCCGCCGCGCAACACCAGGTGGCGTCAGGGTTGCGGTGGTGGAAACGATGGCCGGCATGGCCCAGCTGACTGATGCCAAGGAAAATGATGGGGGCGGCAGCCGCTTCCATGGCGTTGATCGCTGTGAGCACGCTTGCCATCGGTGCCGTTCTGAAGCCTATCGGCATCTGACAGTCCCGAGGCCATGCTCCCGGTTGGGTCTGGCTTTCGGTGGGTGCGGGCACCGATGGCCGTCCCAGTGATCAGATCGGCGATGTATTGGGGCACCACCGATCAAGAAAGTTCTGTGGCCGCCGGCAAGACCCAGCTCAGCGAGGTGCAGCAGCAGGCCACGCGGGCCAGGCGCAGGACCTGGTGTTTGATTGTCGTAGCTGTGATCCAGTGCGGATCGCTTGATTCAGGCCCCTTCCAGCCCACGGGATGGTGGGCGCGGCTTCTCGAAGTAAAAGCGCATCACCACTCGGAGCTGCTGGTTGATGAGCCGCTGGGTTTCGGCGATCGCGGGCCGCGTGACTCGGGCGGCGCCTAAGTCATGGGACCGGAGCAGGGGCCGAACGATCACCGCAAGCCGTGGATCGCGGCCATGCAGGATCGCCTTGCATCCGCTTCCCGCGCCCCTGAAAAACGGTGGCGGCGGCTCGGGGCGAAAGGGGCAGTTCACGCGTGCAGGACAGCGGGAGCGACCAGCGGCCGGGTTCTCGACCACATTGCAGGTCAGAAGGTGCGGGTTCATGCCGGTCGCGCTCGAGAACCGTGGACGGATCATCCAGCCTAAACAGTCAGAACACCCCTCGTATTGGCAGCGATGACGAACCACCTCTGTCAAAACGGGGGCGAGAATGGGGCCCCTAACATTGGATTGGAATTGGCAGGCCGTCACCTCTGCCCCCTTCGACTTCTGGGCCAGCTACCGCCAGGGAGGCGGCGGACGCGAGGCCCCAAGGTGTCCTGCCCCTGCCGCCTCAACGGGCCGCCAACCCAGGCCCTGACGGCGCCTTGCTGGAGCAACCCCCGCCGGCGCAGGACGCCCGTTGCTGCTCTGATCTGCTCAGCGAGAAGGATTCCACCGGGGGTGGATGAGGCGGCGTATAGTCAAGGCCACCGGCTGAACGCCGTCGGCCCGGGCGAGGCCGTCAGCCCGCTGCCTGAGCCCGATCGAGGCCAACCCGCCTGCTGGCCACCATGATTCGGCGGCTTTACACGATCAGTTGCCCTGGTCGGGCCTGCTGAGCCACGCCAGATGCCGCGCATCGCCGCCGCAGTCGGCCACGGGCCTGAAGCCGCACCCTGCTCGTCTACGGACAGCCTTCCACGACGTACTTGAGCTCGCCGCCAGGCAACCCTGGGCGAAGCAGGTGTGGAGAGCTGGGCCGCGGCGAGTGGTTCACCGCCAGGCCCGGGCTGCCCCGAAGCATCAGCCGTCACCGTGTTCAAAGGTGGAGGGCGGAGACCAACACGACGACCTCTCCCGGCCACCCACGCCACCACCCGCCCCCGACATCCCGCTGCACCGCCATGGCGATGCTGGAGACCGCATTGCCGGCGGACCTCCAAGCTGATCGTAGCAGCTCAAAGGCCAAGCGGCCATTCCCCGTCGCCTACGTGGGCGATGTGCGTCGGCCACCTGGGCAGCTCGCGCAAAATCAGCGATCAACTCGGGTGCTCTGGCACACGCGTTACCGACATCCCCCATGTGCCCAACAAGCCGTGGGGGGTGGGCGTGATTCCTGGGCGGAAAGATCGCCCCGATCTTTTTCACACCGCCGAGGGATTCGCGGCCCCTGCGATCGAATGCCGATGTCTCGGCGCTGAACTCGGGCATTGTGATCACGATCCGCCCCCACGTCGGCACGATCGAGCGGGCGAAGGCGAGGCCCAACGCCGGTTGAAGTGGTGGCCCGTTTTGAGCTCAAGCCCAGCACCATCGGCCGATGAGGTGCGCGCCGGCGGCGCCATCCCCTGCTTGATCGGCCGTTCACTCACGACAAGGTGCGAACCCAGCTGGGCCGCCGCCCTCGGAGTTGTTCATTCGCCCGTCGGCCGCGGCTGAAACGGGCAAAGGCTTCCACCCTGGCCCAGAAAAATGGTGGGCCAGGCCTGCGGCCTGAGCGGCGTGCGGCCCGCACCAGCTGTGAGCCACTGATTGACCACCGTGGGCAGCCAGGACACCACCGGGCCCCGATGACCCGCGATGAGGATGAAGGAGCTGGCCTAGCCTCGGTTTCTTCCGCTTGATCTGGTGCCTGCAGAGCTTCTGCCACACCGCCGCCTACCCCAAGCCGCGCTGGTCTGAAAACCCACCGCCGAACTTGCCCGATTTCATCAAGCTCCCGCGGCGGCGTCGCCCTGCGCCCCCGGCGACGGCATCATCCACAGCTGCTGAACCGGGCATTGCTCCTGCCCGACACACGTCGGCCACCGGCGGCGACCAGCCACACCCGCTTCCCGCTCGGCATCTCCTTCCCGGCCGCGTTTCGCCTGGTGGCCTTTTGCCGCCGCCATCGCCGCCATTGCCGCTTGAACATTGCCGGAATCGGTGTTGGGCGGTTTCACGGCCTCGCTCCAGCCCGGCGTCACCCTCGCGATGTGTGAATGCGATCCCCTTGTGGCGATCCAGAAGGGGCTGCTCACCGGTGCACAAAAGCGGCAAGGTCAACGCTTCTCCGGCCGGATCATGGAGATCGAGGGCCGTCCGAATCTCAAGCTGGAGCAGGGCGTGTTGAGCTCACCGACGCACCGCCGAGCCTCCGCGCGGGGTTGCACGATCAAGCTCTCCGAGGCCAAACGGTGCGGGAGTATCTCAGCAGCAACGTGGCCCTGCTCAAGAACATGATCGCCCGCGGTTTACGACGGACCGCCCGCACGATGGCGCGGCGGCTGCGGGCGATGAGGGCCTGGCTGGCCGATCCCCAGCTGATAGGCCGCCGATGCCCGACGCCGAGTTACGCCCGAAGCTGATCGAGATCAACCTCGATGACCTCACCGAGGCCGGTGCTGGCCTGCCCCAACGATTCCCGGACAAACGTCAAGGCTGCCTCTCGGAGGTTGGCCGGTTGACAAGCGATCGATGAGGTGTCAATCGGCTCCTGATGACAACATCGGCCCACTACCGGGCCGGCCGCCACCGTTGCTCAAGGGGGCCGGCAGCACCAGGCCCCAGGCTTCATGGGTCTGCCCCGCCCACCCGCATGGACGACGAGATGCTGCGGCGAGGGCTACACGCGATCTCGAGGCCGGCGCGCCCGCATGGAACTGCCCGGCTGTTCGCTCTGCATGGGCAACCAGGCCCGACGTCGACGACACCCACCGTGTTCTCGACCAGCACCCGCAACTTCAACAACCGCCTCGGCGAATCCGGCGCCCAGGTTTGTACCCTGGGGCAAGCGCCGAAACTGGCCGCCGTCTGCGCCCTGCTGGCGCCAACATCCCCCCCCGCCGAATACCTGCGAAGATCGCGCCGCCAAGATCGATCCGCTGGCCGGCCGATCTCTACCCGCTACCTCATTTTACGATTCAGATCGAGGCTTCGGGTGACGAGGGCCGGGTGCTGGAGCAGCGGCCGAGCAGGCCAACGTGCTGGCGGAGGGTCTGAGGGGAGGCGCGGGGCCCTGATGCCCACGCCAAAGCCCAGCGGCCGCGACCAAAACCTGAGCAAAGCAAAACGGCTTTCGAACCGTCCACGATCCGCGGCTGGCTCGAGAACAAAGTGGTGGCCGTGGGTCCTGGCCCTGATTTGCTCAACCGGTCTGGGTGGCCGCCACCGCCGCGCTTGTTTCCTCAAAACTCGGCCTCGAACAACCCTCGGCCGGGGCCCGGCTGCAGTTGCTTGAGCTGGACCTTCCCTGCTGCTTGCTGCCGCGCAATCGGCGGCGCTGGCGGCTTGATCGGCGGTTGCTGGTGGCAGACCTTGGCCCCGGCAGCCCCAGGGTTCCGGCATCCCCCAGGTGATCCAGTACCTTGCGCCGGCAGCGATTCCGATGGGGCTGCAGGTGGGCGTGGTCAAGTTTGATCGCCAAGCATCGTTGGGCGATCGGCAGCGGCTTTACCCCCTGCCCTTCAGGCCCCTCGATTCAGATGGGCAGCTCGATGGGTGGCCAGGTGGCGCGCTGGTCAAGGCGCCCAGTATCCTTCCTGCGCATTTTGATCGTGGCCGCCGGTGGCGGCCGCCGGCATTGCCGCTTGTCTTTCAAATGCCCCCGATCGCCGGCTTTTTCTACGACGATCGAGAACTGCTCAAAGGAGCCCCCCGGTGGTGATGCTGCTGCGTGGCTGGTCACCACCTTCTGGGCCGACAAAACCTGGGCCCGACCCTGCCTGGGCCTGGCCGGGACTGGACCGACGGCCAGCGGCTGGAATCCAGGCGGCAAGCCTGGAAAGCTGGAAAGCGGCCAGGTGGTTGCCGTTCATTCCAGGTGCTGCCGATCGATCTGGTTGGTGCTGTTCGGCTTCGGAGGGCCTGGTGGGCCTTCGCCGCCGAGCCCCTATTTGCCGCTTCGCTGGTGGTTGTGCAACGGCTACGCCGCCAATGGCAGGTGCCACTTGGCGGCGGCCCATGGCCCTGCACCGCCGTGCTGATTCGGGGGACTGGTCGACGCGCTGGCTGCCGGGACTGACTTTTCATTTCAACCGCCGCCCGGCATCCGCCCAGGTTGGTGGTTGGAAGGCGACCGTGGACATTTTTCCCCGTGCCCTGGGCGATCTTTTTGTTGGTGCTGTTCTTCAGCACCGGTCTTGGCCGGGCCGGCCGGGCCGGTTTACCCCCGGGCGGGGGACTGTTCGCCGGGCCGATGGCTGGGACGCTTGGGCGGTGCCCTTGGCCTGGGCCGCCCCGGCCGGGTTCTTTGAAAATCGAAGGGCAAATGGTTTGGGGGCGGTCAAGGGCCCCAAAAGCCCCACCCGTTTGGGTGTTTTTTTTTTGGGCCGGGCCATGGGGGGGGGGCCCTTCCCATGGGGCGGGGGCCTTGGGGCCCCGGGCCCGCGCCCCCCCCCCCAAAAACCCAAACCCGGATGGGACGCCATTGGGTTTCCTTTCCACCCCTTTTTCGCCCTCACCAAAGGGGATCTATTCTCTTCTTTCCTTTTTTTTGGGT
>Ga0163217_1105123_pt1 | contig 12268 bp, 7 predicted proteins | sample SynspAceP_FD_185933 | JGI IMG/M metagenome (GOLD analysis project Ga0163217, IMG submission 185933) | Saline lake microbial communities from Ace Lake in Antarctica - Synechococcus sp. Ace-P (PacBio error correction) | ecosystem: Environmental > Aquatic > Non-marine Saline and Alkaline > Saline ... | reverse complement strand
CGGGGTTAAGAATGGTTATGAGCTTAGATAAATTACTTTTAGTTCCTTGTCCCTTAAAAAACCGCCAAGTGAAGCCAATAAACTGATACAGCCTTAAACAATCACGTCAAGTTTTTGTAGCTTTTTTATCTTTTCAAGGCATTCTTTCAAGTCATTTCACACATTCTTATAAAGTCGCTTGATTAATACTATTGTCTCATCATCCGATTCTTCTCATCATCTTCAATAACCGTCAAATCACCTTCATACACCATCAGCAAACTTCGTCTCTTCCATCTTCATCTTTATCTGCACACAATTTCAGTTAGTCCTATTTTTATATTCCATATCTTCTTGTTTTAGCTTCAATCACAACGCCTTCGCTATCGACAAGGAATTTCTTCTTCCTCTTCGTCGTCATCGTCTCTGCGATCATCGTTGCTGTAGTTTCAATTTCATTCTTCACTTGAAACAAACGCCACTTTCTTTTTTTTTACGTTTTTACGTCTTGGCGCTTCATCTTGCGTTTCCTTGATAAACTTCCTTCATTCAATAATTTAAAGTCAATTCGCGGTTACCATGAACGTAATCCCCAAGCTATTTCTCAAGCGAAAAAAAGCTGCCGTGTAATATTCAAATCCCGCTATAAAATTGTGACGTATGGCGTTTCTAAATTTTTCGGCACTTAAATCCTAAATAGTCTTTACTTCTTTTTAATAATGTTCAAAATCTCGATATTCGCCTTTTTTTGTTCTAAAATGCATGAGCGACTCATCTATCCCATTGATAATTCGTTTTTATTTTGTTCCTTCAATCTTTCAAATTCACAGAAAGCCAGTCGGTTAAACGAGTCTATTTTTACTACTACTATTTAGACAGAAAAAGCAATTGTAATTTGTGTTCTTCCAGTTTTTCTGTCGAAAGTATAAATCGTATTCTAGTTTGTAATCACCTGAAAAAGGTTGTTCTCTATAACAATCTGTTATTCATGCATTTACTGTTTCCATCGTGACTGGACCCTGTGGAGTTTGAAGCTTGTTTTGTAACGTCCCCTGTTCAAATCTCATCCGATAGTTGTTTCTGCCTTACGGATAAGCGTGACAGCACCTGTTTGCATCCAATTAAATGGTAACCGAATTTCTATCTCATCATATGTCTTCTTGGTAACGGATGTAATACGATCCGTTCATGTAAAACAACTCTTCCCCATTTCATATAATACAAAACTTCAGTAGATCCCCTTGCTGAGGACGAAGTCGTTTTTATTTCTACCCTTTAGCTGGCATACCGTTACTTAAATCCTTGTCACTAGAATCAAACCCTTCTATTCTATATAGTTGATTTTCTTCCCATTCGTTTATTTAATGTCCTTTTATTATCCATCAATTCATACGCTGCTTTTTCAAAATATCCTCTTCTTGAGGAAATCGCAGGCATGTTCCAATTTTTGATAGGGAATAGGTAATCGATTTCCTCCCAGTCGTTTGAATAGGTTTTTTTAACGCATAAAAAGCACTACCTTTTCAAGCTACAATACGGCTATCTCACCACCGAACCCACTCGGTTTTACAGCCTCATGAACGATTAGGAAGTCTTCCCCTCGGTCTTTGAGACAGACTCAAATGGGTTTCTGTGTTCTAAAGGACCAAGTGGCGAGGATCTATAGCACTTCTAGAAGATTCCTTCTGATGGCTTAATTGTTGGCAACAGCTAAGCTTTTATGAACCATGATTCCTGTTGCAACCACCGTGATATGTTGACTTCACATTTTATCTGCACTCCTAAAAGGCAATATATATTTTCTTTAGAACCTCACTAGTTGTTTCGATACAGTAATTGTGTCATAAAAACATAATTAGGATATTGTCTTCAATCGCAGCATGAAACAATCCTTTGCATCATAAGGCAGTTGAAGGCTTGGACAACTTTCAATCCAGGAATGTGAGCTGTCCAAATTTCCAAACTTTGAGAATGTTGAGCCGCGTGCCGGTTCCCGATTCCCAGCTGCTGTTCGCATGACTAATGGTACAAGAAAACTTTTCCCCAATACATATAATGGAATTCTTTGCTGCTTGGCTTTACTAGCTGATCTAAACAAATCGTGATAAAATCGGGAAAATTCGAATCTCAATAATAAATGCCGCTATGCCTGTCATAGCTGATCCAACGCTCTCCCGCCAATTGCACTTTCTGAAATTAGGTGTGTCCGAATCAGTTCGCTCCGTATTTTGGAATCAGTCCTTTAGTAGCTGCCCAAAGCCTCCACAATTAAAACGCAATGTCTTCGGCCCCATCAGAAATATCGCCTTCACTTTTGCCAACGCTTTCGCTAATGCTTCCGTTTAATTGCTGCCTAAATATTGTTATTTTTCGCATTTATATCCTCCTTTATCAGCGATAGACATGGTTCATGTCGGAGCTAACGTCGCATCTTCATTTTTCAGAGCAGAAAGTAGCAATTGAAACTTTTTTCTTACCTTTCTTCATTGCCATTAGATTTAACTCTTTTTTTTGAAACTAACTTTGTTGACTAACAATTGTTTTTCATTGCTAATAAGATAGATCTCTTAATTGCCATTGTTTGTCTCTTCTTCTTATAAACGCGGTTACTCTCGTCTTATCTGCATTTCGAATGACTTTATAGACTACGTAACGCTTCAATTAATGTTGCTACTTCCTCCGTTCTGTGCTTTTTCAAATCGCTGCAGAGCCGCGTTAACGACCTTCCAACCAATTATTGCCGTCAAATGTTTCCCTTCAACCCATAAACTTCTGCTCGCTTTTGACAAAAAAAGGGATATTGACCATTTGGTTTGATAGGGACTGCTCATACGTTATGGTTATATTTTCAAATAAAGAAAAATAACCGGCAAAGCGTCCAAATAGAAGCTAAGGTTTTAAAGACTCATGAAAACTCCCCTCGTTTAGTAGAGCCGTCACCTTGCATGCACATTCAACAACTGCAGATTATTTTTTATTTGAGCAAGTTAATGCGCACCCAACTGCAATTTGGGTAACCCCACCAACAATCCATTCGATCTAGATTTCCCGTGTCGCTATCAGCAATGTGCATCTACCGCCTTTTCCGTGATGGTACAGCCTTTTTTTCCCAATAGCTCTGCCATGCATTGCAGACATATCTGCCTCTTAGCAATCGTATTTGCCATTGTCCTCATGGTTGTTCGTCATAAAAATCCTGTTGCTTGCAATAAATTACCACTTCCAACCGCTGTTTGCTTCCTGCCAATAGACAGATGAGTTGTGCATGATTTTCCCTGGCTGCGAATATTCTCTTACTGTTCATCAAAAAAGCGATTGCACATCAGTCTATTTACATTTCTTCAAAAAATCATTTCATTGTTAAACCCCGCTTTGATTAGGTAAGCTGATGTCTTATTAGGTCACCACTTTTCCACTCTTTATATTTAGCGTGTCTTTAGTGTGGTCTTAGTATAGCCTTTTTGATGCAATTGGGTCCAATCCATCCAGATAGTTCTGAAAGATTTATTTGTTTTACCTACTTGCCTTAACTTCTATAGGAGGTCTCAAATTAACTTTGTTTATACTAACAGCAGAACCAATAAGAATCTTAATTAAAGGAGCATATAGAATGACATGCATTGCAAAAAAAGACTTTTTAACGAACCAAGCTTATTGTATTTATGCGATTGCGGCTACAATGCCTTTAAAAATCAAAACGATTTCTCATTTTTGCCTTTATCAGGATAGTTTTAACAACCGATTATCGGAAAGCAACAAGAACAAGCAGCTATTCATTTGGCAGTTACGAGTGATATCGTATTCTGGTACTGTGGATAAAGTTGCCTATCTTTCGACGGATTAGCTGTTCCTGAAAGCACAAAAAAGCGACGTACATCGTCCGTAATTCGGGTGGTTTGCTGTATGCAAGTGATACTGGTGTGCTAAATTTTGCGATCATTTTCCCAGAAAGAAGAACGAATCGTATCAGCATTAATGAGGGCTACGACGTTATGTTTCGCTTGATTAATGACACGTTTAAAGAACACGAAAAGACAATGAAGCTCTTATGGAAATCATCAGGATTCTTATTGTTCAGGAGACTTGACTTGGAGTTAATCAAATGGGTAAAAAAAATAGCAGGGATAGCTTCAAGACGTGTTTAAAAAATTGGCCCGTAGCTGATTCTCTGATATCTATGCATAAGCGTGACTGAGATACAAAAGCAGGCGTGCCTTCAGAGAATGTTTACAAGATTTTTAAACAGAGGCTGGGTTACGAAGAAAGCAGGCGGTAGGTGGCACTTTTCCTCAAAAATAAATTCCTGATGATAGTATGTCGCTGCCGAGTGGACGTATAAAGAACGAGAAATTTGTCTAGGAGTTTCACTTTCGTGTTCAAGATGTAAAGAAAAAAATCATTCAAAACATTTGAGAGACAGTAATTCGTCGTACTGTACAATTGACGTTGAATAACATCACAGGAAGGTCTCTCTTGTGCTGTCTTATACTGACTGAGACAACCAAACAGAAAATTGATAACCCGGTGAAGTTATGCACAATGCTATAGAAGAATATGCCCTAGCAAAGGAGTTGTTAACATGTGACCCTTAATCTACAATGCTGTGCGACGAATATGTGCCTATTGAACAAGATATTCCTGCCTCGCTGATCTACTGTTTTCTATGACTACATCCATATCAACATCAGCTTTCTATTTTTAGATTTTCTTGAACACCGTTGCAGTTAGCTAGCGTCAGCGGCTTGTTTCGACTCAAACAACTATCAGAACATCTTCCGGAAGAACTGAACGCTTCACTTTTCTACATCGTGGCGACAGACCTGAACATTTCGTGCTCGCTTTTACACATGTCGCTTAGGTGTTTATTGAATTGCCTCGGGAGAGGAAATATTGCGGAAATTCAGTTTGCTCCGTTAAATCTGTTAATCACTGTGTAAAATCAAAACTCCTAGGGTGGATGGCCGGTTTTGGATCGATACTCAGAGCGTCTGGTGGTACTTGTGTGCTGCACTGTGACATTACCAAATTATGATATCTGACCACGGTTGCAACGATATTCTCATACTTTTTGAACATCAAGCTATTATTAAAACCGATCACGAAGCTATCACCGTTGAGATCAATCCTGTCTCCCTGAGACCGAAATCAATGCAATTATTAAAAGCGGTTAGCAGTGACTTTCCTGAAGTAGCAAGCGTTATCCAAAAAACGATTATTTCCTCAACCCACAAGTCGTTCAATATTGATCTCTAGTCAAATTTGATGCAGTCGAATGGATTATTTGTTACGAGATGCTATTTTTACCGGTGTAATTACGGGACGTTTTGATTTTAACTAGAATTTAGATGATGTTACATTCCGGCATCTTATAGTCAGGCAATTGGCTTTCCAAAGTGTCCGGGTATGCATGCAGTAGGAAGCATACTATAATTGATCTAGCCGCTTGATACAGATGTATATGTGAAATTTTATTCCGTTCCTCGTGTCTCTGTAGACGCATGGAAGTTATTTCTGATTCCACTTATTTAAAACGCGCTTTAAGGAATTGTATCAAGGATCGCCAGAGAATTTGTCTGCTGAAAACATTGCCTAACAGATTTATTTTAAGGTCTTCTTTTCTTTAATCAAATACCCTTTTCCTGGGAAGTTATTTAAAGTCGCCGCATGATGGCTGTTCTACGGTACAATATTTCTCCTCAACTAGGAGAGGGATTGTGGGAAAAAGCCTCCCAATATATTGTAGGTGATCTAGCTACACGTTTCTTTTGACCGTCAAAACCACCTATTAGATGCGCAGTCCTGTCATATTACCTGCAGATAAAGACAAGATCAACGTATTCTAGAAAAATTGGACCGCTCTTATTCGAGAAGCTGGTTACGACACAGGTTATACACAGCTATCATCCTAATAAGTCTCCAATAGATCTTCTTCGAGTTGTGATTTTCTCTATCGTCCCTTAAAACATCTCTTAAATCCGCAAACGCATGATATTGGCTTATGTATCCAGATGGCTCTTTATCGAACGTTTTCAAATAGCTTAGTTGAAATGCGTGTTCCTTCTTTTAGCAGGGAACATGCCTAGCGCGGGGAAATGCTTTTCAAACCATAGGGTGTGTTACGATCTGGGTTCCTATTTCTCTCCCAAAGAATTTTATTAATACCGCTAAAAGCTTGAAAAGATAATCGACTTTTATTTTGAGCCTCTCTATCAAGAATTCAACGTTAACTATGCAAAAACGATGCAATCATTCAACCCACGAAAATATTGGACTGAGGAAATAATACAAGATGGCTATTGAACAATCGCTATTGAATTTAGATGGCACAATATTAACAAATGAAAAAAAAAATCAGCTCAACGAAAGGTAAAGATACTTTCAGCTAAAGCTAAAGAAAAGAATCAAAGTCGTTATTTTACTGGCCGACTTTACAGGCTTAATGAGCTTTCTAAAAGAATTTAATTGGAGTGGAAGTTAGGGGATCTCTCGATACTTTCATCTTCTCCTCAGATATCGCCCGACTGGTTGTGTCGCTGAAGAGTCGTATTCCCTGCTTCGCTCCGCCAAATTTAAGTTCTTTTAGAAAGCTCATTAACGTCCTGGTAAAGGGTCGGCCCAGTACAAATAACACTTTGATTTCCGTTTTCTTTAGTGCTTTGCTTGAGTATTCTTTTACCTTTTGCATAGCTGAAATTTATTTGCCATTTTTTTATTAATGTTAAGGTAGCTTTGTGCCATCTTAACACGTATACACAGTACAATAAACGATATAGTCTAGATATTCAAAATAAGTATATCTTGCTAATTATTCCGCTGCGCACAAAGTGATAATTTGTGGGTTGACATGATTGTGCAGCCATGCCGTTTTTTTTGATGTAACGTTGATTCTTGAGTAAATTAGGGGGATCAAATGAATAAGAGTGCATTTCTTTAAATGGTTTAGGTTTTTTGATAATTTACTCTTTTTGGGGATAGAGTCAAATATCTAGTGAACTGTTTCGCCAACCCGCGCAATCGTTGTCGCCACTGCCTCAACGAAAGACTGCACAGATTTGTCACTAGTCTTTATGAGTAATGTTAAACTCCGACAATAATCGTAAAAAGAGCCATTCTGAGAACATAAGCTCATCTGCATTCGGTTTCATAGAGCTTGGTTAGGGGACGATATAATTAAATGGTAAGATTCATAACTATATATTGATAGCTGTATAGGTAGGGTGCTGTGTTCAGTCAACCGGCTTCTCGAATAGATAAGATAGCGGTCAATTTTCTAGATAGGTTGATCTTGTTTATCTATTGAACAGCACTGATTTAAATGGCTTACGGTCAGGAAACGTGGCTAGATCACTCAATATGGTATCCTTTTTTCATCTGCTCCATACGTGTTGAAATAAGGTACACTAGAACGCCATACATCCCAACATTTAAATAATCTTTCAAGGTTAGAGGTTTGGATTTAAAAAAACGGAATTTATAAATTCTGTTTGGCGGCACATTCCCAAAATTGTTCAATGGCCTATTTTCTGTGGATTTTGGATTTACGAAATCCCCCATTGAGCGCGTTTTTAATTAGTATCACAAGAATACTTCCATTGCATTTCGGTAGAACGGGAGTGGAATTAATTGCATTGTATAACACTCGTTCGTAACAGGCTTGAGCTAGATTAATTAGTCGTTCTACTGTCGAATGCCCTCACCGAAAATACTGTATGGAATAGACATCTGTTTGGCCTGTTACTCCTGAAGCTCGCGATCGAATACGACTCGTGCGATGAAATATTGGCGTAGTTTTAAATCAAACGTCCCGTTACTTTGTCACGGTAATATAGATAGGCAATCTTCAGTAAGACTCCAAAATTAAATCCATCGATTCTTCAATCCCCATTTGACTAGGAGGATCAAGTTGGTGCGCGAGCTGGGCTTCGTGGTGTGTTTTAGTGATACGGTTTGTGGTGTGTAGTGGCGCGTTGCTTACTGCTTACGGGGTACAGAAAGTCTCTACGTGGCTACCGCTTTAATTAATTATTAAGATCTTTGATCTTTCATGCGTGTGCTTCAATGGAGGACAGGAATTATCTCAACTCGGTTGATAGTCTTCGCTCTCGAGTTTGGGATTTTAACAAATACGTTCATAGAAGAAGTATTTTAAGTTTCGGTCCCTGCTTGTGCTGTATTACTCATGTTAGCAAGGCTTGCTGTGCCTAGAGTGGTGTCTACAAGATACCCGCTATATCGCGGTAAATCAATTCTTCCGAGTGTGAATGCGGCGCGTTGCGAGTCGTCCCGGGCAGTGTGTAGTTTGCATGTGGATGGTGTGTAGCTCGCGCAGCGCAAACTTGGTTGCGCAAATTCTATCGCGATATGCAAAGCCGGATAGCTCTCTCTCTCCTCTCCGCTAAAAGCGTGCAGGATGCTTACGCTTCGATGGTGGAAATCCGTGCTAAAGGAAGATGTTCGCGTATTGGTTTTGATACGAGTAGGAGCAGATCGAGACTCGGTGTATTCCAATTAAATCTAAAAAAGTAGGTGGATGCTTGATACCTATGAGATAATAGTGCACTAAACACTGGATCGGGGAAATAACGTATGACTTCAATAGGCCCGAATCAGAAACATTTTTTGATATCAGCATTGTTTTAGATTAAGAGTGTCATGGGTCTAACACTCCTTTTCTGAGGCAATTCATTCTTTATAGCGATCTGTATAGAGTTCGCAGGTTTATTTAAAATCACCTCATGATTTTCCCTGTTTCTCGTTGTGCTATCAAATAAGACGGCAGGGAAGAAAACACTTATCTGGTGTTGTGTATGTCACCAGGATTCAATTGTACAGTGTACCTCATATCCACACAATAGTCTCTGAGATGATGTCTCTCTCTCACTATTAAATCTTGAACAGGCGTTAATGTGAACTTCCAAGCAATTCTTCTAAGTACCATACATCAGGTTTATTTTTGGAAAGTGGCATTCTGGTACTCGAGCTGCTTTTGTGAATCCCAGTCTGTAGTTATATAAGTATAATGCTTTGCTTACATTCCGAGCACGGTACTTGTCTCCAGGTCAGCTTAGATAGTCTAATCGCTACGCCATTTATTAACCGTCGTTTGATGTTATCTCCTGTACTATTTTTTTTTCTATTGATAATCAGAGAATCCACATTCGCTGGCACTAGAGAATTTGGATTCATAACTGGTGAAATAGAATGATGCTCCTTTTCTTTTCTTTTCTAAAGTGTCATTAATTGTTCAGCGAACTCATAGAAGTGCGTCGCCTTCATTAATCTAGTACGATTCCGTGGTTCTTAATCTTCTGTGTCGCAAATGAGTGCTAAAAATTTAAGCACACCAGTATCCACTTGCAAACAGCTAAACCCACCCCGAATTAGCGGACGATGTACGGCTTTTTTTTGTGGCTTAAGACAGCTTAAATTGAACGAGCATCTTACGTAATGAAGAATTTCTTGGTATCCAGTCGAATATCCAGAATAAACCTCTCTGATATTTGTTCTGCTTCACTGTTACTTCCTCTCAATACTGATTGAGCTGCTTGTTTTTTTTTGCTTCTCTCGCTATAATGGGATTGCGTTTAAAACATAATTCTGCATAAGGCCTCAATAGAGGAAATCGTTTGATTTTAAAAAGTGTGTAGCCGCATCATATAATAGCATTCTTGGCTTCTCTGTAAATAATGTGTTCTTTTTTGTTTTTGCAATGTGTGCTTTTCTTATTCCTTTATTTAAGATTTCTCTTCAGTTGTTCGAGTTGGCATGCCTCGTATAAGTATTAACTCATATTTAAAATATAGCACTCCTATAAGAAGTTAAGGCAAGTGAGGGGTCTAAAACAAATTAATCTGATTAGAAAATAGATATCCTGATGGATGTTGACCATTTCTCCAAAGCTATATCACTGTAAGACACACCTTAGAATGCTAGTATAAAGAGGGAAAGCTCAGGTGTATGTATCTAATATTCTCTGCCTTACCTAGATGCAAAGGCGGGTTAAAATGAATGATTTTGAAGAAATGTATCCTGATGTGCAAAATTCGTTTTTGATGAAAGGTAGAAGATTATTGCAGAGGGGAAAATTTTACATGCACAACTTGCATCTGTTCTATTGGGCAGGAAGCAACAGCGGTTGAAGTGGTTATTATCTGCAAGCAACGATTTTATGACGACAACCCAGTAGAGGACATGCAAATCACGATTGCTAAAGTGCAGACTTATGTCTGTCGATGACATCGCCAGAGCCTATTTTTGGGGAAAAAAGCGAGTCAGGGTATACTAAAACCTCACGGAAAAGGCGTGTATGCCACATGATTTTATAGGTCAGACAACGAGGGGAAATTCTGCGGATCGATGGATTGTTGGTGGGGGTCGTCACCCCATTTGGCAGTTTGGTGCTGCATCTTAACTGCTCAAGAAATTGTAATAAAAAGATACTGAGTTTTTGTTATGCTTATGCAGGGTGATTCCATCTCGCTCTAATTAACGAGGGCAATCAGTTTTTTCACTGAAGTCTTAACACTTAGGCTTGCATATTTGGAGCTGCCGGTTATTTATTCTTTATTGAGAATTTCAGGCCAACTACCGGCTCTCGGAGCAAGTCTCTATCTCCAAACAAATTGTCAATTATCCCCTTTTTGGTTCCAAACGGGCATAGGAAAAGTTCTAATCGGTTTGTCTGGTGAAACTTGAGTTAACTATTTGAGACTCCTGGAAAGACTAGATGAGTTTGGAAAGTTCGGTTACGCGAACGTCTGGCAAATCAGAATTTTGAATGGAAGCACAGACTCGTGGAGGTTGCCAATACGCTATAGTGTGAGCGGTTAACGTGAGTCGTTTCTTTAAAGTGATCATTCGGAAATCAAGATAAGCGAGCTAGTCACGTTTAATAGCAACGACAGAGGAAAGCCTCAAAATGTGACCGCTCGCTTTAAATATGAGAGAACTTTTCCTCATTTTATTAGCCAGAGGAAATTACCAACAAGTATAGTGTTAGGCGAATTCAAAAGTTATTTAGTTCTCCAAAAATAGAGAGATTTTAAATAATCTACTGACTAGGTCAGAGGAAAGTTTATGATATAAAAAAGTTCAATTTGGGCTACTTCTTTAGCATTGCTGAATAAAAATGGTAAAGAATTTGTAACGACGCTTGTAGAACTGAAAACGTCTTGACAGACTACATGTTCTGCTGATATTTACGAGGACCGGATATATATACTCGCTATGATGATAATGTAATTTCCATTATTTTTATGTCACTTGCAATTTAATTATAGGTAGCTATGTAGACGAGAGCGTATGGCAAAACAGGATGACTAGCTCATCTATTGCTGGCGAGCGGGAATGTGTGCGTCAAGCATTTGACGGCTTATTTTGGTGGGAGGCCGTTTGGCGTTACTTTTAAAGGGCCTTGATCCAAAATACGGAGCCGAACGGTCGGAACACACCCTTCATTTTTTCAGAAGGGCAGTTTGGCCAGAAGCCAGCGAGGGCCACGTTGATTCATCTTAGACAGCAGTTGCCCGTGGCCAAGTAATCTTCGGAAGGGATTGGTCACTTCCTATCTGACATTTTATTAATCCCGAACTCGGATTTGATGATTTTTGGAAGTTATATTTATAGACTTGGAGATTCCAAAAGTATTTTGTTCAATATATTGGATATAAAGCCCAAGAACGAGACTATATCTGTCGTGAGAGGTACAAAAAACAAAGCAACTGGAAAGCTCAAATATCCATTATCTGGTTTTTCATGATCCACTTTATCATCACAAAGACAGAGCCGAGATGACTATATACAGCTTACTATCTGTGTGACTTATTATTTTTGTATACAAAGTACTTCAGTTAAATTATCTTTAGTGCATGTAAGCATTGGACTCTTGACACAAAATCCCGCTCTACATAGGAGCCTCGGTGTGCCAGTAAGGTCGTCATCTTTGGCTGTGCCGCAATACCGGCGGCAAAACGCCCCGGAGGGGCCAGCGACGTGCAGCTTGGGGTACGTTTAGGCCCCACCACTACCCAGGCTAGCAAGCTATTTATAGATTACGGGCGATGCCAAGATGCCAATTACTTTCTTCAAAGCCTACCACCGATGCGGGTTTTTAGTTTCTCTTTTGGCGGTGTATATAGCATTCACACTCCACTGCCATGTGCTACTTTTTTAGTTGCATTGGTAATTTAGGTCGGGATAACTGTCTGTAAACGTTTGGTTCGACCAGTTCACTGACGCCAACCCCAATTTCCTCTGCTGATTAACGTAGCAATTTCACTTGTGGCATTTG
>Ga0163217_1039469_pt1 | contig 12268 bp, 9 predicted proteins | sample SynspAceP_FD_185933 | JGI IMG/M metagenome (GOLD analysis project Ga0163217, IMG submission 185933) | Saline lake microbial communities from Ace Lake in Antarctica - Synechococcus sp. Ace-P (PacBio error correction) | ecosystem: Environmental > Aquatic > Non-marine Saline and Alkaline > Saline ... | reverse complement strand
CATCGCCCGTTCGCGAGGGATGGTTTACGGTGGAAGGCCTTGTCGGCATTTCGCGTGACTCCTCCAAACCATTCGCAGGGACCTTAGCGAACTCGCTGATTCAGGTCAAGGCTCGGACCGGTGCTTGCACGGCGGTGCAATTTGCCATCAACAACCGTGCAACATCGTCTATAGCGAGCGACGAAAATCTGAACCATGACGGTCTAAGGTAGATATCGGCCCGCCGCCTGTGCTGCCGAAATCAAATGACTGTTCCGTATTTCTTAATATCGGAACGACAACCGAACAGGTTGCTTCAGAGTTGTTTGCAGCACGAAAGGGCTTCTTGGTGTGTCAACAAACAACATATAATATCTCCGTTATCTTGTCTGCAAAACCCGAACATTGATGGCGTCGGTCACAGGTGGCAACTTTCGCCGTTGGACGTGGGCTTATCGGTGATCTTGCCAAAAGAAACATTTCAACCGGTTTCCGGTTCGACCATTCGCAGTGATCGGCTGCTCTGCATCTGCATCGAAGAAGGGGATACTTCTGGACTTCCGACTTTCAGAGGAGGTGGTTGGTGAGTCAGGCCATCATCGAACGAGCAGAAAAGGTTTTCTTGTCGGGACGCGGGTTCAAAATTGACAGAAGAAGGGCACCGCGAAAATCGCCATCCTCGGCGGATATTGATACCTTTCTTTTCGGATATGGCACCGCCACCGCAATGCCTTTCAGATGTGTCGGACTTCCAATACTCACATTCACGTGTGGGCGCTTCCCTGATCCTGTCTCTCCTGGCAGTTAAAAGCCTTTGTGAGGTAATTTGCCAAGTTGTGACTGGGTTTGATAAAGTATGTGGGCCCCATGAAACATTTCCAATTGATTTGCCACGCTGAAAAGGGCTTCCGTTATCCGTGTTCGTTGAGATTATTGCTTACGCTGTTTGGGTACCATCGCTTCGCTCTCTGAGCACGGCTGAGTTGTAGAAGACCTTGTTGGCCGCGCGGCGATGATTGTCAGCCGGAAGCGATTCCGGCTGATGGGTCAATTCGCTTTGGTCAACCACTTTTGGCAAATTGCATTATTCCGCCGGGAATGACCACGGCCGAACGACAAGTGGCACATTCGGACGAAGTCGTGATCACGATCCGTGGCGAGAAAAACATTGGCTGTGGCGCTCGATCGACACGGATGGAGTTTCGTCTCGATATTTCTCGGTGCAACACGCCGGCAATGCCCAAAGCGCAAAGCGTTTTTTCCAAAATTTGGTTTCTCACAGTTTTTGCGAGCCGAGGGTGGTCATAACTGACAAACTTGCGCAAGCTATATCAAGCGGTCCAAACACCACGGCCCGACGCTGACCAATCGCGCGACACAAGGGCGTGACAACGCGATCGAAGTGTCGGCACCGGCCGGACACGTAAACGAGAGGAAGATCTTCGGCAAGATTCAAATCCCACCGGCAGGCTTCAGACGGTTTTTGCCGGACATGAGCCAGATCAACTTGCTCTCGTCCCGCCGCTTATCAACTGAAACGCAAACTTTTCATAGCCGCCACGCGCACGCTCCGATGCTTTCAGGCCTCTGGGCAGATTACACCGCGGAAATGGGTGGGCATGATTCTTGCCTTTGCCAAGCTTCGCAAAGCTGGCGCCAAACAAACTTGGCAAATACCGATCATCGCTTTATCGCCGGATACTGGCTGACAGCGTCCCTTGATTCAGGTTTGTTGTCGGCAACGTTTGGCAGGCTCCACAAACTTTACAGTCTCAGGCAGCTTGTCGAAGTGAACGGCACCAACGGCGCAGACACTATCGCGGGCTAACTTCGCCGCCCGAGTTGGAACAACACTGGGGCGGGCGGGCAAGGACACGGTGACGGCACTGGCCGCAGAGTATCGACAGGTGACTAATTGGACGGCTTTCGGTGATGATGACGCGCTGGCTTTCTGAGGGCAGCGAGTTTGGCACCGACATGTGGTGATATCACCCAAGGTGGTTCGGCCATTCTTGCGATATCGATTCCGAATTCAGGATGGTACGGCTAGACACCAAACTACGTTCGCAGGGTGATTTCACGCGCGGCGACCTTTTGTTCGTTCGATGTTGTGGACGGGAACACGATTGTATTTTACGGCACAGGGTGTGGTGCGGAAACCAACGAGGATCAGGTATTGGACGGCCACCGCGGGCGATATTACATGCTGCACCGGCAGCAAATGCAATGGACACCATCGCGGTATCGACGGGCAACCGATCGGTGTTGGTCCGGCGGCGGCGGGAATGACCTGCTGGCGGCGCGGGGCGGCAATATGATTGTGGTCACGGGGCCACCGTGCGGATGACAAACTGGCGGCGCGCCGGCAACGATTACCTTCATCTTTACCGAGCTCACCGATGGCTGAGCGGGACGTTATCACCGACTGACCCAATGAGCGAGGGATCTGTTCCGTCTGACAGGCATTCACCAACGCGCCGGAGTGGGCCGGCAGGGCCGTGTGACGCGCTGGGCATCACGCGTTTAGGCGGGCGGATGTGCGAGTTCGGCTTGACGGTCACACGGTCTTTCTTGCAGGCGCCTCGGTGGGCAGATCTGGGCCTCTTGAAGATTGGCAACTTCGTCTGACCTGTCTAGCGGGGAAATCGCGGTAGCCAGGCGCGCCGTTGGTGCGCGTTTCCTGCGGCAGGGCGGCAAGTTGTTGCAGGTCCATATCGGGTGCAGGGGATAGCGAAGATCTTGAAATTCCTGAGCATTAGGATCGGCCGATGCGGTCAGTCGTCACATCGGTGATGAAATTGCTGTAGCACGAAGGCATGTTGGTGGTCATGTCGCAAGGCGGGCACATCGCACCAGCGGGCGGCTGTCGGGATCATGGGGCAAAGAATCGGTCTGTGTTCATCCGGCGCGGCTGGTAGGGCATGCCCAGACGCGTGGCAACTGCCCGCCCCAAGTGCCTTTGCTCGAGCTTCTCTACATTTTGCAGGATGTTGTCGTAATAGAGCCCGCCGCGGGTCAGGAAGCTGGCATTGGGATTCCAGATGGCCGTTAGATTTGGATGCTGGGGTTCTTGCGAGGCCATAACGGGCCTCGATTGCATCCAGAAAAACTGGATAAGGCTTCATGGTGTTATGCTTCGTGGATCTGCGCCGTGATTTGCAGTGCAGATCGTGCAGATCTGGCAAAAGGCTCCAGATCGTGCGGCAGATGCAGCGGAGCCCGATTCCGGGTAGATTGCAGAATTTGTTTGAATAGGGCACTGATGGAGCGGCTCACCGAGGATGGCGCACCAAATCATGACGAAGCGGTGTTCTTGTTGCGCAGCGGGCCAGCACTGGAGTGTAAGGGCATGATCTGGGTGTGAAAGAAGCTCTTGTCGCCGGCGCCTGGGGATGTCTTCGGCCAGAAAGTGAACAGGCTGGTGGCAGGCCGCCTTCTGCGACCAGAAAAACACCGCCTTGCGGGGAGAGTGGATATAGCCGCGCCCAGCCCAAATCCGGGTCTCGAGATATTGAATTTCAAAGATCTGGCGCGAGATGTGGCACAGGGGCGCCAAGCGGCAAGCAGGATCTAGATGTTCGCAACATTGTGATGGCGGCGCGAGCAGCAAAAGCCGATTCGCATGCACACCAGAGATTCAGTGGGAGGCATTTCAACCGCAATACAAGACCTTAACCTCTTCAGTAGAGCTAGACCGCTTCTTCAATTCATCAACAGATCGGTTTTTTCCATGAGAAGCCGCCGTCAGCTTCAGGGCACGTCCGATTAATTGCCCGTAAGCGCAGTGCGGGGAATTATATCGGGCGTTTCAGCCACAGTGCTCAGCGAATGCCGCGGGGGGTTGAGGTCCATCAGCTGTGCGGACCCTTTTCAATCGCTTCTTCGGAGACCTCGCCGGTTGCCATGGGTGTTCGCAATAGATAGACAGGGGCTTGGCCACGCCGATGGCATAACTCAGCTGCAAGGTGCAAGCGCTTGGCCAGACCCGCAGCAACGAATTCTTGCAAGATAACGCCGCGGGCATAGGCGGCGGAGCGGTCCACCTTTGTCGGGGTCCTTGCCCGAGAAACGCCACCGCCGCCGTGTGGGGCTGTCCCCGCCGTTAGTGTTTCCACGATGATCTTGCGCCGGTTCAGGCCCGCTCGCCTCGGGGCCGCGATGACAAAGACTTTGCCAGTGGGGTGACCAGCCATTCAGTGTCATGGCGTGATCCAGCCTTCGGGCAGGCACTTCGAGAATGTAGGGCTCGGGACCACGGCGCGCACGTTCCGCGCTTGGTCCATGCTCTCGTCCAGATGCTGGGTGGGATGCACGGAGGCAAGCGATTACTTGCTGGGCTTATGCATTGACATATTTCACGGTAGCTGGGATTATTGCGTCCGGCCAGTAGCGCCTCGGTGCCGTCTTGCGGACCTCGGCTCAGACGGCCGCAGGGATCGCATGAGCAAGTGGTTGGGGCCAGGCATTCAGCTCGGGTGTCTCGTTCGCAAGGCAAGCCGAACATTTTGATGCCTGATCGCCCGGCACCTGCGTCTTGCCTGCATTGGAATTCACACCCTGTGCGATATTGGGCGGATTGTTTCGTGCAAGCAGGTTTTGGAGATCTCCAGGCTAGATAGCGTCTTGCAGTGGAACTTGTCTGCTCATAGCATGTCGCGGTACGCAATCGCGCGCGATCTGGTCGATTCCGGCCCATGTAATCCTTGATTTTTTGATCTGGTCGCTTGAGACCAAACCTCCACCGCAAATCACGACCACGGTTCGTTGTGCCATGTTTCGCGCGGCAACGCGCGCTTGTGGCTCTTCGGTCAGAAAAGCATCCAGAACGCGATCGGGAAAATCCGGTCACACACCTGTCGGGTGCCCCTCGGAGGACGGATTCCGAGGTGAAGAGTTAGTTGAACGCGTCATGAAAGTGCTCAATATGAAAATGATCCCCGTCAGGAAAGCGTTGGGGTCCTTGTATGTGTCATTGTAGAAAGACTTGCGCCAGAATCCAAATTCGCAAGTCAGCTAGAGCCGTCCAATCTTTTCAATAACGGCCTGTTTTGGGAGTCCTTGAGCCGCGCTTTCATAGCCGTTGGCGCGGATGGAAATCATGCAAAACACCGAAGATTAGGGAACTTATGTTTGGCCGCGAAACATCGATGTATAAAAATAACATAATCAATTATTGTACATTTTTTAAGATCTTACCTTGGGGCACATTCTAACTTGGGTGCGAAATTTCCCTATCTTGCTGGAAAGAGGGAGAAATGAAAGATTGGGCGCATACAGAGGCTAAACCTGCGTGAACGGCCGCGTGATTGAAGATAGCTGAGAGGGCGAAGAATCCCGGTTCGAGAGATCGCGGCGGGAGGATCGGAGACATATTTCGACGGTTTATTCGAGAATCAACGCAATGCTATGGCGATTTGACAGAACTGCCAGAAACTAAACGGATACTACGGGTAGTGCCCAAACGCGCGGCGGTCCAAAGACGCGCGCGGCGACGCAAAGCTGGTTGCGACTTGTCGGCCTGCGCGAAGGCTGTGATAAATAAACCAACTCAAGAAGGCTTGGTCTCCGACAGATCGCAGGCGGTTGCAAGTTGAGGCCCTTTCGTGGCGGGTCAGCACGAGACGATCTACGCCTTACGTTTACGGTCCTTTCGACGGCCAATCCAGAGAAACTCGCACGCTACTGCCCAACCGGGCTGCAAAAACGGCGTCCCCATCACCTCTCGCAGGCACGCGCGGCCTTGTGTTTCCGCCTGATCTCGGTCCATCACTGGCGGCCTAACTACGTGATACCGTGAGACATTCGGTCGAATGGGAGGGCCGATCTGATGAATCTTCGAGCGCGCTCAGGCCAAGAGGAACGTCGCCTCACTGGGTCGAGCGCAAGAACACGCTGTGCCGTTCTGATTCCCGCAACCCAACGAATCGCAGGCCACAACACATCTGATTGAACCGGCTGATGGGCGTGAGGAATCAGCTACCCCAGCTGCCGCAAATCCTAACCTTGATTGCGGGATTGAATTTAGAAAAACTGGCGTAAACTGAAGCAGGCATTGGGAACGGGGAGGCTTGGTTTTGCGAATCCTCAGCACCCGTGGGGATCAGAAGGTTCGGTGGAAGAAGTCTAAACAAGGCGGGCGCGTTCGATACCTGCAAGAGGATGCGCCGTTTGTAGCCACGCTCTCAAATCGAGATTATGAGTCGATTTGTGACGTTAAACGGCACGGCCTAGAAGTGTTTTGGGATGGAAAACCACCTGCAGAGGTCTTCAGAGAAACATGTTGCGGGAAATGGGTCGATCCAACCCTACCTCCAAACAGCCAATAGGAGTCGCCAGTTCACGTATCGCTTCACACGCCCTTTACCAGAAGGCGAATAGATCAGGATACCCTCGCCATGCACAGCACACGCCACCTTCTCTCCAGCATTTACGCAGCTCTGCATGCAGCACCGGTATTAACTGGATGACACGGTTCTGGTTTTGGGCGGCAGTGGACGCAGTCGGACGATGGCTGGCGCGTGTCTGGGCGCATGACAGCGCAGATGTCACGTTTTAATATCAGAACACGCAATCCCTGATGCGACCGACGATATGCTAGGGATGTTGTGCACGCACCCGTCCCTGCGCAGGACCCCCTTCGCGTGTTATGATTGCGCTGTCAGGTGTCGTGCCTGCACGGGGGGCCGATATGGCGCGCAACCCGCAACTCGGGGGTTGCCCGCGGTTTTTTTTTTAGAGGGCCGCTGCGCACCTTGATAGCCGGCCGTGCTCTTCCATCTCCTCTGCTGTCTACGAGCAGTGCGGGCCAATGCCCCCTTTACGAAGACACCTCCCCCTTGCTCCGGTCAACGACCTTATGCGCCGCCAAGCAAGGGAATTGGGAGACGGCGTGCAGCGACCCGCGCCACCCGGCAGGGCGTAGCATCTGTGCTGTCTGCGCATGGCAAGGTCGCGGGGGGCAGCATGCGTTGCTGCGCAATGGGGCGCATTGGAGGTAGGCGCAAAACTGCGCCTCAGACCGGTCTTGCGTGAGATGGCGGCACGCCGCTGGCGGCTCCTACATGGGCGCAGGACACTGGCGCAGGTTTTTAGATTGTCGCTGGTTGACGGCGCGGCGCGGTATGCGCCCCGTTCTCGAACATCGCGAGCACCGCGCCCCGTGGGACATGCAGACGCGGCACAGGGCGGCCGCAGGCTGCGTTTCGATTCTGGTTCCGCAGGCGCGGCGACATAAAGGAATATCACGCTCGACAGGTTATTTTGCCAAGTTGTTGGCGTCAGCTTGCGGAAGCTTGGCAAAGCAGGATCATGCCACGCTTTCTCGGTGTGTAATCTGCCAGAGCGCTTGAAGCATCGGGAGCGTGCTTGGCGGTATGAAGTGCGTTCAGTTTTGATAGCGGCAGGGACGGAAGAGCAAGTTAGGATATGGTTCATGTGCGGCCCAAAAACCTCTGAGGCTGCCGGTGGATTTTGAATTTGCCGAAGATCTATCTCTCGTTTATGTGTCGGCCGGTGCGACACTTCGGGATCGCGTTGTTCAGGCCTTGTGCCGGCGCGATGGTCAGCGCTTCGGGGCCGTGTTTTGACCCGGCTGTGATATAGACTGCGCAATTTGGCTTCGAGTGTATGACCGACCGGCTCGCCACAACTGTGAAAACCAATCTTTGGAAAAAGCGGCTTTGCTGCTTTGGCATTGCGGCGTGTTTGGCCGAGAATATTTCAGAGGACGTCTCCATCCCCTCCATGTCGATCGCGCGCACAAGCGAATGTTTCTCGCACGGGCATCGTGATCACGACTTCGTCCATGTCCACTTGTCGTCTCGGCCGTTTTGGTCGATCCCGGCGGGATGCAATTTGGCACAGTGTTGACCAAAGGCGATTTTGACCCACAGCCGGATCGCTTCCGGCGTTGACAATTCCACGCCCCGCGCGCCACACGGTCTCAACATCAGCCGTGCTCAGGAGCGAAGCGATTGGTACGCACCAAACAGCGTAAGCAATAATCTCACGAGAAACGGAAGTCCCTCAGGGTGGCCAAATCAATTGGAAATGTTCATGGGCCCACCATACCTTTATCAAACCCAGTCAACAATTGGCAATCCGGCAATACCTCTAGTTACCATCCGCGTTGCGATATCGATTCGCCAGCATGGACCCAAGCCGGACCCCAAATTTGGTTTGCCGCTCAAAACTGTTCGACAAGGATTAATGTCCGCGGGCGATGATCGAATTTGCACGATCTCCAGAGGCTTGGACTGGCTTTGTTCTCACCTGTGACCGGGCGCGAATTCCTGGGCGGGCAACCTTTGAAGCCCTCTCTGTGCCTTCGCACTTTTCGGCGGGCATCCCATCGCATCCAGACGACGCTGAACGTTCCGTCGTGGTCGGCGGCTGCAAGCCCTGTTGCCAGCACGCGCTGCGGATTTCTGTCACGGACGCGCGGAATAGGCTGGAGCCGCTCCGGCGCAAGAAATGACGGGGCGGAAGATGTTCTTTCAATCACCGCTTCGACCTTGCTGGGATATCAAGGGTCGTACCTTGCCGGAGCGGCCTCCGTTATTCGCGGAGTGATGGCACTGGTGCAGCCACCCTCTTTCGCAGCGCTTTACCAAACGCCAGAACCGTCGCCCTGCTGAACCAAGCTCTCAAAACGGCGTCATGATGCCACTTTCCAGGACTACCTAGTCCTATGGTTATGCCTGAACAACCGGACGCAGACCGCAGCCTAGCCCCTCTTCAGCAACCAACAGCAACGAGTGTATTTGCCAAAGTGACTGGGGTTTGATAAAGGATGTTGGGCCCCCATGAACATTTCCAATTTGATTTGCACGCCTGGAGGCTTCCGTTATCCCTCGTGAGATTATTGCTTAGCTGTTTGGCGTCCAATCGCTTCGCTCTGAGCACGGCTGATTGTGTGAAGACCTGTTTGGCGCGCGGGCGTGATTGGTCAGCGGGAAGCGATTCCGGGCTGTGGGTCAATCGCTTTGTCAAACACTTTGCAAAATTGCATTCCCACCGGGATCGACCGGGCCGAACGACAAGTGGCAATGGGACGAGGTCGTGATCACGATCCGTGGCGAAAAACATTGGATGTGGCGCGCGATCGACACGGATGGGGACGTCGCGATATTCTCGTGCAAAACGCCGCAATGCCAAAGCAGCCAAGCGCTTTTTCAAAGATTGGTTTCACAGTTTGGCGAGCCGAGGGTGGTTTCTTTTCAAATTTAAAAAAAACTTTGGGGGGGGGGGGGAACCCCCCAAAAAAAATTGCCCCCGGGGGCAAAAAAGGGGGTATATCAAGGCCGGTCCAAAAACACTGGCACCGAACGCTGACCATTCGCGCGCACAGGGGCGTTGAACAGCGCGATCGAAGCTGTCGCCACCGGGCGACAGAAACGAGAGAAGATCTTCGGCAAATTCAAATCCCACCGGCAGGCTCAGAGGTTTTTTGGCCGACATGACCAGATCACTTGCTCTGCCTCCCGCGCTATCAAACTGAACGCAATTCATACGCACGCACGCTCCGATGCTTTCAGCTCTGGGCAGATTACACCGCGGAAATGGTGGATGATCCTGGCCTTTGTCCAAGGCTTCGCAAGCTGGACGCCCCCAACAACATTGGCAATACACGCTCACGGACAGCATGAAATCAAGAGGTTTGACCGTTCCCGGTCTACGGCGCGATAGTGATACATCCACTTCCGCGCCAACCTTAGATATAGGTCTCATTCATTGCGCATGAGATGGCGTTCGGACGTTTTTTTCGCTTTGGGCTTTTCTGCAGCAATTCAATGGCGAGTGTTTACCCACCCAACGATTTTAAAGTTGGCATGGGTTCATCATCGACGCCGCGTTTCTCTTATTTTCCTCGGCAGGCGCAGATTAAGATACAGGGAGCGCAGATAGAAAAATACCGCGAAACAGGATCACAGACTCTTCGGATAATGCGCGGCTTTGAAGTCAACCATCGTACATATCCCAATCATCGCTGCGGACTTCACCTCTACGGCGATGCATCATTTTAACTGCGCAAACATATCGAAACCAAATCTTTGCGACATGTATGACATCCGCCTTTGCGCAAGAAGAATTCTTTTGGGTTGGGCAGTTCGCGTAGGTCGGGGTGCTGACATGTTATTTCGGCCTCACTGTTGCCGGCCTCATAACACCGACGGGCCGTATGGAGTTCTCAAGATCAGATTTCCATTCAGAACACGTTGCAGCAAATTGGCAACTTCGTCGCAGATCTGGTTTTCTGATCTCGTCTCGTCGACTGTGCGGCCTTACTTCGTTGTGGACCTTCCTACGTTCTCCGGGCTCAAAATCGCTCACACGGTTCTAGGCGTGTGACAGTTTGTTGCCCGGTATTCTCCGCTGTTGCCATCAACGCCCAGGCGGATGACGTTGCCATTTTGTTGGCTCAACGCTACCCTTTACCAACGATGGGTTGGTTTGCGCTCCAGCATCCTCGCTAGCAAGAGGCTGGTGGCAAAGCCCTTTGTTGCTCGGCCCATCTGACCACAAGCGCTGGCTCCAATGGATGAGGAGGGCGTCGCAAAGCGGCGGTTTTCCAATCTTCTTTGCGTGCGTCCTAGTCGTTGCTTGCCGCAGTCGAATGCTGGAGTGGAGTTATCCTACCCACGCAGCAAAATCGCGTGTCCCCGCAAAATGTTTGAAGGGGGTGGAGCAAGTTGCAGCAATTCGCGTCGCAGATAATCGGACCAATTACCAGGTATCGGTTGTCAGGCCGTTTGACAGATTTCATCTTCTCTCGCACGCTGCGCCTACTTTGGGCTCTCCAACAGGCCGAATACGGGTATTTCAACGCCTCAAGGCGACTACGAGGAATGCTCAAGAGAGGCGTGATGTATTGCCAAGTTGTTTGGCGTCAGCTTGCGAAGCTTGGCAAGGCCAGGATCATGCCACATTTCGCGGTGTATCTTGCCAGAGGCTGAAAGGCATCGGTTCGTGACGTGGCGGTATGAAGTGCGTTCAGTTAGATAGCGGCGGGACGGAAAGGAGCAAGTTGATCTGGTCATGTGCGGCCCAAAAACTCTGAAAGCCTGCGGTGGGATTTTGAGATTTTGCCGAAGATCTTTCTCTCGTTAACGTGTCGGCCGGTGCGGACACTTCGATCGCGTGTTCAAAGCCCTTGTGCGCGCGATGGTCAGCGTCGGGGCCAGTGTTTTGACGGCTTTGATGATAGCTGCGCAATTTGTCAGTTAATGACCACCTCGGCTCGCCAAACTGTTGGAAAACCAATCTTTTTGGAAAAAGCGCTTTGCTGCTTTTTGGCATTGCGGCGGTTTGCACGGAGGATAATCGAGGACGTCTCCATCCGTGTCGTCGCGCGCAACAGCCAATTGTGGTTCGCCACGGATCTGTGATTCACGGGGACTTCGTCCAGTGGCACTTGTCGTTCGCCGTGGTCGATCCCGGCGGATGCAATTTGGCAAAGTGTGCCAAAGCCGATTGGACCCACAGCCGGATCGGCTTCCGGCTGACAAATCAACGCCCGCGCGGGCCAAAAAACAGGTCTTCAACATCAGCCAGTGCTCAGAGCGAAAGCGATGTACGGCCCAAACAAGCCCGGTAAGCAATTAATCTCACGAGGAATACCAACGGAAGCCCTTCAGGGTGGCAAAATCAATTGGAATGTTCTGGGGCCCCACATACTTTATAAACACAGTTCAACAAAACTTGGGCAATACCCACGTTGGCCCATAGCGTGCGATTCTCAGCGATCGCGCGCTGTGCGTCGCAGGCATTTCAAGACGAAACAATGACATTGTGGTTTTCTGACTCAACATCAATGGGCGTGGCGGAGGGGACGCGCAGGCAAGAGATTGGGCTAAAAGGCGCAGCCGCCTCGAATTCTCACAGGGCACCTCAAGTTCATGGCCGTCCAAATTGGGCAGAAACAAAACTTGCCTGCCCGCGGCCATGCCGCGCCAGTCAGGAAACACCGTTTTGCTGAGGGAAATTCACTACATTACCGCTTGGCAAAAAAACGCCCTTGGACGATTCTTAGCTTCAATCAAGTCTCCGGCCCAAACCACCTGCGGCCTTCAATTCCAGAAAGGGGCCAATCTTTCCGCTTGCGGGGCCGCCCAAAGGGGCGTGGCCCTTTTGCAGGAAAAAAAACTCGCTTTGTAGGCTTACCCATCGGAAGGGGAAAAAAACTCACCACCCCCCCAAAAAAAGGTTTTCCCAAAAAGGAAAAAGGGGCCCCCTTTTTCTTTGGGGGGGGAAATTCGCAAAGGGATTTTTCGGCATCTTCTCTTCTCTC
>Ga0163217_1112995_pt1 | contig 12269 bp, 13 predicted proteins | sample SynspAceP_FD_185933 | JGI IMG/M metagenome (GOLD analysis project Ga0163217, IMG submission 185933) | Saline lake microbial communities from Ace Lake in Antarctica - Synechococcus sp. Ace-P (PacBio error correction) | ecosystem: Environmental > Aquatic > Non-marine Saline and Alkaline > Saline ... | reverse complement strand
CATTGATGACCGCTGTGATTCCGCGGATCGGGGCGCGGGTCACAACCCTATGGCGCGCCGTCATTCGCCAGTTCGCCTCGAAAAAAAAAACCCCCCATCATCAGCACCTATTGTGTCAATCGTTCTGCCCGGCATTCTGTCCAGCCGCCCTCGCGAACAAGCTGCACGCGCATTCAGGGTTCTGGCTTCGAAAAAAAATCGCATGCCCACGACCGCTTTTGCCGACCTCGCCAAGGACCGTCCACCTTTGATGAGCGTCTGTGGATGCCGTGTGGCACCGCGCCCTGATTGTGAGCTTGCTGGAAATAGCAAGAATTTCGACCCAATGGCTAAGTCGGGCGTGGCGGGGGTCTACTGGCTGAAACCAAAAAAGGCCGTGGGATCCGTGATCGATGCGTTCCGCGGCTCAAGGCGAACTTTTGGTGCAGGATTTCGTCAGGAGGCGGCCGGTGCGAGGGGGAGAGGGGGGGGGGATCTGCCGCTTGCCTTGTGGTCGACGGCAAATGTCGTGTGCCGCAATGAAAGCCGCCACCGGCTGCGGATTTTCTTTGTGGCGACTCCGGCGGGTTCCAACCTGCACCGTACGGCGGGCAAGACCAACGCTGCCGGCTCGCAGGTTCGTGCGCTGATTCACCAAGCTGAACGCGGAGGACCCGCCGCTTGTGGCGCGCGGCGCGGGCGGGGGGCGGGAGGGGAGGGTGTGGGGGGGGGTGGGCGGGCCTTTGGTCTGGAGGGCAAAAGCGGGTTTGTCTTGGATCTTGCTTTACGCTCTTGACAGCGGCCCAAAGTCCTTAGAGTGTCAAACAAGCTCGCACCTGTGCGGGATCTTCGAAGGAATGCGAGGGGAAAGCCACCGCACAGGATATCCTCTCGTTCGGCAATATCTATGACATGTAATTTCGAAGCAGCGGGTTAAAGCCGCAGCAGTCACACTTGTGCGCAAGCGCAAAGGAATAGCAAATCAAACCAATAGATCATGGGGCTTTCCTCCTCGGACGGGTGCTGGATGCACAATCCCATATAAACGTAAGATCTTAACGCAGCCCGAGGCCCTTGGACTGACACACCCAATTCTCTTTGAAGGCACCCCTTTGATCGCGCCCCTTCAATACTCTGCCAACCGGATCCATCGCTGTCGAGCAGCATCACAGAGGCCTGCCGCACGGGTATATGACCCCTGAGATTCAGTGAATATCTATGACGCTGGGGTTGATTTACCACGTTCGCTCAACGCGGAAAACGAGGTTCAACCATTCCAGATTGTCCCTGCACGCGCCCGGCCTGCCCTGTCGCGGGTGATGATGCCCGCGCTGGGTTGCGAATGCGGCTTGAACCTCTGCCCGGCGGTCAAAGACCGTCGGAACGTTTGAATTGTTTTGGGAACCACCATGGGGCATGGACATGATGTCTGGACGAAGCCCGTCTTGGCAACTGGGAGTTCATGTAAGCCCAATGGCAAAACACGGGGCGTGACTCACGTCCCGGTTGATTTTAACATCACTTACAGCATGGTCGCAATCATTGTAACATTTCGTAGGCCACCCGCAGGCCAGATGATTTATTATTGGAGCGATTCATGCGACTAACAACTGCCCTTATAGCTTTGGCCTGGCCCCGCCGCGCTGCTGGCGATGCCATAGCACCCCCCCACGCCCGTCGATACGGCCCCCCGGTCCCGCCATTCTGATAGACAAGCTCCCCGATGGCGATCTCAAGACCAAGCTGGCTTTCCTGCATGGGCCAGACGCCGTCGAAAACCGATTTTCTCGATCGGACACCGCGCGGCGCGCCGCTATGTTCCCGAACATACCGTTGCAATCCAAAGCGCTTGCTGCGGTACGCATGGGGCCGGCATTTCTAGGAAGTGACCGTGACCTTACAGCAGATCAACGGAACGTGGTCTGCCTGCACGCCAGAACGCATCTTGTCACCACCACCCCAACATCCTGTTGACCAATCTTGCTGATAAATGCACCCGCCGGGCTTTTACCGCTGCCTGCGGCGAGAATGGTGCCAAGCGCCGAATGGCCGCACCTCTGACATCACCATTGGCGACTCGAGTTCGAAACCGCTGACCCCCAAGATGGACCAGCTGGCCCGAATGCGACGAGCCCATTGCGGATCGTGTTCGCGTGGTAAGATGTGTCTCTCAGGCCGTGTGTGTCGCGCAGCTGTTCCGCTGCGCTGTCGATGGCATTGGTTATATGCGATGCGGTTGTGTTGGCCTCATATCGATGACCTGACTCGTGCACGAGTCGATCGATGCTTGGGTTCAAATTCGCTGGTTGTGCTGTTTCATAAATGTGTTCTTACCGGCATACATGAAACCGCGCTTCGGTCTGAATATGCCGCGCCATCTCGACGTGTCAGCCGACGAGTTACTGATCGTGTCGCATAGATAAGTGATCGTTTGACGAGGTTTTACCCAAATCTCCCATGAGGTGCCCTGTGTCTCCGGAGCGTGTTGGTGTTCGCAGTTGTGTATATGATTGGATACTGTGCTTTATCATCTGGATCGAAGGCGTGCCCCAGTTCGGGAAGCAACGCGCGTTTATCTGGTGAATGCTGTGAGCGAAAGGTATTTGTTTGGGGTGTTGTAACCTGAGCAGGATCGCCGAGCACCTTGTACGCGAGGGATTTCGCCTCTAGCTTTGAAAAGGCCAAAGCTGCAGTATGCTGTGCTCCCCTTTCCGTCTGTTCATATTGTCTTGGGCTGCAGCGCTGGAGCATCGACGGTGCACACGTGTGCCGCTTTCTGAGCTATGTTTGCGTGACTGCGAGATAGACTAACGCGAATGCTGTAGTGTCTTGAACGGCTGTTTATATGCGGCTTAGTCTGACGCTTAGTGTGACGCTCTGGTGTTCTCTGTGCGCTTACACGGCGGCTGGATTTTTGTGTGTTTAGCTTCCAGGTCGTGTGTCGGTCTCGAACGGAGGTCTATCACGCGACGACAGCGGGACGAGTATGTTCGGCGTTGGACTATCCTGTGGAGTTTTCGGGCGCCCAGGTAGCGGGTGATCGTTAGAATGCGGTGTTTGCTTGCTGCACTGTCCCGGCGAACTCCGGCTGAATCCCATTTATTTACGTGCAAAACTGAGTTGTTTATGCTGGAGCTTATGAATCAGTGCCAGAATGAGACCTGGGGCTGCAATGCAGTCGTGCTTTGGTACGACAGGCCGTCCTCTCTGGTGGCGGCCTGATTTTGCGTAGTGTGTTGTGACCGCCGCTTCCTGAGACAACCGCGCCACAAGGGCGCCTTGTATCACTTGTGTCGAGTAGTGTGGACAGGTGAGTACTTCAGGCATTGTTTCTGCTGTGATCCCAGGCAAAGCGAAGCTCGTGCACGCGATTCCCAAGCCCCCAAAGAGCCGCCAAGTCGAGATCAGCGCTATCTGATGTAGCGTCCGCAGGGTGCCATGCCCGTCCTGCGAACATACGGTTGAGTCAACTTATAGAGAGTGGGCTGCGCCTGGGCATGAATGTGTTATATTCTATGGAGGTAATTGTGAATCGATGGGCCGGCGGTCTGCCTAAATGTCGGAAGTCTGTTCGGAGACGCAGGACGGCCGCGGGTTTGTGCGCGTTGGATTGATGTGGATCGCGCCGTGGCATGGCACAGATTTCTTTCGAGGCACCGAAAGCTCGCTAGTGAAACGCCTCGGCTGCTGTGTAATCCGAGCTTCCAAGTTCCGCGAGAGTTGCCCGAAGTGGGCACCGAGCGTGGCGGTGAGTTGCTGTGTGCGATGAGTCCATTCAGCTTTCCGTGCTAACGGCAGCATCTGTGTGTCCCTGGCGATACGTGGCTGACGTTGTGAGCGTGTGCGTTTGACGAGTTGGTTTGTCGTGGTGGGTGGTGTGCTCTGGCTATAACCATTGTGTAAAATCCGTTTCATTGGGATATTGGCGACTATGGTCGCCGTGTGCTTAGCTGTGCCTGCAGTAGAAAGCTGTGTTAGAGTGTATTGAGACGGCCTCCCGCGGGCGCTGGTTTTGAGATAGACGTGATATTGCCTGGACACGATCTGTCTCCGCGATGCGGGGTGGTATGTGACGAGCAGACTGGTGCTAAGTAGGGCTCGTCGCTAGTGTTGTCTCCTGGCTGTTCGTGCGAATCTAGAATGCCTGGCGTCCACTGACTGTCCGCCAATGCTGGATGGCTACCGTCCGCTTCGTTGGGTCAATTTCGGCGACGCCGAGGAGTTAGCTCACGTAACCAGAATAAGGGCCTTTGCTTCATCTGCGATATCGTCGGTGCCCCTGGGATGATCATGTGACATCTGTCGCGACTTGACTGTGATATCTTTTCTTTTGTCCTCACCGGTGTTGTGTGGGGGAGTGTTTTGTTGCTCGTGGAGCATCAGAACGCACGGCGTGTTAGCGCTACATGCGCTGTAATAGCGTCTCGCTACGTCCTGTGCCTCGCAAATCTCGGAAGCGCTTGTGTGGGCCTGAGCAGTAATCCTGAGCGCGGCCAATTTGGTGTTCAAATCTCTCGCGTGATATAGTTGCTCGTGATGGCGACCGTCAGCCGGCACCCGGCCGTACATACATTGGAGTTACATCGCCAATGCATTGTTGCGGTGTGCTCTCTCGCTGCCAGTTGGCTGTATCGGCGATTCCTAATACCGGTTCGTTCCGTCTTGACGAACCCCTATGGTGGAGCGATTGCGTTTGTGCTATATATCCTCGACTGCTTGATTAGATCATTCTGAGAGGTGCACTGATGTTCATCCTCGTGTGGGCTTTCGCGAACTTGTGTCCTCTATAATATCGCTTTGTGTGCTTCGCGCGATGTTTCACGCTCTGTTGTCGCCTCTGCGCTTGCCTTCTCTTGTTAGGTTTTTTGTGTTCTGTCTCCATGTGTAAGCCTGGACTACGCGGAGCGAATCTCAATCGAGCGAAAACTGTGGACGGGGTTGCTGATCGTGTGTGAGCGTTCGTATGCCTGCTGCACGAGCTGTTCTTCCATGCCATCGAATGAGCCGCTCTTCATTGTTGCTCCGCAGTGTGAACGCGTTCATTTTTGCTAAGGATATAACTTCGCACTGTAGGACTATTAAGTATAACAATCGTTGCGCAACTGGCCACTTGGATACTCCGCTCTTGTGTCTTACTTCCTATGGTTGATTGTGGTCTGTCATTATCACTCCTCCTTGAGCGTGTTGCATAATTCCGCTGGCGCGCCGTCATCCAATTGGTCGCAGCTCATTAGTCGAAGAATGGACGGAATCATAGTGCACATCCTAGTAGGAAGGTGGTTTTCACGAACTAGCACTGCGATGTTCGCTCGAGATGCACGTTCCGGCTATGTCTCTCGATGTGTCATGCAATCCGCACTATGTTCCGCCAGCGTCTGGATTTGGTCTGACTAGATGAGTTGGATGTATGTGCCAACCGTTCCGGTGGCTTGGTGAATCATCCCGTTATTTCTTCTCATGTGTTTGTGTGAGCTCTTTTTATGATGATCCGCTCAGATGGGAGTCGGGTCTATGCTCCAGTTCAATCTGCGATCGGAGATTGTATGCCGAGTCGCGCGGGACGATTTGGTGCATCAACTAGCCGCGTGGGGCGTCCATAAAATGGCCACCGACTTAGTCGAGATCACGTTTAGTACGAATCACAAGGAACATAATCGTGGCCCAAAAGGCCGGTGTCGAATTCAGCAATCCGCATGTGCAGAGGTGTGTGTGTGTCTGACGGAATCTGTTCAAGTCGCGTCAACACGTGCTTGGCATCAGTGCATTTGGCGATGATGAACCATCAGCGTCACGTCGGATTTTACTGGCGATACTGACATACAATATGGGTTTGGTTCGGCTGGGTGTCGCGGTATTGGCTGTTGTGTTAAATTAGATACTGTTTGGCGGTGACCTAATCATCCATCGGTGCTTGCGGGCCTTAGGGTCAGATCCTAGTCGACAGGTATCTGCTGTCCTCGCTCCAGCCTCTCCGCAGCGTGTTGGGCAGTGGTCTGCCTCACTGGTCCTCTGGTGCTAGTTGCGTAATATGGTGTCGCGTGTCAAGATAGGCCGTCAGACGATGTTCGCTGGCCACCGAACGGCGTTCAGTGGGGGGTGAAAGATATCCCCGAGTAGGGCTTGCTCTCAAGGATGAATGATGATCAGCACTCAGCGCCCATGCTTCGTGTTCTTCATATCGCCCGGAGGGGCATGAATGAAAGACTCTCGGCGCGCCAGTCCTGCTCATATCTTTCCTGTGGGTGTGTCAGCTTTTTATAACCGCCGCATCAGTGACGCTAGAGTGTCAGTCGAGTGTTTGTGCCTGGATGAGTCAGCATGGTGCCTCGCCCATGAAAGACCCGGATATTGTGGATAGTAACGTGCGCTTTGTTGCGAAGGAACGATACGCGCCTTGACTCCAGGTTATCATCCGTGGCCAGGAGGCATAGACAACCCACTCACGATGGACGGCGGGTCAGGATGCCCAAGGTGCCCGGTCGGGTCCGGTTGCGATTGATCACCTGCGGCTATATGCGTGGTGATAGCCAGTTTTGCACGTCATCCCCCGCGGTTATCTGCTGATATGGGAAGGCCGAGTCGGCGCGACTGTTATGGCGCAAGAAGTTCCGGAACGGGTCCCTGCTAAAAAAGCATAACCATTGGCAAAGGGTACACCCGTCCCTACATCGCACAGTTACTATCGTGAAAATGGCGACGGGGGACGCTAGCGCGAAGGGGATAGAGGAAAGACGTGATGGAGGCGTATGTCGTGGATCCGCTTGTGTGCCACGCCGGTGTTCCGGTCGAGAGTGTAAGGAAGACGTCTCATGCGAACATGGGAAAACTGATATCGCTCTCGCAGCTAGCGCTATAATGACCCGCGGACCATTTTCCTGCGAAATATCGTGTGTTACTGCTGCGCGAATAGACGCTAGAGGAGGCTGTCGGATCGAGCACAGCATGAAGTGGACGATCGACGAGAAGCCGAGGCTGACTGCATCGGAGGTGAGCGGAAGGCTCGCGGTTGCACATCAGCCCTGCCCGTAGGTCCATGGTAAAGAGGATAAGTGACTCCGGTCGCCTGTACCGCCCCAGCGCTGGTGGTGTGTGCGTCTTTCATATCATATCTTCTTGGCCATCGTGTGAATAGCTATACGATTGCTCAGCCCACCGTGGTGTTTCTGACTCCGTAAGGACAGCGCTAAACCGGCGCTAGAACGAAGGGTAATCAACGTGCAACGCCGGCCATGCGAAGTGCCGCATCGGACTAAATAGGGGATGAAACCGTGGCGATGGTTGCCCGTGGTTTCGCCCTGCGTTGAAGGATATCGGCTCGATAAAGCGGCGTCCAGAGTCCGGGCATTTGGTGGGGGGATATGCCGCTCGGTTTTTCATACCACGCCTCGATTCGCGGCTATCGGCGAAAACCTGTGGTGGGAACACACGCGGTCTCTGAAGATTGGTGGCATCCTAGCCCGCTGAACGTCGCCCAAGGTTATGCTCCACGACTGCCCATTAATCTCGTCCCACACTCAGCGATCAACCTCGTCGTTAGCGACCAGCGCGCAGTATATCACGACAGTGCCCTTTGTGTGTCATATGCTGAACAGAGTGTGTTACCGACCGCGTCGACCCCCAGGATGCGCCGTGGAACCTTTTAGCCTGTGCATTAGGCGTGCATGTCCGATACACCGGAGCTTCAGGCTAAACAGAACCGTCATGGCCCTTCCTCAATCCCCAGATTGATGCCGGTGTTAAAATTCTCCAGTAGCGCAGGAAGACGCATTGATAAGCTGAATGAGCGGTTGCATCAGGCCAAGGTATAGGGCAATCGCCGTTTCCTCAAGCTCGTTGGACGATGCGCCCGAGCGCAGAATGAGAGTTGGAACAACCAATGTTGACATGCGAGCAAATGCTTCCGCTGTGAGCGAGGAGGTGATTCAGGCCCGACACGCCGCGGGCGCAGTGTCTGGTGCCTACGCAATGATATGCCCGCCTGCAGTCAGGACGGGCGGGCAGAAGCAAGCGTACTTAGGTTGCGTTGTATCGCTTCGGGCTATCGTCGGATGTTTTCGTGAAAACGACGTCGCGCTTGGTGGAAACTCTTCCCAACGGGCTTTCATAGACAGAGACCCACTCTTCGCGCTCGTGTGGCTGCCGTGCCCAGTTTCACGCACAACCACCACCGGCGTCGCATTGAGCGCCTGCTTGTTCTTTGCGGCGCTTTCATTGTTGACGAGTTCCGCGTTGCGTGGAGTGTCTTCGGTCACTTCTTGAAGCTGAGTTGTCGCCCAGCTGGGTTCGCGCATCGAGGCGGCAGTCCAGCCGCCTGTCTCTACGCATCTCGGTCTGAGCAGTTCTTACGAGTATTATTATTCCAGGATAGCATACGTGTGTGGTTTCAGTTGTCCCGTCGCGTGGAACCACCTCGATTTCATTGAAAGTTCTGCCTTAGTATCGTTGGTCGCAGGTGTATTTCCCGTAGCGCGTGCGAACGATGTCCGTCCCGTTTGCCAGCTCGCTGTCTAATGAGTAAACGTTGATGAAGGTCCGATCGGCTTCTGGGACGCACCATTGCTCACTGTGCTTTCTGTCTTATACACGTCCTAGTGAGTATTCTTTGACGCTCGCGATAATGTTCAGTTGCGTGTTGTCATCGTGACCTGCGCAGACGTGTCAGGTGCATTGCTGGGTGTATTTGGTTGCCTTACACCATCTGCTTCCAATATTCGGCCATGGATGTGCTCTGAATAGCCAGACTGGCGTCCGCCGGGCCACGGTGCGCCCGTCGCATCGTGTATCTTTCATCGCCACCATCCGTGTGCGTTGAGTTCTGAGACTACGTTTCGATACAGCGGTTGATGTGCTCTTTGACGATGAATGGCAGTATCGGAGCACTTCGGAGATGTTAAGTGATAACTGTTTCCGATTCGCAGCGGAGTGGGTTCGGTGTGGTGCGCGCAGGTCTCTGATAAGGGCGTGTGGCCTTCTGCCTGTGGCTGGTACGTTCGCTCTTAGGTACGGCGTGGTTCATGCGTTGGAATAGTACAGCTTAGGTGCAGTCGTGTGTAATTACTTGTTCCACTTGCAAGCCGCGAGTTCATCTCGTCCATTGACCGCGCTGTTCCAGCAGGGATGCGGCGATAACTTTTGGGTGCAGGTCGCTGTTGGGTCACGTGGCTCAGCTTGATGACGACTTCGCCATCATCACACGGCCGCAGCACACAGCACCGCGCTTAGGACAGCGTCATTCCCACCAGAGTTGTTGTCAGGGAATTTTTCATTGTGATGTCTCCTCCCAGAACGAACTGGATTTCAAGTCTCGCATCTGTCGTTCAAATGCGTGGCGATTACTAGACTTATTTTGCCGAACCTCACAAGACAGGAGGCCTTGAAAGATGCAAAGAAAGACGTTAAAACATAATTTATATCAGCAGCCTTAATGCGTTATTAAGGTGACAAAGCGCTCTAACCGCCTTGATCTAGTGCATAACCGCACACTGCGCTACGGCGGTTTGTACGAAAATCCGCACAGCCAGCCCGAAAGTCCTCTGGCCGAATTTTCCCGGTGCGGGCCAGCTTGTCATATCTTGCGCCGCAGCTTAGAAAGCGCCGCTGCCGCCGAAACTCGCCTGGCCCTGCGCCACGGCGCAACGCTGCACCGGAGCAGCGAATTGTTACGACTGCTCTGCCATTTGAATCGACAGGCCCCTAGGGTCGCATCGGCATGACCTCGTCCGACTTTACCCCATGACAAACGCATCGCCTCTGACATCAGCGGCACGCGCATGCCCGCCAGTCTCGCGCCATTCAGCCCCGCGATCATCTGCCGGTGTCACTCGGGTGGCTGGACGCGATTGCATTCGGCCGCCTGATCGACATTAGCGGCGAAACATCGCTGCCAATTCCGGGCCGCTCCTGACAAAGACGGGTATGCGCACAGTTCATCACTTCAAGCCGGTAATAGAGATCCGCGTGAACTTGCCGCCCCTCTGTCACCAAGCTTGCAACTCCGCGCGCACTGCCTGCGATCAGGCGCCACATCGTGGACCAGATCCCAATCTTCGATCAGCTTTCAAGCTGGTTGCGCGGGCAGTTGCGCGACCCTTTCGTCGAAGAAACGAGACTGGCCCCTGACGCCGCAATGCAGCGCACTCGCTCACGTCATCCGAGCTCGCCGCGGCAAGCGCGTTTTTACGAAGGGACCCTTGATCGCTGCGAGGAACAGGTGGATTCACTTCGGCCCACTTTTGATAATACCAGAACCCGACGGACCGGCTGCCAGCACGCCGCATGCGCCTGCGCCACGCGCCCGCACCTGTATCGCGCAGGGCCGTTTCCGACATGATCGGACGACCCGAAAATCATCCGTGCGGCCGGAGGTCACCGGTTTCCACGATATGCAGCAGCGGGCGATTTTCCGACAGTGCCCGCGTCTTCAGCGCGCGCTCATTCACCGTACAGCGCCGGGGGCGCACAGGGCTTTCCAGAAATCAAAGGCCCCCGCCTCCATCGCGCGATACAAGCCACTCACGGATATCCGCCTCCGCCCGTCAGCAAATCACCGCAGATCGGGGCCTGTTTCATGGGGTAGGACAGCGGTAACCCGGTCGCGCCGGGCCATGCGCAATGTCTGGACAGGATCTGATTCCCGTCAAAACCGTTCTGTGTGATACCGATCCTTGGCCGGCGAGAATGGACCCGGCTGCCCGACCACTTCGATTCCCGCAAGCTCAGCGTCTGCCGCCAGCGCCTCGCGACAGCAGCATCCGTCATCGATCAAAAGAACGGTTCTGCTCATTGCTGCCCTCCTCACCCGTATCGGCGCTTCCCCAAACGTCACAAAACATGGACACGCCCGCGTCAAGATATTGAGGCCGCGATCTTCCCCCCAAAGCTTGCACGTCCATAGCTGATCGAACAACCCCAGTCCCATGCCGCTCTGGAATGACCTTCGTATCGTTGCCAACGACTTTGGTCGTATAGAACGGGCTCGAACACCTTGTCCGCAGGTCTTCCCGGGACGGTGTTCGCAAAAATGTCACGCCGCACGCGAGATCCGAGGACTCGACGGGTATGGTCAGCGTTTGCACTCGCTTGCCGCCATTGCGTCGACGCATTGGTGATGATTCACCAAACCACCTGCCCCAGCCGCACCCTCGCCGCCACGCACCCAACAGGGCGCATTGGCGGCCCATTCAGAGCGCGACCCCCGCACCCGAACTAGGTTTGGTGTCACTCCGAGTGCGCTGGCCACCCAACGCGGGTCACATCCACACGGAGTCTGCGGCACACTCTCCTGCCCGTGCAAGCCCGGCAGCGTTCTGAATGATCCGCGCCATACGGATCGGCCACTGCCAATACGCGTCAGTTCTCAGGCCGTCGTGTCCGGGCGGTCCACGCTCAAGAACTGCACCGCGTTGTCGCAAAAGACGGATCGCCATTCGCGGCTGGTTTCAGTTCCGTGACTGCAGCCCGGCCCGACATCTGCCCAGCGCGAACAGCTCTGCCGGCTGGCCACCAATCGCCTAGCGCACGGCGCGCGCGGCTAGGTGCCTACTTCCGCGGCTCGAGTGGCCTACGCGGCGCAATTCGGTGTTGCTGGCGTTTAGTGCGGCGGTCCGCTTTTGGCAACCTGACGCTCAAGAGGCCGCTATTTGCATCCCGCACAGGTGCCGGCCGGCGCCTTTCGGTGGCCAGAAACAGGCAGCGCGGCCAAAGGCAAGGCAGAGCGCTGCCACGCCTGCCGCCTGTTGACAGGTGCCAGCAGCGCGCGCGCCCTCGTTGTCCAGCAAGGACTTCGCCCGTCATGCCCCACCACCGGCCACATAGCAACCGCGTTCAGTTGCAGCGCGGGCGTGCGGTGCCCGATACGGGCCCCCCAGGCCATGCCGCCAGACTTTCATGGGTGGCGGACTCTCGACCACGGCCGAACTCGAGTTGCGCACCATTCAGGCGGTACCCAGCCTTTTCGTGCGCCTCGGGGCCGCCGCCCAAAATAGCACGCTCTTGATCGGGTTGGCAATTTTGGACAAACCGGCCATTGGTTAGCGGTAAAAAAAACGCCCGCCGGATGCTTTGGCCGCGCCAGTCATTTTAAATCGATGGCACGTTTCAGGAGTTCGAGTCGACCCAAACCACCACCCCCGGGGCCCCCGGCGGCAAAAAAACCCTGGGGGACCGTTTCCGGAATGCCAAAAAAAACGGGGGGGGGGGGCCGCGTGGACAAATAGGCCCGTTCGGTTTCAACGGCGTTTGCGGGGCCGTGCCTCCCAGCTAGCCGCAGCAATGCGCGATCTCTCTCTTTT
>Ga0163217_1095815_pt1 | contig 12269 bp, 13 predicted proteins | sample SynspAceP_FD_185933 | JGI IMG/M metagenome (GOLD analysis project Ga0163217, IMG submission 185933) | Saline lake microbial communities from Ace Lake in Antarctica - Synechococcus sp. Ace-P (PacBio error correction) | ecosystem: Environmental > Aquatic > Non-marine Saline and Alkaline > Saline ... | reverse complement strand
AAGAAGAAGTTTCAGCGCAGGGACATGCCCAGATAGTAAGAAATATTGTGGGATTTTGGAAATGAGTCTTTCAGGAAGCCGGCGATGCACCTTCGAATGAGCATTTCGGGAAGATTTTCTCAGGCCTACCGGGATTGTGATGACTGATGGTTGGTACGCCTCAACCTTGAAGTGGATTTGAACCGAAAGTTTTCCTGGAGAAAACTCGGAAAATGGGGCACGAATTTATTTTTGCAGTTTGGTATTTATGGTGGATATCAAGCAATCTGGAATTGAATTGTGGCAAATCGGTTTATTCCGGTGCTTCTGAATCCCGAAAGATGGACAAGCAGCAGGCTATTAAGATTTGTTCACCGATTAAGGACATTATCTTTTGGGGCTAATCACAGTGGCGTAAAAGTCAACAATCTCTACAAGCAAACTCCTTTACAAGCGCTTTTTCAGTTTACAATAGGTTTACCTTGAGGTTAATTAAAAAAAATACTTAGATATGGATTCGAGAATTTTTACAAATATTGAAATTGAAAGAAAAGGAACTTGGAAGCCTGTGATTATGTAGGGAATTATATGTTTTTACTATTTGCCTTTAAGCTTGGGCTCAGGGTTAGGAAGCTGCTAGTTGAAGCGAGGAATTGTTACTTAATTTTGGTGGCAGTTGAAATACTTGTATTAAATGAGGGGAAGTCACTTTAGGAGTACCCATCATGCAGACAGGTGGTCATGATGGATGTGCAAAATCCAAAAAGCAATTACCCGATGCTGGCTTCGCTTCTTCGGATTACTTACAGGATGTGGATTCTTTTCAGGTAGCTCTCAACCTTATCATATCCATCCCTGACAAAGCAAATGTGGTCTATCAAAAACCCATCGGGCTTTGAATTTTAAAGACAAGAATTATTGACCCGCGATTTCATAGAGTTATGAAAGCTGTTAACAGCAAGATATACAGCTGAAGAACTAATCACCAAAGGACCTTTGCATGTAAGTACAAAGAATGAAAGAGCACTTTAATCAAAAACGACATGTTGGGAGTCAAAATCGCTTGTGGATGCATTTCGATTTGTTGTCAATTTTAGCTTTGCTTTCAAACGATTTTACCGACGCTATTGAAAGCAAAGCAGACTTGCTGGAGGCAAAAAAATCATTGAAGCAAAGGCGGGATTTGGATTCGAATCCCGTGTAGAAAGCAGAGCAAACCATGCGGCAGCTTTAACTGCGGAAGCCGAAGCATTTTGAGACTTCGAAAAATGAATATTTTCTCCTGATTTGATCGAATTGAGAAAAATCGAAGACCAAATCTAAAGCCAATTGAAAAGTTGGAAATGGGATTCTCCGGAAGTTATGGAGCCGGGAGCTATTTCATTTATTTGGAGTGGGGTGGAATACAAAAAATTAATCAAGATTTATAAAAATAAAGAGGTGGAAAAAGCGTGTTTTTTGGAAGGGATTTCAAAAAACACGGCCTTTTTTTTATTTTGGGATTTTTATTGACGTGAAAAGACCAATTCTATTCAATAAAAACGAGCACTAATAAGGGCTTTGTCTGCTTCGCGTTGGAGAAACTCTTATTTTATCCGGAAGGATCTGGCATAAGTGAGAACCAAAAAAGTTACGGGAATGCCTTTGTTTTCTGCTTATGGGAGAAAAGGCATCTGTGATTTGTGGCGGACAAAAAAAGAACAGAGCCCCTTGATCTTCTTTTTGTAGATGGAAATTACTTGATCATTCCTTGCTTTGAAAAACTGCGAGATCGGAAACCGAATGAAATTTTAGAATCGATTCCTAAAGCAGATCTTACCTTCTCCTTACTTATCCGACAATTGCTAAGCTGCCTTGGACGTATTAAAGGATATGAGAACCTCCCCACCGCATACAATTCAGCTAGGCAAATCAGTATCTTTCTTTAAAATTCCTTGGACTTATTTGAAAAAAACTTACGCTAGCGGACCATTGCCTTTTCCTCATTATTTTTTGGCTTGTGAACCTGCAGGAAAAAAACATTTCAAAAAACATTGACCCAGAATTTGGAATACGCTGACTATTCACGAAAGCAGGGAATGTTAAGGATTTCGCAAGGGCCAAGCTATGCCGATCACTCTATGGTTTTTGGCTTGGCCATTTATTGCATGCAAACTGGACTGGACTGCGTGACAGAAAATGATTTAAAACGGCGGAGAAGGCAGAAGATGGGAAAGGATTGCAGGATGCTATTACTCGAGCCAATTGGAGGTGGTCCGACGAACCGCGATTTTGGGAGGAAAGAGTACAGAACATGGACATTGGGCAGGAATTATCGATTTCGTGATGGAAGATGAAAGGAGGATTGTGGGAGCGGATGATTGATACAGATATTGGAGTATATCTACCGTCGCTCATGTATACAAATAAAGACTACCTCGCGTCAGTCCTGAACAAATCAGGGAAAGGGATGGCTCAAGCATATTTTTAACTCCGATGAAAACACGCTTTCATTGGAAGAGGGGTTTTCAAAAGAAAAATACCTTTGGGTTCTAATTCAAAACTGCTCATGATCTCATGGTGAAGGTAATACTTCCCGCCCAGCCACAAGCGATCCAAGAACCAAAACAACGGTTATGAGATGATTGATGCACAAGCTGGACCACTGAGATCTTTGTTTTTTGCCCCTTACACACCAGGAAGTTGCACTGGAAATTGGCAGAACTTCAATCAGAGAACTAACCGCTCATACAATGCACAAATGGGCTGCAAGAGTTTTATGTGTAATCATGTATTCGCTTGGCATCGGCTAACCGATGAAAACTCAACGATGAAGGCCCAAGTAATTTGGCTAGCTGAAAGAAGCTTAAGAAAAGGTGCCAGTAAGGGATTCAGCCGTAGCGGAGCATTGTATGATTTTTATAAAAGCTAAACTTTATGATGCCCGGTTTTACCCCATGGGAAAACTACCGCCGATAGTCTCATATCAAGTACCAAATTAAACCAAGGAAGCTGGCTATGATTGTATTCGCAAAGATTCCGTTTGAACGGTTTGCTTTGCTGGTGGAATCAAATTTTGGAGCAAGGTTGGTGAGTTGTTTTATTGGAGAAGGTGATATAGTAGAAAACTATTGTAAAAATCGGTTACTTTGAGCAGGTTGGGATTCAGACAACCCACGCACTTGGGGGAGGACTTTTAGGTTTTTATGTGGGAAAAGAAGGAGTAGAAAAGTTTGGAAGAACATTCGCAACCAAATTCAATATCATCGGAACTCGTGGAGGTTTCAATGATGGTATTGACACCTTTGACAAACATTGCTCAAACCGGAGTATTTCATTATCGATCGGAATGGTTACAAGAAAAAGGAGCTGCGGACGGCGGAGTGGAATTTGGGAAAGCGATGAGTGGTATATCCCAAAGCCAACCTCAAAAATCAAAGCGGGCAGGATTAGATTCAATCAAGAATAAAAAACATCAAGCTAGTTATTCACTTCTCAAGATCGTTATCATCTTCCTGCCTTTTGGGCCAATTCATCACAGTTATCACAGAAAGCGAACTTTCCGGGTCAATGGATCATTAATTCCCTAGCACGATATCCCACAGTTACGTCCAGTGATTAGAGGAGCATTGGGTTATTTTAGCTCGATCAAAGAAAAACTTGAAAGGTCACTTTCTCATCGATCAGCGCAGCAATCTTAGCATCATTCAAAGCCCGTAAGGCAAGTAATACTGATGCCGAATTCGCTTTGGTCCGACCTTTCCGCTCCACCTTTCACCAGCATAATGCGGAACACTGAAGCAAAAAGTCATTATGGGCAATTCGAGGATTGATTTGGTAGGACATCCACATGATAAAAGTTGATTTAAAATTGAGGCCCTCGGGCTTGTGGTTAAAAATTTTGGAATGTATGGAAAGCATCTGTTTTTTCAAATAGTAATTTTGAAGCGTTTATTTATCATCTGTCGAATTTAGCTATTTGCTTTACCCCTTCATATGGAGATAAACCCAGTTTTTTTGAAAAATCAAAATTTTTTCTATAAAAAAAGGATTCTCTTACTTTTTAAATCAAATTCAGTTATCTCAATTTCGTAATCTCTTTCCTTCTTAATTCTCCATCGCTATTCTTCTAAACCACACTACTTATATACCCTTTCTTCGAAACTCTAAACTCCGATTGCTTTTCCACTTTGGCAAGGATAATCTGAGTTGGCTAGGTTTCGACCTACCGCGTAGAGGGCAATTTGCACATTATCTATTCTTCCATCTAGATTCCAGCGACTTGCGTACATATATCAGAAGGCTGGTTAGGTAAATACTTTTGGACCATACTCATCTCGAGCTGCTTTCACGTACCTCTTTTCCTTTTTCGAAATGTAATCGATTCCCGTACGATGTTAGAGTGCTGGGATCCCAAACTTTTGCAAAAAAATGAAGTTGATCGACCGGTAAGTAATAGCCGGGCAAGTGCGTAGGATTCTAGGCGCTGGTGAATAGCGGCCTAACTTTTTCAAATTCCAAATTGTGTAAGTCCTCATATCCACTTGTCCAACGCCGAATTATGGAGACGTATGCATCTTTCCATAAGTTATTCCGACCGGTCCAGTATTAAAATTAAGCCACCGTTCGTGTCCTTTGGATAGATTCGGATTCAAAGCCATAATACAGAGAGTCCCCAAAGTCCTGCTCCTCCGCTGTTACCGCAAGGAAAAATAACGGTTCGTTCGGTTTTTTCTTTCCCCGCTAAAAAGCTTTCGCCAAAGCAGCAAAAGCCGCAGTTGTCCAGGCTTATCCCAAATGCTCATTATAAGTCGAATCGCCACAGTCTCATCCGGGGCTTGCTATTTCCCAAATCTGATCCCAATTGTGCAGAATAAATAATAAATTCATTCCGGCTTGGTTAGAGGCCGGTTACTTTTGGCAATCACATTTTTGGAAGACACGTATTTTTAGCCTCTTACTTTGCCAGAGAAGGAAACTCGCTTTTAGATCTTTAATTGACACGCTTGAAAATCAGCTTTTCGAGCTTTTGGCAGCATTTCCCGCTCATGTCATTCAGCCATTTTCAATAGTTTTTATTCGCCGTAGGGCAAGTCCCACCCAGCCTTCAAAAGCCAACTTGTAAGTGTCAGTTCCGCGGTCGTCAAGGTTAGAGTTGGTCCGCATCATCGGGATTACTTGCACGACATTTAAGGCCATAAGCATGCCGGGATCGTTATTGGCACGATCAAAACGCCTATTCACCTTGGCGGAATGGCACTCTTCATACTTATTAAGTCCAAGCGACCCGAAAAGTAGGTATGTATTTCCCTTAAAGAAATGCTTTCATCTTTCAGTTCCAAAACCAGGAACCGTTGACAGCATCACAACGGATTTTGCCGGTGGAACATCCGATGTTTTCTATAGTCAATCCCATCCGTATTCAGGAGCTACAATCCCAAAGCCTGCAAACACAATTTCGGCGTTCTTGAGAAAACTCATATCCGGTCGTTCGCTGTGTTTCCAAGAATCACATTGTCTTTTAAGCCCTCAATTTATTGATAGATTCTTTTTCGCAGACTTAATCGTCATTTTCGCTTGCAGCGGTACTATTATAGAAACCAAGGGAACAATCCATGAAAGTAGGAATTCCACCATTACCGGCTCTTAAACCATTGTTTTAAATTCAATCTACCCAGTAGTTTGATCCATCGTCTTTTGTTCTCCTGCCGGAAAAAAGGCATTCGCCCTTCGAATTCATCCGAAGCTAATTGTGATTGAATATGGGGCTCCAAGATCTGAAATCTGAAAGACATAGGCTTCTTTTTTAGCTTCGGAACAAGCAAAAGTAAAGTTGGAATTGCCAAAAGAGGCCAAGGATTTTTGAAAATTCAATCGAGTGAGTTTGGTTTTGGGTTATACTTTTGGAAATGGAATTTAAGAATTTATCTGCTATTTATCTAGATTCAACACAAAACACCTCTTTCGCTCCTATTCCAAAATCCAATTTCCTTAGAAAACATTTCATTTCGAGAGGGATGTGATATACGTTCTACCCGAAATCCGAAATCATTACATTCCGAAATTCCGCCAGACTTTTGTAGATAAGTCTCCTCAATCCCTTTTTACCTCCTTACTAGCCTTCCCGCCTCACCCAAAAAAGAATTTCCTGCTCCCAATAACAAAAAACCCGAAGTTCATACCAGCTCCAGTTATTATTTTCACAGCATTACATTGCTATATCATCGAAAAAAACAGAGAGCACAAAAGCTGACAGGAGCGATCACTCCGTGCCATTATCCAAAGCAAAAAACCAGAGGCTCGTCAACTTTACACAATCCCTCAATATTTGGAGACTTCAGCGGCAGGCCGAAAAAGCAGTAAAAATAGCAAGAAGTAAATGATGATTTAAGAATAGGTTATCATAGCGAGTGGGTTTGTTGATAAATCGAATTATTCAAAATCACCGATTTAAGTTTCGCAATCTCCGAGAATTGATTCCAAGATTTGTAATCCTTTTTATATACTCATCCCCCTACTCTACGGCTTTATGTTTATATATTTCGGATAAGGACAACTCTCCTTAATGGGAAAAACTCGTTTTTCTTAAGAAACGATGTGTTCACTAAGCGATCTCTCCGATTATAATTGTGTTCGGTCGCGCCAGTCGCGCGGTAGGTGCAAACCACACGTTAAAGTCACTTCCGCATGTAGCAGTTGGCTATCATGGTGTCTCGCTTGGCACAAATGGCGGATGTGTTTGAAACATTTATACAGCCTGGATCGGCGCCAATTATGGCATTTCGTTGAAAGCCAGGGACCTGCTTGAGCCATCGACCCGTTCTATTTAAGTCGCGCACGCAGCATGGAGGTAGTGTAGCTATCGTTCAATTACTATGGCAGTCTACGAATGTCAGCTTTTGAACTAACTGTCTACGACGAGTTGGCTTTCGCTCTCAAACCGGGTTTGCGACGCTCGCGCCTGTCTTTGATGGGATATTTGCTCGTCCTGAGATATTACGCCGTAATGCGCGTGGTTATCCAGTGACGTTCTTTCGGGGAGTGTCGGAGCTAAGGACGGTCGTATATTAAGCATTTGGCCATGATGGTCTCTTGAATGATTTGTTGTAGCGATGTCGTGACGTAGCACGCTCGGTATCCGTCTGGGTCACGAGCGAGGCTTTAGCCGGAACCGAAGTGCTTTGACAGAATGATAGTGGTATGAAGGTTATGCTGGTTCAGTACGCGAACCGGACAAAGTGCATTCGTAACATTGCGGGGCGACGAGGGTGTCGAGAAATGGTTTTCGAGCCAAGATCGGTTTGGGGAACCGACAACGATCGTCGGGCAGTTCAAACTATCGCTTAATAGCGACGTGACCTCTCCGATTCTGGCGCTAAAGTACCTCGATATCGGATTTGAACTTGATCCGCAGGCGATCTTTAGCTTTCGAGTGATCGCGGCGATCTTCCGATGATTTGCGCTCGTCATCTCGCGGAAAAGGGACACTGCGGTGACCATTGGTCTGCCGCCGCCAGTCCGCCCGTTCGAAGCGGCGGGACACATTGAGCAAGTGGCCTTGCCGCCCCGTACTCTCGGCCATATTCAAAGCGACGCGCCGGCCTTTCGTAGTTGAGATTGATCAACGTGTAGTGACGTATGACTCGCGTTGGAATGCGCGTGCCTTGGACCGTTTTGTGGTCTAGCTTCGAATCTTGACGTTTTCGAGATGAACAAGTGCAGACTGTAAATCTGGCGCGTCTGCGGATGGCTGATCTTGGCGCCATGATTCAGACCGTCGCTTCAGCTATATGCGGCATCGTCAGCTACTCGCTTCGAATTTTCACTTGTCCATCGTGGCGAGCCTTACGTCGTTAGGCATTTCCGGTTTCAAAGTAGCGCGAGGTTGATACTATTACTTTCGGCATAATGGTCTGGTGCCACTTTCTTTACTTGCGATTGAAAAAGCAATCCGGCATAAGTGACTGTTGGATTGTTGGTGGTTGGACACCCTGTTCGGGTTAGTCTATTTGGGACTTGCGGGCGGCTTGGACATCAGTTTCCAGCACTTCGCCTTCAAACCCAGTTTTCAGCAGCGTTTCTCAGTCCGGTTCTGTTTATTTTCATCAGAACAAGGAAAATCAATGTCCCAGTGGAAATGCACGGGGTCTGCCTCTCATTCCGACTGTGCCGTGACTGGCACGCTCAGCTCGCGAAGTGTGCGGTCCAACGACTTGAAACAGTTCTAGACCATATTGATCGTTCTTCTACGTTGCGGCAATGTTCCGAGGGCAGTCAGTTTGAATGGACGAGTAACGTGACGAGTGATCAAAAAACGACTTTGGTCGCGTTGGTTTGGGCACTTCGGAAGCTTCTGTTGCGAAGGAATGCAACCGTTTTTGCAACACGTATCCGGCATCGAATCTCCGAACCGGCTGTGCCGCAGCCTTGCAATAACCCTTGTCGCAAGCCATGATCGTAGATGCGCTCGCATGTTGCTGTCAGGCTGCGCGATGCTGGACTTTAGTGATTGTGATGACCCGCCGTAGGTATAGCGATGGGCTCGGAGATGGAGGCCAGTATCCTGTCGCCGATGAACCTCAAGATCGTGGGCGCTTAGCGCTCTGTGGTGGGCCCAAGGCACGACCAGACCTCCGAGATCTTAAAGTCGGTGTGACAGGATCGTGAATTCAGAGGTCGAGATGGTCAACGTAGTCGCGCAAATTTGCACAATCCGCTTTTGGCGGTTATGTCAGCCTTTGGGACGGTTTACCATGTAGTGAAATTCGCATCCCGAGGGCCTGAGGGCCGGCGCCTGACCGAATTGCCGCATGGAAAACTTATCTGCGCTGCATCGGCTATGCGGGGGGAGCGAGTTCATCGGTCAGGATGGTGGATGATGTCATTGCACGCGATGATCTCTTTTCGTTGGGCCGCGAAAGAACTGACAGTTTTGCGGCCAGCCTTTGACCCAAGTGGCCGACGTTTCATTCCGACGCTCTTCAGGCGGAAAAGACTTGGATTGCGCGCGCGCGAGCGCTTTTTTTCGGCTTTATTATGGCGTTTATTCATTTGGGCGCGCGATCCTTGCTTGTGGTGCCGATCTCGCATTCAACCCCACCCCTCCCCCTCGCCAACCCCACCCCCCCCCTCCCTCGCTGCGCGCCCACTCCGCCCCCCCCGGGTGCATAGGTTGGCGAGCGTACTTCACCTCGACGTCTGCGGTACCGTCACAGGCTGGTGCTTTTGTCGGGGGGACTTTCACGGCTTTGGTTCGAAGCCAGGTCATTGCGCGGATCCAGGTTGGCCGGTTCCCGGCCTCAGCCTTTTGCGGTTCTGTGCTTGCGCGTTGGCATCCACCCATTGGCATGCCGCAACGCTTGATGCCTGTGCGCGGAGGACTGAACAGGATCGGCTGTCGAACCTGTTTAATCGCCCGGATGATCATTGATTATCGCCATTGCCTTTGAGGAGGCGGGTACGTGCGTGCTCTTGCCTCATGGCCATTGTTTTGCTGAGTCGCCGCAATGGTCTTGCGGCGGCGTGTGCAAAGCGGGTTTTTCCACTCGATTCAGCCTTTAACAATGCCGGATTTGCCTGCTCCAGCGTCTTTCGCAATGGGTCGGAAACCGATTGTCATTTGGTGATTCCTGCGCTTTATTCTCGGCGGGCTTGGGTTATATCGTGGTCCCCGGCGACGGTACGTCGGCCGGATGTGCCGCAAACTACCGTTGATTCTAAGCTGATGCTATATGGACCGCAATTTGATCACCTGGGGCCCGCTGTGATGTTCGGCGTGTGGATGGCGCAATAACCCGAGACGCTCGGGCCCCATAAATGCTTCGCTCTGAAATGTGGAGCAGTTGGTTTCAGGCACACACGCGGCACCGCGGCTTTAACACGATAATACCGGCGGGATGCAATAGATGCACGTCTTGTTGGACATGACGTGTGCCTGGTGGCGGCTGGCCGTTACCCACGGCAGGGTTGGTATCAGTTACGACGCTCGTTCGTTCCTGCTGCTTGGCGACGATGCGCATTCTTCCCCCCGGCGTTCAAAACACCTTGCATGCTTCGTCGGTCTTGGGGCGGACGAAGTATGAAGTCTTGGGCACTCATACCATTTCGATGCTTGTTCATCTGCAGGTTTTCGTATGACGTCAACCATGCGGTCAGTTCAGACATCTTGAGGGTTAGATGCTTTTGGAACGTCTCGCCTGTACGCGGGAATTACCAGCGGTTGGGTGCATTCGGGCGCTGGCGATCATCTGACGTCATGTTTGTGTCCGTGGTCGGCACTTGGCGATCGGTTTTTTTCGCACAAGAAGCGTTCCGAAGGTGAAGTATTCCGCGGGACGATCTATTGGTGAGTCAGGAACCGCTTGATCTATGAAGCTTTCCAAGATTGGCACTGTCTTATATGAGTTTTCTACGTCTGATCTGATTATCGCTCATCGCAAGTGTTTTGGTGTTCTGCATTCATTTGCTCCCGAAAGGAGCTGAACGAGTTCTTAGCCGCATTCATTCTGCATCTTTTTCTGTTGGCCGCGTGTTCCGCGAGATGTGGCGCTTCTACAAGCAGCCGAGAAAACTTTTGCGCGGTGATCTTCTGTGGTCGATCCGCCCGGATGTAGGAACGGTCGCCACAAATCGTAGCGCAGGTGCCGCGATAATGCGCTGTCGGATGTTCAACGACCAGTTTCTTCATGTGCATATCGCGTTGCGATCGAATGTTTAAGTTTCGACGCGGACTATTCGCTGATGTCCGAATCTTTCCCGTTCAGCGGAGCGATCACTGGCGATGTTCCGAATGTGCCATTGCCTACTTGTTTCTGGGATAGAGCACCATAGACACTGCGTGCGAAATCTCGATTGCACGCGCTGATCCGTCGGAGTAGGCGTCAAAGCGCTCACCATCACAATAGGCTAGTTTGCAATCTTTCGATGCGCTACTCGGGCAGGTTTTGATTGATCGTTTACATGACAGTCATTGCAGCAGTTATTCCGATGGACATAGCCAGCTTCATCATCGAGATTCGTTTCAGGGACACTTGAATTTTCGCCGAGAGGGAGCTTGGACGAGTCATAGAGCCACGACGCGAGGAGTCGGATGGTCAGTTCCGGCTTGCTTCCATTACGCCAGAACTTCAGCTGAAACACCTGGAGGAGAAGTAGCAGGGTGTGTTCGCGGTGATGTATCGCCCATGGTTGCGGCATCCCGGCAGCATCGGCAGGCAGGTTCACCATCAGGAGGGTTATTGTGATTTGGCGGGCAATCACGGCCAAGTGCCAAAGTAGATAGAATTCACGTTCGGATTTCGCCGCTTGTTAGCGTATTTGGCGAGATGACCTTCGGGTAGAGTTAGAGAAAAAAGCATGCGCGCTTTTGATAGGCTGGATGTCGTATTAGCCCCGATTCTTCCTTGAAGGCGAGGCGAGGTCGGCTGTTCCGTTTCCGATGTACGCGTCATGAAGCGAAGAGGTGCGATGCCGCCGACATTGGTGAGGTGGGATCGGCTTGCTCGGTTTCAGTCGAACGAGGACGCTTTTTCCCGTATTCCATCAAGGAAGCCGGACGCCCCCCGGCGTCGGGCGCGGTTTGTCTCGTGTAGCATCTATGCGCTCAGGTGTGTTGGGGCAGATATTGTGTGCCTTTCGCCTCTTGCCACAGTGCTTTGCCGCCCCCCGCCCAATATCTCGGCTTAGGTCTTGGACTGTGTCGCGCATGTGTCAGTATTCCGGTATGGTTTCGAACTGTCAGGGATCTTTCACTGCCGCTGCAGGTTTCGGAGCGATATCGATCTTGAGGCTGGATCGATCAGGCTTGCTCTCGGCAGGTGGCAAATTCCTTTGTGCATTCCCGGGTGACTTCGGGCGTCGCTTACCCCTCGCTACCGCCCGGGTGTTTGGTGATTTGTCTGACGCGTGCCGTGCCTTGCCGCGCACAAGCGCAGTTCCAGATCGAGTGCGTTGGCGATGGCCGTCAGATCCGAACGGTTGAGATGACCGCGCGCTCTCCGATCTTGAGATGTTGCCGATCGCGGAGCCTGCACGTGGGCACCCCACGCGCCGTTTGGCTAAAGCCTTTTTCTCGCGGAGCTTCCCAGTTGTCGCCGTACTTCTCGCTTTCATAGCTCAGTGGTGACATTACTCATCCCTTTAGAAAAAACAACTGTATGATTGCTTTGAGGTGGTATGTTAGGCATGGGAGCATCATTTGATTAATTAAGATGTTATTTATTTACCGATGATATTTTTGGGAATCCCAGTATGCGATAGCAAGCCAGAGAACCTGGTGCGTCTGAGCAAGATTTACCCCTTGTCGTTTCGTC
>Ga0163217_1066885_pt1 | contig 12269 bp, 20 predicted proteins | sample SynspAceP_FD_185933 | JGI IMG/M metagenome (GOLD analysis project Ga0163217, IMG submission 185933) | Saline lake microbial communities from Ace Lake in Antarctica - Synechococcus sp. Ace-P (PacBio error correction) | ecosystem: Environmental > Aquatic > Non-marine Saline and Alkaline > Saline ... | reverse complement strand
TTTCTCCATCGATTCCAGTTCGCCGGCGCCATGAGCACCTCCAGGACTGGGTTGCGGTGGCAGCAGGATGGTTGAAGGCAATTCGTAATCTGGGTGTGAGCGCCGATTGCCAGGGCTGTCGGTGCGCACATCGGGGTTGTAATGGTAATTGCACCAGCCGCAGTTGGCTCGGTGGGTGTAGTAATCTGGCGGTAAATGCGCTCCTCCTCCAGGCCAAGGGCCAGAGCAAAGCCCTGAAAAAGGCGCTGGTTCTCAGTTGCGAATACCGCACTTGTAGTAAGCGGCTGATATTCCGCCTCTGAAGCCGGGCATATCGGGCCATTGGTTGGGCCCGACCAGGGTCGGCGGAACTCAGGATTGCTGCAAGGTCATAGCCTTTACGTCGAATGGCTTCCTTGGCATCGGGCTTGGCGGAGTAGAAACTGCCTCGCCCTCGGGCACGTAGCCCGCTGTGGGTTGCTGTGATTGGCCGATGTAATGGCGCATCTTGTCTGCCTAGCGGCTGGCAAAGTACTTTCGCGCTTTACGCTGCTTGAGTCCGCTCGACATACGCAGGGGATCCACGCCTGGCCACGTGTACATACAGAAAAGCCACCTCGCGAGCTCCTTGCCCAGCGCGCCGCGGTCGTCTGCCGCTGAGCGAAATCCGCCGAGGCCAGGCCTTGCCACATCACCAGGGGGAAGAGATTCGAAAGCTGGTGTGTGTGTTATTTGTGGGAGAGCAATTGCTTGTCCGACATCAGGATCACCTCTTTGAAGTATTCAAAGTGATCTGGTTCGTCATGATGGAAAAATACCGGCCCTTGCGGACCGTCCGGGTCGTCCCGCGTTAAATAAACCCAGCATAATGGATGCCAATTGACGATTCAAGGCAGGCAAAAACCGCCGAACCCGTGACAAGTTGCGGCTAGTTAACTTGAATATAAAAGCGGTTTTTAGCCATTACTAGCCCAAAAGCAGCGAGCGCATTCAATTCATCATCCAACGTCACAGGTGCACAATGGTGAATTACTAGCGACTCGATTTGGGCAGTTGTACCTGATCCCTGAAGTCAAGATTACAGACGCTATATCGCTGCTCTCTCGAAATCGTTGGCCAACTCTTTCCAGAGTCACGCTCCCAGCCGCTCGATCAGCAGCGCCTGCGCCGGTCGAAGGCATCGGTCTAGCGCTGCATTCACGGCCTGCTTCTACCAGGCATGGGGATGATCCGTAGGACAAACCGATTGCGAATAGGAGGGACGAGCCTCAGGGCCTGATGGATATCCAGAACGTAATCTCGGGCCAGGGGCTGGCCTTAGCGTCTAAACTCGCACGGTGGGCCTTTTCCGAGCGCACGTTAGCCCCTCTTTCTTGAGCAGCGCCATGGTGCGTTCCTGACAACACCGGGATTTGGTGGTTGAGCATTTGCGCGGATTTGGCGTCGGAAAATGTGGTCGGGTTTTCGTTGCCGAGCCATGTGGATCAGCAGCGTGCAGCATGCGATCAAGCGGGTGTCGTTTCTCATGGGCAGGGAGTCTAGTTGATCGCGATACCTGAGTATCGCGCGATCAATCTATAAGTTTACGAGATGTTGACACCTTATCTCTTGTTAACTTATGGTTGTTTCTATTGATCTCGAACGGTCGAAGTGTTGATCGAGAATCTGCCCATGATTGAATTTATGATAGTTGATCATCGTGGGCGGCAGCTATGCCGCATGTCAGCAGGGCCTTGCAAATTGGCGCGGGCGCGTCGGTCGCGATAACTGGTGCTGGATACCGGGCAGGCGGCCCGTAACCGGTGTTCGCGCAGAGCCGCCCACGGCCTTTCTGGCCCAGGGACTACGCAACCCCCGGCGCGATTGCGTATGAAGCGCGCAAAACAATTTGCTGCTTACCCGACTGTGGAGTGGCTTTTCGCAGGCTGCAGTGGACGTGAAAAAAAGGTGCGGCAATGGCTATGTGGTGACAGCCGCAAACTGGGCAGCAATACATGCGCGTTACGCTTGATACTGGCGGCTGGGTAATAGACGAGTTGCCTGATATTCCGGCGGGCTGGCCGAGCGCTGGGGCATGAGCGTGTTCTCACTGCCCTTTACTGCCACGGGCTATGAACTGAACGGCGGCCCGATTGGCGTTGCTGTCCGCCACGCCGAGGCCCTTCACCACGCGCTGATGCTACCGGACTGGGGCCCACTACCCTGTTCCTGAATCAGATATTCGAGCCCGATGCAGAACAGCTGGCCAGCCTTGAACGCTCCGTGGTGTTGCCATGCGAACGCGAACCCGTTTATTATTGCCCTAGCGGAGACCCGCTCGAGCTTGAACAATTGGCCACCGGCCGCGTGGGTCCAGCTCCGCCGGCCTATTCACCCAGCCACACACGCAGAATGGCCAGCCCTCCTGCAAGCGCAACTGGGCTGCGCATTCGAGCCGGCCCCATGGGTGGAATTTATTCAGGTCTTATGCCATGCATGAAACTTTACCGTGCCTGGCGTGTTTGCTGCGGGGATGATCGGTTAGGCGCCGGAAATGTGGCGAGCGCAGGAGGTGACGGGCGCACGCGCCGGTGGGAGCGCATCAATCGGCTGATCTTTCGCTGATTCTTTTTCCGGGTCAGGTAAGCAGCATGCGTTGGGCACTGGTCGACGAGCCTACACAGACACCTATTTTCAAAAGCTGTTGGCACCACCGCATAATTAACTCCGGCGTCAATTCAGTTAGACCCTGCCTGATCTTTGCCAAGGAAATTAGGCCCTATTGCCCTCCGGATGCCGCGTTCGCTTGCAGATCCTGGCCTCGCGACCTGCACTACGTCGACGACGCCCAACCGGCATCAGGCCGTAAAAAAGTCCGCGACATAGTCTTTCATACTTCGATGCCCAAGGGCAAGCGCATTACGATGCCGATGAGATCAAGCGCCTCAATTCGCTGCCGTGCCGCCCGGCTTACCACGATGTGTGGATCTGCGCCGGACCCACGTCGGACACCTGCAGGCTACCGGGCGCGATGCGCTGGTGGGCGCAAGCCCAGTACCGCTTATCACCCGCGCTGGCGCGAATAGTGCGCGACGCCGACAAGTACTCACGGCCCTGCAAGGAGTTCGGCGCTTGCCCTGCCCAAGCTGCGCAAGCAGCTAGAGCGCAGCTCGCCGAACCCGGTTTTACCTTCCGCGAAATGGCTGCTTGGCTACCGGTCGTGTGCCTGCTGGATGCCACGCTGGATCGGTGGGTAAAATACGCATTACGCCAAGGACACAAATTCCTACGGGCTGACTACTCTTGCGCCGACCGTCTATGTTGATATCATAAGGGGCGAGCGAGATCCAGTTTCAGTTCGCTCGGCAAGAGCGGTCGTTTCGAACATCGATCAAGGGAAGGACAAGCGTGGCCTGGCCAAGGGTGGTCAAGCGCTGCCTAGGACCTGCCTTGCAGAATCTGTTTCAGTATCTGGATGAGGACGGCCAGCGCCATACCGTGAGCTCGCAGACGGTCAACGCCCTACCTGCACGATCTTTGACCGGCGCGGGACTTTCACCGCCAAGGATTTACCGCACCTGGGCCGGCACTGGCGATGGCGCTGGCGGTGCTCGCGGGAACTGGAATTGGCAGCCGGGAATCGGACGCCAAACGTCATGTGTGGCGATTTTGTTAAAAGGACGTGTCTAAACAGCTAGGCAATAACCCCTGCGGTGTTGAAACCGCAAATGCTATATCCACCCGGCGGACTCGTCACTTCAGTCTGGGCGGAATTGTCCAAGTCGCCCAAGCCACGGGTACGCTCAAGGGTGTTGATAAGCCAGGAAGTGGCCTGGCGTGTTTCTTGAGCGGCTGGCTGAGGAGCTACCGGAGTAAGGCCAAGGCAAGTTAGTTATTCGCGAAACTTATTTGCAAATAACTTCGGAGCCACGACCGCCATGCGACATTTGAAAACCTGTTGATCTATTTGTGCATGGCGGGTTATTGGCCCTTTCCCTGGTCGCCAGGGCCCGAATGGATTGCTCGCGCTGACCCACGGCGACTCCTGTCTGATGGCCGCTCGCATGGCGGCTCGTTCACTATTCCTCGGCGTGTCTAACTGCCTGGGTTTTTGTTGCCGCTATTGCGTCTGTCCGATGTTCGGCTTATTGGCGCGTCTACTTCAACGCCCTCGGTGTCCTCCTGGTCTAAACGGTGCTTGAAATGGCGTCGGCGGGGCTTATCTGGTCTGTGTCTGGTTTGGGCATTCAGGTGTGGCGCTCCCCGCCCATTCGGCCTGTAACCCGGCCCAGGACCGCAGCGGCGGCCCATGGGCTGGCAGGTTTCGCTGTTTCTGCCAAGGTGCATTTGGCGCATCAGCAACCCAAGGTTAATCCTGATTCTTCGCCGCCGTTTCAATCCGCAGTCCACTCGACCCCCACTCGCTCAGCCTGCTTCATTTCCAAGTTCGTCGTGCTGGGACGGGCACCTTTGCCATAGTCGAGTTCAGCATAGATACTGGTGGTAGCCAAGCCTGGCCAATGCATCAGTACACTGGCTTACCCGGCTTTTGGACGGCGTTCAATCAGGGCTTGGTGCAGACCTTTATCGCCATTGTGGGTGGCACGCCCTGATTGCCGGGGGTTTAGGCACCATCGGCTAGTCAAGGCAGCGCCAAAGGCTGCACGGTGCTTGAAAACAGACTCACTATATTAACCCCCGCCCTGCTTGCTCCGCCCTGGCCAGCATACTTCCTATCCACCTAGGATCCTCCACTGCCTCATCGCCCGCTCCTTCCAGCAAGCGGACATGTCGATCGTCTCACGAACCGCATGATTCTGTCAGGCCAAAACAAAGCCGTTTGAATCAAGGCCCACACCTGGAGGCAACATGCGTTTTGGCGCTGGGCAGGGGCTCCGCTTGCGAAGCAAATCCGCCAACTACCCAGTCAGGTACCAAAAACCCTCGGCGGCAGCCAGCGCGCGGGCCTCAGCCGAGGGCTGGTAGCTGTCATTCCAGCTTTGCCGAGATTTCAATCCCGTAGTGAGGCATCTAATGCTTCTGCCGTATCCAGATAACTCGCCTGTGAGGCCAGCAATTACGCGTTTCGCGCGGATTGGCCGCTCAACGGTCGTCCACCGCCAGTGCTTTCGTATTACCGCGGCAAAGCCTCCATATTTAGAGCGCCCTCAAGGATGCCCTGCTTGCCTGAAACGTGGCTATAGAAGATGCGATAGTGGACCACGCCCCGCTCTGGCAGGCAATCGCCCGCACACTGAGCGCAGCTGGTGCCACCCTTGGAGAAAAAAGCTCGGACGCGGCCTGAGGATATTGCACTTTGCGCACGTTCATGTGCGATTGTACTTGTACTTTGCATAACTCAGCGTTATACTATAAATCAACATAAAACAAGCGTTTATGGTTTAATTTTCCTGATCAACAGAATTATGACAATCAGCAGGGGCAAAAGGCATGAGCGGAGCAACGACTTGAAGCAGATTACCTGATCGTAGGCCAGCGGCGCGCGTCGGGCCATGGGCTTTCGCCGAACTTACTTGCTGACCGAATTCGACGGCCAGTATTAACTATCAACTTCGTCGACAGCATTCCAGCAGCCTGTGGGGCATTGGAATGTGGCTTATCCGTTCTCAGTTCACCCTGCCATCAGCCGTCGCCTCTATGGCGTTCCAGCTCGCGGGAGTTGAGCAAAGGGGTCACAAGGATCAAGTGGGCCTGAACAAGGGTTCTTGCTGATCTGGGCCTCGGGTTTGCCGAGGTGCTCGCCCTACTTTGATCAGGTCATGCGCCAGCAATTCCTTGGCCTCGACCGGCGCGCGTTTGCAGTACTTTTCCCAGTGCACTACCTGGGGCGACGCCTGTTCGAGCACGCCCTGACGGCCACAGCGTTACCGTGCCCATACCGGTCAAAACCGTCAGACGCCACCCTACCTGAAAAACCAGCGTTGCCGGTGGGCCCACCCATACGCCGAGTTTCAAGAGTGATGCCGGCGTTGCAGTTCATGGCCGCTGAATAAACCTGCCCAAGCGTCATAACAGGCGGCCGATAACTTATGTGGTGATCGCGCGGGCCGGCAGACCGGTATCGACCCCGCCTTGCCGCTGTGGTTTTGCTGGAGCAGCATGTCGGACCCGGACCGCTTCTGCATGGATCGTCTTCGCGCGATTGCCTGGCTGCTCGGACCGGCGCAATCCCAAACCGTCGATGAGTTTTGCCAGCACCATTAGGTTTTTTTTCCCCCAAAAAAAAAAATTGGGTGCGGGGGGGTCCCGGGGCCCAAAAAAAAAATTTTTTTTTTGGGGGGGGGGATAATAAAAAGGCCCGTTTTTTTTGCCACAGCCGAGTCAGTGTGCCGGTAATTGTTCGAAAAACTGGAAAGATGCGGCGGGGTCGTGCTGCTACGCATAGACAAGGCCGTTAAAAACCCGCGCAAAAATGTTCCACGGCGCAACCATCAGCCCCAACTGGAGCTTGAGTGCAACTGCGCCGTATCTAGGAATGTGGTACGCAAAGGCCGCGTACTGCACACTGCAGGCGAACCAAGATCGTTGTGCTGGAACAAGCAGTATCCCGACCTCCGCCACCAATCTGCACATCGACTGCTTTTCTGCCAGCGCCATCACCAACCTGGGCAATGCAAGAAGGTGTTCAGGGCGATTCTGATCACGGCCGCAAACCGATCTTGCGTTCCTACCAGTTCCGGTGTTCAGTGCGGCCTTTATCGCCTATGTGGGAGCCATACTATCACAACGAAGCGGAGAAAAACGCATCTGCTTTCCGTGGTGCCGGCTGGTACCCCAATCACGATACCGACTGGATTCGCATTTTGATGGCTGCAGATGAATGATGAATACCAGGTACCAATGGTCGAATGGTGGATAGGGACCTGCCGCAACTTGGGCTGCCTTGGACCCACATTCGCTTCTGGGATCAGGCTATGGGCAAGCTGGTCAAAAAAAACGCAGGGGCCCGGGTACGACGTAAATAAAAACAGGCGTTATTCTCAAGGCGCTATTTGCGCTTGCCAACGCGGGCCCGGCGATGATTAAGATTCAGCCGGTTTCTGCGGAAATCGCTAATTGCGATAGCGTCAACCATTCAGGACTGGCAAGCGCGACATTCCCGTATCTGCTATAAACCAGAAACACCCGGGCCTTGGGCCGGTGGTCTGTTCAATCATTCGTTGCAATTGGTTGCAAGGGTTGGCTTTTTACCAACCGCCACCGCCCCAATTCACTGCGCGGTCATGCCCGCCTTCCAGCAACCCGGAGGGATTAACGCAGAATTGCGCCAGCATGCCCCATGCTTTCGTTCATAAACTATCCCAGAATTTCAATCGTTCATGGCCCAATGGCCTTTGAGGTGCTCTCGACGGTATCTGCCGGCGAAACGTGATTTCCAGTTTCAGTGGTTTCACTGGTGTTACCCAGGTGCGGCCCATGCAGAACCAGCGCGATGCATTCAATCCGCCGCCAGCGGATTTCATGCCGAAGGTGGCGTATGCGGCTGAAGAAACCGCGCTTTTGCGACTGCGGACTGCCATCTGCCGCCCATTACTTTGCCGGTAGACCATCGTGCGGCCATCATTTTGAACCGAGGGCCATCGCCGGATCAATGGTAATGGAATGGGTTTGCGGCCGGGCGTGAAAGTGGGTGCGCGCAGTTGGGATCGAGCCGGAGAAAGCTGCAACCGCGGTTCTGCCCAGTTTCTACGCCGCCTGTCGCTAGTACGATTGCCACTTGCCAAACTCGTGGTAGATGCTCTGGCATAAAGCTCACTGCCACGGCCGGCTTCATCGAACCACACCCATTCCAGATGGTGTTTCCTCGCCGCGCCATTGCCTTTGCCCCATGGTGCAGCGCGCTGCGCTCGATTTCTTGAGCGGCCATACCGCCTAATACATTGGCTTCCAGCAGGCTCTTCTGGGGGCTTCCACATTCCATTATCGCCGGGTCGGGTGATCTCCCGATCCCACGCACGGCAAAAGGCCTGCTGGTGGCTCTCACACAAGCATGCACCAAAGGGCGCGCGCCCAGGCGGATTCCATATCCGGTTTCAGCAGGTGATCCAATTGGCCAAGATCATCGCGACACCAGCCCTGAGGTCGGCGGCGGGAAGTATTACACCTGCCCCAGTGGGAGTTGCTGTAGCACCCATCGGTTTGGCGGCAGTTTGTGGCCTGGTGGTTTTCCAGGTCGGCGTAGGCGCAGCGGGCTGCCATCGCCTTCCGTTAGCTTCTCGGTAGCCCAAGGTTGCGAGCCAAGATCACTCCGGTTAAGAAATCATCAATGCCATTGTGCGCCAAGGTGCTTCCAGACGTATCGGCCATAGGCGCGGCTGCGCGTGAAGAGGCGCTCGCCGGATCTGCGGGCACGGCGGCCACCCGCTGGTAAAGGATAGCGATCGGGTGTCAGCAAAAACCTTGCATTCAGTTCTGCCAACTCTTTCGCGCTTTGGCTGCGGTTGCACAAGACTTTGACTGCGGGTGACCGAAATACCGGTGCGTGCACTATACATCGATATGGCATCGGCCCAAGCAGACCAACGCGTCTAGGAGTACGCCCAGCCAGGTTCACGCCTCCGCCCGACCATTGCTGCCGCCGTTTGCCTAGCCAGACAAGGTGCAGCGACCAGTATTGGCCGCCAGGCCAGCCGCGAAATGGAATGCTGGCTAAGGCCTTGCTGCGGTAATCCTCCAGGGTTGATACCCAGCCGCAGAAGCGCCGCAGCCATCAATGGCCACGGGTCCTGGCCCGGGCGCGAAATCTCAGCCAGAAAACCGTCAACAACCGATAGACTGTTCATATGCGGGGTTGGCAGCAATACTTGTCGCCGCAAGCCTGGCGATCATCGCCTCAATCAGCATTACCACCTTCACGCATGACTGGGCCATGGCGCTCTGCGCTGCCAGGGAGTGGGGTGCAACGGCTCATGCTTTTGAGCCACGGGCTGGGATTGGAACGAACGCCCATAGTCATTGTTTTCCGTTTCAAACTGGGGAAAAAAACCCCAAAAAGGAGGAAGAAAAGTAGATTGCACTGAAAGATTGTAATTGGCTGGCCAGGCTCATGACCTGCTCGTTCGGCAAAGCGCGTGCCCGATTAGCGACAGCCCAACGGGCGCACCCTCAAATCCGTGTCCATGGGCAGACCACCTGGGGCAAACCGGCAAACCGGCCATGCCACAAGCAAGCGCGCTGGGACCGGCAACTTCGCGTGCTCTGAACCTGCTCCGCCGGCGCGTCCAGCAAACGGTGCCGGGGCCTGTTGGTATGGCGGCATCAGCAAAGAAAACCGCCGCCGCTCAGCAAAGCGCTTAATTGCTGCTTGAGCCTGAGTCACGAATTCGCCGTTGGGCGCTGGCTACCTTGCGCTGGTGGTGATAGTGGCCGCAAAGCTGGAAGCGGCTGGTCGATGTCAGCGCCGAATAAGCGGGCGCCGCGCCGTCACCCAAAGCGCCGTGCGCTGCCATATCTCGGCAGCCTGCAGCACGCGCCAAAAAAGGTCTTTTCGGCTCCATCTTCCAGCGCCCAGCCGTGCCGCCTGGCACCCATCCGCACGGGCAGTTCTGCCGCGAAAGCCATTGCTTCGAACGGTCTCGCGCCAACCGGTATATCGAGCGTTTATCGAGCACGTCTTCACCAGACCAAGCAAATTGGGGCGCCGGGCGTTGACGCAGCGGGTTATCTTTGCGTATTGCAGCAGCTGCTCTAGACCCAGGCCCCCAGCGATGGCCGCGTCGCTCAGCGAATCCAGCCTCGAGGTGTCCAATAAGCTGATGTGCCAGGGTAAAACACCTTGGGCAGCTTACTGCCCGCCCTTGATCTGGCCAGGAATACCCAACCCGCATTTGCCGCCAATAACTGGCGGGCAGCCCTGACCGAATCCACGCGGCTCCAGTCAGTGCCAGAGCCAGGCATCGAGCATAACGGCAAGCCAACAGGCACCACCGACCTGAAGGAAGAGCCGCCCGGCAAAACGCTGCTCTGCGGCCGGGTTGCGCGGCGTACCGAATGCGCGTTGCTGCCGGCCAGACTGTAGGTCAGCTCATCGGTCAGGGTTTTGCCCACCCACTTGGGCGCCAGCATCCAGCAACCATTGCCACCCACTCCATTGGGGCCGTTTGCATGGCAGCGCTTTGTCAGCCAGCCAGACAGGGTTACCCGCGCCGCAGCGCAGGCCTCTGGATCTGGAATACATCCTGTACCCGCCTCATCAAAGACACACCTCCTCTAAGCGCGGGATTCCGGCTGGCGGCGTTGCTCCCCCTGGGGGCACCGCCTGGCCAAGAGTCCTCAGCTCGCTAGTCATAAGAATGGCTTAGCTCTGTGAGTACTCCCCGTCTGCAGAGAAAATGAATTTCCATGTTGTTAGACCCAAACATAGAGAATGAAACGCCGCGGACGATACGCCATTCCCCTTCTAACCACGGACCCAACTCTGGCGTCTGCCGGAGCCGAGCTTGGCGTTACCGGAGCGCTTGAAAAACAATTATTTGGGCCACTGGGCAAAGCTTGTCGCCAAAGTGGTGTCCCAACTAGTTGACCCCGAGCTGCTGGGCCTCGCAACAATGTGACCTGGACCAGCTGGTCCCTACTGTCAACGTGCCGGCGTGTCCGGCGCCAGAAAAGGCTTCATATCGCCTGTGTGTAGCCATACAAAGTGCTCACTGGGCACCAAGCGCAGGGTATGCGCGGCTGTGCCAGAACAGCCGGTCCTAGTTTCCGCCAGATCATTGCCGGTCAAGGCGCGTCTCATAGTGGTCTACCGCACGGTTTGTCGGTGGCCAGCACGTCAGGGCTGGTTGGATCTCAGGCTTGGCCCAACCCGGGCAAGGCGTACAACGCGGGATCAGTCACGCATACGCCACGGACCCAACAAAGCCCAGCCCGGCCTCGGTTATCCAGCATGGGCCAGCTTCCACCATCCGCGTGGGCAGGGCTTGCTGGTCGCGCCAGGGCCCGCGTCCAGCCCGTGGGTACCCAACGCGATCGGTCAAAAGGGGTCCGGATTGCTGGCCAAGCATGCAGCCGATGGTCTGTGCGCCCAGCCTTCGGGCAACCAGGGCGCCATCAGCTCACGCAAGCCCTGTGCATGGCCCCCAGGCCTTGCGCACCAAAAACCTGCAGGCATCTCAATCACCCCCACTGTCGCCCAGCAGCGGGGCGGGCCCTGGCAGGGCGCGTCGATTCATCCGTGGGGCCGGTGGGCGTTTCTGGGCCTGCGCGGCGTCAGCAGCATCCGGCGAACCTGAACAAGCGAATACCCACCTCCTGCCCAATTGCCGGGCCAGGGGCCAATCACCAGCGACGGCCGCTTCCGCTGTTGATTTGGTCGCTTTCAGCATCAGATGACAGGCCCGCCATCTCAGAAGAGTCAGGAAGAAAGCGGGCGGCAGTACCTCCAGCCACGTCGATCACTCTTCTGCGGTCTTGCCTGGCCATCACGCATTAAGCTGCAGCAACGTGCCTGCGAGTGGCGCCCCCGGTGTTTGCGCATTGCAGATCATCGCCCGCGCGCAGCCCTGGCCTGGACAGCCAATCGGGATCCAGGTTCGATGCTGCGGTTCTGCCAACCAGGCCTCTGCAGAGCCAACGGGCCAGGCCATCCTGGATCACGCCAGCGGCAAATGCGCTCAATAATGGCCAGTATCAAAAGTTGCCAAAGCGAATCTTGCGGACCTGCCGCGCTGGCAATAGCTACCAAGCAGCGGGCTGCGGTGGTCAGCATCAGCCACTTCGTACCAGACTGGTAAGAAGGCGATATGACCGCTTGCCAGGGGATATCCTCGTGACCACATCATAATCACTGAGCCGGGCGCAGCGTTGGCACCCGCCCATCCAGTATTCAGCTTGCCGCGCACTGCTGAGGTCAGTCGGCCCAGCCTTCATAAAACGCAGGGCAGAGAGCAGCGGATTGCCAGAAAAAACAGGTTCGTTCGCTAGGCCGCGACGGTCAATCAGAAAGGGTGCGCCCCGCGTGCAGCAAGCAGTACGGAGCCAGGTCCAAGGCGGCTGGCAGGCAGTCACCACAAGCGGGTCCTAGGTGCCTGGTCGCACTGCATAGAGTTTCTGCCAACGCAAGTTGATTGCCTTCATCCACCTGCAGGGCCCCGCAGCGGGTTGCCGGTTTCATCTCAGTCACGTAATACCTCACAACGTTAAGTTCCCCCGTCTAAGTCAGGCGTTTCCAGTCAGGTTACAGGGCGTTGCGGGCCACGGGCAGAATCCTCGGCAGTCGCATCAAATGCGCTTGCCGGGGCGCGCAGTGCAGAACAGCGGCTTGGAGCATGCGGCGGGGCCACCCACTTCTG
>Ga0163217_1092831_pt1 | contig 12270 bp, 35 predicted proteins | sample SynspAceP_FD_185933 | JGI IMG/M metagenome (GOLD analysis project Ga0163217, IMG submission 185933) | Saline lake microbial communities from Ace Lake in Antarctica - Synechococcus sp. Ace-P (PacBio error correction) | ecosystem: Environmental > Aquatic > Non-marine Saline and Alkaline > Saline ... | reverse complement strand
GGTCGGGTTGAGTTTCGGCGGGGGGGGTGTTTCTTGGGGTGTCGCTTCGGCGGTGGGTTTGGTGGTTCGAGTGTGCTGGGGCGGATGTGGATGTTAGGTCGTAGGTGGGGTGGGTTGAGTGGTGTGGAAGGGTTGGTTTTGGGTTTGTTTCTGGTGGGGTGTGTGGGCTGCTACTTGGCGGTTTGCGCGTCTGTTTTCATCGTTTTTTTGCGAGGCTGGCGGGGCGGGCAGTTTGTCTGGATTGTCTTCGGCGTGGATGCGCGTGCGTTTGGTCGGTGCTGATCGGTGGCGGGGCGGGGCGCTGCGGTGTGGCCGTTGCATTGGTGGGGGTGCTGAGGTGGTGCCGATGGGGTTGTGTTTGGGCAGGTTGCGGGTGTGTTGTGGCGTTGCTGCGGGGGGGGATGGGCGGGGGGTGCTTCGGGGGGTTGAGGTCTGTGGGAGGTGTGGGGGGTTGCGGTTTCCGTGTGCTTGGCTTCCGTTTTCGGTGGGGTGTTTGGCTGGGTGATGGGGGGGCGCTAGATGGCGTGCGCTGTGCTGGTGGTGGAGCGTTGCGTGGGTGTGGGATGGTTGGAGGGTGGGCTGTGCGGAGCCTTGGGACGGGGGAATTGGGGAGTCGGGGGGGGTGGTTTTGGTGTCGGGTGGATTGTTGTGGGCATGGTTGTCGTCTGTTGGTTGGAGTGGCCGGGTGGGGGTGCGTGCTGGGGCGCGTCGGGTTGTTGGTGGGGAGTTTTAGTTGCTTTGGCAGGTGATTCTTGTGGATGTGGTTACGTGGGGGGTGAGTGGCTTTTTTGGGGTATGTTACGGGTGAGGTGGCACGGTGGGATGAATTCGGAACCGGGGTTGGCGGCTGGGAGGAGGTTTGTTGGGCGGTGGGCGCGTGGCGGAGTTGGAGGAGTTGGGGGTCGGTGGAGGGGGGGGTTGGAGGGGCATCCGTACCGCGGGGGTGTTTGGGTGGCGGTGGAGTGGATGTGATCTACGGGCGTGGCGGTGGCTGAAAGTGTTGTGTGGTTGGGGCGCTTGGGTGGAGAGGGGTGTTGTGGTTGTGATGGGTTGTATCCCGTGGTTGGGTCGTTTAGGGTTGCGGGTGGTGGAGCTGGGGGTGGGGTGGATGAAGATATATATTGGGGTTTTTTTTTTCTGGGGGCGGGGGTTTGGGCGGGGTGTGGGGTGTGGGGGCGTGTGTTGGGACGTGGGGCGTTGGTGGGTGGGTTGTGGGGAGTGTGTAGTTGGGCTGGGAGGCGGGGGTTTGGAGTAGCGGGGAGAGGGCGGTTCGGTGTGTGTCCATGGGGGACGTGTGGCGGTTATTGCGGGTGGGGGGGGTCGTCGTTTGGCAGTGGTTTGGAAGGGATGGGAGATGACGGATGAGTTAGGTTAAGTCTGATTATACGGGCATTTCTGAATCGGTGCAGTGGCGTTGTGGGGAGTGTGGTGGATCGTTTTAGGTTTTTGGGGGTGCCATGATGCGGTGGCAGTCCGGGGTTGACGTGCCTTTGTCAGGTAGGTTGCGGGCGGGCAGTTATTTTTTGGAGTAGGGTGTCGGGTGGGGGGCGTTGGGTGCTGTGCTTTCTTGAGAAGATATGATAGAAGTTTGGTGTGTGGTGGGGTCGTGGGTTTTGTGGGGATTGGGTGTAAGGTGGTTGGGTTGTAAGGCGGGGTGGGTAGTTTGGGGGTGTGCTTGGGGTGAGGTCTGTTGTTGGTGTTTTTTGGCTCAGGGGGGGGTGGCGCTGCTCTTGGGCAGGAGAGGGTTGGCTGGGGGTGTCGGGGTGGGTGTGGTTTGGTGGGTTTGTTTATGTAATTTCGGGTTGGTCTTGATGGGGGGGTTCTTTGTATGGTGGGGGATGGTGTGTGGGGGTAGTGTTTTTTTTTGGGGGGGGGGTGGGGGCGGGTGGGGTTTGGGTGGTGCTTGGGCTGGGTTTGTTTGAGGTTGTTTGGAGCTTGGGTTGACGGGGGTGAGGTGCGCCGTGAGTGTGTAGTCTGGAGTGTGAGTTGGGCGGGTTTCCGTCAGGGGTCAGGTGTGTTAGGCGGGGCGGTTGCGGTGTGGGGTTGGGGCGGTGTGTGTGGGGTGGGTGGTGGGGTGGGGGGGGGCGTGGGCAGGGTGGTGCTTGGGGTGTTGGGGGAGGTGGAAGTGGCCCTGGGGGATAAGGGGTTGGGTTTGCGGTGCGTGGGGGTGGTGGTGGGTGCTGGCGGGTACGTGGGTTAGGGGTTGGGGTGGGTGGGGGGGGGGGTGATTGGGTTTGGGGTGCGAGTGGGTGTTGGCGGGGGCGGGGGGGTGGGTTGATTGGAGTGGTTGTGGGCTGCGGCGGGGACGGTTGGGTGGGTGGTTGTGGTGTGTGTGTGGTTGGTGCCGCGTCTCGATGAGGGGGGAGTGTAGGTGGTGTGGGCTTTCTGGTCGGTGGTGGAGTGGTCCCGTTGACATGGTTTGTGGGGTGGGTGGGTGCCGTGAGGGGGTGGTTCCGCGCGGGTGTTGTGGGGTGGCGGGGGCGTGTTGGGTGATCGGTGTGGTTGGTTTCGGGCTGTGGGGGGGTGATGCGGGGGGGTGGTGGGGAGGGGTGTTGGTTGTGGGGAGGGGTGTTGGGGTGGTTGGGGGTTGGGGGGTGTGGGTTTGGGGGGTGTGGGGGAGTTGTGGGGTGTGGGGGGGGTTGGGGGTGGGTGTGGTGTGTGCGGGGGGTGGGGGTTAGTGGGGGTTGGCTGGGGCTGTGGTTGGTGGGGTTGTGCGCGGCGCGGGTGGTCGGTGTGGGTGGGGGGCGGGTTTGGGGGGTGTGGTGGTGGGTTCGGGTGCGGTGTGTGGTGGGTGTATCGTTGTGTTTTTTGTTCGCCGTGCGGTTGGGGGGTGGGCGTGGGTGCGTGGGGGGGGTGGGTGGTTGGTGGTGGTGGTTTTCGGTTTGCGGTCGTTGTGGGGGCGCCTTGCCGTGTTTGGGGTGTGGGGGTCTGCGCGTTGGGGGGGTGGTGGTGTTGTTTGGAGTGGGGATGCTGGCGTGGTTGCGTAGTGAGGTAAGGGTGGGTGCCGTGGAAGTTGTATGGGTGAGGGGGGGCTGGTCGTTGTGTTAGGTCGTGCTGGTGATGGTCGGCGTAGTGTGTGGTGCCAAGCATCGGCGCGGGGGTGGGTGCTCTGGGTCGGTTGGGTGTGCTGCGTTGTGCTCGTGTCTGGCGTTGGTAGGTTAAGTCGATGCGGGGGGGTGTCGGAGGTGTGCGGGGGCTGGGTGGTGGTTGCCTGTTCCTGCGAATTCGGCGCCGGGGCGTCGGGTGCAGGGTGTGGCGTCTTCGGGTTCTGTTGGTTGCGGGGGACGCTGTGTGTGGAGGGGAGGTGGGGTGGAGTTTGAGGTTTATTGTGGGCTGCGGGTGTGGGGGGGCTTCGGGCGTGGGGGGTTCCGGTGGTGGGCGGTGGGCTGTGTGGGGGGCGGGGGGGCGCGGTGGTAGGGGGTGGTTTTGGGTGTTGTGGGGTTGAGGGGCGTGTGGGTGGGGTGGTGGCGATGCATGGGGGGAGGGGGTTGGGGGTACGTGGGGGGGGTGGTTGGGGAGGTTGTGCGGCGGTGGGGTGGCGGGAGGGGCGTTAGGGGGGCGATGGGGGCGCGGGGGGTTCATGGGAGAAGGGGCGGTTTTTTTCGTGTGGGGTGGGGGGGGGGCAGGGTGTGCGGGGGGCGGGTTGTGGGGGTTCTGAGTTTCAGTGGGGGTGTGTGGGACGGGTGGGTGGCGGTTTGGTCGGGTGCGTGCGGGGGGGTTTGGGTGGCGTGGGGTACGGTGTGTTGCGGGGAGGGGGGTGGTGGGGTGTTGCGGTGTGGTGTGTTTGGGGGGGGGGGTTGGGGTGGTGGGCTGTGGGGGTGGGGGTTCGGGTGGGGGGGGTGTGGGTGCGTTGGGTGGCGGGGGGGTGTGGGGGGGGGGGGGGGGGGGTTTTGCTTGGGGGTCGGGAGGGGTGGGGGGTGTGGGGTTCGGGGCTGGGAGTTGTGTGGCTTGGGGTGGTTCGGTGTGAGGTCGTGTGGGGTGTCTGGTTGTGAGGTGTGGTTGGGTTTTCTGGTTTGTGGGTCGTTTTGGTGGTTTCGGGTTGGTCTTTTGGGTTGGGTGGTGTTTGGCTTGGCATAGGGGGGGTGGTTTTGGTTGTGTTGTGCATGGTGGTGATTTTTGGCTTTTGTTGGGGGGGGGGTGTGTGTGTTGGGTTTTTGTGGTGGAGGTGGTGGGTGGGTGTCGGGGATTATCGGGTGGTCATGTTCGTTGCAGGTGATGGGGGATTCGATTGTTTTGAGCAGGTTGTTCGGGTGATTTGTGTTTTTTGTTTGATGTGGTTTTTGATGTTGGGTTTTGGGGCGGGGTGTGGAGGGTTGGTGCTTGGTGAGGGTGCTGGTGTTCGGTTGGGGATGGGGTGGTCGGTTTGGGCGGGTGGGTTGGTTTGGGTGGGGGGGGCTGGGTTGGGTGGTTTTTGGTTGGTGTGTGGGGTGGTTGATTTGGTTCGGTGTGTTGCAGTGGTGTTTGGGTTGGTTTTTTGGTTTGTTGTTGTGGTTGGGGGTTGGGGTTGGGTGTTTGGGGTTGGTGGGTTTTGGTTTGGGTTTTGGCGGTGTTGGTGGGGTGGGTTTGAGGCAGTTGGGTGCTGAGGTGGTTGTGTGGTGTGTGGGTAGGATGACGTGGGGGGTTCTGCGGTCTTTGTTTGTTGGTGTGTGTAGGGTGGGGTATTGCGCTTTGTTGGTATATTCGGTGTTTCGTTGTGATCTTTTGGATTCTGGGGTGGGTGAGTTTGTGGGGCGGATGCCAGCGTTTGGTGGGGTGGGGCGTTGGGGTGGGTTGGGAGGGCGGGTGGATTGGTGTGGGGTTGGGGGTTGTTGGGTTTTGGTGGCTGTGGTTGGGGTTCGTCGTGTGTGTGGGTGGAAGGTGATGGTGGCGGAGGTGTTATGTCGGGGGTTGGAGTGAAGTGAGGAGGTTGTGGGCTGGATTGGGGGTGGGTTTTCGGGTTGCAGGTGGGGGTGGTGTGGTGGGGTGGGGGTTTGGGTGTTGGGTGTCGGGGGGGTTGTGCTGGCGCGGGGTTGTGTTTTTGTTGGTGGTGGGTTGGGGTGGTGGTTGTTGGGGGTTGGGGTTGTGGTGTTGTGGGGTGGGGTGTGTTTTGGGGGTGGTGGTTGTGTCGGGTGGGGGTCGGTGGCGGTGGGGGTGGGTTGGCGGTGGGGTTTTGTGGGTGCGTTGGGGGTTTGGGTTGGGTCTGGGTTGCTTTTGGGTGGGGTCGGGGGTTGGGTGTTGGGTTGGGGTCTGGTGTTGGTTGTTTTAGTGGGCGGTGGTATGGTGTGTTTTGTGGGGGGGCGGATGGGTGGTGGGGGTTGTGTGTTTGTGGTGGTGGGTTTTGCGGATGGTCGGGGGTGGGGGGGTGTGGTGTTGTGGGTGGACGGGTTGTTGGGGGGGTGAGGGGGTGGGGTTGGGTTTGGTTGGGGGGGGTTTGGTGTGGGTGGGGTGGGGTGTGGAGTGGGGGGGGTGGGCTGTGTTGGGGGTGGCGGGTTGGTGGTTCGGTGGGCGTGGGTTGGGGTGCTTTGGGTGGGGGTGGTCTGGGGTGCTGATGGCTTAGTATGTGGCGTGGGGGCCGGGTTGTTTGGGGTGTGGGGGATGTTGGTGTGGGGGCTTTGCGTTGTGGATCGTGGGGGGTGGGGGGTGGGGGGTGTTGGGGGCGGTGGGCGATGGTTGGGGTTGGTGGGGGTTGGGATTAGGCGGTAGGGGATGGTGGGTTGGTGTTTGGGTTGTCTGTTTGGTCGGGTTGTTTGTGTTAGGGGTGTAGTTGTTTCTTGTGTGTCGTTTGATGGCGTTGTGGGGGTCGAGTTAGTTGGGGTGGTTGTGGGGGGGTGGGGGTTGGGGGGGGGGTGGGGTGGGTTGTTTGGTGTGGTGGGGGGTTGGGTTGGGTTGGTGGTTGGGGGGGGGGGGTTGGGTGGGGTGGTGGGTGTGTGGGGTGGTGGGCGTTAGTTTGGAGGTGTGTCGGGGTGTTTTGTGGTGGGTTGGTTGGTGGTGTGTTGTTGTGGCGGTGGGGCGTGTGGGGTGGGGGGTGGTGTTTCGGATATCAGGGGGTGTGTGTGGGGGGTGGTTTCGGTGGTGTGGTGCGGGTGGGGTTGGGAGGTTGGGGGTTGTGGGGGTTGGTGGGGTGGGTTGGGGGTTTTCGAGGGGTTGGCGTGACGGCTGTGTTGTTGTAGGGGGTGGGGGGGGTGGGTGCGGGGTGACGCTGGGTTGTGTGGGGTTGTGGGGCTGGTTGGGTTTTGTGGGGAGGGGGTGGTGGGGGTGGCATGTGCGTTTGGGGCGTGGGTGGTGGGGTGCTTTGGTTGATGGGGGGCTGTGGGTCGTGGGTGGGGGGACGGTGTGGTTGGGGGTTAGGGGTTCCTGGTTCGTGAGGGGTGGGTTTTGGAGGTTGGGTGGTGTGTGCGTGGGTGGGGTGTGATGGGGTGGTGAGGTTTTTGGGGGTGAGGTGGTGTTTGGGGTGGGGGTGGGGGTGTGTTTGGGTCGTGTCGGTGGGGGTGGTGGGGTTGTGGTGGGTTGGGGGCGGGTGTTTGGATGGGGAGTTGTGGTGTGGAGGTGTGCGGTGTGGTGTGGGTGGGATGTGTTGGGGAGTTTGGTGGTTGGGTGGCGGTGTGTGGTGAGGTGAATGTGGCGCTTTTGGGGTGTGTGTGGTAGGAGTGGATGTCGCGGGTTGGGGGTGCGGGGGAGTGCTGGGGGTGTTTTTGTTTGTTGTTGGGTTTCAGTTCGTTGGAGTGGCGGTTGGTTTTGGGGGGTGGGTGGTGGGATTGTTGTTTGGGTTGTGGGTGTAGGTTGAGGTTGGGTTGGTTCTTGTTGGGGTTTTTGTGGGAGTGGGTGGGTGGGGGTGGTTGGGGTGTTCTGGTGGGTGTGTGTTTGGTGGTGGGTGTCTTGGGGTGGGGTTTGTTTTGGAGTGGTGGGTGTTCTGGTCCTGGGTGGGGGGTTGGTTTGGTGGGCGGGGGTGTTTTTTTTGGTGGGTGGTTGTTTTTGGATTGTGGCTTTGTGGGGTGGGGTTGGGGTGTTTGTTGGTGGGTGTTTGTTGTTGTTGGGTTGGGTGGTGGGTGTTGTGGTGGGGGTTTTGCGGTGGGTGTTTTTGGGTTGTTGGGTGTGGTTTGGTGGTTTCTCTTGTGGGTTATGTGTGTTGTGTTGTTGTGGTGTGGGGTTGCTTTGGGGAGTTTGGCGTGAGTGTTTAGGTTGGTGGTGCCTGTTGTGGGAGTGTGGGTGGTGGTGTTGGGTGTTGTGGTGGAGAGGTTTGGGGCGCTGGGTTTGTGTGGTTTTTTGGTTGGGCATTGTTTTTTGGTGGGTGGGGTGGTGTGTGGTGTTTGGGTTGGGAGGTGGTTTTTGTGGGGGGAGGGCGGGTGGGTTTGGGTTGGTTGGGTGCGTTGTAGTGGTTTAGGGGTGTTTTTGGGGTTTGGTGTGGTTTTTATGTGTTTTGTTTTGCTTGGAGCCTGGGATTGTTTTTTTGTCTTGTGGTGGTTTGGGTAGGGGGGTGTTTTTGTGGTGTAGATTAGGGGGGTTTTTCTGGGTGAGGGTGCGTGGGGATTGTTGGTTGGTGGTGTGTGGGGGTTGGGTTTTAACTGGTGGGGTGGTGTCGCATTGCTGGGTGGTTAGAGCGGATCGGTTGTTATTTTGATTCTTGGGGGGTATAGTTGGGGGGTGTCAATAGGGTGGGTTTTTGGGTGTTGGGTTGGCTGTTTGGTGGGGGCAGTTGTTTTGGTTGTGGTTGTTTCTGAGGATTTGTTTGGCGTGGTTTCTGTTTTGCGGGGTGGGGTAGTCATATTCGTGAGTGCTGCTGTTGTTTAGGGATTTTTGTGGTGGTGGATTTGGGGGGTCTTGGGGGGTGGGGTTGGGTTGGTTGAGTTGGTTGGGTTGGTTGTTGGTGCGTGACGTGGGATCTGGCTTGGAGTTTATGAGGTTTTTAGTTGGGGGTTGGGGCATGGTGGGGGGTGGTGTTGTTTATGGGTTTTCGTGGGTGTGGAGGTGTGATTTCGGGGTCATGGTGGTGGTTTCGTATATTATTTTTTTGTAGTAGTGCTGGAGATGTTGGGTGTGGTGTGGTTTTTGGGTGGGATGTATATAGAGGGTTTGTGGTGTTTTGGTGCTGTGGGAGTTTTTTGTGTGAGTGGAGGGGCTTGTTTGTGTGTGTGGGTTGGGGGTGTGATGCGTGGTGTACTTCAGCCGGGGGGCAGGATTGTTTTTCGACGGGCAGACTTGGTTGTGTTATATCAATGGGGTTGAGGTGGATTTTTGGAAAGTAAGTGTGTGGTGCCGTTTGTGGGGCGGGTGTGTTTGTCGTCATGGTACGGTTTTCTCATATGTGGGATTTGGCTTTGTGGTTGGGAGATGAGGGTGTAAGTGTGGGGTGTTTTGTGTTTGTGTGTATGGTTGTGTTGGGTTGTTTAGGAGTGTTTGCGGGGTGTGTTTGGGTTGTTGTAGGTTTTGGGTTGTGAAGGGAGAGTTGAGGGAGTGTTCGCCTTGCGTCCGCAGGGTAAGCCTGTAGTTTTTGGGTTTAATTTATGTGTGATTGGTCCTGGAGGGGTGTAAGTTGTTCGGGTGGTAGTCCAGTGTGTGGGTTGATGGGGGTTGGGGGGTTGGGGCGGGTCTTCGTTTGGTGGTTTGTTTGTGGGTGTGTTGGAATGTGTTGGGGGATAGGAGGGGATAGTCCTATTTGAATATGTTTGTGGTGAGTGGTGGTGGGGTGTGTGAGTGGTGGCTTCCCTGGGTGAGGTGTGTCAGGTGGTGTTTGGGTTATTGGGGGGGCAGGGGTGGGGGTTTTGTGGTGGATTGTTTGTGTTGTTGTCGGGTTTTGTCGTTGTTTTTCTTGGGGGTGGGTGTGGCAGATGTTTTTAAGGTGTGGATGTGAGGCGGGGGTGGTGTTTGTTGGTTGTTTGTGCGTTTAGTGTGGTTTTTTTGGTGTTTGTTGGTATTTGGGTTTGTGGGGATAGTGTGGTTTTTTGTTTTGCTTGGTTGAGACTTTAAATTATTGCAGTAGTTGGTATTTTGTTGTTATATTTTGCTGTGATTGGTCGTTTCTAGGCTCGGGGATGGTGGTTCTGGGTTGTGGTGTTGGTTGGTTTTGTGCAAGGGGTTCCGTTTGGGCGGCCTTTTGGTTTATGTTAGTTGTGGTACTTGTCGGGGTTTGAAAGGTGCGTGGTGGTGAGGATTGGGTAGGGGGATATTATTTTTGGTCATGGTCTTTGCTTGTATGTTTTTCTTGGTTATTCTTATTGTGTTTGCGAGAGAGTGTGGCCAGTGGGGGTACAGTGTGTGTTGCGATTTAGGGGGGGATGTGACCTTGGGGTAATATTTGATGGTGGGTGGGTGGGGTGTGTGGTTTAGGGTGGTTTTGGGAGTTGTGTTTGGGTTAGTTTTGTGTGGTGTTTGACGTCGTGACTGTAGGAAGGCGATTTTATGGCATTGTATTGAATGTTTGTTGTGTCGGGTGATCGGTGCTTTGAGTAGGGTTGATGTTCGTTTTGTGCTATGGTCAATTTTATTGCCTGCTGCATGGGTTTGGTTCGAGGGTGTGGTGGTGTGTGGGTGCCCGGGTGATTTTGTTGGTTTGGGGTTATGGCTGTTGCAAGGTTTTGTTTTGCGTGTTTGTCGGTAGCGGTAGCTGTTTGTCATTTTGTTCTTCCTCGTATAGTTTTCAGTGGTGCTTGGTTTTGATAGGATGGTTTCGAATCTCGTTATGGGGTTTTAGGGGGGGAGGTTTGCTTTTGATTTGCTTAGTTGTTTGAGTTGTGGATCGGACGTTGGTTTCGGTGAGGGTCGTTTTTTTATGTGGCAGTGGTTGTTGGGGATTTGGGTTGTTGAGATTTGTGTTCGGTGGCTGGAGGTGGCTTACTTGGTGGAGATTGTACTATTCGTTGTTGCCCCGTATTGTTGTGGCTTTTCCGTGTGTTTCTTGTGTGTGGTTGAGTGCATTTTGGGTTGTTAGGTGCCGGGGGTGAGTAGGCGTGTGATTGGATAGGATATAGTTTTTAGGAGGTAAGTTTGGTTTATCTTTTTGTATTCGGTTTTGCCGGCTTTGTCGTGGTAGTTTGGTTGTGTTCTTGGTAAGTGTTGTTGTTTTGGAGGGTAATTGTGTGCAGAGTGATCTGAGGCTGTGTTTCCTTTGGTTTTCTTTTTTTGTGCGTGGTGGGGTTTATTTAATTTGTGCGTATGTGGTGTTATGGTGGGAAGTAGGCTTCATAGTGTAGAGCAGTTTGTGGTTGGGGGTTTTTTTTGGGGTGTGGAGTTTTGGTGGCGTTTGTGTGAATTGTTTCGTGTGTTTTTTTGGGGTGTGATTTGGTGTGGGTTGTTGGCTTGTGGGGGCATGGTAGATGTTCAAGGAAAGTATGGATGAGGGGTTTGATGGTGTCGAGTTTGTGTGGCGGGTTGATGGTGTTATTAGGGGTTTGTTCATCCTGAAAGGCTTACTGTCGGAAGAAAGGACGTAAATTTTCCGCGTGGTCTTGGTGGGGTTTGGATGGGGTTCGGTTGAGTTATTCTTTGACGTTGTCGCTTTCGGGGTTGGTAGTGTTTGTGCGGTGTTGTTTCCGTGCATTTTGTGACTCGGGGGTATTTTTTGGGTTTGTTGTTAGGAGCATTTGCGGGTCGGGTTTTATTGGTGTTTGGCCGTGTGTGGGTAGTGGTTATGGAGGTTTATTTTTGGCGGATACGGTTGGAATGGGGATAAAATGGTTTGGTTATTGTTATTGTTCGTCGATGTCTCCTGAGTTGCAGCGGTGCGGGATAGGAAAGGGGATCTATTTTAGTACTGGCCGTTTTTTGGTTTTTTGCTTCAAATAATGTAGGGCAAGGGGTTTTATTGGAAAGGTGGTTTGATTCGTGTTTTGGAGTGTCGTTGTGTGAGGGGTCGAGGAGTTTTGGGAGTTTGGAGGGGGCGGTGGTTGTGGGTGGGGGGGTTGGTCAGTGTTTTGTTATGTGGGATGGGGTAGGCGTGTTATGTGTTGATGATTTGTGGAAATGAGGCGCTAGTGTGTTTGGGTTCTGGTGTGAATGGTTATGGAGGCGGGTTTTGTGTGGGATGGGTATGTTTCTTTGTGGAGTGGGAATTGTTGCGGGATGGAGCGTTTGTTGTGGGTGGGATTTGTGTGTTTGTGTTGGGGCGCAAGATTCGCCTTTGGTGACTGGTGGTGTGTTGGTGTGAGGGGTTGTGGGGGAGGCAAGTGGTGTGCGTTGATGTTGTGTGGGCTGGGTTGGTTGTGTGGTTATTGTTGTAGTGGCTGGGGTGGCGGGTGTTTCGGTGTTGGTGGCATGGTGCGGGGTTGTGTTGTGTGGTGTGGGGAGGTGAAGTGGGTTTGGGGTAGGTTTGGGCATAGGTCGCGTGTCTTTTGTTAGTGTGAGGTGTTTGATGGTGGGTTTTGGTCGGTGGTGGCGTTTGTGGATTTTGTTGTGTTGGTAGTGGTTTTTGTGGGGTGTGTCGGGTTGTTGGGTCGCGTTTGTGACCATGGTGCTGGCGGGGGTTGGGGAGATATTCGGGCGGTGTTTGTCTTTTTTGCTTTGGGATGTGTTGTGTTGTTTTTGAGTTTGTTTTTGGTGGTGTTGGGTGGTTTGGGAACTTTTTGGGGCTTGGATGGTGGATTAGAGTTTCGTTTTCCGTGTTGTCTAGGTTGGTGGTGGAGTTGGGAGTTTTGTGGTTGTTCCGGGGTTTTTGGTTGGTTTGTGGATGTTGTGGTGAGGGTGTTTGGTTTGGGGTTTGTAGGGGTTTTTGTGGGGGGTTGTGGGAATGGGATTGGTTTTGGCGGTGGGTGGGGGTGGTGTTGATTGGGTTGGTGTTTCTTGGTGGAGTGTGGTTGTTGTTAGTGTGGGTTTGGCTGTGCGGTTGGGGATGTGTTGTAGGGGGGATTTGTGGGTTGGAGGTGTGTTTTTTGGGGCGGGGTGAGTTGGTGTTTGGGTGTTGTTGGTGGATAATTGCTTGGGGTATGATATGTTTTGGAGGGGATTGTTTGCGGTGTTGTTTTGTTATTTTTGTGTGTTTTTTGGTATGGTGTTTGTGGATTGGGTTTGTGTTGTGGGGGTTTTGGGGTTTGTATATTTTTGGGTGGTTATGGGTGTGCGAGTGTTGTGTGCTGGTTGTGGTATTGGTGTGGTTGTTGATTTATGGGTGGTTTTGATTTAATGAGGGTTTTGGTTTTGATAGTTTTGCAGGTAGTTTGTGTGTTGTTGCTTGTGGTTTCTGTGAGTGGAGGGGGTTTGAGGTGTAGTGTGGTGGTTGTTTTTTTATTGCGTTTTGGTGTGTTGTTTATGGGGATTTTTTGAGTTTTTTCTTCATCCTGTTTTTGGTTTGTGGTCGTGGTT
>Ga0163217_1054401_pt1 | contig 12270 bp, 7 predicted proteins | sample SynspAceP_FD_185933 | JGI IMG/M metagenome (GOLD analysis project Ga0163217, IMG submission 185933) | Saline lake microbial communities from Ace Lake in Antarctica - Synechococcus sp. Ace-P (PacBio error correction) | ecosystem: Environmental > Aquatic > Non-marine Saline and Alkaline > Saline ... | reverse complement strand
CACTATCCGCCACGCAATGTTGCCATCCACCACTAGTGGCACAGTTCACTGTCGCTGTGCCCCTTAAAAAAACATATCATCCAGCCACCGAGACGTCCCATCTGTAGTCCACTATGCTGGGCGACTACCTTAACGCAGTACCGTTGAAAAAGGTACCTACCCAATGTCTAAGAGATAACCACATTAATGACGACATTGATGGTACAAGCATTGAGGTGGCACGCGAAGAACGCATCGCGTTTTTGCCGATCAGAAAGGCGTCATTCTATCGTACAGTACACTCAGTATGATTACAAAATACAAATCAGGGAAATGCTGTTTATAGGAGCTGTGTTTAGTGCTATTGACAAACTGAGTGACCCACAAAACAACTTCTTTCAGTTTGATCCCACCATCTGGAGATTTAACGGTAATATTAATCATACTGGACCTGACATGCATTGTGACACCATTTCTGCCGGGTAATTAGGCTCACTCATTTGCAAGTTGTTTTTATTCGTTGTCAGGTTCGCTGAGGCTTAGTTATCCAGATCGGGATATCATCCTTAAACAATCAAGTCGTTCTTCTGCTGTACATGTATGTTGAAATTGTAAGGGAATCGACTCGTGTCGACAGGGTTTGCCATGCAGTCATCTGTCAGTTGTTTGATTAATTTAAGCTTTGTTATTACGATACATTGCCCGAATGAGGGCGCATGATTTGTTATGCTGGCATATCATTTTTACTAAAGGACTTATTTTGCATTTAGCTCAAAAAGCAAGCAACTGTGGATTTATTGGCTTTCAAAAAAACTCTTGAAAGTCACCTCGTAAAAAACAGGTTCTTAGAGCACCGATGCGCCAGTAGAGTTAACAATAAAACTGACAGAGAGCAATAGTGCTAGAGTAGTTTTAATCGGTAAACAAAGCAGATGAACTTTTTCAAATTATTTCCTATATTAAAAGTAGTTATAATGTTTTGCCAAAGGCATATAAACTAACCACGTCCACACAATATGGCAACAATATAAAACAATTAGTTTTACCCTTCAGTTGCGCCTTCCAGGTGTGTTTGGAGGGAGACAAAAACAGAGTTAAAGACCCCTCTTTAAATTTCATAGGGCCAATAATATTAGTTGGGCTATATAGTCGAGTGTATTTATTTGTTTTCGACTTGGATTAAGATCATAAACTGCCATACATTACGCTAATTAAATGGTTTTTTGTAAAAAAAACATTTTACCCAATAATAGCAGTTTATTATCCTGACCTAATTATAGAGTTATTCACAAATACCTCGGCTCATCACATAAAACAAACATTTACTTAATCAACAAACAGTTATTTTGCATCTTTTTCAAAAATCAGTATTTAAATAGCAACTGGTCAGATGAGGGATTGAGTAATTTATGAGTATTAGACAAGCTTAAAAAAAGTATACCCTATTTCGACTAACTGAACAGAAGGCGTTAGACGCTGGTGAGTGTGGCACTGAATCTCAATTTATAAAGGTCATTCAGACATGGGCTGCCTTCGCGAGCTATCCGGCTTGCACGTTTAGTGGCTGGGGAAGGAAAACATAGCTTTCTTAAGACAGGTCCTGATCACAAACCCTATTTAAATATTGGTGGATGGATTTTGCCCTTCAAAACGGCAGCATATTCCGCAACACATTTTAACTTACCTTTCAGTTATAAGTTTTTGCCTTAAATCATCCCCTAAGAAGTTTGGTGGATTAGAGTTTTCTCCTTATTGCCAACTCGACCATAGAGCGACTTATTGCGGACTAAAAGTGGCGCGATAGCAGTACAGTACACAGTCATGGTACCATAATTCTTTTATGGTCGGTGTGAGGTTCTGTTAGTGATTACGTACGGCAGCACAACACAGGAACGAGTGGTTACTAGTCTTGCTGTAGTTAAAGACTTCCGTGTTATTGCCTTAAACGTTAGCCCAGAAGCGGGCGTTCTAGATTGCCCGGCGCAATTCCTGCATGCAGGGATTGTGACAAAGGCACGTGGGAAGGTTTTTAAAGAAGTACTGGGATTGTCATGTAACTTGGACAACGTTATATACCCTCGCCCCGTATTGCTACCTGCGAAACTGCTTGGTTTGGCGTTCAGGTCATTTGACCCCAGAGCAATTGTTGGGTGACAACTTGAAGCTAGGGATCAAATCATGATGTTATGTGCCCTGATTCCAAATGTCACATCCAGTGTTGAAATGCGTTAATGTCGCCACGATCCGATGGCATGCGTTTTTTCAACGGTACCACCCGTTGGTTGAGCAAGTTTTTTATTCTATGGATTTTGTTATTGGGTGGCCAGAATGATTATTTGGTCGTGATAGGCAGATGGCTTGGAGCTGTTTAGGCCCGGACGTGTGATATTCACTTCCAGCAATGGTGCGTTAGCTCAGGTTCAATCAGCCCCTTTAAATCAAACAGCAGAGTATTATTTGTACGTGAGCAATTTGGCGTCCCTATCGGCAGATTTGAAGGGATACAGGAAAAGGCTTGCTTGATATCGCAAGGAAAACCTTTGTTTAGAGAAGCCATGGTGTACTTACCACTGAAGCCTTGTTCTAGGTTTTGAAACTTTCGGTCGGTTTGTTACTGCTATTGCAAAATACCAGATGATGAGCTAGGCCGGGCATATTCAATACGCACCAGCAATGGATATTTCAAGCGGGGTAAAGCAATCACGTGGACCGCAAACCTTTTTGGCGGACAGGCTTACCGCCGCACGAACCCATAGCCATTACAAGTTGAAGGCGCTTCACCATATTACACCGCAGCTGATGATCTTTGCGATTTTTTTCTTCAATCTCAAGGGTGGCAATGCCGTTGTCATCCACATTTTGAAAGAAAATTTGGTTGATCGATCCACAGCAAATTGATAAAAATGCTGTGCACATTTAAATAAGTGGTTGATGAAAGACTATTGGTTTCAGCGTTAAAAATGCCATGCGCAGTTTATCGAAAAGCTAATTTACCTTTTTAGGCGCGCTCACAAACACCTTGCCTGTAAGTTAAACGTACGAGAGAAAAGTATTAACGCACTGTCTGGCAAAAAATTAGCCCCTTTTGGCTGAACTTGTCATTGTTTAGTGTGTAGGTTGGTGATCTTAAAAAGCAGAAAATTGTTGTCGGCGCGTTTAGCTGATGTGATGAAGCTATCTTTTAGCATCTATGGCTGTTGTGCCGCTTTTATGAGCAACGAGTCAGCACAGAAATGAAGCTAAACCTTTTCTTTGAATATTGCGATTCAATGGTTCTGTTACAACAAGGTTGAGCAGCACTGCGTTGATTTGTGAAAAATTTCCCCAATACGGCAACTCGAGATTAATGCGCGTCATAACCCAAGACTTATACTCGTTCCGGTGAAAGAGCTATTTCTGATGAGCTGAAAAGGAAACTTATCAGACCACCATTGATTACAAAGCAGGTAATCATGCAAGAGTTTAACTCACTTGGGTTAAGTCACCCCAGGTGATGGCATGATATTAACCAACAGGCTTACAATCCGACTGTTTGCCGCCAAAACATGCACGTTATGCCCAATTGAGCTTATTCAATTAAGCATTGAAGCGAACGAGTATAAGTATTGGTTAATACGCGGCCGAATTTAAGCCTCGCGCAGTGGCCGATATTGGGGAAAATTTTCAACAAAAACATTCAAACGAGTGCTTGCTCACCTGTGGTAAAGACCATTTGAAGTCGCATAATTTCAAAGCAAAGGTTTAGTTTCATTTCTGTGCTGACTCGTTGCTCATAATAATATAACTCACTCTAAATCTATCATATATCTAATAATATTGTTCTCATCACATCACCTAAACGCGCCGACAACATTTCTGCTTTTTTAAGATCACCACCCTAACACTAACAATGGACAAGTCAGCAAAGGGCTAATTTTGCCAGGAAAGGCCTTTAATCACGTTTCTCGTACTGTTTTAATCTTCAGCAAGGCTGTTGTGAGCCGCGTTCAAAGGTAAATAGGCTTTTCGATAAACTGCGCATGGCATTTTTAACGCTTGAAATACCATCAGTCTTCATCAACACTTTATTAAATGTGCATCAGCATTTTTAATCATTGTCGTGGATCAGATTCAACATTTTCTTTCAAATGTGCGATGAACAAACGCCATTGCACCTTTGGACCAAAGCATTCATCAAGCTGCGGGTTAATATGTTAGGCGCCTGTTCAACTGTTAATGGCTATGGTTGTGCGGCTCGTTTAGCTGTCAAGCCAAAAGTGTTTGCGCGTCCACGTTGAATTGCTTTACCGCGCTTGGATATCCATTGCTGTGTAATTGAATATCCCGGCCTAGCTTCAGTCATATGGATATTTTGCAATTAGCAGTAACATACCCGACGGTTTTCAAACCTATAGAGACAAAGCCTTCAGGATTAGACACGCATGCTTGCGTAATACAAAGGTTTTACTGCGATATCATGCAAGCTTTCCTGTAGTACCTTCAAAATCTGCCGAATAGCGCGACTGACCAAATGCTCAACTACAAATGATATACTCTGCTGTTGATTTTAAGGCTGATTGACCTGAGGCTACGCCCATTGATGGAGTGAAATACCACGTTCCGCGCCTAAAACAGCTCACAGATCTGCCTCCCGGACCAAATATTCTTCTGGCTCACCAATAACAAAATCCAATAGGAATTAAAACTTTGCCTCACCAGGGTGTACCAGTTTGTAAAACGCGATGCCCAATCGGATTCGTGGCGATTACCCAATTTCAACACCTGGATGGTGACTTTTTGGAATCAGAGGCACATGTGGAATTCCTAGCTCAAGTTTGTTCACCAAACAATTGCTCTGGGTCAAATACTTGAACGCCAAACCAAAGACGGTAGCAATAGGGGCCGAGATGGTAAATATACGTGGTGTCCCAAGTTACAGACAATCCAGTTACTTCTTTACCCTCCACACGTGGCCTTTTTGTCAGCAATCCCTGCATTCAGGAATTGAGCCGGCAGCTGAAACCCAGTTTCTGGGCTAGTTTAAGGCCAAACACGGAATGTCTTTTACCTACCAAGCAAGACTAGGTCACCACCTGTTCCTGTTGTGCTGCGTACCGTATGCCATAAGCAACTCACCAGGACCTAAAGAATTAGGTACCTATGACTGTTTACGCTATCGCGCCACTTTTAGCCCCGCAATTAGTCGCTACTATGGTCGAGTGGCATAAGTAGAAAACTCTAATCAGCCCAATATACTTAGGGATTTGATTAAGGCACTCTCATTAATGAAAGGTTTAATCTAAAATGTTGCGGGAATATGCTTGCCGTTTGAAGGGCATATCAATCCACCATATTAATTAGGTTTGTGACACAGGACGTCTAAGAAAGCTTGTTCCTCAGCATTAAACGTGCAGCCGGGGATTAGCTGCCGCCAAGGGCGCCTTGTCGTGGAGCACCTTTGATAAATTGAACGATTCGATTCCACCACATCACCAGCCGTGCTAACGCCTATCTTGTTCAGTTAGTTGGAATAGGGCGGGTTAATACTGTTTTTTAAGCTGGGTTCTAATACTCCATTAATTTTATCATCCGCTCATCTGTGACCAGTTGCATTTATAATACTGATTTTTTGAAAATAGATCAAAACTGTTTTGTGACTTTAGTAAATTGTTTGTTTATGTTATGAGCGAGTATTTGTGAAAAAACTTATAGATTATCGAGGGATAATAACATCTATTATTGGCTTTTATCAAACATTAATAGTCGTTTATATGTGTATGCAGTTTATGACTTATAATATAATAGTAATGAAAACAATTACTTTATTCGACTATTATGCTCTACTTTATATTTATATCGGCACTATGTAAATTAAAGAGGGCTTTACTCTTTTGTGTCTACACTTCCAGTGTGACTGATGGTAAAAACCTAATGTTTAATTTGATATGGTTGTTGGACGTGTTATGTTTATATGTTTTTGGTCACTTTATATCTCCCAAATTCTTATTCTATTATATTTTTATAGAATATGTTTATGTCTATTTGCTATGTTTTAGCCGATTCTATTCTTCTCTCTCTATTATTATTGTTTCATTGTCATTTATTGTTAACTGTCTACTGGCCGCATCGGTGCTAAAATACCGTGTTTTTTACGCAGGTGACTTAGAGTTTTTTTGGAGAGGCCAATAATCTCAGTTGCTTGCTTTTGACAAATGCAAATGATTTTTAGTAAAAAATGATAATGCCAGCATCATCATTGCGTCTCATTTCGGGCAATGTATTCGATAAAACAAAGCTTAAAATAATCAACAACCTGGACCGATGATGCATGGCGCAACCCCTTGTCGACACGAGTCGATTCCTTTAACCCAATTTCCACATTGACTGTCAGCAGAAGACGACTTGATTGTTGAGATTTGGTATCCGATATTAGATAAGCTACAGCCTCAGCGACCTGACACGATAAAATGAACTTGCATGAGTGAGCCTAATTTTATCGCAGAATCGGTGTCACCCTGTATGGTTCAGTGTCAGTATGTTAATATTACCGTCTAATCTTCGCAGATTGGTGATCAAACTGAACTTTTTTATTTTTTTTGGTTATTGTGTTTCTCTCTTTTTTTCTCTTCTCATGGTATTATTATTTTATCTATAATTAATTTCCCTTTTGTTAATTATTATATACTCCTCTCTCTTTTTTCTTTCCTGTATTCTTTTAATATTGTGATATTTTTTTAATCTATATTGTGTAGTACTGATGAATGACGCCTTTGTCTGATGCGCAAAACGCTATGCGTTCTCTCTCTGTTTGTGTGCTATATCTTCTATTTGTTGACTTATTTTTCGTCATTATGTGGTTATCTTTGAACTTGGGGTAGGTACCTTCTTCAACCGGTATCGTTACTTGTTCGCAGCATAGCTGACTACAATGGGACTCTTCTGGCTGGATGAATATGTTTTTAAGCACAGCGGACATGAATGTGTCCCGACTTGGTGATTGATACATTGGCTGTGCGGATTGCATCCATGTGGTTTCATCTATGCTGTTTGGCTATGCGCAAGGTAAAACAATAAGAACGAGTGCCTTGGCTGTATAGCTTAAAAAACTGAACTGTAAACCTCGATTACTTCGAGTACCAGCATAACCACAGGCATTGAGTTTTTTAACCTTCAGTATTTTGCGCAGTGCCGATATTTAGTAATTTATGGTAAGTGTGTGTGCTTTGGGCGTGGTTGTTTGCTATGTATTTTTCACTGACATTATATCTCCTGGCACTGATCAATGTTATTACCGATTAAAGTGGGTAAAACACAGTCACCAAGATGCGGGGCGAATGATAAAATTGTGAATGGCGTTATTGGCTCCATCACCGCAAAGTTGTACCCATTCAGTCGTACTGGTGACTATCACGTGGCGGTTGTTCTTTGCTTTAATAATCACTCCATGACTTGGCCTCCGGCTTACTCGATCAGTCTACATCTTTTCGGCAGATCAACGATTTCAGCAGGCAACCTTAACGTGGATATGACGAATATCGATTTTTGCTATTTATACGAGCAGGAGAGCGGTATTATTTCACCTGAAGTTGCAACGATTACCGAAAGCGTTTAGCGATTTGGTTTGCGCAGCAGAAGCGAAGTCTGATCATGTTTGCCACCATTTAGTGCACTTTAAACGACTCAACGAAAATATGCACGGCGACGATGAAAGTTATTATGTCTTGCCCAAACGATAGAGAGTTAGCCCACAATATTATTACTGTATGAAATGTCGTTGGCCTTATGGATTGACCTTAATAACAAGGTGAATATGGATAATCAGCCGACACGTATCGTGCGACAATCAAAATATAGGCAGTAAAGAGTTAAACATTATTTGGAAAGATCGTGCGCAACGTTGGTTTTACGGAGACCTGCAGCCACAAACTTACTTTAATAGCTGCAAGTTCCAGTTGATGTTTTGCCCATTATCGGATGAGGCGTAATGTCCATATGATAAGAGGGCACACTAGTGGCTTGTTTTTAATCTCTGGTTTACTCATATTGTGCAACTGAAGTCTTGGGCGCTATGGGTGTATGATAAGTTTGCTTACCAAATTTACTTGCCTGGCCATTGTTTTGCGAATTTGGGGAGCGTATCTGGTGAAAATTAAGTTAGGTCTTCAGTAGTATTGCAGTAGACCTGACGGTATTTATTGTAGATGGCACGGTTACATTTTTTAACCTTCATATCCAACATGCTAAACAAGCGGCCAAAATGCTGAGGCAAGCGGTTTCGTTGTATGCCTTTGCCAGTGTTGGCAGGGGCGCTTTTTGGATTACCACTATTGTGTTATCCTTGGGTTTTCGGGATATTGATGTTGTCACCCTTTGCTTTAAACAGCCGATATGGGCATGTTAACCAGGTATTATTAATTCATGGTCGCCTTGCAGTAGATTTTCTGTTTTTACCCGCTTTTTTTGCTCGTTTTTCGATGCAAAAACTAAATAAAGACAAACAATTCATATGACAATAGTTAAATTTATTTCGACGGCGCATTATGCTATTTACCCTTATATTTTATTGATTTTAGTGTTACATAACTAAATACATCTCGTCTTTTAGTGCCCAAGAAAAGGGTACTTGGCTATGCTAGAGGCGGAAGGACTGGGATCTAGAGGTGTCAATAGTTGTTGCTGACAACCAGCATGTTATTACCGCAGTCCTCGGGTTGGTGAAGAAACCGAAAACGTAAAATGCGCGTTAAATCCCTTGAAGTGACGACTGATGGTGATAAAGGTTTAACCATTTTCGACCAACCTTTAGATGTTAAAGGCACGCATTTTTGACATTTTTTCTCATCCTTTGGAAGCTCTGCATCAGCTGGATGTATCTGCCCAGTTAAAAAAAGTAAAACGTATTCAATCTAAAAATAAATCAGGGCCTTTTATTTTGGCAGTGAATTTGCCTTTGAAACATGAGCTTCTTTGAAAATAGAAAAAATTAGATTATTAACTCAATCTACGTGAGAACAAACTCAAGCGTATGGATTGTTTTGTGGTTGACAAGTGCCAATTGAAGGAAGAGTTCCAGGCTACAGTAAAAACCTAACCTGGTTGACCAAACAAACATTTTATCGGCGCCATAAAAGTTAGCAGTATTATGATGCGTAAGGACAGTTTAGTTGAAGATCTCACTATGCATGACTATCGGTTGTTTTTTTAGATAAATATTGGCCGCCCCAATGGAATGTAGAATGGATTAACCGTTCAAAAACGGAAAAATACTGATCTTGATAACCCACTCCACTTTTAAAAGGGTTCTATCAGACAAACGATTTTGACAAAGATTGCCTTATGCGGGCCGCGTAGGAGGAAACATTGAAAACTATGTTAAAAAAGCCTCTCATTTGAGAATGTGCTTGCCCTTGGTTGTGTTGCACCAAGCCCAAGCCAATACTGAAGGTACAGAGCGGAGAACCGCTTCTTGGAGCAGCGATATTTTTTACAAGGATGCCTTGCTATCCTCAACCAAAGCAGAGATAATTGCCTCGGTATATTTTTTTTTGCGGCCCAGGAATTAATATAGCGACTCTCCCAATGTAGGGCAGCGGGCACTATTTTGTTTTCGCGGTTTTTATCTTCGCTTTAGATGTCAAACCGGGCACAAGCAACGTACTCACTGGCGATATTCGTGAAGTTACTTCTGGTCACAAATTGAGCGCGACATGGACTGGAACGTGCAAAACCGGCTCGGCCAAAGTATTTTGGGGTCCAGACGAATCCCTGCATTTAGTTGATATCATTAATCAACTGATGCAAAATCGAAGCCATTGATGGAGAAGACAAACTGGGTCAGCCTATGGTGGCTTTACCTTGTATAAAGACTGGGGCTTAATGTTTACCTTGGTTTGCCTTACCCTACTTTAGGAACGCACGTTTGCAGGCATGATGGGCGCCTACGTGGGCGCTAACATCGACACTGACAAACCTCTGTACGAATCAGAAAGATAAGAGAAAAACCTTGATTGGGCCGCACAGTGGCACACACACTAGAGTGACTGGGGAGTGGGTTTTGTCTTCTTTGATGGCACCTCTTCCGTTGAGCTGATTTTTTACCTGGGATTTAAATGGGGCACAAGGAATTGTACTGCGCCCTTATTATTCGCAAATTCAAACAAGTGGTTTAGAATGTACTGGCTATTGTTGGTGGGTGGAATAAATTAAGTTGAGGCCATTCAAAGAATGGCGGACGCAAGGAACTATGTGGGCCATGGTAGGCGGTTTTTGAAATATACTTCAGTTGGCGTACTGGATTCAGTTTATGACAAGGTTGGTTTGATGAATATCAATAATTGATGATCGTCAGGATTAGCCACTTCTGCAGGGGCAGAATGATCTGTTGTTGGTGCCAGATGGGCATTCTAACGATTATTGACGGCACCGAAGTGTTAGTTGATATCGTGCAAGATTTAGGACTACGCCAGTTCGCTCTGATTTACGAAGCTTCAATCGTATAAATGATAATTGGAAATGGCGCTTAAGATGCGTATTTATTTTTCAAGTGCATGAACCCTCAGAATCTCTTTTTTACTGCGTAGAGATGATTAGCACAGTTAGCTTGAGAGTTTATTTTTAAGCATCGAGCATCGAGCATCGAGCAAAGCAAGGGCAAAAGCAAAAGGCATGTTGGTCACCAGAGTACCACAGAGAAAAGAATTCCTGTTGTAGGAGCTACCCGGTGACCGGCTCAGTTTAGCTTGGAATTTTTGTTAGGAGACTGCTTTTAGCTGGAACACTTAAAGAGGAAGATGCAGATTACGAGACACGAGCAAAAGCAAAAAAGCATTTAGAACCACAGGAGACAGTAACATGAGGAAAAGTATTCCCGTTGCAGGAGCTGTCCGCGTGACCGACTCAGTTTAGCTGTGAACACAAAGTGAAAACATTCACCAATGTAGGAGCTGGCCGGATGACCGGGCTCAGTTCAGCTGCCGACACAAAAGTGGATGAAACACGAGCAAAAGCAAAAAAAGCATTTGACCCACAGAGTACACAGAGGAAAAAGAATTCCTGTTGCAGGCAGATTACAGTGAGCGCTCAGTTTACGCGGCCAAACATAAGTGGATCGATAGCGAACAATAAAATAATCGGGGTCACTCGACTCGACCCTTACCTTCTTTATTATTCAGCTGGGCATCTATGTCTTGGGTTTAGTGTCAAAAAATACTGCGTCGTGGCCAGTTTTCGTTGTGTTGACTTGAGGGTTCACCCCACGTTGCGGATAACCATTCTGGCCGCGTTCGCACTGCCGAGTCTCAGGGCAATCTCACGATTCCATCTTCCAATACAGGGCTGTATTCATGGGTTTGTAAGAACTCACCGCTTCGTAAACTTTTGTTACTTACCAGTGCACCATACCAAGGCCAAATTGCGATATCTGCAATCGTTGTATTCATCTCCACACATAGTAACGTTTTTTCCGCGAGGTGCTGATCTAGAACATCTAATTGACGTTTCTATCTCCATGGCATAACGATCAATAGCGTATTGTATTTTCTCAGGAGGCATAGGCGGTAGAAGTGGCCAAATCACACCACCCAAATAATTGGGTTGCACTGCGCCATTGCCAACATAACCAAGACATACCATTCTGCTGCTAGAAAGGCTGCACTAGGTATCAAGTACATTTACATTTTGTCAGCCAAATACAATTAAAAACATGGCACCCCGACTCAAATAGCGAGTTGGGGGAGAGTAGAATGGTCCAGTCAAAAGCGGGGATTTTGAATTTAGGATTGACCGCCACAAAAACCCACTGGTAAAAAATTGTTTCCTTGCATAATATGACTAATGCGCATCGTATTGTGCTTCATTGATACCAGGCGAGAGTACTCTTTCAAACATCACCGGTCACTTCACGCCATTTGGCGTGGCCACGTGAATAGAGTTTGAAAAGGTGTCATGCCTACTTTTAAGGCCTTATCTTCTCTAGCGCCCAGCTGTGGGACGATTAATCCGTGCAAAACTTGCCTCCAAATTTCGCTGTCCCATTGCTTTTTGCGGGGGTACGTAATATTAATTGCTCAAAATATTTTCCTTTTATATTGTCTTTGATTCTTTTAGAGGTGACAAAACATCGATTATAGCGGCGTTCTATTAGCACTCCATTTACTCCGGATTTTTTGCGGCGGAAGTTGGGATTAAGATTACCTAAGAGCAAAGGGGGACTCTATCGTTTGTATACATATATCTCAGTGTTTTGTTCTAAATTAAAAGAGCACATTGCCGAACCAGGACAAAATACCCGTTATACTTCATTTACAATTGCAA
>Ga0163217_1004773_pt1 | contig 12271 bp, 6 predicted proteins | sample SynspAceP_FD_185933 | JGI IMG/M metagenome (GOLD analysis project Ga0163217, IMG submission 185933) | Saline lake microbial communities from Ace Lake in Antarctica - Synechococcus sp. Ace-P (PacBio error correction) | ecosystem: Environmental > Aquatic > Non-marine Saline and Alkaline > Saline ... | reverse complement strand
CCAAGATTAGAAAAGAAACAGCAAAAAGAGAAGATAAGAAAGACGATAGAAGGAAGAATTACTCACTCTCCACTAAAATATAATATGATAAACAGAAAACTAATAAAAAATTACACAGAAAAAAGAGAAAATAATCTAATGACGATAAAACAGTAAAATCCGATTAAACAATCTCAACATAAGAGAAAACATAAAATCAAATTATTAAGAAAAATAAAAGATTATAAGAGAAGAAAAAAAGATTAAAACAGAAAAAAAGACTTAATAGAAAGAAAAGAAAATCTAAGACAAAGAAGTTTTTTAACAAAGAGCCATACCGGCATGGCCAAGGGTATGTAAACAGTTATGTGCTGTAGTGCTTCCATTTTATCTCAGGTTTTTGATAAGCAATTAAAGGCAACACAACATAGGCAAAGGCACTCATAAAAATAGCTTGAGCAATGGGCCCATTTCCAGGTTTATTGGTTTTCTCTTTTTTTACAATAGCCAAGTACTCGCGCACTGCATAGGCAAAGCAGTAGAATAATAATAATGAAATTCCTGAAGCCCAAATTGAAAATAACGGCCTTCTGTGGTTTTAGGATTTACTTCGGCGGCCATTCTACTTGGTATGCGTACCTGTTCATCCGCTACAACATAAATTAGTGTAACAGTACCTACAAAACTCACCGTGCCGGCGAACGAGTTAACGACAGCACATACCAATTTTTCCAATCATAACCTAATGCTCAACAATTTGGTAATGGCTTTTCCCATGTAGCTTGATGGTTTTCTTCGTTTTAAACTTAGCCAATTCTTGACTTTTGGCAGTTTCAAAAAAGAGCAAGCGATTTTTGAAGCTAAAGATCGTTTCGATCGCCATTCGCATCTATTGGTACCTATTCGTGGCGACACTTCTTTAAAGCCTTCTCGTACGCTAGTATCAGTACTTTGTTTGTTCACCGGTATAAATTCAGACAGCCTTGTTGTTTCCCAATTTTATTTTGAACAATGGTTCTGCATTTTTAAAATTATTCAGGAAATACCGTTAGAGCTAAAACCAAGAATAATAGAAATTGCTTAAATACTAAATTTTTACCAGCCCCAAACAACTTTTGGTTTTTCAAGAACGGTATAGCACATTTTTAGTAAAGGACGTTTATACGTTCGGCATTTGCACTACAAAAAAAGATTTGCTTTTGATACCAGTTTTAAAATTTTTATTTAAAATCATAGCGGCAGAATTGCTGCCGCAAAGCCACATTAGCATAACAGCATTAGGTTGATGCTTGTAACTTACGGCCAATAAACGCCCTTCGGGAATCACCAGTTCAATATAATTAAATACACAGGTTTATCTGCAGAACATGCTTCGTTAAAAGGAGTTACTCAAATCGTAAATAGCGCGTTTTTCAATTTCTTCGATTGTACGTGTTGCCATGATGGCCGGATAGCACAAGCCGTAACCTGAAATAAGGGTACTACACTTTTACACTGGTCATGGGCGCACTACACGATCCATCAAAAAACTACCACGGCTATATATCCATTTCTTCAGCAAGCACTGATAAAAATAAAAGGCTTATTTGAGGAAAAAATGACGATTCCACCCAATTTACCGTCGTAGAAAATGCTTCCGCCAATAAAAATTGGTAAAGAGCCAGGTCGTAATGTATTTTGTAACCCATTCAACTTGGCATTGGCAAAAACCTTCAATTCAATCCATCGGATATTCATCCATTCATAAATTGCTTGGAAAATCGTCATAGGATTAAGAAAGCAAATAAGATAAACCAAAACCTTATGCGTTAGTATTTTGTCTAGGGGTTGCTCTTAGTCCTTTGCTGCATTAACATTATTTTGCGCGTCTTGTTTAAGAATACCTTAATATACTGTACCTTAAAATATTTCTTTTTGTTTTGCTATCTTTTTTAACTCCGATTTGGTTTTTGTGGCAAAATGAGGCTGTATTTTGAAAATGTTTTTTTCAATCGGCATAAAGTGTAACACTGAGTAATCACCCAGCCAAAGTTTTACACATCTGTCTTTTGGAACATGTGTTTTTTTAATTTTTCCAAAATAACTGGGATCTTAACCTGGTATCTATATTTAGGGGCTTTTTACTCTAGGTTTTTTAATAGAATAAGTCTTTAGTTGTTCTATCCCTATTTTTTTTGCGAGTACTTACTACGGCCAATTTTAGTGGTTAGGCTTTTCTTTCCAGTAATCCACGATACAATTGAATGCATTTTTGACATTCTATCCGCCATTTGATACGAGTAGAGCCGGTATTTTTAAATCTTTAATTTGGGGTAATAGGAGTAGATTTTCGCTTTAAATTTTCTACATCACGCATTACTACGGCTACATCAGGAACAATCTTTATCTTTTTATTTAAATAGTAATTCAACAGCAATACTCATCCAAAAAGAATGGTGTTAAGTGTAGGTTCCCTGGCAATCAATAATATGTGCTTTCTATGCCCGTGAAGCTGCACAATACCTTCATTTTTCGACTGTAATTCCGGGATAGTTTACCTACTTTTTGTTTAATCCAGTGAGTTGATTAAAACAGATGTTTTTTCCTGTATTTTGGGTTTCGATTAAGTTGCTCCTGTTAAATTTGTTTTTGCTCATAATACGGCAGCATCTTCAGTTTAGTTCCAATTCCAATCATCAGCCACAGAACGGCGTGGCATTGCGAACCATTACATTAATATGTAAAATAGGTCTTTCAATGGAGCAAACCTGTATTAACTCTACCTTCATTGCCAGGCAAGCAAACCCAACTTAGTACTTATAGCGTAAAATATCATCGCCAAATTCCTTGATAATTCCCTTTCTCCTCTTTTGTAGTTGTGCGACCGTTTATCAATTTTTCTATTTAGATTGATTATATTAGACCAAATGTAAGGCTTAAATTTAGGAAAAGAAAAAGAAAGTTAAGTTCCTCCATTTTACTGCTAAAACCTATTACCCTTTGTTTTAGCTTTAAAAAAACCATTATTCCGTATCGTATTTCTCGGAAGCGCCTTGGAATACGCTAAATATGCAAAGCGTGTATTTCTGGTCAGGATCTGTTGCCGTCGTGAAGTACCTCGAATTCTACCGTTTTTATCAATCAACATAACAGTTTTACAAGGTGCTGATTCTGTCGAAAGGACCTCCATCACATCCCGATTTTACTGCCATCACGATTTCTTGCGAGGGCAGTAAATTTGTCTTCTTTGCGCCGGACAAAATTCCATTTCGACTCACAAACTCCTTTTTCTAAGGATAATTTTTTTATATGAGACAGAGTCATTCTGGAGTTACGGAGTGGTGGACAACAATAAAAAATCCTCGTCATTACAATTTCTTTGGATACGGCCATATGTTCTGTTCCATAATGGGCAAATGATGGTAGGGACAGTGGTGAAAAAGAAGTCAGCATATAAATCTGTCTTGGGTAATCTTCGTTTAGTAATCACCTTTCCCATTTTGGTTGATTAGAGAAAAATCAGGGCAATGGTATGTATTTTTTTACATGGGTAATCGATGAGTCAACCAGTTCAGGATTAAATTGCAGGCTGGTAATACGCAAAATTTTTTAAGGTTGGTAGCGGCATCAACAAAAAGGTACATTAGAACCGCAAGAAGCCCCAACATCCACTACACCAATAATTTGATTGCAAAGAATTGACCGCATATTTTTTTCCAAAGATCAGGCCATTATTAGGAATATTAACGCTTTAGCACTTATGTGTAAATTTTCCAAAAAACTGGGGCGGGAAAATACTTTGCTTTTTTAGACCTTTTTTTAAAAAGCTTACCTTTGGCGCTTTAAAATTACTATTATTGTCGTTAATGGATTATTTTTATACAGATGCTTACCTTTATTTTAAATCATATCATTTTAGTTGTTTACACAATCTAGGACATTACATCCCAGCAAATATTTTAAAACCAAAGTGAAAAGTCTATTTGTTTTGTTGATGTAAAATTTTTTTCACTTTTTAGAAAAAAATTGCCGAGAAAACAGAGTACGGCATCGGAATGGTTGCCGCTAGGAGGTTATGTCAAATTGCTGGTATGATTGATGCACGCATGGATACCGAGCAACTAAGAAAGATCCAGAACCTGGAATTTAGATCAAACCGCTTGGCAAACGCTTGATTATTAGTTAGGTGGTTGTTACCGGTAACTTTTTCTGGGCTGGGATGCGATTTAATTAGTGGTTTATTTTGTTCACGGGTGGGTGATAACGGTATATTAGCACGAACATAAACACGGCTAATTTAGTGATCTATCGGGGAACGAATTGACCTAGAACTGGAGACAGATTTTAGAGATAGCGTGTGAAAAAACAAAGAAGTTTATGCATGCTTGATCGGACATTCTTCTTTTGGGTGTTAATATTACTGTAGATTCGCAACCGGAGAAAAAATTACATTTCCGATACCAGAAGGGGGACTAAAGAGATGTTTAGGTGCAAAAGGAAGGACGCTTTTAAGCTACAGACACTTTGGGTTGTTGACACTGTTATTCCGGGGAGCCTGCAGAAATTGCACGGTATTTTAAAAGCGAGTAGATTAATTGCGGTGAACGACAGAAAAACGGAGTATTGGAATGAGTTGCTGGCAAGAAAATAAGGCTTCGGGCGTAATACATCCTTAGGGCTTACTTAGAAAGAGAGGTAGAGAAAAAAATTATTGACATTACGCGGTAGGGAAGATGGGCTATTAGTTGTACTCAAAAAGTAGAAGATATTTAAGTATCTACTCGATGATTATACGCTTTTAGCATCTATAACCGCGGGTTTTACAGGAAACTATTAATGTAATAAACCAAGCAAATAAAACCAATTCAAAATCATCTCTTTAACCAAAACCAGAGCGTATAAAAGCGGTACGTGGACCTATACGTATCGTTGATATTGTGCCGGGCTCGGCGTTGGGGAACTGATTTATTTTCTGGAGCTTTTTAGCGATGTTTTCGGTTGGCTGGCATTTTGTAAAATCGTAATTACCCTACAAGCATTAGCATGGTGGGCTGTAATGTTTCTTACTCTACGAGTGATGCTCAGAATGAGCACGAGTGGAAAAAGTTTAGAGCGCGGACAACACATTTGGTTTCGTGATTATTAGTCGTGATGGCGTGATTTTTGGTCATGATTTTGGGTATTGATTCAGCAGAAAATTTTAAATAGTAAGAAATTAAAAAAAAGTTAAACTTTGCCTATTTCTTTGTTTGCCTTAATTTGAAAAACTTTATTTTGCACCCGCTAGGCGATAAAAGTACACTCTCCTTAGCTCAGCTGGTTAGTAGAGCATCTGACTGTTAATCAGAGGGCCTTGGTTCGAGCCCAGAGGGGGAGATAGCAATAGGCAAGGCTCAGGAGTTTACACTCTGGAGCCTTTTTAATTTTCACCATTACAATTGTTGCACTTCAAAAAGTCAGTATTTTCCTTTCTAATCGTGTTTAATTACTATTGCGTAACATAATTTAGTATTTAAACTGAATCAATTTTTACTTACTTTAGTTTTGTTTAAAAATATTCTACAGCCAATTGTGATACGAATTAAGGTATAGATTCTAAGATTTATTTACTTTCGTTGTTCATTAGTCATTTACAAACCCCTTTATTAACTAGACTTCATTTATTCGGAACATAGGTCTTCACCATATATTAGCCACAATCAAATTATCTTACATTTCAGTTGTTGTCTTTAGTTTAAAATGACAAACAAATCTATAGCCACGTTATTTTGGTATTACACTCTTTAAATTTTTTTTTTAAAAAGAAAACAACTATTGCGTGGGCAAATTATTATTTTTTTGCAAATTATAAGAAATTATACTTTTCTTTTACGGCAGCCTGCATTATAAGGTCCCCCCGAGTATCGGCCTCATATACTGATATCATCAATCTGCTGAATGAACGATATTCAGTTTCATCATTAAGTTCTCAAAATAGATCACGAACATTCAGAGCTAAAAGGCCTAATTTGACCTTTCAGCATCTTCTAATGAAAGATTTTTTAATTATGTAAGCTGCGAGATGTACAAATCTTAATTGTAAGACCAGAAATCCTCCGAAATTCCTTGCTTATAGTTGATATTTATATCAGTTATTTGCACTCAAATTTTGAAAAGCAACGCTTTCGGATTATCTTTATAATTCCATATTGACTACAATACCTTCCATCCACTTAGGGGGACCTCCAATTGTAATTTATTCAGTGTGAATTATTTCTAAATTTAAGGGCTTAGTTAAGCTTAAAATAACTATTTATCACGTCTCTTATGCCATATTCTTTTTTTTGTTGAGTCATAACTATTTCCATTAGTCATCTTAGAATTAAAAATTCTATTGCACTTTATTTAAAGGGACTGTATATAGTCGGCTCTTGGTGTTTCACTATTTTTGTGTCATTCTTAAAAATTCTTCTCTTCAATGTTAGTAAAATCATTCAATTTCGCATAAACAACAAACTTGTTGTCGGAATATTAACCTTGTTCCTCATTAGGTGGGGACCTATTCCCTTAAACACATTACCCAATTGATGCCGTTCCAGATATTACCGACAATCAAGTTATGGTAATTACCATTCACCCACTTAGCCGACAAGAAGTGGAAACCAATAGTTACGTTTCAAGTAGACCAACAATGTAAGCATTCCTGGTATTAAGGATGTATGCCGTTCCTTTCTCGATTTCGGGCGTTCCATTGTCAACTATTGTTTTTGAGGGAAATGTAGTTTTATATTCGGGCACCGGCCAACAAGTCAAGAGCGAGCGGGTTAACGTGGCTGCCAAAGACAGATTCCTGAAGGGCATTGGAAAACCCCGAAAATGGGACCCGTAACTCAGGGTTGGGTGAATTATATCAATATGTATCCATTTACCGAAAAAAGGATATGAGATAAAATAGATGCCACCGATTGAGAACTATTCAGATGGATTATCAAAAGCACCAACATTGGGAACACCGGTGTTGCAGAAGTGAGTGGTTTTGGTGGTTTGGTCAAACAATATGAAAATGGCCATCATCCAGATAAACTTCAAAGTATTGAAGTTACTATGAAGATATTTTTACCGCGCTTGGAAAAACAATAACAAAACACAGGTGGAGCTTCCAGATAAAGGTCCTAATGCCTATTTTATTCGGAGCGAGGTCTGGTAACCAATACAAGAGCTGGAGAAATTAGCGGTAAATTAAATATGGAACACCTGTAACTTATAGGGATGTTGCCAAGTACAGTTGTCGGTCACGGTGTACGCTATGGAGCGGCACCGAAAGGTCGAGGGCGAGTGTAACTGGGATTGTAATGATGCTAAAGGGCGCAAACTCTTCTGCGTTATCCATGAGGTAAAGCTTTAAAATTGACAATATTAAAGAAAATTTTGCCCGAAGGAAGTAACCATTGGCCTTATTTGAGCTAGGAAAGGTTTTGGTAGACCGTGCAAATCGACCTGTACAACTAACCTTTACGAAGGTGCGTTGTTAGTAAATTTTTGTACTAATCCTCTTTTCTTGGAATTTACAGAGGTGGGTTGATGTGGCTTCGGTCATACCCTCTCAATGCTTTTTTGCAATGGATGAGAACCTCTTTGGGTTTTCTGGGAAAACTGATTGAGTTGGGTGACCATAGATTTTGGTTTTATCGTGGATGATGGGGCGGTTATGTTGTTGATCTGTAATGTTTGGCGTTCCATACAGTAAAAAGAAGTACGCAGGTGTTGGTGAAAAGCGACATCTGAACAAGCATGGATATCGAGGTCAAGCACTCCTGCCGGAGAAATATGAATTTCGCTGCCTTTGGAACAACTTGAATATTTAATCTGTGTTACGTGCTATTTTGCTTTGAGCCTGGTTGCAGGAAAATGTTTCATCCAATGGCACAACGGTAATGTTCGCAATTTTTCGGGCGGTTAATTTTATCATTACCTTACTTCCAAATGATGTCTGCCCTGCACTGGGTCCGCAAGGAGGACATAAACGGACATTTTTCTGATAAAATGATGGATTTCTTTTCAACGTATCTACCAAACGTTTTAGAAGCTGCCCTGCCGCGCAAAACTATGGTACTTGGTTGGCAGTAGGATATTTTCATTTACGCTAGTATAGTTGGTTGAAATATGGGCGGTGGTTTATACCCCATTGGACGAAGGAGATTTTGGCGGTTGAAACCGAGTGCCCGTGGAAGTTCTATCGACCAGAGATTTGATGTTTCTCAAAAGGCGCCGACCTTTATGGTTAAATGGATACCAGAGAGTATTGCAGTGTTATAAAATCGGTTCAGGGGAAATTCCACGACCCTATGCCCATTGAAGCTGGCGACTAGGATGCGTTCTTTAGCCCAAATCGGAATGAGACAAAGCTGGGCGAAGAGAAACTGGGCAGCAGAGATGCGGAATCCTGTCGTTCATCCTAATGCTACTTTTGGTTTCCACAACCCATCAAATGCGTCAATGAAACTTTTGACCTGGTGAAAACAGGATGTGTTATCAAATTTATGGCGAAGACCTCAATCTTCTTTCAGATTTGGCTGGTAAGGTTGGGTAGCCAAATAAAATGCGGTAGCAGGTGTTGGAAGATTTATTGTGGAAGAAAGTAACAGTTGCACAGATTAATATTAAAATGAACCGTGAAAGATTCTCTCAATATGGTTCAATGAACGATCGAGGGACGTAATTTAATGCGCTATCGAAACTGCCTTTGCGGGTACTTCGGCAGGACTCGTATTTGATAGGGAGAACGTGATTTGACCTGATTGTAGGTTGAAAGGACACTACCGAACGATATTACGTGTGCAAAATTTGTACGTCAGTCCCACAGGGAAATCTATTCCGTTTAAGGTCAGTGGCGAACATTTCATTGAAACGGGACTGTACAATTCAACCGTGAATGCAAGCGCGCGATTAATTGTGGCTTTACGTGCGTGACAGGGATGTACAGAGTTTATCGAGGACATTCAAAGCAAATTATGATTCAAAAGTTGATATGCCAGCAGGTTATTACGTGACCTATGGCGGTCATTTCAAAACTACAAGAAGCTAATCAACGGTTAATTATTGCTTTGCCAATAGCTTTGTTGTGATTTTGTGTTGCTTTATTATTTCGGGCTCAATGAACAAAGTTTTGCTCTTTTTACGGCAATCCCTTTATCAGCTATTGTGTTGTCTTGTGCACTATCGTAAGAGATTTACTTTAAGGTATTTCAGCAGGAATTGATTTTTGCCCTATTTGGTGTGGCTGTTTAAATGGAATCGTACTGGTGGCAGATTCAATAGGCTTGAAAGAAGGTGTAACTAATATCTATGAGCGTTGTCATTCTAGAACTCGTGGTGAGATTGAGGACTGTTATTAATGCCGGCAACGTAGCTGGCTTTAGGTTTTTTTACCTATGGCCATTGTCCAAAGTATCAGGCGCTGAAGTACGCGACATTGGGCAACCGTGGTATTGGTGGTTTGATTACGGTGCGACTGCACTAAACACTAATCGTTCTGCCAGTCTGTATATTTATTTTTACGGATAGAAAGCTAAATTCAATTTTAGAAGTTAATAAATCGTTACCACTTTATTAGTCATTGCGTGGTCTATTCTTTACGCAATTGCAACTTCAAGCACAAGAACCAATTTGAGCAAGAGGTGAATTACGTGTGCAGCAGGGCTATTGAAATGGCACTTCAGAATAATACCGTATAAGATGTCATTACGAAAATCGAGGTGGGAAGAAATGGAAAGTACGCGTGCATAACAATTCGAGAACAGAATTTTATATCAAAGCGGCGAATTTATACGCCTAATGTAACAGGATAATCTATACGGAGTTACACAGGCGATTAATTTCCCACAGTTTACACAGTCAGTTCGAATTGCAAAAGCAGAGTAGTAGTAGTGAGCAACTTAAGATATGAAGGAAATGACCTTTATTTGCATGGATGTAAAAGTGCCTATTACGAGTTGTGTTTTTAATGCAGAACAATAACAATTGTTGCCAGCGTCCAGATAGCCTGTATGGCAATCTCAATCGTTCAGTTCAATTGCGTTATCCATCTGGGTGAATCACAAAAACTAGAAAGTGTCACCTCGGGACTTCAATCATGCAAATTAAACAAGGCTTCACAAAGAAGCGATTGAGATCGCCAAAAAAGCGAAAACTCAGGTTTGTTTCGCAATACGATGGATGATATTGGTATCGGAGAGAGTGAGCTGGTTCGTCGTGAGATAATTTAGATATTGAAAGCATATCTGGGGAGCAAAGCCCATTTTTCGTTTATTAACACAGAGGAGTAAGGAAAGGAGCCAATGTGGAGAGATAAAGTGTTTACCAGATATATGTCGGCTATATAGCCAAACATAAAATGGGGTCAAATAGTTGGTAATGTAAACCAAATTATTAATGACGATGACCCGATTTTCTTACTTTTCCGAGTGTTTGCAATTTGCCTATTTTTTCCTGGTGGGACACCGTGCCAAAATTCAGCGGCAAAAATTTGAAGGAGGATGGGTCGTCCAGGCTTCAAATGAGGTAATAAGACGCAGGGCTTGAGGCGAACTACACAAATATTTTGCAGGAATATTATAAACTTTCAATGGTACTTTAGATTACTATCAAAATGAAAGCCCTGCCACAAGCGAACTTATTCATTGATATTCAGGGAAAAGAGCTTTTGAAAGTGTAATGTTTCTTTACGCATTCTTGCAAAACCTTTTGCCTTTGGGCGAACAGTATCAAAACGAATAGTTAACAACACCACCTAGTCAAGTATAACCAGGTCTATTTAGTTATTGAAGCCTTATTGGCTTTTATAAAAACAAAAGACTATGATTTTAAATTAAATTAAAAAATATGAAATTTGCATCAATACAAAAATTTCATGCTCATTTTATCCCCCTGTTGATGGTGGCTTTGGTAATTTACCGATTCCGAAAAAAAAGGAAGCCTTCCGAAGAAAGTTCGATGAAAGCAGACAAATCCAGCTTCGACGGAATAAAACAAATCAACTTTTACAAAAAGACCAATACAATCTCCCGATTGAAACGGTTGCGATTGAATATGCGGGAATGAAGTGACATCTTTAAACTAAATGGCACTATTAGACGTAGAGCCTGAAAGTATGCATCCGGATCTGCACCTTTAGGAGGTTATTTAAACCGGCTGGTTAGTTGCAGGGGAAGAATTAAAAAGGGGGGCCACGTCTGGCGAGCCATGAAAATCCTGAATTTATCGCAAATCCGGGCACGGATATTTGGAGAGTTGGAGTAGATTCAGTTTCTTGAAGAAGATTTAACCGCCAGAAAAACAGTGAGAGAAGAAAGACATCAACTCGCAAACGTTTCAACAGTTTCTTCTTGTTTATTAAAATCACACAAGTAGAGTGAAGGCATACGAACAACAGTTGTGCAACTTTGCACGGAATAATTAGCAAATTCTGGTCCAAAATGGAAATATAACCCCGGAACCGCAAACTCTGTTTGCCCCTAATTTCTGGTTTTCATAAAGGCGGTATGTAAATATGGCGATTAGTTTCGCCCAGGATGTTTTATTTGGAAGTGGTCAATTTGAACGGAAGTCATTTGGCTTTGAATACTTTTGAAAAATTTGAATTGCGAGACTTGGTCAAAACCGTTAAAATTTTTCACTTTTATCGATGGGACATACGTTTCCATCGCACTTTGCCGAGGGTTTTTCTTAATTGGAAAAGAGCGCACTGGAGTGACCCGTATGCACGCCAGTCAGTGCCACAATAAAAATAAAGAAAATGGGAAAAAGGGCTCTTGGCCCGGAAGTATGTAAAGGCTTGGGTAGAAAGGCGGCACCAATAAGCAAAATTGCAATCCCTTCAGAAGGGCAATTGTTTCCAATATCAAGGAAACGATGTCGAATCCTCTCAAAGCAAGAAGAAACGGAAAAGTGGGGCTATACATTCCAAATTTGGAAACAGTAAAAAAAAGAATTGAGGCAGGAAGGGCTTATCTTTAACTTTGCCATCCACTTTTGCTGAACGGGTTTCAATTGTTTCAAAAATTTTTAAAGGCCTGTGGACAAGGAAACGCTAATTTTTGCCCATTTCCTTGGGTTTTGCCATTTTAAGGAAATTTCTGAAGAGGGGGGGAAAAGAAATTATTTTAAAAAAATCCAGTAAAAAACTTATTTTATTAATTCCCCCAAACCATTTATTTTGGAAAAAAAGTTTTTTTTAACTTTTTTTATCGCCCAAAACCCATTAAGCTTAAACGTTATTAGCATCTATGTTTAGAGGACCAACACACCAAGTGAAAATATGGAGGATCTCTTCTTT
>Ga0163217_1038881_pt1 | contig 12272 bp, 6 predicted proteins | sample SynspAceP_FD_185933 | JGI IMG/M metagenome (GOLD analysis project Ga0163217, IMG submission 185933) | Saline lake microbial communities from Ace Lake in Antarctica - Synechococcus sp. Ace-P (PacBio error correction) | ecosystem: Environmental > Aquatic > Non-marine Saline and Alkaline > Saline ... | reverse complement strand
CGTGACATTCCGTAACTCAATCCTTAACCTTCTGGGAGAGAAAAGTCGACTCCTTCCGGTATCGTTTCTTTTAGGCATTTTTTTTAAAAATACTTCCAAGCGCATTTATGGACACGTAAAGTCATGTCCTTATGATAGAAAAAAAGGTTTGCTTTTGGTATTATTTATTTCGTTTTAAATTCAATCCTCCCTTTTTTTGCCCAAGGGCTTTATTTTTTAAGCGTAAAATAGCATTAAAAGTCTTTCGGACTTCGATTGTTTTTCTCAGTAAAAAAATGATCAATCCAAAAATTACGAGCGTAAATAAAGCCAAGTAGAGTATACAATTTTGTTTGGCTAATTCTTTTTCATTACGCCTTAGCACGCTTTTTGCCTTTTATCAAATTCTAATTTTGTTTTTAATTCACCTAAGCTGCCGCTCAAATTTTCCCTTCGAGAAATAGAATCAAAAAAGAGTTGTAGTTCTCCATGATATTCCAAAGCTGAAATGGATTGCAAGGTCTTCTTTTTTTATTTTGATCAAAAATGTCATAAGAATTGGTGCTATTTTTCTAGTAGCCCCTAATTTTGTTGATATTTCTAGACGATAAGGCAAACCGCTTCAGCTTCTGTATATTTTTTCTGATTAAAATGGAGCTCTGGCAATTTCATTGAGTAAGTGGGGCTTGTATACGTCACGTCGAGATTTTCATGCAATGCTAAACTTTTTTCCATACGCAATAATACAAGCAAGGTTTTGAATTGTTCCTGAATTTAAATAAAATATCTCCTTTTGTTTTATAAGGCAAGAAGACAGCCATTCATAGGACTGAGGTTTTTTTTCAAAAATAGCAATACTATAATCTATGTTTAAATTTGCATTTTTCAAAATCGTTTAGGCAACATACAAATCAGCCATATGGCTTTAGTCTTCCTTCAATAAATTGCTTCGTTTCCTAATTCATTATTAATAATAACAACTTCTTTATGAAATATGCAGAGCTTGTTGAAAAATCGTTTTTGGTGCAATGTATAGAATAGCAATATTTTCTTTAGCCAACAGGAAAGTAGTATTTATCGGAGGTCTTTTTCTGCTAATTTAGGGGGCAAGTAAATTAGGCTTTTAACGCATTCTGAATGATTTCCAAATCAAAATGGTAATATCCGAGCTTATTTAATTATGGTCCTTCATTACCCATTATTATGTTCCTTTGCTATTCTTAGACTTTTCATTTAGAAGCGAAAGAGAGTCTGTGTTCTCTCCTACATTAAAATTAGTAATGGCTAAGATTATAGTAAGGCGTAATTTTCATTATAAAATTATTTGGTTTTTAGCCAATATCCATAGGGCCTATTTTGAGCATAAAATGTCGAAACCACCTGGTTTTCAAAATTTCCTAAAAAAAAATACAGGTCAGAAAATCGTATTATGCATTCTCTCCACCATAATCTACATTGGTTTTATTAAATGATGTAAGTATTTTAATACTGCTAACTCTGTTTTAGGCCTATCTAATTGAATTTGACTGGCCTTACCAGAGCTAGCCACCCAAAAAAAAATAAAATAAGAAGTTAACTTTATTCGCAAAAAAGTCTTTAAAATGGTAAAATTTGATTCCATTGAAGCTACAACGGGATTTTTTTTAGGAGTCTGTATAATCGGATGCTATATACTGATGAATTTTTATAAAATTTAGTAATTTAATGTACTTAACACGGTGAATATAAGTATTTTAACGGTGTAATATAATTAAAGTACACTGTGGATGTTAAAATATTCTGTCAGAATTTATTATTTTCAATGGAATTTTGGTCGCCTTTATGGCTTTCATATATTTTTAAAATTTACTATAAATTTTAAAAATAGCGCTTAATTTATTTTGAAAGATAAGAACTAAAAAAAATTTTTTAAAAAAACCCCTTGTTTTTGGCAAGCGCTTACAAATTGGTTTGTACGCAGCTTGGTTTAGAGCATCGGTTGTTGTACCGAGGGGTCGGGCCGGTTCGAACCCGGTTCTTCCACCTATAAGTGTTGTTAAAAAGTCCTGTCTTAAAACTGAAATGGGACTTTGTTTTATTGAAGTAAAAAGAGGGCTGAGAACCCCTTACCAAGGGTCCGAGTTCGAGTTAAAACTATCCGATAGGCATACGTTTTTTAAGTGGCGTTTTTAGCTACTGCTTTATATTAAAAGTTATAAACCCACCCTTGGTACCAATAAAAAAGCCTTATCTATTTATGGATTAAAGCTTTTTTAAAAACTACTTTTTATTACTTATGTTGTTGGCTGTATCAACCACTTAAAGGGCCCCCGGTCAGCCTAATTTGCCACTTCCCAGCCCGTGTAAAACACCCATCGTGTTCTTGTTTTCTAATAAATCATTAAAATTATTTTTACAGGTGTATCTCCCTGGTTTATTTTGGTAATTCATCTGTGTTACCCAATTAAAATTAAAAAAATGATTGGGAAATATTATTTGGTTACCCAATTGTTAAATTGGGTCACTCCTCTGTAAAGTAAAATCTTTAGGATCATTTCTCGTCGTTATAGTATAGTCTAACTCAACATTCATGTACTTTTATTTACTTCTTCTGAAATGGTATGTGTAAATCTTCACTTAGGCCTTTGTTCCAAACCAATTAAATAAATATAATTACGATCCACCTTCTCTTTTCGGGTCAATTACGGCCCTTCAGTATCTAATATTTAATCGGCTACCCAGGTTTCATTTAAAGGAAAAACAGGATCAATATTCCGTGAGTACTGGAGAACCTAATTAGACCCCCCTTTTTCTTCTCCCAGTGACATGTAAAAAATCCAACGGAAATCTCTTTGGACCATGACCAGCATCCACAGCTTTTTAACCCGCTTCGCTATTTCTAATAATGCTACTGAACCCTGAACCATCATCATCAGCTCCATTGTTTATTTGGCCATCAGCAACTAATCCCAATTATGATCTAAATGCGAGGAAAAATACTAAATACTCATTAGGTTTTTCGAGCCTTAATAAAAGCAAACTACGTTTCAGAATTCTACATCCTCATCCGCTACTTTTAAACCGACAATTTTCAATTTTTTTTCGAAATAGTTTTACTTGTATGATCGTCAGCTATTGCAGGTAAAAGATTTTTTTGCAAAATCAGCAATTGATAAAAAAGTTAAAAAAACGCATTGGGATCTCTACTTTTAAAACCATTTTCTACCGCTATCGTTTTTTTGCATATAATTCAACGATTCTTTATAACCGCACTAAATATTTTCATCGTAGTACAATTACGCCCTTTTGCACCGTTGTTTTTCGGCCAGCTGCAAAATGCGTTTTCCTACAAGATTTCAGACATATACTCCAACTGATTTCTCGTCACGCTCCAGAAACCATATTAAGTTGCCACAGCATTCATAGGTTCTCCGGCTTCTCTACCCCTTAAAACTAATTTGCCTTTTTACATCTAAAATTTTTGATAATCTGAATAGTTTTCGTCTTCAATCCCATAAGCGGCCATAAACTAGTTCGGTATTAGCTACCTTCTGCCCAGCAGAAAAAAGTTAACCAGGCCTTCCACCATTTTTCAAAAGATTTGCCATCACCGAGCATACCCCCTTTTAGGTAATTTAACTTAATTTTAAGGGTACTTTTTTGAATTTGTAGTCCCCATCGGCTTTGGCTGCCGCAATGCCTAATTTTTTATATTTCAATTGCTAGGGTATTCTACTGCTTTTTTCTGACCAGGCTCACGGTTTTCTCTTTCCTTCCAAATTTCGTTCAGAGGCATATATTATAAAAAGGTGTTCTTTAAGTTTCAGCTTCCGGGTAATGCTCTCTGCATACTGTGAAGGCATCAAAAACGGACTTCATTTTTGTGTCGACGTGAGTCTCACTGACCTTGTTTTTTTGAGAAGGAATTATACAGCCAGAGCTAGTAATGATGCGCAAATAGGTTAACTATTTTTTTTCAGTTCTGTTTTAAATTCTAATTGTGTATTTTTCAAAAAATAGTTAAAACTAAAGATACTTTTTTAAAACTAAAAATTCTAAAATGTGCTTTTAGTTTTTCGCATGATCTTGAGGTGATTTGCTTTTTAATGTTTTAAAACTGCGATTAAAATTTGAAATGGGAATTAAAACCAGAAGCCATCTTGGGCCAAATTTTATCGGATTATAAATATCGCTGCTATTTTCAAGTAATGACAGGCGTGACTCAATTCTTAATTGACAAAAAATTGAAAAAAAGGTTTTATTGGTTTCGCCTGTGATAAAAAAAACGACCAAAGGCATGGCGGTGTCATATCAAATAAGGTCAGCACATCAGATTTTAAACTAATTTGATTTGAAAATCTTATCGACATAGTCAAAGGAACCGACTTGGCATTACGTTCCTTCTTTTATCTAGTGTCTGGTATTTTTGAGAGCCGTTTTGGAATTTCACTTTAATCGAATGCTTTTACATTTAAAATGACGTGAATAATTCTGCGAAGAAAGTGTTAGATAAACCGGGACGCTGATCTGACCCTTACCATCGTAGTCTTGCCTAGTTAATTCATGTAATTCCCCTTGTGTCTGTAATTGACCTTAAAATTAGCTCAGTTTTAGGGAGAAAAAGGGTTTTAAATTTGTTGCTAATTTCAGCGAATATTGGGCCCATAGCCAATCTTCGAATGGACTTTCGGAGTAAAAAAGAGTGAAATCATTCCATGAATCCCAGCACGTATTTTTCCTGAAATTTAAATTAACATGGTGCGGTGATTACTTCCTGGAATACAAAATAAGGGAGCTCCTTTTTTAAAAAGAATGTGCCTTCAAATTCTTGCAATAATTAACTTCCTTCTCCTTTTTTAAATATAAGCTGATTTGGCATTTCTTCATGCTGATGTACATTTACTTGTAAAATCAGAGGTTCCTATCTACCTGAACAGTGTTACTTCTCAATGAAATTTTTTTTAGCATTTTAAACCGGTTGAGGCCTATTCCCCATAAAATTGTGTGAATTAAGGACTTAGATTAACTTTCTAAAGTTGGTCTAAATATCCTTACAAATTAAGGTAAATATGCATATATCTGTTTAAAAATAGGACAGCAAGACTTATTTTGGATCTACATAATATTTGACAGTATAAAAATTAAGTACTTTATGACCCAGGTAAATTGGAAGGCGTTTTTGGCCAGCGCGTTAAACAACAAAGTTCACAATAAAGAACGACACATCTAGGGACAGAACCATGTTTAGTGTAAAAAATATAGAAGCACAGCTTTACAGGCGGAAGGTAAAAACGGGATTATTTTGGGAGGAAACGCTTGGGGGAAGCAAGCTACCTTAAACCGCATGGGAAGAAAAAAAGTTTTAAAATTAAAAAACTGTTCGGATTGTGGATTGGTAAGGTTCACGTCATCATAAAATATTGCCGCGGAACAAACAACTACTAACGCTATTTGATGCGGCCCACCTTAAAAGCAGAGAAGTATGTGCCTCATGGCTTATGACCTGTTGCCAACCCATGCCCGGGTATAAGCTACCGATTTTGAAAACGCCTAAGTATTTCAAGAAAATAGCTATCTAGTACCGATTTTACCCCGTAAATGATTTACGATAACCCTGTAGATTATAAAATTGAGGTACTTTAGATATGTTTGAAGAACTTTTAAAACATGAGAAATATTCCAGCGGGTAAATGAATCTACCAGAGATCGTAACGAACATTCATCCGGATTTAAAAATTAGATTTTGGAAATCGCCCTACCCGAATCCTCTGTGGTGTGGATACCTTAGCCCGTTAGAAACCCTGGGTTAACAGGAGCCATGGGTGGGGGGCAGGTTTGGGTGTTGCATTTCCCAAAGAAACTGTTGCCATCTATACAGAGTACGTTAAAGCGGGGAGAATTGCGGAAGCCTTAGAAATTTAACGATGGTTTATGCCTATTTAGAAATTAGATATACAGGTCCACAATTGGTGCAAAAAATTAAATTAGCGGAGGTAGCAACTGGAATCGGAGCCGAATTGTTGCGGGTGAACCCAAGATACCTTACACCGGGTTGAGAGCGTATTCGTATTAAAACAAAAAATAAATTGATGACAGTCTTAAACAAGACCCCAATTTTACAAATTTTATAAGCGGTTTTGTTCTGAAATTTAGATTGAGAGTTTTACTTAAGTTTTCTAGTTTTTCCTACATAATTTTTCATTGAAGTTAGCTAGCACTTCAAACATTAACTATTGATAATAGCGCGACTATAAATCTGGGCATCCAGCTAAAGTCATTACCAGGAAACTTATTTTTTTCCCATCCCATAAGCCTTTGCTAATTTTCACAAAAACTAAAAGAATGATTTTCAGGAAAAATTATATTGGGAATATAAAGCCTATCTCGGGCCTTAAATTCCAAAAACCTATTACCCACCTTCTAATTCCGCAATAAACGATATGCCAAAATAAGGAAATACAAGTTCATTGAGGGCCACGCCAAAGAAAATAAACAAAGCCTGGTATTGCGTTAGCTACACTGTTGCTTTCTTAGAAAGCTTCATAAAAAATCAGGCACGCCGATCTAAAAAAGCCAAGCAATTTTTAAATGGGAATTGCTTGATGAAATTTTACTCACTTATGTGAGTTGGGTTATTGAACGAACCGATCTGCACCACGATGAACTCAGGTTTACCCGGGATACGCGTAATGAAGCAATATAACTGGGGGTGAGAAGAGCCAGGGAACTAGTTAGGCAATTGCCCGATACTTTCGCAAACCTTAGTTGAAAGACAGGTTCCACTGGGTAGAAGCCTTACCCCCAGACCTCGACTACTGCTCAAGCCCTTAGAGAACCAGCACCCCATGAAGCTCCCGCAATCCTACGCTACCAAAATGATGCAGCCCTTTTGGGGGCCTTATTGTATTTTGGGCTGCAAGTCCAATTGTTCCTTAGCCCTACTCAAACCGCTGGAGGTTTTTGATACGGGCCTGCCCGCCTTTGCGGCTGGTTTGTTTCCCCGTGATTTCGGTGGAAAAGTCATCCCATGCATGCTGGCACGGGGGCTGTGAGTTGGTTGCTTCTGCCATTATAAAAGCTGCCGAAAAAACACAGGAATGCCCCTAACCCGGGTGTTTTTCCCTCGCAATTTGGAATAGCAAGCGGTATTGAAGTCGTGTGGCCAATTAGGTACAACAATCCTCAAGTTTAAAAGCGTAGGATTTACGAGCGATAACGCAGTATCAAAGTGGTAGGCTTTGTTTGATTATTAGCGGCTAAGCGTGAAGAACCCATCCCCTCGTTTTTTGCGGGAAATAGGAAGGATAAACCCTGGTGTTATCCTTACCCAAGGGCCCCTAGAAGTAGAACAGGCAAAAAATGGCAAGAACGCTATGCCCCGGTTTCTAATCCCCACGGCTTGGAGGCCGGGGTCAATTTGTGCACCACCCAGGGGCTTGATATAGGTAAAAAGTGCTATGCTAAAAAACAGTTGTTGTTAAGCGTTTATCGCAAAGAAATTGTAAAAAATTAACCCTACTGTATGTTACATCCCAATATTTACGAATCGTATAAGGAAGAATAAAGAAACTTTCTTTTCCACAATCAGGGGTTGAAGTGGTGGCCAGATTATAAGTCCCACGCGTAACACAATAAACTACGCGAAACAAGCTGTGGTAACCGTAAGAGATGTGCTACTTTTTTTAAAAAAATACAACGCATGCATCATGAAGTTTTTGGTCCTTTATTCATTGGTGGTACAATTGATAATTAACAAAGAATTAGAACAAAAATCATAGCGACATTAGAAGGACAGGTTAAAACAGGCAGACCTTTCTTTTACGATTCTATGCAAGCTAAAGACTACACAGCATGTAATTAGGTGCATTGAGCAAGTAGCTGGTAGGGGCCGGATCATTTTTAATGCGCTGCCCTACAACAGGTTGTGAAGTTGCCCGGCCATTGCCCCAACACGGTGGCCTTTATCCTGCCTCAAACCGATAGCCGTTTTACTGCGTAGGAATTCATTTAGCATTCAAAAGATGGATTAGCCTTTTCCTATCAAGATTGCTACATGCAATTATTACCAAAAGAATCTACCAGAACGAAAATCCACTCACAAATTAGGTAGGGATTAGTTAAAAAGGGAAAATTCCACTCATAGCAAACTCAAAAAATTATGGAATTTGAAGTTTGACACCCTAATTTTTTCTTTTCATGTTGGGGCCCCTTTTTTATTCGGTGTAAAACCTCAGGGGTGAATCTTCAACTGGTCCACAGCAACACTTTGAAACCTTGATAAAGGTCGCACGAGGAGCGGAAAGCATATTGACGCAAAACGGCTTATCCTTTAGGCTTATTTTACCAAGAAAGGAATATTACAAAATCCGAAGCCTCGTATTGCCCGAAGATCAGTTGCAGTATTTTGGATCGTATTTCAAATGGATGAAGCCTTAGCCGGATACCGAACAAATTATCGGCCACACTTTTAAAGTTTGTTTTGCCAAGATAAAATCAACTTCTATACAGTTTTGAACAGTATTAAATCCTTTACTTTCTGATGCTGGGCTTTCTTCTTAATTTAACTATATTGTACGCCCATAACCAATTACGAACAGGTTTAAGGCGTATTTTAAAGAAAAACTCAACGCAGTACCAGACTTTGTTAATTCAGCATTTTATCAAATCTAAGAAAAGGTTTAGAAAAAGGAGTTTCACAACCCAAAGTTATTTTTAACGGATATGAGTCTACCTTTACGATAACCCCTAATCGTTTGAAAAATGTGGAGGATAGCTTTTCTCTTTTCACCCCTTTACTACTTTTACCCAAACGAACTCCCACTGAAAGGGCCAGGAAAGACTCCGGTCTTTGGCTGCCTCACATGAGGGCAATAGCTCAACATGTAATTCCCTCAATTTAAGAGAATCAAAGTATTTTTGTGAAACTGAATATTTTACCAAAAACAAGAACCACTCTTGGTGTTTCCGAAACTCCAAATGCGGGCCGCCTATTACCAAAATCGAATTAATTTCTTACACGACCAAGTGAAAAGCTATTCTGCTGAGGGATATTCACCAAATAGGGCTTATAAGAGGTCGCTCGAATAAAAACCCGAAATGCGAAAAAATTATTCTTGACCTGGGTTTTTGAAGGGAGCTTGCTGATTTTTTACAATTTTTAAAGAAACAGGATGTGAACAGTTTATTGCGAATCACCGGAATGAATTTGTTTGATTGATTGCTTTTCGTGGATATCGCCTAAAGAGCAGACGCACAGCTGCCCAAATTTTTAAAACATTACGCGGAAGCCTTATGGCGTTTGCTCCGTACCTGAGCCATTGCACCAAAAATATACGACTGGTCGCTATGTGGGTACGTCTGAAATAGACGATCCTGGCTATTATTGGTAAACACCTTATAATTTACCCGAGCAGAACCTTGGTAACCATGCCTGCGCTTAACCTACATGAAAATCCAGTACAGGCCATCATTTAACCAAGGATCTTAAACAAGAATTAGGGGGATAGTATTCCTAAGTTTGAACGGCAACTATACCTTTTCTGCCTATGGTGAAGGTTGGGGATTATACTCAGGCAATGCCTGGCGAAGAAATGGGACTGTTTACCACCACGCCTTTATGAACATTTCGGAAACTTTACTACGAAATGTGGAGAGCGTTGCCCGGCTTGGTAGTGGATCAGTATTCATACCAAAGGTATGCCGTCTCGACCACAGGTTAGTGCGGTTATATGCACCGATAAATACAAGCACCTTTCCATGCATGAAATTTAATACGGAAACTGATCGCTATATTTCCAATGGCCCGGCCAAGCCCCTTTTTTTATAAAATTTGCGTGCGAGGCTTAAATTCGAAGAATTAAGGAATATTAGCAGAAAAAGAACCCTAGAAAAATTTAATACCCGTTGAGTTTCCATGAAATTTTTTAGGACAAGGCATCCCAGTTACCCTTGCTATATTAGAGCAACGGGTTAATTGACTATATTGAAAAATAAAAAAAATGCTAGTAAAACCTTTTTTTTGTGTTAGCCCCATACGTGTGCTGAAATTCCTGTTCGGGTGGGTGGCAGTTGGTGGCCCCTAATTTAGTGGGTGCTAGTACGAGGGTAAAAAACGGAACACTTTTAAAAAGGAGTACCGATTTGGATCCGAAAGGGGATGATGTTCGAACTCGTGGCCATGGATATGATGAGTGGAGCATTTTTTATCCGCCGTCAGATTCCAGAGAACGAATTTTGGAATTTTATTTATAGAACACAAGTGGTTGTTTACCCATGGCGGACATGGTACTATTTGGAGCTATCACTATCGGCATTGAAGAAGGCTTAATTCTCGCCCCAAAAACTCCGGGTAAAAGTTCGGATGCGAAACACCTGCTGCGTTTGGTTACCACCCCCCCCCCCCCCCCCCTTATCGATTACCAACAACCACAACAAGGTAGATTGGGTGCGCTCACCAATGTAAAGTTTCGTACTTAGCAGCGACAGCGTTAACCATAGAATGCACAGGTTTGGAACGAAATTAGTATTTGAGTGTCCTACGGGAGTAATTTATTATGCCCATGCATTTAGACCCACAAAAGAATTTTAGGGGTATTTCCAAGAAATTTTCAGCGGGGCAACTCATTTCCAGTTTAGCCAAGAAATTCGCGCAAAAAATTAATTCAAAAATATCCTGACACCATTTATTCATTCAGAAGATAAAAAACTATTCGAGATGTAAGTCATATTCTGTGGGCAGGGAAATACCATTTCGCAACTGCAACTGCGCGTAATGGCGGTGTTTTTATGGGCGATAAAGCGATTAGATTCGTTCGCCCCCTGTGGTACAGGCACTTCAGCCACGTTATGGCGCGATGCGTATGCTAAAAAGGAAAAATTAGCCTTAGGAAGATGATTTTTATTCACGAAATTTATGGTTCCGCAAATTTATTGGGCCGCGTTTGAAAAAGAAAACGTATTAGCTGGACAACTAGCGATTATACAAGATTCAAGGCTGGGCAAAAAATAAGGCACAACATATTTGTATTGATTGATGATGACCCTTAGCACACGTATTTCAAGTGATTTAAAATGGCCCAAAAAAACATAGTGATTATTTGGGGGTGTATTGTAGACTAAGTTGCCGCTTATTTGTTACAGAAAGAAAAGGTTCATAAATAACGATTATTAGATAAGTCTTCTGATAATCACCACAGGAAGCGTCTTTCGTGAATGGGGGGTTATATAAACGCCGAGTCATATTATTCCATGGCTTCACCGGGGAAGATTAAAACAGGTATTCAATGGATGGTTTTAATTCTCGAGTCCGTTTTACATGAAACCGCGCTGGGATATGACTTTTTTAAATGGTCATGGTATTTATCATGAATTCTTCTACTGATGCTAAGTTGAAAAAAGCCATACGCTTATCAAAAGACATCCAATTTTAAGTTTTGAATTGTTTAGGGGATTTAAATCTTCTTGGTGACTTAGTTGATTTTCAATTGGCAAACGAAGGGCTTATGATGTTGTATCAAAAAATCAGAAATGCTTTACGATCATGAAATACAAGTAGACGGAAAACGTGCTGAATTTTAGGTTTAAGAAGTTAAGAGTTAAAAAGCAGAAGATGCTAAATGGAAAGCCTAACATTAAAATCAATGCTAGGGGCTATTCTTATGAATGTGACGGACATACCACCCCCACAGAACTTGATGGCCTAAAATTAATCAGTAGTATTTTAACCTCGGTAGTACCGTACTAAAAAACAAATGAGGAGGTACTCGATATAAAATTTCAAACGTAAAAAATCGTGGAATTAACAACTTCTGAAAGCCTATATGAGGCTGATGAAAGTGGTTTTGGGCCGCTGGCTCTTGAGTGGAAGAAACTTGCAAAAAAAAATATAAAACTGAATATTCCTTAACAAGCAGGGAAAGGGTTACAGTATCAATGTAGGAACCGCCAACAGGAAATAAAACAATTCCCGGCTATTTTGATGGAAAGTAGTATTGGCCGCTAAAAACCCCCCATGCAGCGGGGTTTTACGCGTTTTTGCTGGAACAATGGAGTTCTCAGGAATTTAATTTTACCATCGTAAGGGAAAAGGAGCGCGTAAATTCTATTCGGCCAATGGTGCAAAAAAAAAGTTTTTATCCTTGATTTGAAATTACCCAAGGAAAGGAAACGCGATGCTGGCCAAAAAAACAGGATTACGATACCCGTTTTTCCCCTTGATGGTTTGCCCTACCATAGGAAAAATCGGAGTGGGCCTATGGAAACCTAACTTTGCTACCACGGGTCTCATGATGGCTTGAGCTTGATCTCCTCTCCTT
>Ga0163217_1091911_pt1 | contig 12273 bp, 11 predicted proteins | sample SynspAceP_FD_185933 | JGI IMG/M metagenome (GOLD analysis project Ga0163217, IMG submission 185933) | Saline lake microbial communities from Ace Lake in Antarctica - Synechococcus sp. Ace-P (PacBio error correction) | ecosystem: Environmental > Aquatic > Non-marine Saline and Alkaline > Saline ... | reverse complement strand
GCGTTCATCCATTCCCCGTGACTACTCACGCAGGATCATATTACTCATGCTTTGGTTCCAGAGATCGGAGTAGCTTTCTACCAAAGCTTTACGGCGCAGATCTCTGTGCTTGCGATGATGCCTTGAAGGGCTGGAGATACCTCAAAGAGGCACCCTTCCAGAAAGCAGATACATTCAACTTTTACATGAGCTTGAAAGCATTACCTGCGGAAGGTTGAAAAAGCATTACAAAGTAATGAGGCCATCAAATACATCGCAAGTCAAATACAAGGATGTTAAGAAATGCACTTTACCTCGGAAGAGGTTATAATCTTCCCGGTAGGGCTTTAGAAGAGCTTTGAAGCTGAAAAGAGATTTCGTATATCCATGCTGAAGGGATATCCTGCCGCCAGGAGATTGAGCATGGCCCAATTGCCTTGATCGACAGGAGATGCCAGTTGTTTTTATTCGCGACTAAAGGATTAGTTTTTTCGTACGGAAAAAATAGTAAGCCGATATCAAGAAGTAAAGCTAGAAAAGGGGTAGATAATTGCTGTTACGTTACGGAAGGGGATACCACCAAGTAAAAGCCTTAGCGGACACGTCATCGAGGGTCCCAGCGGACAACACGAGGCTTTCTCACCTCTAAGTGGCAGTAGTGCCGCTCCAGTTGCTTTCATTACATATCGCAGTGATTTGCGAGGTTTGCAATGTAATCAGCAAGGAATTTTGGCTAAGTTCAGTAACAGTAGAATAATATTAGAGAGGCGATCAAATTGATCGCCTTTTCTTACTTTACAAGCTCCGGGAGTCCAGGATTTAAGTCCTGCAAGGTCAGCAGCACAAGAATTCCCATAGGTTTTCGAATCGCAGCCACAGACTGGATTTGTAATCGAGGTACAGGGCTCCATTCTGGATTTTCGTTCAGGATCAATTACAATCATTAAAGGTATATTCTCCTCGCATTGAATCTTTGAAGACCCATAACAGTTAAAAGGGGAAAAGGACATTTTCTTCAACAGCGGGGAGTTTAATCTACTAATGAAAACGCAGGTATCTTATGCAAGTTAGAAAAGCCCCAAATAAAATTCTATTTTTGTAATGCGAAAAGAAAACTTCATGCTGGACAAATTACAAAACTTATTAAAGAGACGATTGAGGGAAGTTAGGTCAAATTGATCGTAATTGGGCCGGAGTCTATGGCAGACATGAGCAGTATGCAACTGACCAAAGAATATAAAAGACCTTGAAAGGTTGTAAAATCTATGATGAGTATGATTTAGTGATCCAAAATTGGCCAATTCAAAAGAAATTTTGGAATACGGAAAAGGATGTGAATTTCGGGAAATGGCAAAAGCTGAATTAGACGAGCCGACCCCGAAAATTTGAATTGGAGGAGGAACTTAAGCCAATCTTTTTAATTCCCAGGACCCCCAATGACTCTAAAAGATTGTATTCTAGAAATTCGTTGGAGGTGCAGGAGGGATAGGCTTCCGATCTTTTGCGGGTGATTTATTTCCGAATGTTCATCAAACGCTTTTGCGAAGTGCAGGGATGGAATTGACCGTGCTCGATTGACATTTTGGTACAGCTGGTGGCTTACAAAGAAATCATTTCACAATATCTGGGGCTGTGGTCTAGAATGATGAAATTATGAGTCAGCGTGCATCGAGTTCAGCGGGCGTGCCTGCTTACAGCGAGTCTCAAGGAAGACGTTCATACCTCCCGCGGCTTCAGTAGCTGTGTTGCTTCCAGAAATGGATGAAGTAGAGGTTCAATACGACATGAACGATTGAGAAAAGCATACGTTATTGCTCTCGGGTCCGGGAGGTCAGGTCAGTGAATAACAACCTATTCTGCAGTGCGATTGACTCACCAATCCTTCTGGGCTTGTGGTAAACTGCCAAGATTGAAAAAATCTCAGCATCAAAAAACTTTTGAAAAGGCACTGAAAAGTACTAAGATCCAGACTCTATTGAAATCGAGCTTGTCGGCATACATGATGCAGTAGGCGCGCAGGCGGAAAATCCATGGTTTGGGAAGTGGAGATCGTCGGCATAAAATCCCGGACGGTTATATTATCCTCAATTCCCGAGTGGACCGATCACGAATTCATATAAAACAGTTTAACAACCTGCAAAGTTAATTGGATGGTCAGATCGGTGAATTCATCTCTTTCTTTACGTTTTGCAGAGTGAATCTGGAAAAAAAATGCAGACCAGCGGGAATCGAAAATTAGGACTGAAATTTGCGAGTAACTCCCAGGTCCAATATTTATTAATTTTACCCATTATCTTGAACCACTAACACTCATACGGTTTATGATTATCACAGAGAGGAACGAGAAATAAATTGGTGAGCTGGACGAAGCTCATTTTCATCAGCTCTATCCTTCTGGCTAATAATCCAAAAATCGCGATGAATTTCGGGATACGCTATCCTCAGCCATTATTTTACCATTCATGATGCACCGTCATTGGATCGAACACAATCAGAAAATTCAAATCCTCCGCAAAATTTCGCTATACGAAATTGACGGGAAATTAGCGGGCTCCGTTCGGGTCGGAATCGCGGCAAGATGAGCTCCGAACTAATAATGGAGGGATGGGATTTTGGGTGGCTGGAACCATTCTGGGAAAAGGTATTTGCGACTGAAGCGGTTGAAGCTTTATTCCAATTAATTTTTCAAAATTTTCGATGTCCAGCGTTTATTCTCGCAAGTCTATGACTTCAAATTGGCCAGTTTCGATGAGTGTACTTAGAAAAAAGCTGGTTTAATTCCAGAGCTATTTTGAAAAAGGCATTTTATTAAAAATGGTGTGTCGGAGACTATTTTCCAATATGTAAAGATCCGAGGGGAAAAGTAATATTCCCTTTCTTTCTATTGATTTCACGAACTTTATATTTGTTCAGTCTCATTTTTGTTTTTGAAGCTGGATAATGAAAAGGGCCTTTACCCAGATTCTCAAACTTAATTCTTTCTTTGAGTCCTTCCCAATTTCCACCACGAGGAAAACTACTTGTCCAAAGGAGTTTGATTGAGTTGTACGATTCCCAGATGTAGCGTCCTTTAATTCTAAATTGGGACTCGTCCATTCTGATGGATTGATTAGATCTTTAGCCTGTTTCCAAATTGCTCAGAAGGCTAGTAATAATATTAACATCACACGCGCAGGGTTCTTTGAGCTGGGACCATTATTGCATTCATTCTGAGGAGTGCATTCTTAGTGTTTGGATTCCTTCGCGTGAGCCAATTCACTTCCACGCCGATTAGATCCTCTGTCCCTTGCTGGACTCCATCTCCTCCAGATATTTCCCATTGGAAATTTACCTCAGGCTGAGATCGGAATTTTCATAAGTTTGAATACCTAGGCCGACCAATTCGCACTTCCTTGAATTGTCCCTCGGTTGTGCAGGCTGCAGAAGTTATATTAAATAAGGTTGGACTATTAAGGCGACTTGCCAACAGGTGTTTTTCCTGAATCACTCCAGCTGCTGAACCACACTGTCGTCCCACTTTACTTCATTTTGGGATTCCCCTGACCAGAAGATGATCTCCCTCCCGCAATTGACCATGTATAAGTCACAGCAAGAGAGAATCTCCGGTAGTGAGTAAGGAATTAAGTGGGACTATACAGGCTTTTCCTTCTCCAAGAAATTTGATTTATGGAGGAATTTGATTTACACCTACGGAAATGAATGATAGTTCGCCAGACTCCACAGAAATTTTCGCGACTTTACAAATACTCCATTATCTCCTATGCTGGTCCATAGGACTTCTTTCTTCATGCCTTGGCCTGATTGAATTTTGCCACTCCTTCTACTCGCCAAACTATTGAGAGCCACTGTGCCGGATTATCTTGAATGTTGTATTTTTGCACATTAAGGCACTAGTTTGAGGCCCGGAAAAATCTCACTTTAGATCACTCGGAGGGACACAGACATATTAGGATCGTTTCCATCAATCCTCCTACCGCATAAGCGACCGTCTGCGATTTCCTGCACTGACGCTGGTAAAGATTCCTTTAGTGTCCCGCTCGGTACTTCTCCCAGGTTTCTCCGCCATTATTGGTCACTAAAGTTTTTCCTTTGTCTCGACAATGAAGCCTACGGAAGCATTTCCCAAAAAAATCCACCGAATTTCAAATTTCGTTTTCGGTTCGTTCTAATCTTCGCCAAGTCCTTCTTTGTCTTATCTGATTTTAGGATCACTCCTTTGTTCCACAATAATGGCTGTAGCCAGGAATCTTACTTTTGCCGAGGCATTGAGGAATTTTCTGCAGTGAGTTTTTGGGAGATTTTCCCAGATATGTCCACCAATTTGACCAACTGATCTGACCATTATCTCCCATTGCAAAGCACTACCTAGAAATCGAAAAATGTCACATCTCCAGATTTTCACTGGAGTTGGCTGCACACTGCTGCTTCCAAGGTCACTCCGGAGGTCAAAAGATCGAGCGATTGTTAACCGTTTGTTCCCATACGATGTATGCTACAGGAGGTTGCGGAAAAGGTAAAAACCCATTACATGGTTTGTGAGGTTTGGGCAGGAACGGCAACCCAGCTTGATCCCGTTATTTGCTGTATCGGATACCATTTTGCCAAGATTTCTTCCGGAAACGTAGCAAATCCGTATTCCAAAAATCCAATACTGACACATTTTAATCGGATCGGGAATCGGTCGACGTTAATTAAAAAGTAAGGGTCTGAATTACTGGTAACAAAAAGTTCGCCTCTCTCACCAGAAATGATCCAAATCCGATTCTGTTTTTAAAATCTGTCGCAGTGAGATTATTTCGAATTCCAAAGGGCGTGAGAATAGCTGAGCCTGAATTAGTAGAGCTGATTTAAATTCCGGGCAGGCGCCAACAGCAAAAACCTGCGTGGTTAGTTGGCTTAAATTGCTAAATCTGTAAGTGCACCAGAGTAGTGGTGCCAAATTAAATTTTTAGAAAACTCGTCCCTGAATTTTGTTGATCGAATGGCGGTTAGCGATTCTCCCACGATATTTGATGATCCTTGGCATCCAAAAGTTGGAGATTGCAACTTTCCTAGTGTGGTACTAACTGTCGAAATTCAATTCGACCAATTCATCCTCCATCAATTCGTTTTAGAAACTGTCCCTAGTTCACCGGCAGCATAACCAGTCTTTTGATTTGAAAAAACTAATCCCTTTCAAATCCACAGTTTGACCTGATGTTAGTGTAGTCCAAGAAATTGCCAGCATTGCTAGTCCTAAGATTCTTCCCTGATCCCAGCGATAAATGCAGAATCTGAAGAGGGTGAAATAGAGATCATTTAAAGATTCTGTTGGTGCCTGAATTGATGGTAGGACCAAGGTTTCGCCCACTATTCAATGAACTCAGGGGAGGATGCCTGAATCACCCACTACGAAAAGGTCTGCTTTCCGAGAAAAAGGACACACTGTTTAGCCTTTGCTTGAAGTTATGGAATCGCTTTAGTCCAAGAGTCACCTCCCATTTGACTGGAAGTAGATCATGCCGTTTTCGGCCGACAGCTTACTCCCGTTCGTAGCATATTTTAGAAAATCTACATCCCTTATGCTGCCTGTCAAAACCGTAAAGGGTATTTTCCTCCCAAGATATTCCTCATTTGGCTACTGCGTGGAGAATGATTCGCTCCCCTACAATAAACCTAGAATTTTTCATTGATCCAATTTTAATGGATTCGAAGTCAGACCCCGCCTGCATTCATCCAAGATCATGCGCGAAGCCCGCCAAGACTTAGAAAAAAAAACCCAAAAAAAGAAGAAATAGAATTTACGCATTCGCTCAATTTCAAGGAAATTCGAACAAGGCTATATGAATCTTGTTCTACTTTGCCAAAGCCATCAAGTTAGTCGTAATTTTCAGGAATATTAGGAATTCTAAATTCCTTATGTGGGCGATGATTTGTAGCTTTAATAAGAATAAAGTCTTTAAATAATCCATGAAAAATAACATTATCCTATGCGTTTTTGATCCTTGTCGCACCCGCATGCGGACCTCAAAAGAAAGAGTATCAAGGACAGTATTTTGATTGCGGTCAATGAGAAATGGAGGTTGAAAAGATTATTCAATTTTGAGATTATCGAAGAAGCCGATGGTCTGGAGGTGACTCGGAATTAGTACAGAGGGCTCAAAACCAGTTATATCAAATCTTCAAAAAAGCAGTGGCAGAAAAAGGGGTTGATGGATTGCTGTTGATATTGCAATGTGAATGCGACTTACTATTCTAGATGAGTGTTGCTGCATAAGTAGGGCATCAGCCATTCGAAGGGTGTTCCAATCGCTTTCGAAATCCACCGATTAAGCCAAATAAAGATTGAAGTTTTCCACTTTCTGGGAAAGCATCATTGGAATACAATGCGGAAAAATGGCATTAGCAGTGAGCCAAACCTTTCCAAAAGATCGAACAACCGGTTAATGCCTATCTCTACACGAAGCAATGTGATCCCCAATGGATTTTTGTTTGAGTTTGTCATGGAGGACCAACCTCTGATCTTGCATAAAAAAAACCCTAGAAAAAATCAATTTCACTTCGTACCGAATTGATCTGGCTAGAGGTCATTTAAAGTCGAGATTTACGAGGATGTGGGCACTCCGAAATTACCAAAAAAAGCCGAAGTAGTCAAACCGATTATAAATCCTCAGAAAGTTTTCTCTAAAAAGTGCCTAGTCTTATCTGGAATCTCAAGACCCATGCCTGCCCTCAAAAAATCGCTTTCATTCTTTTTTTGCTCTTCACAATTTCGACATTTATCCAATTGGGCATTTGGAATTTTCCAATACGCTCATTTTGAAGCCTTACTCAGGAAAATTCCAGGGACACAAGGTCACCTTTGACATGACACCAATTCCAGCTTGGCAGTTTTTTGAGATGGGGAAATGATAATTTTCTTGCTTTTTCCGATGAAAAAACCAGGCTCCATACCGTCACATTAGACTGCATTTCTGGCATAGGGCACTCATGGAGGGTGACTTGGGATGCCTTCGAGCTTTTCTTAGAAAAAATTTACGGAATTGGCGATTTCAGAAGAACCAATCGGAGAAAACGATTGATGGTCTGTCTCGACCTGTTTTACCCTACTTGGATATGACTTTTGGATGGGAAAAGAGTGGGGGGGGAAAAAAAAAAAAAGGGGGGGGCCAAAAAAAGCAATTGGAATCGAACTCAATATGAGCGATTTATATTGCCATTGGTTGTTTCTTAAAAAACTGGGATTTCTTATCGACTCCCAACTGAAGCAGAATGGAATATGCTGCAAAAGCTGGTTCAATACTTATACTTTTTTTGGGGATGACCCAAAAGCATTAAGTGATTATGCCATGGACTGACGAAAATGCGAATGAATTCCACTCAAAGTGGGCACCAAAAAGCCAAGTCTGGGGATTATATGACATATTATGGAAATGTTACTAGAATGGACCTAATTGATCAATTACGATAGTGATTTTTATAAAAGATCAGCCGAGAAAAAACCCAGTGAATCCTGTGAAAAAAGCTGTTCCAAGGAGTAGTTTCGGGGCGGAAGTTTTGCACAGCTTAGCAACTTAAATCAGCTCAGCAGCGATTCCTGAGCAGCCAGGACTTGGAAGCGAATTGATCCCCAAATTCCAAAAAGCAATGGTGTTTCTGAAGCTCACATTTTTGGGTCTGAGGCTCGTGGCCATTGGGACCCTCCGCACCAGAAGACAATTAATGCCATATTATTACCAAAAGCCCAATAACTGATTATTTAACCTAAAATGACCCGGATTATTAAAATCCTAAATTTTCAAGAAGAGACTTCATCAAAAACGCGCGCTAGTTAGCGGAGGAGTTCTTAGCATTCCTTTTGTGGTTCCCTGGAAGCTACGCCGCACCGGGCGAATGAGCTGAAACTTGCAGTTATTGGGCTGTGGTGGTAGAGGAACGGAGCGGTATTCAAGCGATGAAACTGGCCCACCAATCCAAGCTGGTTGCGATGGCAGACGCCTTCCGAGATCGACTAGACAATAAAAAAAATTAGTCATTCAAATTGATCTGGAAAAATATGGAGCTTTCTAAAGTGTCAGTACCAGAGGAGATGAATTGACAGGTTTTGAAGGATATAAAGCCGCAATAGCGGCAGCGGATGTGGTGCATTTTGGCCACACCTCTGGGTTTCCGTCCGATGCACTTCGAGGAAGCCAGATAAAGAGTGGGAATGGCAGATTTTCTATGAGAAAAACCAGTGGGACTGACGCCGCTGGAATCCGAAGAGTGCTTCAAAGCAGCTAGAAGAAAGCAAAGGCAAAAAAGCTAAATGTGGTCGTGGGATTACAGCGACATTATCAGGAATAACTATCGTGAGCGATGCCAAAAAAAAACCGGGGGAAAAAAAAAAATTCCTCCATGATGGAAGCTATTGGAGATATCACAGCGGGACAAGTGTATTGGAATGATGGGGCGTATTGGTCGAGAAGCGTCAACCCGGCTGCAGGACCGAAAATGGATATCAGAGATTGCGGAATTGGTTATTATTTCACTGGCTTTGCGGTTGATATATCACGAGCAACTGTCCATAATAGTTGATGTGGCCAATGGGTAAAAAAAGGCTATTCCGTCAAAGCAGGAAGGTACCGGAGGAAGACAGGTTTCGTACGAGTAAAGAGCTGGGGAAATTTTCGATCACCACAGTGGATGTCTTTTACCTATGCCATGGTTCTGTGATTCACAGTGAGTGCAGACACTTTCCTGGAGCCGCCAACGAGTAGGGACGGAGTCTTTTCAAGTTACCAAAGGGAAAGTCTTATATGAGTTGGAGGTAACCATGGGGTTTTTGACTTGGACTGGGAAAGGAAATAGCTCTATACCATCCACGTGATTAAACCACCTAATCCTTACCAGCAAGAGCACAGATGAAGCTGTGGCGCTGTTTTTGATGAAGGTGAGTATACAGTTTGCTGATGCTGAAAATGCGCGAAGAGTACAATGACTTCCATCATGGGGGCGATATTTGGCGACTTTATTCCGGTAAGCCATTGATTGGGATGAGCGATTGAAAGTTTGTGGATCTATTCCCTGAGCGCTTAGCTTGGGATGCGATGCCTAAATTAACTACCGGGTGCAGATGGCTATTTATCCACATTGCATGTTCCGGTAAAACTAAAGTTGATCTGAATACTATGAAACGGATAGAAATTTTACAAAAATATAGGGCTGACGACAGCCGGTTTTGGGTGTCTTCAGGGAATACCGACTCTTTCCGCTTTTGGAAGCAAGAAGCAGGAATCGACGTTCAATATTGATTTGCACCATTTTGGAATGCTTTAAAAAACTCGGCTCCAGGAGGAATATTTGATGAGGTTGAGATTATGGCAGATCAGGGATTTCGCTCCTTAGAGGATAACGGTTTTGCTCAACGCGATCTGTCGAAGATCAAGATCGGAAAAAATTGGGAAGCTTTTGAATGAGCTAGGTATGCGAATGGGGGTTTTTGTGGTCGATGTGGAGATAATTGGAAGAACCTCACTTAAACTGGAAAAGGAGTTTTTGGATGTTTCTTAGGCGACTTGTCGTGGCAATCAGTTGAAAGCTGCCAAAACGTCTAGTGGGAATGCGAAATGGATGGACTGTTGGTTCCCGGCTTCTTTGAGCGAAGATTCTACCAATTGAATCAACTGGGAAATGTCATCTGTGCCCTTCAATGGGTGCTGCAAAAATACTTGGCCACATGTGACGATGGTGCTAGAGCCATTGAGTGAATACACCAGAAGCTTTTTTCTTCGAAATGCTGAATCAGGACGCACATGATTTGTAAAGCAGTGGACAAGTCCCAGCTGATAAAAATCCTCTGATGACATCTATTCATATGCAGGCACATGAGGGTAACCTGATGCTACTATGGAGAAGACTTTGGATGAAAATGGCCATATACTCCAAATCGGAGATATCCCGGAAGGAAGGAGGCCACGGTACGGGAGAGATCCGATTATTGGTAATGTATTTAAGTTACATCCACGTAAGGGTTTCAAGGGAGGTCATGGGGATGGGCATGTATGACGTTGCACGGGCGTCGATGGAGAAAAAAGCACTTAATCGCGGGCCTATCGAATGTTAGATATCAAGAACAATGATTGGATGAAATAAATACTTATTGGACTTTTCGTCCTCGTCTTATTGCTTTCTGCAATCAAAAAATCCTTCGCAATTCTGGTAAACCGCTGGGTTGGAAAATATTAGAGACGCCTGTGGGCGCCTCTCTTGAGAGGCCTCTCGCCACTTACTTCTGATATTGCATGGATGAGTGGGACCAACGGACTTGCTTAAAACACTGGATGGAGGAAAGGACTTGGGAGCATGGGGTCATTGATGGATTGGTAGATAGTGGATTTTCATCCATTCAGGGATTTGATGCAGAACATGCCATTTGCAGTTTTCTGCGGTCAGCCAGCTGTGATCACAAGACCTCTGATGGAGGAAAGTCATGCGAACTTACCCATAAAGAAGTTCAAGCGCCTTTCTACGATGGCATTAACCTTCTCAAGATCAACAGGGACAGTTGCTATTGTGTTTGGATTCCAGTGATGGGCATGGATGATTTTAAGACCGATCAACAAGGGAGAATCTTGGTTGAGATTTCCTAATCTTCCTGATGTTGTGGCTGGAGAAAGCAGGATTTGCAGCCAGTTGCAAGTTCGATAGTAGCCAATCGGAGGATTTAGGGTGCTCCCCCCGGGCAGTGGCTGGAAGAGTCTAATCTCCACGTATTCAAAAAGGATGGAGTGAGACAGCTGGAAAATTCAAAATCTCCCTTTGATTCAAGGAGAAGGTTCGCAAGGCATCTTTGCTTAACAGGATTGAGTGCTGGTGAAATAGTCTGCTTATAGGTGGGGGATTACTCTGGCAGCGGATAAGTCAGGGTAATCTTGAGTATTTATGACTGCATCGAATTGATTGGGTGGAGGAACAAAAACCCACCTTTGGATCATCGATTTCAGGGAATATACTTATTTCCCGCAGGCGGAATGGCTTATTACATGTAGGGCCAAATGGCTCAGATTTTTCTCATGACGGGAGGGCTCAATTGAAGATTTTTCAGAAGAAGGGTTTCATGTGGAAAACAGGGAAGTAACAGGGGATCAGTTTGTGGGCTTCTGGAGGGAAATGGGAAAGTGACAATTTAATGTTATTGAGGAATATTAGGCTGATTTATTTAAGTATGGAATCAAGAATTAGGGAAGGATTATTTTTCAATTTTTAAATAATAATAATAAATTTAGTTTTTTGTAAAGGGGCTACAAGCTTTTTATTATTTTAATTTGAATTTTTGGAACAGTTGAGTTCCAACCTGAAAAACTTTTTAGTAAATTAAAAATAAGAATGTTTGAAATAATTCCATCCATATGGTTGATTAACGGAAAATGTTGTCCGGTTAAAAGGGGAGATTGCTACTGAAAAGGTCTATTTTTCAGATATCCCCTTGAGACGCCCAAGCATTTGCAGCGATTGGTCTAAGCGGACTTCCATTTGTAGATTTAGATGGAGCAAGAAGAGGTGAGCCCAAGAATTACCAATATTTTGGAGGGGCAATTACGGGAATACAACAGATTGGAAAGTGGATTTTACTGGTGGGAATTTACACTGATGGAGATGTAATTAAAATCTTTTGAATTTGGGAGCCTCTTACAGTTACGATAAGTTTTCTCTGCAGCGAATCATCCGGAGCGATATGCACAGATCCTACTTTTTTCCCTAATGGGAGAGAAAAAAATTAATTCTCGAGCGGATGTGGAACTTCTTGATTTATAAACTCAAGATTCAGAGGTGTTGGCTTAAAAAAGACAGGAAAATTGACTTGTTCGATCCACATCGAATTTTTCTATTGAAAAGAGGGTTTGGAATATTGGAAGTGCTCTGATGTGACCCAGAAGATGGACTTAGCCGGAAGGCCCGAATTTGGCGGCTTTTTCAAGAGATTTCGAGACCGATTCCCTTTCTTATCCATCTGGCAGCCAAGTGGGAGGAGTTTGAAGAGGAATAAGATGACTTTTAGAAAATTTACGAGAAATGGGGAGTCCACCACAGCTTCTTGTTATTCGGAAAGGAGCTTACTATGGGGAAGGCTTTTTAATTAAAATTCTTGAAAAGGAAATTTGGGAAAACAGTTTTTCCAAATGACGAGGAACAAAAATAAAAAAAAAGAAGGCTTAAAAGGCCTTCTTTTTTTTTTATTTTAGGTCATGCATTTAACAATTTATTAATCCCCCCACCGAATTTATATTAAAAAAAAAAGATCTTTTCTTCCCCTTTTTTCTTTTTTTTTTTTTT
>Ga0163217_1045795_pt1 | contig 12273 bp, 12 predicted proteins | sample SynspAceP_FD_185933 | JGI IMG/M metagenome (GOLD analysis project Ga0163217, IMG submission 185933) | Saline lake microbial communities from Ace Lake in Antarctica - Synechococcus sp. Ace-P (PacBio error correction) | ecosystem: Environmental > Aquatic > Non-marine Saline and Alkaline > Saline ... | reverse complement strand
GCGAACGTAAGGAACCATTGCCCCTGCTGTGTTCGAATTGATGCCGCGACCTGAAGCTCATTGGGCTTCGAAAGATGGGCGAGGAAACCCAAACGCGGTTGCCAAACGCGTTCGGAGGGAATTCATTCTGCCCCGGCGCCAAGACTGCGACGGTCAGACAATTGTCAGCCCCGCGTGCGCCAGCCCGCGATCATGGGCATGGGGTTTTTCTGCATCATCCAATCCCATACTGGTCGGGACCAAGTTCTCATGAAAAACGTGAATCAGGTACGAATAAACGCATCTATCAGCGAAATATGGCTGATCCTGGCGTGCCTGTCTCTATAAACCTGGTCTGGCCAGTAAGCAAAAACTGGACATTGGATGCATTTTCGATACTAAATGGGATATAGTCACTTGTTTAAAGTTAATGCGCACCTCACATAATATTCTCGGCACTCGTCCCCAGAGTGGTTCCCATAAACAACAAAACCTGCTTCTGGAGTTTCTACGATGACCGACATCATATGAAGATCCGAGAAACCTAATAGTTCGTGGCTGCGCCGCCGCCGGGTTCTGAGAACCCTCCGCGGTGTTTTCCGCCGCATAGTGCAACTGCTAGCAGCAGCGTCAGGCGGGACGGTCAACTACTGGAAATCCCAGTCCGTTTGGGAGCTGGCACTTATCACGGGTTAGCGACCTGATTCAAGACCATCTGGTGTGGAACGGATGGAGCGAACGGGCGGTGACCTCCAGTTCATTGTTTTCACCTGCGCTCCGAGCCGGTTGTCTCTCGATACAATATGGCTTGTTCAGAGTCGCCCTAGGACGCGTGGTAATGGCCGTAATTGCAGGGCAATGAATCCGTTTACTCTGTTATTAGGTACGCGGCAAAATTCCAGCGTCTGGCCTCTTCCTATGTTTATCCAGTCCCGGTTCCGATCAAGTCCACACCAGTAGGGGATACAATCTTCTTTCCCCCTGCGGCATGCCTGGGCAAAAAACCGTTGAAATTCTATAGAATTTGGCTTTTTTATTGTCGGACCGATTCGACACGACGCCAACATCTTTCACTCAAGGAGCCCCGATTACAGTCTGCCGATCTGAAGGGCCTGAAATGGGTTGCTGCTGGCGGCATACAGGTGGCAGAGTGTTTGCCTGATTCCGCACATGTGGCACCGGCGTCAGCTACAACTACCGGCTCAGAATCGCCTTCCGGCTGCTGCGGAAGGGCCCATAGACCGCGACTGCTATTGTTGTGGCCAGCCGTGAATTTGGCGACGTTCGGCCTTTTTTCAGGCCCCCAACTCACCCTTCTTACTGGGCCTCCGGGACGTCTATAGTCAGGTTCTACGCGCACGGTTTTGCTGGGATGGAACCTGACGTCTAACTGGCTCGAGCTGGTCGGACGCCATTGGATCCCAGAACTGCATGTCAACGGCCTGGAAAGGACTGACAAGTTGTTCTATTCCAGAAACACTACCTGGCTATCAGAAGGCAAACATTGGTATGAAAGTTCAAGGCAGCGCCGGATCGACGACGGTCACCGTTGAGTCAGCAAGATTCTGCAGGCAATTTCGTCGTTGCTGCGCATTCCTGGTTTGGTATCGCTGGGTGACAGAACGAAGACGCCCGGCGGATCTTCGACATGCGCTCCGTACATTGATGAACGACACGCTTGTCTACATCATGAGGAAAGACTCAAGGGCATTTTTTGACTAGTAACCCTTAGGATTCCATCAGGGAGGAGAATGTGCTCTCCTTTTTTAATTAAACATCTGTGTATAAACAGAGGTTAGTTCTTATGTACTGACCTGAGCTTTGGTTTGTCAATGCCCCATTGGCTGTAATTTGGGCTGGCTTGGTTTTGCCGCCTTGTCATGATTTGCACTGGGTCTGTGGCGCGTGGGAACCAGCGCGGAACCCGGACATGAAGCGGATTTCCGGTTGGAGGGACTTCAGAACATCCTTTTGCGGCATTGTCCTTACCGGAGCCATCAGACGAATCACTTACTCACTGTGCCTGACTGAGCCAATTGTAAAGTGCAAACTCGGCTGTTTATATCTCGTTTGGCCGTAATCGCCGTATGCTTTTATTTCTTTGAAGTTGTTATTGGCGTTACATCCTTCAGTACCCCGCCATCTGGCCGTACTGCATGAGGGCCCAGCTTATTTGCTGCTGCGGCATTGAAATACCTCCGCTCTGCGTTTGGCGGCCTTTGCCCTGCTTGCATGGCTACCCTTGTTCGTGACGACAAGACCGTTGGTCCTAACTATTTGCGTGCGCAGGACCGAGCTGGAGCATGGAATATTTCACCATCATGTTCTGCTTCATGTTTGCGTTCGGTGATCCGGATACTAACCTCCTGGGGAACTACTTCAGCATACTCTTAACTCCATTGGGCCGAAACACCGGGTTTTTGAAACTTTGGGGTTTATCCAGTTTTGGCGGTCAAGGGCCTCGTATTGCTGTTAGTCAGGTGCTGATTCTACTGGCCGGTTATTTCAAAACTCGCTTGAAAGAATTTTCGTTCATTTCATTTCGTTGTGGGACGGGGAGCGCATCTTAAGTCACTCAAGCTGCCACGCAACCCTGCACACGAGAACCTTGATCGGGGTAAATTGAGGGCACCTGGCTTGAATGATCTGGCGCACTGTCGGCATCGGGCTTTAGTTATTTGTATTTGGAGTGATCAACATCCTGATTTTTCGACCATACAGTGATTGATGTTTATTTTCTTGTTCCGCCCTTGCCGGGAGCCTGGCCAGTGTTGAAAATCGGGCCACTGACAGTACTTGATGGTTTGGCTCGTTGATGGTTGCCTGATGATGGCTGCGCTGCGTTTGTACGGCTTGGCCTTGGGGCGTGATGTTTGTGCATCTGTTTGGCGGCACCGCCATGGACTAACATTGTTTGCCAAGCGTATTTCCGATGATGACCAACTCTGACCTAGGCGGCATTCTCTGTTCATCTTTATGGCCTCTTGCGTAAGAACGAGGCGGGGCTGATCGAGGAATTGTTCAGTTGTGGTCTATTAAATGGATGGGCGGCCTGGTGGCGGCTTTGCGCGTAGCCACCAATTTTGCCTCTGACTTTCTGCGCGATGGTCGGTGTTATCGGTGCCCGCAAGGGTGCGTTACCAATCGGTCCTTGCTCTTGCTGCATGCTTGAACGCGGTTACGATCAGAAGATCGCACTGGGTCACATGGCCATGGCGGCACGTGGGCATTTCTGATACCCGCTTCATCCCTGGCTTCTCTTATGCCGTGGTCGCTCAGCTCATATCACGTGTGCGAACTCTACTTAGGCGATCATACCGGGGCTTAATGCTGGCAACGACCCTACATCGTCATGTGCTGCCGTTTCGCAAGCTGGGTGCCCCAAATGGGCCCCGGTGCGGTTGGAAGAGGCGGTGTGATTACTCCTTTGAGGAAAACTGCGCGTCTAAACAGCCCTTGATTGCGCCGACTCTGGTGCTGGTTATTTTCTGGTGCTGGGCCCTTATTGTCTTGGCGGTGTGGCAACAGCGGGGGGAAGCTGCAGGGTATCTGGTCTCATTCGGCGCCATGATTGTGGCCTGGAAACCCGGCGCAATGTCTATTGCTGCAGCTGGGCATGGTCTGTTTACACCACCAAGCTCTGCATGGTTGCTGTGGATATGTTTCGGCGCCTCGGTTGTTTGTGGCTTAATAGCATCCTGCAGGTGGCAGGTCGTATTATCACTGAAACATTCTTCGGCATTGCGCTGTCCCCGCTGCTATGCTTGTGATATAGAAGTAAAATAGATTGATGCTGCTGTATGGAGTGGTTCTGGGCATGATTCCGGGCACTGGCTGTGCCGGTAATATACTTTTTGCGTGGCCGTGCGTTTTATTCGATGTTGAAGCATGACGTTCGACGGTCTGTTCGCTTCCGCTTGACAGCTCAGACGCTTTGGTGCTCTGGTTCGGCGTGTATCATATATCTGTTGTGAGATATGCGATTGTGCGTTCCTGAGTCCGCCCTTTGGTTTGCGCGTCTTCTATATCCGCGGGGTGTGCCCCCCGGAACTCGTCGATGGCAACCATCTTCCGGGTCCGGCCTGGTGTTCTGGAGTGACAGGCACTTGGGGTCTTGTTCCTGTGTGTAGTTTTCCCGGCATTGCTCGGACCTCATTCTGCCCGAAACGTGGTGCTACGTGTCTGACGGCTGTGCCCTGCGCAAATCAAAGGGCCGCTAGGATAAGCGGCAACTTAACTACTTAGGCGAATATAAATTGTCACACTAAGAACTGGACCAGCAGACGGCCCGCTGTTGATCTCGAGGTGGACGCCGCGCGGCCAAAAGCCCGCGGGAAATCGGCATCCCGTGAGTGCAATTGCCCTTACCGACGAAATCCAGGTACGGCGCACTGATCGCTGTCGTTGAACGCCATTATGGCACAGGCCGGCAATAAATCAGACAGATACGTTTCTTTTTTTTCACTCGTCGACTCAAGACAAGGAGTTATCACACGCCGCTGCTGCGCAAGGGCTTACCCGGAAATACAAACGTGCTCTTGCGTACCGGAACCTGGGTATTCGGATTATTACCTGGCAGGGGAGGCGTTTGTGATGTGGTCCCGGTCGGGTGGTCTGCCTGTTGTGGTATGATGGCGAAGTCGCGTCGGACACGATTGCACTTGAGCTTGGTTCACGCACAGGCATATCGGATTGTGCGCAGGCCTCGGTATGTGACTCACTTCTGATTCCTGGTTTCTGTTGCGTAGAACGTGTGTTAACTCAGTAACACGCCGTTTTACGGTGAGCAGAGATCTTTATACAACATAGAACTGCCCCACACAGCGGCGCGAGTCTGGCGTATGGAACAACTAGACACGCAATCCGTTTAACACGGCAGGCCCAGCAAGCTGGACTTAAGCCGAGCTGTGCAATATTTCGGGGTTCATTGATCCACAATTCGTCAATTACCGACGAAGACAATAACAACGCTCCAGCCCTTAAAGAGCTGCTGGACGCCTGTCACGATTCGTATTGCGGTATTAGCCGCTGCTGCGTAGCGCCTGTTGTCCAGAGACCGTTGAGCCAAAGTGCACAGGTGATGCGCCTGTGCCACCAGATCCTCGGCCATTCCAGTTGAGTTGCCCCGATTGGACGCAGGTCACTCGCCTGAGTGCCGGCGCCATGCCGATCAGGCTCGGGCCGGGTCGGGTGGTGTTTGGTCGCTGGCCACGTTCAAACCGACATTCTGGCACATCGATCTGCTTGCGTTCTGTTCGGCCGTCCTGCAATCGGTTGTATGCCGCTCATTGGGCCCTAGTGAGGTCCTATGCCTGCCGATTTCGGCCCTTTTACTACGGCCCAGGACCCTTCCTCCCAGATTTGCCTGCCCATCGGCTGGCAATGGTAGGGGAAAATCGCGCTGGTGTGCAATTGGCTTTAAGTACGGCAACTCTACCACCCACAAATCTCTAAAGCGTCCAGCATGGCTTACCCGTAGAACGGCGAGTCGTTAGTGGTGTCGACAGCGATGTGTCTGGACAGCATGTGGCTGGACCCTTATGGCCCTCGTTTACTCGTGGTCTGGAAGGCTGGCTGGGCATCATCCCGAAGTTACAGGTTAAAAGTATCTCAGCTGCAACCGAGGAGATTGCTCACAGTTATGTTATGGCCTGGGGATTCGCGGCCACAGTGGAGTGAGAGGCTCGCGACTGTCGGCCCCGGGTGCATTATTTGCCAGGGCATTATTCCGCCGGGGCTGGAAATGATTTGGAACAGCCATTGCAGATCATAGTGCCGTGGAAGCCTATCTTACACTGAGCGCGGGCGACTACCGGTAAGAGGCCGCCGCCTGCCTGCTGGTGTAGGTAGACGGTACCAAGGAAGAAGTGCAGGAGCACATCGAACAGGCCGACATAGTTTCCGGTGATTTTGGCGCTACCTCCATCGTACTTCAGGACGCGATTCGAACCGAACGGGTTTCTCTACTCTGGAAAAGGCGCCAGAACGCTTTTACTGCCATGGTGCCGGTTTCTCCCGGATATCGTTACTGCAACTATGGCCGGCACTATTCCCGGCGCAGACGTCGGGTAGGTATTGAACGAGTATGCAAGACTTTGTAAAGCGGTTTTGGCCTTTGAGACGTGCCGCACAAAGTAATTCACGCCTCCGAGGTTGACTGGCAACCTGACCCACTGATCCTGTTTCGATGCAACAAGAGGGAACTGGAGGCGTGCAAGTAGCTTTCGGCTGAAGCGACATCCTCGAGCTCTGCGTTTAACTAGGCCGGGCCTGCTTTAACCGGGCGACCGGCTGTGGGAGAAATTCCAGATCTTAGTGTACTGACCAGAATTGTGGTTCTCATGCGTCAAAAGCGGGGCATTCGAATCTCCAGGGGACCTTGAACCGGGCAAGGTGTACCACCCTGCGCCGGAATTGATCGGGAGTACCGACGCCAACTTATACGCGCAAACCACAGGCCTCGGAAGTCAGCTATGCGCCCTAGACCATTCCACCTACATTGCCTCTTCCTTGCCAACAGCATCACATTAAGCGAATCGCCCCGTACCTGTATAGGCTATACATACTGGCCAATCCGTCGGGCCACCAGGTATGGCCAGACAAGCAGTTTATGGGGTGCAAGATTCAAGCCGTGCTCAACTGGACAGTGGCGGCCTAGCGGCCATTGTTGCACTATCAGGCGTTGAGTTGGTTTTAACGTCCGCGCGGCACGCCGCTGAGTGGAAATCGAACGCACTGGGCGGAGAAAGCCTCATAAGACATTGATGTCGTTTTCGATACTCGCCGTATCTTTGGTCGACCGCCCTTCCACCACATCGCGATCGCGTGGCACTCCTGGGCTGCAACCAATCCAAGGCCGGGCCGCCCTTGGTGAACTCGGCTGCCGTGACCAAGTGCTGAGGGCGTTCAAACTTGATTTAACGGTTAAGGTGAAAAAGCTGCGTTTTGGACGGAACAGGTGATGAAAAACCGTCGCGGGTTACGACTCGTTCATCACGCACCAGGCAGGCGCCATGGGCCACGATCTTGGCGTTGCATGAAGGAAAATCAGGCTCTCAATGGTTTTACTGAAGACCGGCAAATTGACACTATGACCTTGTCACGGAATGGACACTCCTCGAGCCATAGTTCATATTGAGGCTGCCGGGCCGCGAGCCAAGCCTTTGTCCGGGACTGTTGTGTTTGATGGTGCACGCCTCGTATTTTACGACTTTCCGGAGCCGCACCCACTTTCATGCAGTAGAGCGACGGCCCATAGCACTGGGATTCTACCGGTAATGGCGGACGGCGACCACCTTTGGCAGACAATTGCGCGACAGCAATCCATTAGAATTCTTGCGGCGCGTGTGCAACGCTTTTGCGCGTTTCTCCACTTAACACTTCCACCGCGGCACGCACGTTTAAAAGGGCCCTGGGCTGATGGACTGGCGCTGAGCCGTTCAGCGCGTGCTGGATACCGTTGAGCGATGGCTCGTATACAATAGATTTCGGTGCCAGATGGGTCAATGCCCATGCGGAGAAAGCCGGCGGGGACAGAGTCAGCGCTGTATCGCTGGCGGTGACCGCTACGACGCTCGGAAGAATGCTGTACATCAGCAGACCGCATCTCGGCACAGCCATCCAGAAGAGACCCTGATCACATTCCTTTCTGGATCTGCGCCTTTCATCCTGGGACGGATTACGATGGTTGTAAAAACTAGCAGTCGGTTGGTGTCAGCGTTTATATCGTAAGACCACCATGTTTTTGCTCTGCGGATTTCTCTAAGAACATGCGGAAGGCTCTGGCGGAAGCTTGAATCCATATTTGCAGGCGTGCGTTCATTAGCGGGCTTTTTGCACCGCATGCGCTGCTGCGACCTCCAGAGGAGCTCAATGAACGGAGCGTGACGGCCCTCAGTGATGACACCCGGTCTGCAATCTACTGATTAAAAGAACCTTCATCGAAGGTGCTGAAGTTACCAAGCAAACCTCCGGGGACCGCAGCTAGATCGCTGCTCTGGCCGCCGCGCCTGCGAAACCACCTGCCTTCTGGAGTGTTCATCTACAGGCCGCCCTTGGTTGACACTTGGCGTGGCGTAATTGGAAGAAAAGCTTGGGAACGCCACCACGTAACGGAGCGTTGCTGCGTGCCTGGGCGTTGCGCAAAAATACTACCTAGTACAGCAGCCGGTTCGGTGCCGCTTGCTGGCACCTGGGCAAGCTGTTTAAGCTGTGCTACCAGGGAAGTATCTTGAAGCCAAGGTGCCGCACACGACGCAAGCCTCGCCCTGGGAGCCCACGCCAAACCACCCGCGGTGATGGTGTTGATGGGGCTGGCGGCTGTGCCGCAATCCTCCGCCTTGCCTAAAGAATGCGGTCAATCCGGCGCGGTGGTGCCCTGACCACTAGTCTCTGGGACTTAATTTGCGTCAGGGTAGCTCGGCAAACCGTGTCTTCGCGGATTGTGCTCAGTGTCGCGTCTTTATTCACCTGTCGCACTCATGAGGGAGGTTTAAACTTTTATGCGCAACTAACATCGACCAGGCCTGGTGGCCTCCAATTGAAGCCGCGCCGGAAGTGCCACTTTTGCTCTGTAATGACGCCTTGGATGATGGCGCTCCATTCCTGGTGCACGGATTACAGGCATCTGCTTTCGCGACGGACCGCTATTACGCACAAAAGCAAAGCGTGTCAGTGAAATGATGAAAGACATCAGTGAGTTATTGCTAGCGGAAGACCCTCAGCACCACTCGATCCCTGCGCGCATCACCAGACAAATAGCTTGTTCCACTTGCCCCTGCACCCTGCAGCACGACGATGCAAAGAATGCTTGGCTAGAACATGGCGGTGCTTACCAGTCGGGATATTACCCTAGGCCAAGAACCAAGACAAGCACCTGTGCTGTGGTTTGCGGCATTACTTCCATCATGCAGCGCGCGGAAATGAGTCAGTAGCTGTGAAAAATAAAACTTGAAGCGCTGACGTGGACCAACCTGCCGCATCGTACCGCCTATATTGGCTGCAACTCTCCACCTCCGAAACAAGGCGCAAGTACCTGGTGCAGCAATTGCTGGCTGCGGAACTGCTGGGACGCTCGCGCCCACTCCATTGCTTTCATAGAAATTATAGTTATGTTCGACTTGAAATTTTGGCGAACTTGCTAACCTATGAACTGTTAAAAACACCAAGAAGAGAGATGGCGCGGCTATCACGATGAGAACCGCCTACTGGATGTCCGCGCTTACAAGCTAGTTAAAGCAATGACATTTTAAGGTCAAGTCGCCCGACGAAGAAGGTCGCATGAGCATCTTTGAAGAGCGCTTGTACGACCTCGGCAATCGGGCGTGCGTGTGAAGGCGTTTCTAGTCGCAATTGGCTAGCGCAGCCATCAGTTAATGTGGTCGCCATTCAGTCAGGGAGGCTATTCGCGTCTTCGCCTATGTCCACTTGCAGATTGCATCGATATTTTACGTCATGCGCGTGCAGAGTTGGAAGCTTGCTTGTTATGGACTTTGGCAATTGACGGATCAAGGTGAGAAACTTGGGACGGAGATATTGGCACTCGAAACTATTCAGCTCTGCCCAAGTGAGTTGAAGCCCATCTCCACCGACTCACTGCTGGAAATATGGGATTGCCTGCCCATAGCCGTTCCATCTATCGCTTAGTTTGCGGTTGCCGTTCTCTTTAACTGATGGAAGGGTGCGCGATGGGCTCCTTACGTATCAAAGTTCCGCGATATTTCGTCATGTCTGGCTGAAAGGAACCGTTTTTTCCAAGCGAAGCTAGATCAAAGCGGGCAGAGCACGCTGCACTGCTGGAGTTTACTCATTGCCCACGCCGCAAAAAGAGAGCCTGAAAAGATGGATGCGGCGCAACGCACTTGTTGGACGCTGTTGCGATATATCACTGCCGGATATCGCACAACGAGACTGCCTCGGAGGACAGCATTTCTGAAATAAACTGCCGGTACAACAAAAAACGGGGGGAAAAAGGATCATCGTCTCCCACTGCTTTTTGTTATGTGTTTACCATTTTGTCAGGGCGGCCTGCATGCACTTGTTAACGAACCATCTGAGTCACTATCGCCGTGTATGCCACCAAGCGTGCATACTCGGAAGCAACAATCCAGCTATGCAAAGGCCGAATAAGTTGTAGCCAACGTAGGATCGCCGACGTAATAAATATCAACATTCGGTGTGTGATTTACAGGCGCCACGATTCGCATTGTACAAAGCGGTTGTACAAAGGAGGCGTCCAAGTACGTTGAATTGAAACTGAGGACAACAGCCCGCAAACCAGGTTAGGTATTCAAAAACCGATTCGCGCACATCGGACGTTAAATTCGGAATGGTTATGAACAGCTGATTGCAAAATCATCAGCAACCATTCCCAACCGAAGGACATGTGAGCCAACATCGATAATACGATAACCGCTAGGGGACAGTGTCTCTAACCCCTGACATCATGTCAGCCCTACACCCATGTCTTACATTTTTTGCTTGACAAAATACCGCTTTGCTACAGTTACGATTCCCACACGCTACCGGCAACTTTTTGTCGTGGTCAGCATAACGTACGCAGCCAATCCAGCTCAATCGCCGTGTTGAATGCTGCGCATGGGGAGAGGCTCCGGCAGCTGCCTTACGCATGTGCCTCAGACGGAGACGTGAGCCACCAATTAAGTGCAGCCCAGCACGGTTGTGACCAAATACCGGGGGCAGATAAGGTGGCGGCAGGAGGACATGAGACTTTCCTGTTCGCCGGTAAATTGCTTCTCCCCGGCGCGCGGCGCGGGGACCAGATGGCCGGATCTCTCAGTCGACTCTGGCAGTCGTACATGAGATATATTAAGCCAATTGTACGAGATGGCCGCAGCATCAGCCGGCCTTAACCCGCAGCAAAAGCTTGCCCAAGATTCCACGTTTGCCAGAACGCTAGACGATCATCACACATAATAGGCGGAAACTCAAAACAAGGTGCTCGCTGCCATAAGCTGGTTGCGGGCTAGCACGCTTTTGTCGAGCCGCGTTGAGCATTGCAGGCAGTCGGCGGTAATACCCGGGATTACTGTCGCCGCCCCGAGACGCCAGGCCAATAGCGGCCACTATAAGGGCAGCAAATTCAAACCATGGTACCCACACCAAGACCCGCAGAGCGGGCGCCCATCCGCTTGTGTATACATCCTCGAAAAGATCGTCAGTGATCCCTAGCAAGCGCTCAAGCACCAGTCCCAATAAATATGAACCACCAATGGAGTGCAACCGCAGGAAGTTGTTCCATTTTGGTAGTGAAAGAGCTGACGTCAGGAGCAAAAAATTGCAAGCCGCAGGGCCGAAACATCAGATAGGCACTTACCCACGATGCCTCGATACTTTTTCAGTGCCCAGAGCCACGGAGCGCACTATACCATTAGCTCACGAACGATCATGGAGCAAAACCATTGAATGGCACGTGTGGTAATGGGGATCTCAGTTTGTTCGGAAAAAGCCCTCATTCATGGGACAATATCCTGACGTGTTTCTTATTTACGCACAATTTAACATCTCGCTGTTGCCTGTTTGCCCGGGGTAGCAACTTTTACTTTCCCGCTCGCGCGTCACTTCTTCGTCGTAAAGGCACGGCCCAAAGGGGGCTAAAGCACGAACCAAGTCTGCTATGGACTGCAGGATCAAAAAGTCCGACGGCAACAGGGGATGTTGCTTTGTGGGCCATTACCAGTGGGGCAGCTGCTGCTGTTGGAAGTTCATCGCCTATCTCCATGAGCGATAGAGCGGAATCAAAGCCATTTTAAAAACAACAGCCAGAATGAGGAATTGCCTAACGCGCGTACACACTCACGTCGCAGAAAGGGCCTGCCCACGCAACGGATAATAACGGTAGATAACGTCGTGCAACATTTGCTGTCGATGAAGGGCAACGTGTAGGCTTCGGCCAGGGGAATGCTTCCGGCGCGCCGAGAAATCGTTGCAGTTCGTGCCCCTCCACAAGTGGGGGGCGTTGAAATATAGCGAGAGCGACTTCATACGGCAGCACCACGATGATTACCCTAACGTTCAGCCAGGGAGGGTTGGCTCGGGGCGACCAGTCGGAAGCCCATCCTTTGAAAACGAAGATTTAGGGGGTAAATTTTAATCACTGAGGGGCGTCCTTTTCGCTTTTTGGCTCTGGGGATTTTCAGAATTTCGGAACAAGCGGGCGGGCCGGTTTTGCGGCTCGGGATCGGGCGGGGCTTTTCTTTCTTTTTCAGTTCGGGGAAAAGGGGGGAGCTTCTTGCCAAAGAAAAAGGGGGGGGGGGGGAATTCTTTTTCTGTTGG
>Ga0163217_1116511_pt1 | contig 12274 bp, 10 predicted proteins | sample SynspAceP_FD_185933 | JGI IMG/M metagenome (GOLD analysis project Ga0163217, IMG submission 185933) | Saline lake microbial communities from Ace Lake in Antarctica - Synechococcus sp. Ace-P (PacBio error correction) | ecosystem: Environmental > Aquatic > Non-marine Saline and Alkaline > Saline ... | reverse complement strand
CGCGTCCTACGCAGTTCGGGCGGAAGGATCTGTGTGTTGAGTGTGGCCATTCACAGCAGCGCATTGTCTGTCTTGACGCCAGCATCAAGTACGAGAATACCCAGTAGAATGAGCGACAGATAGCACCGCGAAGCTAGAGAGAGCGATGCAATCTGGCACTTCCAAGCCCTGTTTCTGTCGACGCTTCTGGCTTTGGGCCATGGTTAGGCACCAAAGTTACAGACAAATGGTACCAGCAATAGCGATGCTCAAATCACGTAACGAGAAGAGACGCTGTCAGTCGCGAAACTGATCTATAAAGCCTTTCATCAAGCCGTGGTGTAGAAGAAAAGCTATGCATCTGCGCAGCGTCGGATCAGCTAGGTAAACGGCCAGACACGGGCAACCTGGGCAGATTATTATCGGTTGTCGTCGGACAGCCGCGAGATTGAGGATCGCGCGGTGCAGATAAACTGACGAAGTGTATTGCGCGCAAGTGTCCGAGAGGGGGAAGCGATTTGCTGGGTAGCAAATATCCACGCCACGTGGTGGAGGATTCCGCTTGGCTCTGGTTCATTAAGCAAAGATACAACACCGTGGTTTGGACGATCACTGCAGGCTTTGGCACTCCTCAAAGTTCATGGATGCTACTTTGGGATTTCCGTCATGATGGATTACATACCGGTTCAGCGTCACACCGCATATTCTGTCACTTCTCGTGACCCTCAGAGCCCCCTCTGCCAGCAGCATCTTTTGAGATGCGCTGCCGGGCAGTGCTGCAGACGCGCCACCGCAACTGAACATCCAATGTTTTGCGACAGATTTTTTCCTAAGGCACCGATCTATCATCTTTCAGGGCCAAGGGACGACTAGACCAAGTTGGCCTGAGCTGATACCGCCCAAGAAAAGAAACACACTTGGTTATGCAACGCCCTCTGATAGTCAATGCAGCCTTCGCTGGACGTTGAACTTCACCCAGAAAACTTTTGTTTAACTTTTGGTGAACAGTCTGACGAGTTTTCAATTATTACACTTTACAGAATTTACACTAATTTTCGGCGGCCAATCAGAACATAAAGGTACCGATAAGAGATTGTTTCCAAAACCTGCAAAGGCCATTAGTGTGAAAGCAGCAGGGTTAGAATTCAAAGCAGATTGTCTAATGCGGAAACGCACGAAAATTATGCAGGTCAAAAGGGTGTGCACAACGGTCAAGTCCTTGAAATGTGGAAGTAGCTAAAAAACGTCGTCACGATAGAGTTCGGTTGCCGGGCATAACAAGAACGTCTGTACATCGCATGATTTAAACGCTTGGGGAATGTCCGTCAGCCCCCAACGGAACCGGATTGCGTGCACTTACGCCCCACCGGATGACGTATGAGAGAGATGGACGTTCCGAACAGCTTCATCTTACGGCATCGCGCAACGCTATCGACAGCGTTTTTTCAACTGGGCCGTTGGCAATAATTTAAAACCGTCGAGCGATTTAACGCATGCATGACGCGATTGAGCAATCTGATTGATTTTCGCGCGCTGATCATCCGCCATTACAGTGTGAACGAGCAACGGGGGGCCATAAATGCCCTTACGAAAAAGAGCAGTTGTCGCGTCATGCGCTATACTACTGGCATTGATGGCGCAAAGCGCCGTCTGTTTGTGTTGCGCAGTCGTTCAAACCGCGTTTTGACATCATTGCAGCAGACAAAGTGAAGTGACGCAGATGTGAATCTGCAAAGGCGCTTACCAAGACACAGGCCGACAAGACTCGCGGCCTCGGCTCAAGAAACCACGGCAAAACAGTGACACTGCACCAGCGTTGATGAAAACCCTCATCGAGGGTTTGATGTTAAAGTGGCTCGAAATTCGACACTCGTATCGCTTCGACGCTCAATTCCCTTCAGAAGTAATGAAAGAGGTTCAGGATAAATGGGATCAAGCGGCGAAATTTCTGCGATCTTAGGACCAGGTCAAGACTCTTGGGTCAAGAAGCCGAAGGGGCGAAGTCGTCGTGTCTCAGCGTCTGGTGACCAGGTATTGCCCGCGTATACGGTCTGGACAATGTTCAGGTGGTGAAATGGTCGATTCCCGCGTATAACCGGGCATGCCGATGAACCTTGAGACAGACAACGTTGGCGTTGTTATCTTCGGCTACTGACCGTGACATTCAAGAGGCGACACCGTCAGCGCACGAATTCCATCGTGGACGTGCACATCGTGACGACTGCTGGGCGCGTGTCGACGTCTGGGCAACCCCATGACGGCAAGAGCCTGAACGCAAAAAAGCGCGCTTGCCGAAGTCCAAGCGCGAGCAATTATCCCGCGCAGAATCGTACACGAGCCGATGGCGACGGCCTGAAGTCTGTGATGCGATGATCACGATTGCTGGCCAGCGCGAACTGAATGCATTGAGACCGTCAGATTTGGTAAGACAGCTGTCGCACTCGACGATGCTGAACAGGCCAGAGTCAACAAAGCCGCAGGCCGAGACGAGTCCAAAAAATGTACTGCGTGTAGTCCGCATTGCCAGAAGGTCCACTGTATGCCAAGCTGAGGTTAAAGTGGAAGAAACAAGCGCTATTTGGATACTCTATGTTGTTGCCGCTACCGCGTCCGAGCTGCTCCAATGAGTTCTCGCGCCGTTATCTGCGACAGCATGGCCAAGAGCATTTCCGGACAATGGCCGTCACGCCCTATCGTGGTTGATGATCTCTCCAAGCAGGCGACATCTACCGCAGATGTGCTGCTGGGGGGGCCCCGAGCCCCCGGGGGGGTTATTTTTTTTTTCCCCCCGCCCCCCCCCCCGTGGAGGGGGGGGGGCACGTGAAAGCATCCCGGTGACGTTTTCTACTTGCACTCTCGTTTGCTCTGAGCGTTTGCAAACGCTGGCGTGCGGCTGGTAAGGCTCCTGACGCTCTGCGATCATCGAGGACCAAAGTGGCGGACGTGTCTGCGTTCATTCCGAACGAACGTGATCAATCACCGATGGTCAGAAATTATCCTCGAGACGAACTGTTTTACCAAGGCATCCGCACTGCTGTAACACCGGTTCTGTCTGTGTTCGCGCGTTGGCTCCTCTCCAGACGAAAGAGATGTCTACTTTGTTGCCGGTCCGGTCAAAACTGTTCGCTGCGCAAGTACCGCGAAAGGCAGCTTTGCCCAGTTCGGTTCTGATCTGGACGCCTCACCCAGCAGTTGCTGGCCCGTGGTGCGCGCTGACAGAGTGATGAAGCAGCCGCAGACAAACCCGTTGGACAACGCAGAATGGTCGTGTCCATTTTTGCGGGCCACCAACGGCATCTGGACAAGTCGATGTGAAACAGTAGTTGGCGCATACGAGCGGACTGCGTCTGCTGAAGCATCTCGCGGCAAACACGCGATCTTTATGGACGATATCACAAACACGACCCCGTAAGGTGAAGGAACGAGTTGAAGAAGAAATCCGAGCGGCTCTCGACGCGTTCGATTCTTGACTTCGCTTAAGGGAGAGGGACCAAATGCCAATCTCAAAGTCCTTAAAAAACCGGATCGCGAGTGTGAAGAACACCTAAGATCACGAAAGCCATCGCAAATGGTTCGCGGACGCGAAGCTTTCGCGCGCGCAGGAGCTTGCAGAAGCGTCCCCGTCCCTATACGGACGTCATGCAGTCATTCGTCGCTTGCAGCCCCTCTGTGGGCTCTGACACTGCCCAAAAACTGCTGAGCGATTACGGCAAGGATGAGGCATTGTGCTTGTTAGACGGCTGAAAAGTACTGGTGCGCGGGATCACTAGAAACATTGCTAAAAAGCGCGCGCCGCATGCAAAAAAATGTGATTGACGACGGCAAGCAGTGAAAATCTTGACCGTTGGCAGAAGGGCCTTTGACCAGCTGAAACGTGAATTGTCCAAGCAATTTTTGTGGGCCACTGTTGATCTACCGAAGTCAAGCGGATCGTTCGCGGAACGCGCAGGGCATCGCAAGAATGTGCGGGTCGCTTTGATGAAAAACGAATTCGACTGGCGACCATGTTCTATTCCGAATCGTCAATGTGCACACAGATCCCTACAGCTATGCAGATATTCCGCTATTCGAGGCAGCAGCGATGACGACTGACGTTCTGTTCGATTACGAGCCTCCGAAGGCCGATCCTGGCTGACCTTCTGCCGCGGGTGGCCACGGCACATCTTCTCGCGTTGTTGGAAACGGTGCATCCCGACAAGAGCGCGCGCATGTCACGCCAATGGACAAGGCAACGCGCAACGCGGTGATATGATCGGACTGACAACTCGTGTACAACGTCAACGTCAGGCCTCATCCAACGAAGCTGATCGGAAAATCTTTCCGGCGCGAAGCGCATGAAGATATTGGAGCGTAAAACGACTGGCCAAGCAGCGGCAAATTCACCCAAGTCATCGCGCGGTCGTTGACGGTTCATTCGAGGGTAATCTGCCCCACGATTCTCAACAGCGCTGACCACAGAAAACAACGGCAAGAAAGTTGATCCTTCGACAGTGGCACAGACCTTGGCGAAAACCACAGTCGCACCATTCGCGTTATGGACGCTACCGAAGGTCTGGTGCGCGGTCAGAAAGTAACTGGACAACGGACGCAGCGATCACAATCGCAGTGGCACGCCACATGGGCCGCATCAATATGAAACGTCGTGGGCGAGCCATCGACGGGAAAAGGCCCGTTTGAAGCGACCCGAAATTCCGCTCCCTCCATGCGGCCCGCCGGGCATTTGGGCGGAGCAGCACCACATCCCGAAGTTCTGAAACAGGCATTCAAAGTGATCTACCTTCTGGCACCTACGCCAAAGTGGTATAAATTGGTCTGTCGGACGGGCCGGCCGTTGGCAAAAACCGTTCTTGATATGGAAACTGATCAACAACATCGCAAAGTCACTTCCCGGGACTCGTTTTCGCGGGTGTGTAGGCGGCGTACGCATGCGAACGGGAATGAACTGACCACGAGATGATCGACTCCAACGTTTCTTCCGACGATCTGCACAGTCCAAAAGTGGCGCTGCGTTGTAACGGGCAGGATGACGAAGGCTCAGGCGGCGTATGCGTGTGGAACCCTGACGGTGACATTGGCCGAGCAGTTCCCGACGTCCGGACAGAGTTTATGTTCTTTGGGACAACATTTCGTTTACCAGGCCGGTTCGAAGGGTTCCGCTCTGTTGGGGTATTCCGTGCATGGGGCTTTCAGCCGACACTGGCCACGATATGGCCAGTAATGCTACGATCGGATTACTCCACGAAAATCCGCTCAATTACTCCGTTCAGGGCGTCTACGTTCTGCGGATGACTTGACCGACCCTGCACCGCGACATCGTATTGCGCACTCAACGCGACAAACAGTTCTGACCGCTCGATCTCGGAAAAAGGCTTCTTCCGGCGGTGTCCAGCTGGGCTCTACCTCGCGGTTGTCGACGCTGGTGATCGGCGGAGGCACTTCAAAGTCGCGATTGCCGGTCAGCAGGTGCTTCAGCGCTACAAATTTGCAGACATTTCATTGCCATCTGCATGACGGCTATCCGAGCGACAAACTGACCGTGACCGTCGCGCAAATCGAGCTTTCCTGAGCAGCGTTTGACGTTGCAAAGGTCTACCGGCGCGAGCAAGCGGTTCATTGCGGACAACAGTCAGTGTTCAAGCGGATTGTTTGCCGGCGGAGTATGATACCTGCCCGAAGTGCGTTCTACATGGTATGGCGGCAATCGAAGAAGTGTTGCGAAGTGAAAAAAACAATGGCGGCGGCGCATGCTGCATAGAGGCGCTTGTAATGGCAGACACGAGCAATTCGATCTGTAGTCGCTAAAGCGGCCCTTGCCTCGGCTCAAGTGTCTGGTCCGTGAAGATTCCTGGATGGACGTTTGATATGACTGTATGCCAGGCCATGACCGACACACCACACTGCGCCCCGGCTTCCTGCAGGGAACCCTGAGGGGAAATCCCAATATGTGGTTTACAGCGGTTTTGCCCGAGATCACTGCTCGGGTATCAGTTCTAGCAGAAGCCAGAAGTGCAGTTGCGGCGAAGGACATACGCAGAAGATGATGAACGAAGATCAGGAAGAGGCCAAAAACCCTATAGCAAAGTGATCTAAGAGCTGCGAGATGAGCCGAGTCCCGTCGACGAAGCTGCCAACTAGTTTGTCGGACTATGTGGCGAGGGCGAGCATATTGGGCTGTCAGTTACAACTGAGCGTTTTGATGATACCAAGGCTTGCGACATGTGCAGGGCCTTTTGCGTTTCATGGCCCCGATTTTAGCCAATACAACAAGATTAACAGGCACGGTAGTCACGGAAAACAGAATTGAAGAATTGCGCAGTTTCGCTTGTCGTAGGGATAGCGTGACGAAGTTCTTTTCGACTTTGAGACGGTGGCGAAATGATGGACCGCAGAGGCCAGCGCGAGCGATAGGCGGACGATCAGGTTTTTGGAAAATACATCACGAGCCGACAGTCAGCTGTCGATTCGCTTTTTGATATGGATGCCGCTCATCATGCGGGCGATCTTGGCAGCGGAATCCTAACGCCGACGGCTTTGATTGATTCGGACGTGGGGGTACAAGGTGGCTTCGCTCCTTCTTGCCTTTTTCCTAAGCGTGCGGTCGCTGTGGACAGCTTCGGGGGGTAACTTGACTTCGGACATATGTGGAGTTCAGCCTAACGTCCGTGCCGCAGGGCGATGCCCCCTCGGGGAGAGGCAGATGAGTTTAAGGGCAAATGAGAACTGCGCGTCCGCGCTGTGTACTGGTCAATCCGCCGATATACATGCCGTCATGATCGGGCCGAGCGTTCTGCTCGAATAGGAGGAGACGGACGTGCGTTCCAGATATTCGGATGGCTGTGCGAGATCGGCAGCGTTGGCACGAGCGGATGTTTCGGTGCTTTTTTGATCGCATTCGCGTGAGATGGGGTCAGTGCATGGGACAGTGGATGGTTTTCTGACCGAATTTGTCACTGCTCAGCGGCGGGGCCGGCATTACGCCGTGGCTGATGTAGGCGTTGTACTTTCTTCGGACGATTTCTCAGCAAGACTTCGGGGCTTTGCACAGCCGTGCATTGCAGGTATCGAATATCGTCGATGATCAGGCGGTCTTGCGCGCACATACCGATCACGTCATTTCCGCATGCTCTCTGCTTTTCGCGGCGCTTGTCCGATGGCCATTGTTGGTCGTTGGGCGTTTTCCAATTCGCGGCGCACGGCCACGCCGCGACATCGGAGATGATCAGCAGATCTTCCATCTGTTTTAACGCATTTTTGATATCCAGCCGAAACACGCGAGGCTTATAGGTTATGACAGGGTGTCGAAAACCCTTGAATTTTGCGCGCAATGAAGGTCCATCGTCAGAATCGCTCGATCCGGTGGCGACATGATGTTCGCGACAGTTTGCTGTGATGGTTTGTCGGGCTTGTGCGCGTCTGGCGGCATAGCCGAAAGTTACGGTAGCACAGCCGTGACGCGTTGCGCAGGAGCGGCCGCAGTGCATCCGCCATGCTCAGCAAATCCATCGGATTGTCATTGGCGGGGTTCGATGTCGGCTGATGATAACATTTCTCCTCCCGCGCACATTCTCGAATTACTTCGACAAAAAATTCGCCTATCGTTGACCGCTGACCCGCGCCCGAGCAACCCTACATTGACGCGCGGTGCACTGACATTCCGCCGCGCGATTGCTTTTGCAAGCGGCATATTGCATTGCCGAGATATCAGTTTGTTCGGTGGGTGATTCGCAGTAAGGGTGCTCCGTCGGCAGCTGGTTACGAATCGTTCACTGGCAGCGATTTAACATGCGCCTAGTGTCAGGCAAAGCGCGACACCCCGATGGGGCCAATGGACCCGTCAGACTATTATTTTGCCACGCTGTCACCCATTGCTTACATCGGCGTACTCGGCGGGAGGATGTCGCGGCAAAACAACGGCAAGCCATCACCTCAAACCTTTAGACATTTGAAGGGATTTGCGCAGGAATGGGCCGGTACATGGTCAAGTCGTCATGCCAGCCGATCGCGTACCGCGCGCAGAACTGCGCGTCAGGCGAAAAAAGCTTAGGGGTGCCGTTAACCTTATGCTCGCCATTGGCCACACGGGGCGCTCGGCTTATGCGTTATCGCGGACAGAACGCGGGCGGTGTGATTGGGGCTTGCTGGGCGCATGTGATCAGTGCGCGCGTCTGGGCCGAGGAGAAGGGAGTGCGCAGGACGATGCTATCCGTGCCTGTTTGGCGGAGCAGGGTTTATCGGCCCTTCAGGAGCATTGATTTGCTAAATTCGGCGAAGACATATTCGCAATCTGAATGAAGCGATAGTGGTGTCGCATTCGGTTGCGCCGTTTATGTAGCAAGGAGCAGCGTTCTGGGGACAGGAACGCATCGAGATCTGGATTCTTTCTGCAAGGTAAATATGTGACATTACATACGCTACACATTTGTTCGAGGGCCTGCTGCCGTGCGTTGCCATCCATTGCACACTGGGAACAATCGAGCCGATGCGCGGCTGGCGTGAGGTAAGATGATGTGACCTGCTGGCATTTGACCTGCCTAAGTCACGGGAAATCCGCGTTTGGGACGGGAACTTGGTAACGTGCATGATGTGGCACTGCTGGCGCGGCGGGCTGCAAGGGGCCGATGGACCTGATCGGTATTTTTTCGGGCACATCCGCTGGCGCATCGCAGTGGACGCCCTTGATGCTGTTGATGCGCAAGCGCTAACGATGATCGAGCCGGTATTTTGCAGCTGCCATCGCGGATGAGCGCGTCGAATCGATGCAGAGACGAGGCGGCAATGCGCGTGAGCGGGCATTGCCAGTGGCGACGAGGGAGACGGCGTGTATTCAACCGCGGATGGGGCGATGGCACCCGTGGGAGGGACATTGCCCCCGCATGCAGACCTATGGCGCGGCTGGAGGATTATGTGCCTGCCGTTCCGCCTTTCTTGCATCACGAAGTGCGGCTTGCTGGCGTATGGAGCGTGCTGGCATCCTGCGGTCCTGTCGAGGGCGACCCAATCGCCGCGATGAGCGGTTAAGATTCGCTGGCATCGGTTGTCAAGTTGCGGATGTGACCCGAGTGATCATAAGGGGAGACATATGTTGCCCTACCCATCCCGACGCTGTTCCAACACTTTCGGGCGTGTGGCGCGCGTTAGAAGTGCTTAGAAAATGGTCGATCAGGCATCGATCGACAGTCACACACCGCCGTTGCGCGGCATCGGCTGCGGCCTGATGACAGCGTCCCGTCGAGTACTTAGTATTTCGCACGGCTGCTGAGTTTTCTATGGTGGTTTTGCGCGGAAGCGGGAAGATCATGTTGGACTCGCGGTTATGCAGCATTTCTGGCGTTTGCCAGCATGGTCTGCGGCAAGCGGGCCAGCGCGTTGCACTGCGGGCCATATCTGCCACATCATCGCGAGATAGTCCTTGCATTGTGCGACAGATAGCGATGTTCGAAACAATGCGCGCCCGTTTGCGGCGTTACTCGAATCCACGCTTTTGCGGGTCGAAAAGATACCGCTTCAACAGCATGCAGCGTTTTTCGTGCCGCAAGCGACGACATCCCACGCCTGATTTTCCATGTTCATTCGCGGGGTACAGCAGAGCGACCAGGCATTGGCAACGCGCGGCCGTCCAGATGCACGGAGGTTTGCCGCTTTGGCCATCGCTTCGCGCGCGCATTTCTTCAGCGAAATGGAGAGCCGAAATCGGTGACTTGCGTGTCGAACAGCCCGTCTGCGCCAATGCAATTAGTGCCTGCGCGCGGGCGTGCAGCGGCCAAGACGCCCGTGTCATCTTGTTCGCCGAGTCGGGTATCGCTCAGCTTGACCCCTGCATGGATTCGGGTGCGTTACACTCGTCTCTCGATGTGGTGGATTGGGCGCACAAAATCGTCTCAGGTGGGTAGCAGGCAAAGCGCATGATTCGCAGCAGGTACCCTGACACCAGATAGACGGCGCCGTCAGGGCCTTTAAGTCCGCGGTATGCTGCGCGAAACCTCCTCTCATGCATGTTCGTCTGCCGTTTAGATGGCGTAGCCGTGTTTTGCGTCCATCACGCGCTGCTGATTTTGGGATTGACGGGCGGAATTGTCAAGGGAAAAACTATTACAGCGTCTCCGATTGTGTGATTTCCCATCCTCGAATGCGGTTTCCCATCGATGACGTGCGCCAGAGGAGACGCTCGTGATGCACACTCTCGGCTGTGCCGTTGATTCCAGCGGATGCCAGTCGGCGGGCTTGCCTTCCACAGAGGCGTATGCGCAGGTTTGCGATCAGTAGGCGTGTGGTGTCGATGTTTTTCGGCGTCTAACATGCAATCGGCACAACTTGGTGGAAAAGTCTTATTGCGCAGCGCATGTATCTCATCAGCTAGCGGAGCCACATTGGTCAGCCGACTCGCGTTATCATCGTCCTCCAAGATTTTTCAGGCAGCATTCACACCGTCAACAGGGGCTTCTCATCCTTGTTATTCATGGATTTAAGCGCTTTGCGTCCAGAACTTGCGAAAGGCCGTGGGCGATTCAATCGGGTCATCATTAGTCGCCAATATCGCGCGGGCGCGCAGGCTGTCTGTATCATCTGGGTGTCGGGCCTCAAGGCTGTCATTTCTCTTCGCGCCAGATGCCTACCAGAGCGACGGGACAAGGGCGTGCATAGAGACCCCTTTGAAGTCGAAGAAAACGATTCAAGGTTGGCGATTCTCGCCAAACATCGTCGCACCACCATTGAGGGCAGCCGTATAGCTTGTGCGGCCTTCCAGACGTCGACAAGACGCATAGCTGCGACGCCGGCAGGTGCAGACCGTCGTGCTTCTGTTGCCGTAGGGATGCCAGGTCGCGGCCACCGCTTTCGCGCCTATCACAGACCTTCGATGCTGGTGCCATGGACCCAGCTCGCGGCGGCATAGCAGGCGGCATCGTAGCGCCGGCGGATGAGCGGTGAGGACACAGTCTGCTCGATGCCGCATCGCGGCGCGATGTCACGCCCCAAAGCTAGTTGGTTGCCAAGGCGATCAGGTCCGGCAGCCGTGCGTGCGCGGGCTTCAAGCAGAATCGCCCCAAACGGACATTGCCGCCAACCAGACGCGATGTCAGATTTCTAATCGCAAATTCCAACGCTGACGAGGCAGTGCGCGTTAAACGGCAGTGGTACAGCTTTTTTTCACGCGAGTTGCCAGCGGGACGCACGCGCGCCACTGGCTCTCAGCGGAACACGGGGCATCGGGCTTAAAATAGGCCGGGGATGTGCTGTGGAAACGTGGACACGCCCTAAAGCGATTCAGGCGCCGCGGTGCGCTCCATGTCGATCACCGACGCGTGCAAGGTGTACACCGTCGGAAGAGTACCGATCGCGGCCGTACGCACCACGGTGCTTGTCTTCAATGAATTTGTAGTTGAAATAATCTGCACGCCCATATTGATCTAGCCGTGCGCAGCGGTCGAGTGAAGGTTCAGTCGAACTTGCGCGAGGGCCAGAACAGTAGCTTCGCTATCAATATTTTTACATCGACGAGCGTGCAATCCATTTTGGACGTGCGTTTTGCGGGATCATAATCGGTGCTTTCACTTCAGCGTACATGTTCGCGGGCGCCAGGGCGCAGAATTCATGTTTGACCAGATTAGACGGTCCCATGTTCCCGGTAACTGCTCCGCCGAATCACAGCCGGAAATCAGTCCGCCGTTCAGCATTGCCATGAGCAATCACGGCCCTGGAAAAATTGTTATCCTCGGCATTAGTTCAAATCATACATATGTTTAAACGAGTTTGCGGTGCTCGGTCGACGATAGTGGCGAAAACATTACTCGATATCCGCATCGTCACCTGCTTGGCAGATCAGCGGAAACATGTCCGATTTTCATGATGTTCTTTCATATGACCGATTGTGCAGCGCGGAAGATTTGTTCACAGGCCCAACCCTCTTGGCTCAATAATAGTGCGAGCGACAGATTCTCGTTTTTGGAAATTAATTACTTTGCAAAAAACGCAGGAAAGGAAGCGTTAATTCCGTGTTTCAGCGTTAAGTTCCCTTTATGGTAAAAGTTCGGCGCTGAATTTTTTCTGTTTTCGAGGTAAGGAGTTAAACAGCTTCTTGCTCCGGCTGAAAACAACGTTTTTGTCTCTGCGCCGCCAGCCCGCCGGAGAGAAAACAGAGAATCAAAATTCTTCTCGTTCGATTTGGCACCTTTCCACAATCGGTCAGAATTTCGTCCCGATCGCCCAAAAAATACGTTCTCTTGCCGATGGTATCACCCAGGGGTTGTCTGGCGCCAAACAAAAACCCCTAAATCTTCTTTTCTCTTTTTGGTTTTGT
>Ga0163217_1096751_pt1 | contig 12274 bp, 10 predicted proteins | sample SynspAceP_FD_185933 | JGI IMG/M metagenome (GOLD analysis project Ga0163217, IMG submission 185933) | Saline lake microbial communities from Ace Lake in Antarctica - Synechococcus sp. Ace-P (PacBio error correction) | ecosystem: Environmental > Aquatic > Non-marine Saline and Alkaline > Saline ... | reverse complement strand
TGCTGCTGATCTTCCTCTTGCACTAATAAATTGATTCAATTGATATTTTACACCTCCATTCACCGTCATCTTGTGCGCAACTGTCCAAATCTGTTGATGTCATTGGCTCCGAATAAATATCGTTTCCTCCACCAAGATCGCCTAAAAAAATTGTCACTCCCCACACCACCATATACCTGTTCGGTATCTTTTCCAAAAGTTGTGCACTAAAAGTGTTGGGAATAAAAATGAATAATAAAACGATTGTATTACTTTTCATAACTCTAAGTCTGCGCAAATATAAAAAATCAATGTGAATTTTAAAACCCCATTTTTCGATTAAATGGTGTTATTAAAGTAGCTTAACGTATTTATTTCTTTGGTCTAACCCCCAGGTTTAATTTGTTCCTTAAACTAGAAAATAACGAATCTGGTTTGGCAGTTGCATCAAGCTATTGTGAACGTCTGCCTTTTGCACTGTTATTGTTTCTTATCGAAGTAATAATTTTGACCTAAAAATCAAGTGCAAGTAAATTTTGTTTTGACCTACTTTTAAACTGTTAGAATTTAAGAATGGAGGAATCTGCCAAATTCAATCGGCTCCGAACAATTCAAATTGTGTGGTGCTATTGGAGTAATTGTAAAGTTTCCTGTTCCGGGCATTTATAATTGGGCCACCACAACTTAATGAATAAGCAGTAGACCTTGTAGCAGTTGAAATTATCAACCCATCTGCCCAAATAGGAGTTTAAATTAATCTCCGTCAATATAAGTTGGATCGTAAATCATACTAGAAGAGTCTCTTTTTAGGTGCTTAGATTCTTTATGATGTGCGTAGATTGATAGTCTCCGAGGAAAGAGTTGCGTCGTTGTTATCGACGTGGTCTGAACCATTGTTCTCTTATCTAATTTATATTCACCAATTGCTAATTTGCAATCTACTGCATATTGGATCTTCGTCTGTTCTGTATTTGGTATAAAAAAACCTAGTTCGAACCAGTGTTAATACCTAATGATAGATAGCAAAGCTGTCTACTAGTATGTACAGCCTCTAAGATAGTCCGTCACCTCGCTCAATGAAATAAATACATCAAAATTGGGCATCTAAATCTTCATAGCTGGTGAAAGATTTAGCGTTATCCAATCAGTAATTCGATTGTCAAGTTCTAATTGGGAATTTAGTATGAACATAGATATCTGCATCTTATTTTTCAGACTTTGAAATAGCTTTTTCAAAACCACTTTTCCTTATTTTCGTCTGTTAATTTACGAACCGTATATTGGCCAACTTCATTTTTGGTTAAAATTGGTGGCTACAAAGTAATAAATAATCCGGATTCTCCCATTTTATTAAAAGAAAATTCCTGTTCTTAAAACCCAAATCATAATTACGTTAACAAAGTCTAAGGAAACTTCCTAGTTCCATATATCCACGTATTTGCTAGGATTATTTAAAGGTAGCCAATTGATCATCAACATACCCTTAGTCTGCCCAAAAGATACTTGAATAAATGGCCCCAAAGTTGCATTATTGCTAAATTTTTTCCACTCGGTAAGAAAACCCATTCGATACACTTTTGGCTGGTAATAAACTAAATCTAAATTGAAGCTTTAGCAATACTATATTTTGTCATCATTACATAGTATTCATAACCTCTAACGCCACTTCCATACCAAGTCCATTTTTTAAAAAAATAAGGAGTTGTGTTTATTGAAAGGAAAAGTTGTGGAAGCGGAACCGGCAATGAAAATCGCATCAGAAAAGTTTTGCTAAATTTTTAGCTTGAAACGTCGTGTTTACGAAGTTCAGTAGAGTTGTCAAAAATTCTAAAACCAAGGCTTCTGAACAGTAGCAGATAAATAATGACCCTTTTAATGGAATAGTTTTTCGCAGTCTCTTTTATCTCTAGGAAATTGTAGTGGACAGTGATAAAACTCATTCTTACTTTTCCTTGGATAAATTTCTGGATTCAAGTCTATTACTGAATCGGAAACCAGACATTATTATAACTGATAGACAAGCTGTGTTTATTGAATATTTCTTTCTATAATTAAACTGAAACCAATTGTTTGATTTTTGTATAAGTATTCATCTTCTTGCTTAATGAAGTCGCCTTATTATTGTTTGCGTGATTAGGCAATTTCATGTCGTCTTTAAAAAAGCTAGTGGAAAAATTCCCAGTCCAATGTGTTTTTCTGTTGATGTAAGGAAATTGAGGATAGTTTTAATCGTTCCTAAAACCCAATTGAAAGGTGAGTTAATGTTCATCTCTTCCTCTTATATTTCGTGTGTAAGAAAAAATATTTTGCCATAATTTATCTGTTCAAATCCATGCTTTTCGAACCAAGTGTAAAATTGGTGTCGTCACTTCAAAAAATTGGAAAAGGAAAAAAGTACCACCTTTCATTACCATTACGTAAATTGAAATTTGATTGCCCCTCTACCAAATTAACCGATAGCAAAGTGAAAAAGTCCTGTATTGAGTATGTTTCTTTCTAGCTTGTTCTATTCTTTTGTTAGGTTCATTTCCATTTATGGTGTCAACCGATATTTACTGAAATTTCTCTAAAGGATAAATAAAGTCCTTGGTTTTTTTATTTCCTATCAGTTGAATGGATTGTATAGAATAAGTTTTACTAGTGTTTATTGTAATGCTGTCAGTTTCAGTTCATAAAGCTCTTTGTAGCTTGTCCTGAAAATTTCAGAAAAATGAATTAAAAACATTGCAAAGAATAGAAGAAAACTGCTTCATTAGATGTTTAAGAAGCATAAATGCATCGTACGCGTTTGTCTTAATCATCATCTGCGCTACTTTTATGAAAAGAAGCCACCACCGTTATACTCGTATTATTAAAAGTTTGAAGAATGCCACTTAAGTCCTCTTGATTGGTTTTAATTAGTGACTTCTAATTTTGTTGAATTCGGTACTTGGGTGATATAAACTACTTAAAGATTTTAGCATCGTTACTTTCAATGATATTCGCCAATTTCTACCATGAATAGTCATTGCTATTTAGTTCTAATTCTTATAGTTCCTCCTGCTCATCTATGGCTGCGATTTTGGGAAGAAAATTCGGTCAATTATTTTTTGCAAAGTTATTGTTCCTAGGTAGTTGGTTTTGTGCGTCGAGTACGGAATTAGGCTTCAGTTTTAGTTCGCCTAATTTTCCCAATGACTGCAATAAATATGCTCATGTGCATAAACCAATGGTTTTTCTAACGAAAAGTTCATGGTTGCCGAGCGCTTTTTTGGGGTATTTGCGTCTAAGATGTCATGCTCTGTCACTAACCCTAAAAATTCATTGTGGTTAAACCAATGGGCATTTCGGCTTACTTAAATTCTTCCATCCACAAACAATGCCTTTTCTCCAGTATCTGAAGTTTTTAAAGGTGGAATTCTCATCGTGATTTAATTCTATTGCTAGCATAATTTAATTTCAAATTGCAAACAGGCACCAAATGCTAAGTTATAACCTTAATTTTGTTTTAATAATAATACAATTATTACTATTAAATCCAATGACCCGTTTTAAATGTTAAATATTAATAAAAATCGCCACCCTTTAGAAAAGCTAGAGCGTGGGAAATGGTGCCTGATTTAATACAAGTTGCCAAAGACTGTGAGCGGTTTGGTGCGCAAAGGCATCACCGTTCATCAAGCCCCGACCAACGTTCATAACTGTTATAATGATGTTATAGAGTTGAAAAAAAGTAGTGACAACTGATTCCAATATAGAAGGATATCCAACGCATCTTGTTATGATTTAGTATTAAAAACAAAACCAGATTCAAGTGGACCATTTGGTTCCTGACCCTCCTGATGCATTGACTCTCAGTGAAGGCTGGGATAACGCTTAAAGGAAGGTGATTTTTTAAGAGGAGATAATTACGAAGTTAAAGCGCCAACGGTATCCGTACAAGTATCTTTGTGGATACGAGTTGGAAACATTAACAGCCGCAAAACATTTACTGAAGCGAATAGACATTTTTACTCGCGGTCCCTATCGAGCAATATCCACAATCATCCAAAATGATGCTAGTTGCACCTTATATAACAGCTTGCTTAATTTAGCAATCGAAATTTATGCGTCTGCGAGTATTTAAAATGCCGGTTCATGATTTAGAGATACGAATAACTTACATTTCTTAGACACAAATATTAAAGGCTGTTGGAAGTTTCAATTGTCATGCATAAATTTAGATGCCTTGTATTTGGTGTTAGAAAAAACAACTCCAAGCTTATTTAACTGAATTAAATTTTCACATTAAGATTATCTAAAAAATGGAATGCAACTATAAAAAATTAGCGGAATCAGGAAAACACCTAATTATTCTGCATGGATTGTTTGGCGTCCTTAACAATTGGTTTGACTTTAGGAAAAATACCTTTCAAGAAGAATAGCAAAGTTTGGTTTATAGACAACCGAAACATGGGCAATCTCCACATAGTGATGAAATTCGATTTACCAAATTTTAGTCAGGATGATTGTAGAATTTGCTAAAACAAATTCATTGAAAATCCAATTGTGATTGGGCCACAGCATGGGAAGGAAAACGGCAATGCATTTTTGCTACGCAACATCCTGATTTATTGGAAAGATATAATTGTAGGTAGATATGTAGCCCCCTGGGAATTTTTATTTTTCCTGTTCATCATGAAATATTTTGGAGGCGATGAATAGCGTAGAATTTTAGTAAAGTAGAACGAGAGGCGAAATAAACGAAATTTTGGCCAAGAAAATTGAGGAACCCTCTATTCGACAGTTTTTTGTTGAAAAAACATTTATTTGGAAAACTTTAAGACAAATTTGGCATGGCGTTTTAATTTGCCTGTTTCTGGACAAAACAAATTTATAGAAATTTTAGTGCAGGAGTTAATATTAAGCAGCCCTATTTTGGGAGAACATTGTTTATAGGGCTGTGGAAATTCTAACTACATCACAGAGGCAAATCATTCTTAAATTATTCGAATATTTTCCTAACGCAACCATTAAAACCAATTGCGCATGCAGTACATTGGATACATGCAGAAGCGCCTGAAATTTCATACAATAGCTTAAAGATTTTATAGAGAAAATAGTAGTAAATCTAGGACCAAACCCGAATTTATTGTTATTTTTGGTTATTCAACCCGTTAATAGCGCCAAATATGTCGGATAGATTAGTTGTCATTCCCAACCCTACAACGAGAAGGAAAATATTAAAAAATTATCAGGAAGGTGTTTTTCCCACTTTCCAAAGACTTCCATTATACTAATAGTTGACGATTGTTCCCCTGATGCGAACAGCACTCCATAGTTAAACAGTTTACAAACTGAATCACCAGAAATCAACTTTTATTGAGGAGCGATCTGAAAGTTTAGGATTGGGAACCGCTTCTTTATTCATGCATTTCATTGGGGGCTTAGCACGAGATTATGAGTTTTGTTTTTGAGAAATGGATGCCGACTTCTTCACAACAATCCAGGAAGATTTAGTTAATTTAATAATCATGCGATTTGAAACCTCAGCTGATTTAGTTATTGGAAGGTCGTATGTTAAAAGGAGTAAATGTTGTCAATTGCCAATTAGGGCGAGTATTGATGTTCCATATTATGCATCGGTTTATGTTGCCCGCTTGATTACTTCCATGCCTATTCATGATTCTACCGCAGGTTTGTTGTTTTCGTCGAAAGTTTGAGGGACGATTGGGATAGATTCAAATTTCATTTAAAGGGTACGCTTTCCAAATAGGATGAAGTTAAAACATGGGAAACATGGATCAAAGATTCAGGAGTTTCCGATAATTTTTACGATCGTAGAGAAAGGGAAACTCAAAGATGAGCGGAGGAATTTTAAAGAAGCATGTGTTTGAGTAATCCAAAATGAAAATAAAAAGCTGGTTTACAAACTATAAAAAAAAGCGGTGTCTAATGGCAAGATACCATCCAATAAGAATTGCCGACAATAGTAATGAAGCGTGTTCAATTTGTTGGACACGTTTCTCATTGAAGGTGATAAATCAAAAGTTTCAAAAATGAAAATTGAATTTCCAAGCCATCGAAATTAATTAGATGCTACTGGGAAAATTGTTAATTCCCCGGAATGATCGATGATTCAAGTTCACCTTTAGGAACCTGGATTAACACACCAAAGCAAAGAAATAAAAAACAGAAGGCTCGTGCCGCTGTAAGCAGGTGGCTCACGCGACTTTATGTAAATGCCAAAACACTTTCCCAATACCGTTTGACCCAAGAATTACTTCAAGATAAATATGACATAGCTGCGCAAATTTCGGTTGCTTAAAACTATTCTTTTTTTTATGGGAGCTCTAATGACCCAATTTGAAAGAAGTTTTAAAAAAAACTTTGAAATCCTCCGGCATGTTTGTGCGGATAAAGGTGTTTATGGGTTCTCTTCAGGAAATATTGTGGTGGATAGTAAAGAGTATTGAACCATTTATTCAGGAATGCAAATATCTGATTGCCAACTCATTGTGAAGACGTAGGCGGACAATTAGAGCCAATACTGCACATTATAGAGAGTTATATGGAGAAGACTTCCGGCATGAAAATGCAATCCCATGATTCGCAGTTGTGGAGGGCGTGCTATAAATCTTCGTCAAATGGCAGTGGAGCTGGCGAAAAGTACAATACTACGATTGCATAATTTTGCACATTTCTACTGCCAAAAGAAAACAACATTGTTAGGAAATGATATCCCCACTGAATGAGAAAACGAATTACCGCCGAAGCTTGTGTGCATTCATTGTGGTTTTTCGCGATGAAAGAGTTATGAAAAAATATGGTGCGAATAGAAAATGGAATCCAGCCGTTTTAAATCAGCAACAGATCGCAGCAGCGCAATTTGGAAAGCAAGTAAATGAATAATCGCATTAGATTATTTATTGCAAAACTGACCATGCTCCCATACATAGAAGAAAAAAAGGTAATACCTACTTTTAATGCACATCAGGTGGCCCATTGGTTCAGCATTTGCATGTGGCATTATTGGGCAGTATAAAAAGGGATTAATCACATTAGAGGCATTGGTAAACAAAATCAGTTCATTCGCCTGCTGAATGTTTTTCAGATTGACATAAACGCGGATACATTCGAGAAGGATATTTCGCCGATTAGTATTGGTTAATTTAAAACAGTCCTTGGCAAGTGAATACTTCCAATATCTTAAGTAAATGCAAGTGTCGCCTTTTGATGGGAACTACTTTTAGCTCAAGTATTGACACTACTTTTGTTAGTGGAGCTATTTGCTTATGAGAATGAACAGTGAATGAGAAATTAGAGGCCAACGATTAACTTTGAGCGATAGATGAAAAAAACTTTACTTATCGTTTGTTGTCACGATAGTAGTTGGGTGTAATTCTACAGAAGAACGACCAGAGTTGTATTTCTAAGAGGAAATGATCCAATGTAATGACGGATGTTCAAATTGCTGAATCTTTTATCAAATATTAAAATTACCGTTGAGAAATGATAGTGTCCAATTGACGGATAGTATCTATAATGCGATATTTAAGATATAATTTGACAAAAGAGTCATACGATAGTAGTGTTCTTATTATGCTAATAAGCCAGAAGTGTTGCAAGAAATATATGAAGCTGCCATCATAAATTTAAAGTGCTTTGGATGCTAAAAAAGGAAGGAGATAAGCTGAAAAATAAAAAGGTGATTCCTGACCTACTGATCCTGTGATTCCCTTAAAAAAGATAGAAGCCGTTTCTTGATGGCGCTTCAACATAGTTAATTAAAAGTCTAGATGTTGATAGATTTTAATTGTCAAAGCATTTGTTCCCAAAATGCTCGAATTAAACTCTCTTTAGTCAATACTTAGGGTGCTTCCATTTAGGCTTGTTTTAAGAGGAGTCGAAATAACCTTGAACAATTTATCCCTTGCCATCTTTTTGCCTTTTTTAAGAGGTGCGTTTTTTTACAATTTTATTCTCCTTTTGCAATATTTGAAGTAAACAGTTCTTGAAAAACTAAAGTTAAGGCTCCGCTAGCTATAAATCGTTGATTGATTTTAGTGTGGTCAATCAATTTGACGAGTAAGACTTGGCGACATCTTCTATAGCTACAAATCCATTAGAACCGGAACCTATAATAATCAACCCTTCGTTGATACGTCGAAAATTAAAGCCGGACTTCCAGTTGACCAATCTCCAGGTTCTATTATCGTAGCCCGGATTTAAGATTAATACTTCCAGACCTTCTGCAGATGCTCTCCAAGCTTCATTTTTCAGCATAATGGCTTACTGATTGAGTAAATTAGATGTTGTTCTGATTTTTCCCAATTGCTGGTTTCGTTAATGCATTCGCCTTTTTTTGTATCTCCTTAAGCGGCTACAAGAACTTACATGGATCAATCGTTTGACGCCAGATCAATTGCCGCATTACCCACATTTCCGGTTCTTTCAATATTTACTTTCTTGAGTTTAGCCAGCATTCTTTGGATTAAAAGAAACGAATCCCGCAGAATGAATATAGTTGATACTCCTCTGAATGAATCGTTCTACGAAAAAATGTCTAAGATGTCTGCTTGTCGCCATTCGATGCGATTGAAGGATGGCTCTTTCCCATACATGGAAAAAAATCATGTTTTGGTTTTTCTTAAGCTTCTCATTTCTATAGATTGCGGCTATTTGGTTCCTGTTGGACGTTAATAAGTTCTAATAATGTATGTGCGCCTACTAAACCGCTTCCTCCAGTGACCAAAAATTCATAGATCCCCAAAATTACAGATATATTGGCTAGATGGTTGCTTTAAAAATAGGTGGAAAAGTTCCGCTTGTCATTTTTGCCTGCTAAAGGTTACATTTGGTAAAAAATTTTTTTAGAGTTTATGAATTTTCGTTAAGAGGCTAGAGGGAGAGAATGTTGATACTTCGATGGCCCTGGAGTAGAAGAACATTTGGAAAAGGGAATGCGTTTCGGCATATGTGGGAATAGATCCAACTGCAGATTCTTTGCACATTGGTTCCCCACTTTTTAAGTTTTTTTATTTGTTTTATTGGGATTGGGGGTTTTTGGGAAGCACTGTTCAAGCTGCTGGCCATCGTCCGATTGCATGATTGGCTGGAGCTACTGGATGATTGGTGATCCCATTCTGGAAAATCAAAAAGAGCGAAATTTATTTGGACGACGCAACTCTTAGACACAATCAAGGAAGCATTAAAAAGCAATTTTATCACGATTTTTAGATTCGATTCTGATGCTAAAAATTCTGCCAAATGGTGAATAATTATGAATTGGATGAAGGAATTTCTTTTCTTGTTTATTCGAGCATAAGGGGAAACAAACATCACTGTAAAATTATTATGATGGCAAAAAGGATTTCTGTTAAAAAGCGATTTGACTGCCGGAAGATGCAGGAAAGGAATGTCAATTTACTGAATTTTACCTATCCAATTGTACAAGGCTATGGACTTTCTTACATTTATTACCAAAAGCAGATTGTTCGTTGCACAAATGGGTGATCTGACCAATGGGAAATCATAACCACGGGAACGAAATGATACGTCGGAATTGGGAAATGGAAAGCTTTTGCGATTACTGTCCGCGTGATAACTAAATCGGGATGGAGGGAAATTTGGAAAAAACAGAAGCTGGAAACATTTGGTTGCGATTGCTGAACGAACTTCCCCATATGCTTTTTACCAGTTTGGATGAATGTTCTGATGAAGGACGCAGCAAAATTACATTGCGGATTTTTTAAACCTTATTTATCATTTGAAATCGAGAATAATAAAGCACATTACTTGAAGCACCACACTTAAGGCTTTGCAAGACAGCATTAGCAAAAGATCGTTACTATTCGTGTACACTCAGAGACGATTATAACAATGCAATAGCAGCATCAGATATTTTTGTTTGGTAAGCACTTACAGCCCGATTTAAAGAAGTTATCAGAACGAATTTTCTTTCCATGTTTTGCAGGTGTTCCTCAAGCTGAGGTCAGTCTTGAAAATAATCAATTTGAAGCATAGGCATTGTGGAATTAACCGCTGATAAAATCTGATTTGTTTTCAATCAAAACGTGAAGCTCCGAGCAATGGCTAAAAAGGTAATGCAAGTGAAGTTTAAAATAAAGAGAAAAGTGGGTGAATCTAAGTTGTAAATACGACGAATTACTTTTTGGTAAATACGTTGATTTTTACAGAAAGGAAAAAGAATTATACCTAATAGTGTCTCATAGGATGGAAAAAAGATTCCGTAACATTTTCCTTTATTATTTATTCATTTGTTTCTTTCAGTCAAACTTGAGAAGAAAAAATAGTTTTGGTTGTTTTATACGACAAGTTGACTTTAATACCAAGTTTAAGTATTGAAAGCCATTGCTGACAAAAAATAGGATGAATCATGCGTAGAGTCTATGATTCATGGATGCTACTTATGAGCCTAAGATTGCAGTCAAATTTACAAAGGAGAAGAGTGATGAACATAATGCCATAGTAGAGAAAAGTTTCTTAGTTGCCGTCACCATCCAAAAGTATGAAAGAACCTACTCATTATGGAGTTTCACTTAATAAAATTTTCAAAAATTAAGGAGTTTAACTATATTTTGTCAAAGAATGGTGCTGTTTTGTGCTTGTTTGTTAAATTTTATCAATTTTCTTGAACAATAACCGTTCCATAAACAATAAATGCTATTAATTCGTTTGCAAAAATTGAATATGCCATTAGTATGGAAATTGCTTACCGAAGTTATATTATTTCAAAGCAACTTTATAGATTTTGAGGTGTTGGCAAGATAAAGGAATTATTTATGGCCATAAAAGAGACTATCATCCCATTACCCCAAATTAATCACTGAATTATGTGCATGAGGAAAGGATTTTTGAAAAAACGATAATGAATGTGTATTTTACGATTCTCAATATGGTTATATAATTTAGCCATATATCTTATTGCTGTGATTCTAATTTAGCTTGAGAGTGTTATTTGATTAAATTTAGTTAAATTACAACCTCTTACATCACTTAATAGTTCAAACTCCCTAAAATCTCAATGACCATTATTAAAAGATTTTCCTAAATCTTGTGTTTCTATAAAGGCAAGGTGGATATTGGGCCAAGGTCTATTACATTCACCCTCCGTTCCCCTACAAAAGTTGTCTGTAAGCAATGAGGAACTCTTCACATCCGAGAAGGACAATGACCTTCATTGGCCCAATGGTAGCTTGTTGAAAGTAATTCCAGTATTTCCATATTCAGAATGAATATTCTGACCAAATTCAATTGCTTTTTTAAGAATTTCGTGTAAAATTCTGATCGAATCATTTTCTTTTTCGCCTCATACCCCATCTTTAAATTTTTTTTATTTGTGGGTGATTGATGAGAAATCAAAGTTTATGAAGTTTGTCTCTCCGAGAGATATCTAATAGGCGAATGAAACTCCAAAAAGAATCACTTTTTTCTCCCATAGAGGATGGAATGTTTTAGGTTTGCCAATAATTCATTCCTGATTGTTGAGAAGGAAATCCCGCTAGAAGGGATTCCCATTTTGAATTAGGTAATACCATATTAGATCAATGACGAACCTTTCACCGCTCCAGATTAGGAGGGGAGCAAAGCAAAGTTGGTGTAGTAGTATCCATAAAAAGTCAAAAAGTGGAAATGAAAAGCTTTTTCTAGAATTTAAATGTTATATTAAGTGTTTAGAGGTTTTTGTTACCAGTAGTTTTCCGCTTACTAGTAAATAGTAATTCTATATATTATATTGGAAGTTATGTTTCGCCTAAACTCATTGTGTCTTAAAAAAAATGGAAATGGGTAGGGAAAAGGTGTTTTGATATCGAAGAAAGGGAAGTAAAACCATTTTACCTTTAGTCTTGCCGATTAAATCCCACAATAGGCATGGGTAAAATCTCCAAACCAATTTTTGGTAATTGATGTTGCAAATTACCTTTTAATGCTTTTTACTTTTTCAAAAATGTTGAAGGGAGTTGCATTAAAATATTTTTCGTCGATTTGAGTTTTCCTTTTTCAAAGTTACATTTTTGTTTCGAAAAACTGAAAAAAATTTACCAGAATGGATTTTCCCATTTCTGTAAATCGGTTAAATTTTGTTTAGGAATTTTTTTTAATTTTTGGTATTGGAAAAAATATTTAAAAACAAATTTTTGAAGGAAAAATTTAAATTAGTAGGGGGGCCCCCGGCTTTTTTCTCTTTTTTTTGCCTTGTGGGCCTTTTTTTGGGTTTTTTTGGCAAGGGGGGGGACGGATTTCCCCCTTGAGTTCCAAATGTTCCCTCCAAAAAATAGAACATATATCCAAATTATGATGGATCTCTCCTCTG
>Ga0163217_1073495_pt1 | contig 12274 bp, 15 predicted proteins | sample SynspAceP_FD_185933 | JGI IMG/M metagenome (GOLD analysis project Ga0163217, IMG submission 185933) | Saline lake microbial communities from Ace Lake in Antarctica - Synechococcus sp. Ace-P (PacBio error correction) | ecosystem: Environmental > Aquatic > Non-marine Saline and Alkaline > Saline ... | reverse complement strand
AGCGCAAATCGCACAAAATAGGCCCTGCCAGGTGCGTTTATCAGGGGGCGGTTATTTTGTAAGCTTCTTACCGCGCCCATCAAATCTTTTTAGATGTTATGGTTAGCCCGAGCTTCTTTTTGGGCACGCCCGAGAGGACGCCGCGCTGATGTATGCGGTTGCCAAAACCAAGTGTGGTGGCGTATCTCGGCAATCGTTGCGCCGCCTTCGGCTTGCAGCATCGCAAAAGACAGCCTGTTTGCTGCCGTGGTGCTTGGTGGCTCAGCTCTCCCATCGTGATGGTGAGCGGCTTTGCTGGGCCTTGGTGGCCTTTTTGGTGGCATGCCCCAGCAACAACTTGCGCCGTCGGTCGATTTGCGCGCAGCGGTACCGGGCCCGCGCGTGTTCGTCGTGCCCCGGGAGAATTAAAACCCCAGGGTGTTGTGGTCAGGTGGCGACACATTCTCTCGATCAGCCCGTGCTTGGGCAGGCTCCTTGCAAACATTGCCAACGGCACCCTTATGAGTCTTTAGGCCCCTGGTGGACGGGAAAACACCAAGCACCGTCCTCCGGGTCGCATGCGGTTGACAGGTCGCGGTTATTAGGCTGAGGAAAGCTTGAACGTGAACATGGTACTCTCCCGGTTTGCTCTGCGCTTTTGCGTGACGCTTTCTACCGGGTAACAAGCCCACCGTATGGGCGGGTAGTGTTGTGAGGGATCGCGACCTGTAGTCGGTCTTGGGCCATCGCGGCGCGATGTTGGAAAGCTCAACCCAACAGGTTACCTGCCAGAGATAGAGATGGGCTGAGTTCGCATGGTGGCAGTGCAGAATGCGCCGGCGCGCGCGGTGGCTCAAAAACAGTCAAGCGTAGTCTGCGCGGACCTGCCGGACATCCAGTGGCGGCAAGAATGTCTCGGGGGAGTCCAAAGCGGCCAGGCGCCAGCCAGCATGTGGCCTGGGGGTAAGCCATCAAACGTGACATAAACATGGGCCCGATTCCTGGGCCCGTTTGGATGCGATCTTTGTGCGCGGGTGCTCATGTTGCCCTTTCCGTCAAAATCAGCTTAATGTCAGCCAGCACGCGCTTAGCGGGCAGCAAGCTGGGTGGTGGGGCAGTTCAATTTTTTAGTGCGAGATCACGTCCGAGGCTTTCGGCGGCAAATGCCGTCTCGCGCGTGCTGGCCTCGATGCGGCGGCCAGCGCGTCAGGGCGGGAGCTCGATCAAACTGATCAGGCAGTGGCGGCATAATCAATGCGGATAGTTTGGTTGTGGCCGGTCATGGTGGTGGCTTTTCGAGCTTTGTGCTTGGTCAAATTCCAATTGGCAAGAATGGTGCAGATCCGCATCCCGCGAGCAGTTCGCTGCGGCGGAAACCACGATTGTCGTCGATCTCGGTTCAGCGGTGGTGATGCTGGCATCGACCGCCGAAGGTCGGCCCGGCAGTGTGGCAGCAGGGCCGGTGGGCCTCAGCGTTTTGGTAGCGTTCTGCGAATGGGTCATCGAGCGGGCTCCTTGGATGCATGATTGATGCAATCAGTTCGCTCTACATCTGGGCGCTCCCTATTCCATGTATATCGTAGCAGGCATTACATGGCTTTTAATCGGGGCCTGGTATAGGTCACTTTTATGTCAGCAGCAACCCACCCATCGGTGTGATCGCCAAGCGCCTTGAATCTGGTCGCAGAACGGCGGGTCCAACAGCTTGAGCCTGGGAGGGTGTGATCCCCAAAGCGGAGGCGTGGCCAGTAATGAAACTCCTGATCGCGGTCGGGTGCGCGGTTATGTTGCGCTACCCCTGCGCGAATCATGGCGTGTAAAACGGCGCAGGCTGGTGCGCAGACTATATGCCAGAGCGGGGCCGGTTTATCGAGCCGGCGCGCCGATCTGTCCGCAGTGGAGCTGAGGAAAAGCGCCGGTCGCTGATCGCTGCCGACCAGATCGAGGCTGCTTGGATTGCCTGTGCTTCGCACATTCTCAGAACCCGCCTGATTTGTCCGCTGCCGGACCGGCTGGCCCCCGCCAGGCTTTTGACCACATCAACCGTCCGGGACACCCGGAACCTGATCCGTGCCGCCATCCGCCGGAGGTGCTTGATTGAATCTCTGCAAGAGCCAACGTCCAAACTCGAAGTGATCTTGAGCTTGCGGGGATCCCCGATCCTGAAGCGGAAACGGTTAGGCAAGGGCACTGGCGGTGCTGCGGACCACCGCCGGACCTGACACGATCAGTGACTGGGCGGATCAGAACCGGCGGCTGAGTTCTGAAGCCAGCGCCGAACCAGGGGCCGTGGCGACCAGCGCGCGAATACCAACGCGGAGGATCATGGAGGCGGTCTCGTTTGACCCGGCCACGGAAACGGTTTTGTCATCATGTCCCAGTTCACAGGTGGGCAAGACGAGGTTTTGAATAATTCGGCGTCGCCTACCACAATCGATCAGGGACCCGGCGCCGATCATGGTGGTTGATTGCCGACGAGCGGGTATGCGGAAACCTTGGTCGAGGGCCGGTTTTCTGGCCGATTGGCTGCTGGGACACCCCGTCGTTTGCAGAATAAGATCGCAATCCCAAATCAGCGCACAGATGCGCAACAACAAGATATTGCACAAGCGCTTTTCCTGCGGCCATTCTGACCTTCGGTAGGCGCCAACGCGCCCTTCAGGCCTGCGGCCAGTTGCCGCCCGATCCCGGCTTCCTGGCTGTGCGGACGAGGTGGACCTGCTATCCGTATCACGCGCCTGGTTTGTGTGCGGAGGAGCTGACCTATGTCCAATTTGGCGCGCTAAACGGACACGTGACATTCTGGCTAACCGCAAGATTCGTGTGCTGGTCTCGACGCCGACGACAAGGGGGCTATTGTAGCCGGATTGAGACAGCGTTTTGAGGAAAGTGGACCAGCGCCGGTTCCTTGTAGGCGTAGCCGTGCCGGAATTGTGGGTGGAGCAGATCTGACCTGGCCGAGGGTACGTTGGGACAAGGGTTGACGACGGGCAGCCACAAAAGGCCGGAGCACGGCGCGCGCGGTATCATTGCTATTCGCGTGGCGCAGTCCTGGCGCCGATTGAGACCCGCTGGGCGGCAGTCTTCCAAAAGGGATGTGGTGGCAGGAGCAGATCCGTTTGCGCGGTTACGGACCGGGTTCCATCTCACCGGAGAATCTAATAACGCCATGGGGTCCGGTTCGCGGCAATGGTCAAAACCTTTCTGTCCCGCCGGCGGCGGAGGGTGGGGCCTGGTGGGGATGATATGATGAAAAGACCTTCATTCAAACACCTCGCTGGTGACGGACGTGGATGGAAAGTGGCGAAGCGCCGGATTGGCAGCGGCCTGCGGGGCAACAAGGAAGAAATGGAAACATTAGGCACTTGTGCCAGCGGCATGGTCTTGTTTCTGACCGCCGGTCGGGATGTTCTCAGAAAGACCCGGCATCCGACGGTGGGTCTCACGTCTGCGGCGGGTTGTGTGGTCGCTGGCTTAGCAAAAGTTGGCTCATATGTATTCATGGTGGTGTATTGAGGGTGGCCCCTGGCGATCCGGCGTGCTGCAGACGTGCGATCTGTGGGCCGGACAATGGCAAACATGCTAGCAGCCAGCAAACTGACAATTCGGGAAGTTGGCATGTACCGGCTACGAGACCAGCGCGGTTAATATGCATTTGGTCGCGTCAGGTTGCTTTGGCCAGGTCGCGCCTGTGAGGGTCTGGAAGGGTTAAATCGCGCCAGCCCGTGACAGGGGCCGACCTTTGTTGACCAACGATCGGCAGGCAAGCGTTCTGCGGCAGCGTGGCTGCGCGCTTGGTCTGGTGGCGACGCCTCAACGTTCAAGGCGGGAACCTACCGCTTCCTGCGACAGGATCGGGCCACGCCGAGGAAATTCACCGCCGGTGCTTCGTTCTCGGCAGGAAGGTGCATCTGCCCAGCTGGGCAGACGCGAATGGCTCAAGCAGCTGACGCGAGCAGCTTGGTCACAGTCAAGAACAAAGCGCGGATTTGCAAAGCTTCGACTGGCAAAAGCTGCGCGAGCGTAACGAGGCGTTGGATGCCGTGTTATGCGAGGGCTGCCGCGTGGATCGCATGGTGCCGACCGTGGTCGCGAGCACGGTGGGCGGAGTTGGAGCGGCAGCTAGCGGTGGAAGCTGGCGGCGACCAGCAGGTGATGCAGTGCGAACCAACCCGCGTTCCGTCAGCGCAGGCGTGCGAACAATGCGATCAAACTTATATTGGGGGGTCGATTAATGGCACTATTGTGACCTTCAGCGCCCGCCGCGAGGGCTTAATCTACCCAGCGATCCTCCGGAGTTCGCCCGGCGTCAGCTATGATCGGCAAGACCGTTGATTACCGCAGCGTGGCGGAGATCGCCGGGCCACTCGAGGCGGCTGTGATCGCGAAATCGCCACACTCGAGGGGCCGGCCGCATGTCAGGGCAGGCGGTGGCGCATCACCACTCCAGGGGCTGTAAATCCATGGGGTGTTGAACAGGTTTCGCGCACGTCCCAGCGCGCGAGGGGTCGTCCCGCAGCCGTGCGTGGCGTCTTTGAGGGGGCGACTGTCACACGCCGGTTGCGAAGCTTGGAACCGCCTGCGAAAACCATTAATACTCGCCTGGTTGGGGCCTCAGGTGGACCGCGCCTCTTTGGCGCGTGGCAAGGGAACTGAAAGTGACGAAACGTGAGAGCATGGTGTTAATGTAACGGGCAAAACCTCGGCCGCAGTTGAGGTCTTTGCGGGACACGTCGTCTTGTGCTATATTGTTGCCGTCGAACTTCGACTCATTAGTTGTGGTGAGGATTCCCAAGCCATGGGGCGATTTCTGTGGTTCTTCTATCGCGCAAATGGTCAAGCCACCCTCTCATGCCCTCGATGATCTGTCGAATTTGCGATCTGAAAAGGCACTGTTGCTGACTTGCTTGAGCGAAGTTGCAGACCGTCCCTGAAGCAGACATTCGCTACCGAACACGCGATGAGATTTCCCGGCTGAAAGGTTCTAAGGGGCTCGGGCCGTGATATTCAAGCCGCGCAAGACCTAGCGGAATGGGAAAAGAGGGGCCAGCAAGCAGAAGCCTGCCCGGGTGGTGCCGGGGAAAGCGCGGGGACGCGGCAAGAAGAAACACGGCACGGACCATTCGTGATGATCGGTGTCATTCGAAGCGAACAAGTTCCGGAGTGGCTCCCGTTTCAAGGCGCGGTACAAGATTTTCTCGTTCAGGACCTTGCTCGCTGCACGCCGCGGACTGGTGATTCACGGGTTCCGGCGTGAAGCGCTGGATCACGGCTCGGATGGACGCGCCGTGGTGGCACCGCTGCCGGACGGCATCGGACGGCCATTTCGGGGCCACATCTGCGGCCGCTTCCGTTCTTTGCCCAGTATCATCAGGGGCAGGTCACTGTGGCGCGGTATGGCTCACGCTGTTTACTTGGACGCGATCGGCATCGCAATCTCCAAGCGCCAGGTGGTGCCGGTGTGTGCTGGATCGCGGATGGAAAGGACGCTTTCGTGGAGGAAGCGCCGCATGCCGTGTTGCCGCCGGCCTTGAAACGCTGCCCTGGGTGACGGCTCGATGATACCGGGCGTCGTCACAAGGCCAGGATGGGTCTGCACCCAGGATGCGGCAATTGATCACTTCGCCTGGTTTTGCACGACCGGCTCGAAGAGCCGCGGTGAACTTCCTGGAACTGCTTTGCGCGCCGGTCATGGAGATTACGTGATCAATTGCCGAAGCGGCTTGCCCTATATGCTGCCGCCGTTCACGTCAGCAGTCCCGGCAATCCGGCTTGCTGGCCGAAGCGGACGACAAGCAGCTTTGCCGATCAGGCAGCCCTGGGCAGGCGCATCTGGACCCGGCTTGGCATCAGCTGCTGTCAATGCGTTCGCGCCCGACCACGCAGGATGCCACCGAGGGCGCGGCTTTTGGGGCAGCCCTGTCAAGGCGCATGGCCCTGCTTTGGACACAGTGTATCGTCAGCGACTCGGCATGCCGGCCCAGTATCAATGCTCCGGGCCAGCCGCATTATGCGGGGTCCACGCAGAACGGCTTGTCCATAAACTTCACACCTTCACCGCGCCCTCAGCACCGCCTCGCCCAAGCAGCAAACAACCGTTAGCTGATCTGGCGCGTACTACGACGCCCTCAGGCGTATTGCCTGGGATCCCGACCCTAAACGCCGGGTTGTCCTGCGAGCCCGGCTTTCGGGACCGGGAATTTCCGGCGCTCTCCCACCGGCTTTTGTCACTCTCTCGACAGGCTTGCTGGCGGCGCGATTTGACGTATCGATTGCCAACAAGCACCAGAACTTGCTGATGCGTGCTCGACCGCCGCGGATTTACCGTCCACACGCAACGGTTCCGCTGAAAACGACATTCTCGGTGCCAGTGTCACCAAACGCCAAGGGTCCCAGGTGGTGGGCACCCGCATGCGATATCTGGCGTGCGATTGCCGCGACACATTCCTGTTCGCTGCGTTCAAGACATAGCAAACCAAACTCAGGTGATCTGCTTTCTGGGACTATCTCGGCGACAAGATTCGAAACCAATCAGCGCGAGCCCCAGATGGCGTCACCACAGCCTTGCCCAATCGTCCGCTCCAACCGCTGGCCAAGTTTGTAGCAAACAATTAGACACAAGCGGCCACACAAACGCATAGCGGTGCCATGTTGCCCGCAGTTTGTCGCTGTTTACGTCCTGTTAATGCTTCAAGGCATTGAAAGAAAAACAAGAAACGAGCCAGAGATCAAAAACGGACTGTCTCTGTCGTGTACGATGACAGAGCGGTGTCTGGGTGAATTCTCTGGTCAGGAGTCGTTTCGCGTACGCATGCGCGTAGTTGCCGCAGGTCCTTTCTTGCGTGCTTTGTGAGTGTTGGGGCTGTTTAAACCGACCAGCCATCACTTTTCACGAACACCTGACAGGCAAACCTGCGAATCAGTGCGAGAGGCTCGCTTTCTGGTCGCGAAGGGCGTCACTGCCACAGTCCAATAACAATATATTAGCAGAGGCGCGTTGGCGCTTCTCCGCATTTTGCGGTGTTCTCCAAAGTCTCGCGTCAACTGTGTGCTGACGCGCCGAGGGCCCAAAGTGGGCAACAGCCAATTCCGAAATTCGATGGTTTCGAAGGTCGCCGCTACAGCCGCACCTCAAGAATTTCTCACTCAGTGCAGGCCCTTAAATGGGTCCTCGCATCTCACGAGCCCCAAAATGTTGTCTGCGCGCCTTTCTCAATCGCGTGCGGCCCCGAAACAAACGCTGCGCACCGCCGTCAGCCACCAGATTTCTTAATAATAGAAGACGAGCATGAAAAGATTTCAATAACACGCATCCAACGGTTGTCAGAACAATTGTACGATTGAGTGCGCTATGTGCAAACATCGGCTTCAAAGCTTATATCGTCACGCCCACACTGCAGGAGACGCTGCCCTTCGTCGGTTTTTCAGAACCGTCCAGTATCAGGGGCAAGATGCGGAATTCATCCGTGTTTGCTGTTAATGACGCCGAAGCTCGAAAGCCTATTGTAGCCTCCGCACGGTTAGCGTTGTAGGTTGTGGACCTTCCGGCACACCGCTGCGCGCGCCTTAAATTTGTCCACAGTGGGCCAGGAGATTGCCAAGAAAAAACAAAAATGCTCTGCTGCCGCTGTTCTTCTGCCGCTCGCTGCTCTGTGGCGGGGGCATTCAGTTTTTCAAATCCCACGGGGTGTGGTATCGGCGCTGAGTTGGCATGGCTTTGCTGGATGCGGGGCCGTCGGTTGCCGTGTCGACGCAACTGGCCGCTTACAAACACGATCACGGGCGTGGCTTCTGCCGATTGTAACTTGCAGGAGAGCCCTTGCATTACGACAGCTGAAAACTTTTGCGGGTTTTACGGTGATTCCGGCTCTGCAACGGTTCGCCCAAGCTTCTTAATTCTTCGCATGCTTGGAAACCCACATATACATGGGTGCGATCACGGCGACGATCACGGAAGGTGGTCTTGCAACGCTGACGACGCTTTACGGATGCGGTCATACTAACAACGCGCTGACGATAACCGTTGACAGATACTCTTGCAGATGCGGCGGATTTGAACACTGTTGATGCGATCACGGGAGCGTTTGCGGTTGCGGCGTCCGCTGTGGCGGACGATCATCGGCACGGCTTTCTGCGATTGTAAACTGCACCGGCAGAGGCCTGGCATCCACGACGCAGCTGAATATGCGGCGACGGTTAACTCTGGCACAGCGGACTGTCGGCCTCAGGCATGTCGCAATTTTACGACGCCGATACGACAGGCGCAATCACCGCCGACAATTTCTAATGGGTGATCTCGCGGACATTGACCACACTGACGGACGTGAATGCGAAACAAACGTGTTGGCGATTACTGTGACGATACGACCGCGGCTGGCGTCGGATCTGATGATTGTAGCGGGGAAAACTAGCGGGCGTGGGTTCGTGGTTGATGCCGCTGCGGTGACGGAACGCCTGACTTGGGACGGTTGCGCAATCAACGCCGCGATGCAGCGCGTTTGATATTGCACCGACGGATTACGCGACGACGCTGAGGTTGGACTTGAGGCTGCGACGACATCACAACGCTTGCGCGGTGTGATGTACGCACGGTGGAGAGTCTCTCTCTGCGGTGACGACGCTGACGGGTACTGTTTGCTGAGCATCAACGCGCAATCGCGGCAGGGTACGGCACCGACGAACTACGCGACGACGCTGAGTGCTGGGACTGAGGCTGCGGAGCGATTTTCACGACGCTTGCGGGTAGGTTGATGCACGGGCACGGGGAATCTCTCTTGCGGTGGACGACGCTGACGGAGTACTGTTGCTGAGAATTCACGCGGGGCATCCGCAGGCAGGCCACGGGCACCGACGAACTACGCGACGACGCTGAGTGCTGGGACTGAGGCTGCGACGACATCACAACGCTTGCGGGTGTTGATGGCACGGCAAAAAACGGTGTGGATCTCTCTGCGGTGACGACGCTGACGGGTACTGTTTGCTGAAGATCAACGCGGCAAATCGCGGCAGGCACCGGCACCGACGAACTACGCGGGACGACGTGAGTCGCTGCGGATGAGGCTGCGACCGATCACAAACGCTTGCGGGTTGTGGCACGGGCACGGTGGATCTCTCTGCGGTGACGACGCTGACGGGTACGTTGCTGAGATCAACGCGCCAATCGCGGCAGGACGGCCCCGACAAACTACGCGACGACGCTGAGTTGCGGGGACTGAAGGCCTGCGAGCGGATATCACGACGCTTGCGGGTTGTTGATGGCACGGGCACGGTGGATCTCTCTTGCGGTGACGACGCTGACGGGTACTGTTGCTGAGATCAACGCCGGCAATCGCGGCAGGCACGGCCACCGACGAACTTACGCGACGACGCTGAGTGCTGGGACTGAGGCTTTTGCCGACCGACATCAACAACGCTTGTCGCGGTGTTGATGTACGGGCCACGGTGGATCTTCTCTGCGTGGTGACGACGTTGGGACGGGTACTGTTTGCTGAGATCAACGCGGCAATCGCGGCAGGGTACGGCCCCGACGGATTACGCGGACGACGCTGGAGTGCTGGGACTGAGGCTGCCGACCGACATCACAACGCTTGGCGGTGTTTGATGGCACTGGGCACGGGTGGATCTCTCTGCGGTGACGGGGACGCTGACGGGTACTGTTTGCTGAGATCAACGCGGCAAATCGCGGGCAGACGGCACCGACGAACTACGCGACGACGCTGAGTGCTGGGGACTGAGGGCTGGCGGAGCGATATCACGACGCTTGCGGGTGGTTGATTCTGGCCCGGGCCGGGTGGATCTCTCTGCCGGCTGACGACGCTGACGGGTACTGTTGCTGAGATTCAACGCGGGCAATCGCGGCAGGCACGGCACCGACGAACTACGCGAACGACCGCTGAGTGCTGGGACTGAGCTGCGCCGACATTCACCAAACGCTGCGGGTGTTGATGGCACGGGCACGGTGGATCTCCTGCGGTGACGGACGCTGACGGGTACTGTTGCCTTGAGTCACGCGGCAAATCGCGGGCAGGTACGGCACCGACGAACTACGCGACGACGCTGAGTCTGGGACTGAGGCTGCGAGCGATATCACGACGCTTGCGGGTTGTTGATGGCACGGGCACGGTGGATCTCTCTGCGGTGACGGAAACGCTGGACGGGTACTGTTGCATGAGATCAACGCGGCAATCGCAGGGCAGCGGCACGGCACCGACGAACCTACGCGACGACGCTGAGTGTGGATGAGCTGCGACCGACATCACAACGCTTGCGATGTGTGTGCTGGTTACGGGCACGGTGGATCTCCTCTGCTGGTTGACGACGCTGACGGGTACTGTTGCTGAGATCAACGCGGCAAATCGCGGCAGGCACAGGCCACCGACGAACTTACGCGACTTACGCTGAAGTGCTGAGGACTGAGGCTGCGATCCGATATCACATACGCTTGGGCGGGTGTTGATGGCACTACTGTCGTATAAGTAACAAGAGCAGGGCACGGTGGATCTCTCTGCTGGTGACGACGCTGGACGGGTACTGCTTGCTGAGATTCAAACGCGGCAATCGCGGCAGGTACGGCCCGACGGACTTACGCGGACGACGCTGAGTGCGGGGACTGAGGCTGCGAGCGATATCACGACGCTTGCGGGTGTTTGATTGGCCACGGGCCTGTGGACCGCTTATGCTGTTACAACGATCACGGGTACGGCTACTGCGATTGTGACTGCAGCGCAGAGCGCCGGTATCACGACGGCAGTCTGATTATGCGGCAACGGTTAACTCCGGAAACGGCAACTGTGGCTCAAGGCCCTGATTCTCGACGCCGGATACGGCAGGCGTAATCACATGGCGACTATTGCCCGAGGGGATCTTTGCGACGCTGGAACGTCCCTGGAGTGGATGCGAACCGACAACAACGCGCTGACGATCCCACTCGCGGTGCAGATGGCTCTGCAAGATTGCGGCGGATCTGAACACTTGTTGATGCGATCACGAGCGTTGCGGTCTGCGGCGTCCGCTTGTGACGACGATCCACGGGCACGGCTTCTGCGATTGTAACTTGCATGCGCAGAGCTCCCTTGGCTCACGAACGGCAGCTGATTATGCGGCGACGGTTAACTCTGGCCACAGCGACTGTGGCTCAAGGCGCTAATTTAAGAGGGCCGATTACGACTAGGCGCAGTCAACGCGACAATTTCTAATGGTGGATCTTGCGACGCTGATAACGCTGAAAGACGCAAATGCGAAACAATTGCGCTGGCTGATTCACAGTGATCGGATCTGTCTGCAAATGCGGCGGAATCTGCGACCGTAGATGGGATCACATGCGTGCGGTTACAGCGACCGCTGTTACAACAATAACGGGTAAGTTGCAGCAGCAATAATTGCGATCCTGACTGGTGGGGACGGACCACATAGCGGCAGATGTCAATTCATCATTGATGAGGACCGCGTCTGCCGCCAATTATTCAGGACGATCGCAGCGGCAACGGGACTTGGTGAAAATCACAGCGGACGCTGTATTCAGTGGCGAAACAAACACTTGATCTGTCTACTCGACTGGCTTCTTAAAAATACCATCACCCTGAACGACGATGGTGTGACCGTAAACTGGTAGCAAACCATGTCGACGAAAGTCACTGTCGGTCTGGTACTGATATTCTGAACTTGGGCCGCAGGTGCAGGACATTGTGAAATGTCAATGGCGGCTGAATGGTAATTGGGCGACATTATCAACACAGAAGGCTGGCGGCAGATTTAATATCTTCATTAATGATGGTGCAGTTAGTGCAAAACTGATGTCATCACCAATCTACGGTGGTGATGATGCTGACGTTCTGGACATGTGTCGGGAACGAACGACTTTAGTTGCCTCGCCCCGCTTTGTTGGGGCATCGAAACAATCGAAAGTAAATTTTCAAACGTAAACATTTACGGTTGGACCAAATTGCCAAGGCTGCTTGGTTTTGGCCGCGATTGTTGTGGCGGGATTGGTGGCTCGGCCGAGCATGCCATACCCTCCACCGGTTTTCTTTGGGTTTTTCTGTATCCCTGACAGCTCTTACGGGTTCCCACATCGCTTGGGGGGACCGTCTTCAAGCGGGTCGAAGATACCCTTTCCGAATTGATTTGGGGCCGTTTGATGGACTTGGTTTGCAAAAACTGTTCGACCCACCAGCGGGACGGGCCTGGGTTTTAAAACAGCCCGGGGTGGAGCTTGGTGTTCTGGGAAGGCCGTTGGTTTTCGGTAAAGTGCGGCCTTTGCTAAAAAACAGCGCAAATTCCTTTTCCCTTTCTTTTT
>Ga0163217_1028997_pt1 | contig 12274 bp, 16 predicted proteins | sample SynspAceP_FD_185933 | JGI IMG/M metagenome (GOLD analysis project Ga0163217, IMG submission 185933) | Saline lake microbial communities from Ace Lake in Antarctica - Synechococcus sp. Ace-P (PacBio error correction) | ecosystem: Environmental > Aquatic > Non-marine Saline and Alkaline > Saline ... | reverse complement strand
CCGCGTGGCGTTCACCTGACGTTCGCTTGCTCAGAGGTGACGGCTGGTTGCTGGCAAAACACATCCAATAACTCTGGACAGGGTCTGCCTTGGCGCTTACCGCCCCCTGGCAGGCTGACGGTGAACGTACCGCAGTTCGCAGGCCAGTAGATCTTCGAAAGCTGCAAGCGGAAGCGTGAGCTGTGGGCCGCCAAACTGTCGTGACTTGCGGGGAGTGCCGTTCGCGTTTGCATCAAACGTCAGCCCTGGCCGCCCGCAAGCCGCGCTGAAGCTTCTCGTTCACATTGACGGGAAGTTCCGGTGGTGCTCGGGTGGAGGAGGCCCGTGTCAGCCCCTGACGAATCCCACCAATAGGCAGAGGTGTGAAAAGCGATGACCACGGTGGATGCATTATTTTTCAACGGCCCGGCACAGGCCGATCGTGCCTTCTTGATTCAGATCGAGCAGATTCAAGGCCCTTGCCCTGATAGCGCTTGCCAGATTGACGACGAAGACGCCAAGTTTCCGACCACCACCATCTGGTCCTTTGGCCACTGGTGCCCGTTGCGGATGTGGCGACGCTCCAGTGAGGTACAGCAAAGCTTTCCTGTGCCACCGGAAAAGCCTGCAGCGTTCCGGTGAGGGGCCACCATCTCGCACCTTTCGGCCAGGGTGAGTCCTGAACCGGGTGAGCAATGGATGGCGACGATCAGCGAGATAGAACTGATGTTGAACTGGACATGAACTCTCCAGCAAAGCTTGGCTGCATTCAAATTACGCGTTGCTTTTGGCCAGTCCATCTAGGCCCCCACGAATCCAACAGGTGGCTTACTGCATTTTTGTTCCAAATCATTAGTTTGCTATACCAGTTGAAAAGCGCCATCGCCCGGCCTGCGCTCGTTCAGCCCAGGCCGCTACCGTCGGCGAAATGGCACCCCCGCGGATGAAGCGCTCTCGAACGCCTTTCCGGCCCAAGATCCTCTTCTGCTTTCTCCAGCAAGGGACTTTCTCTGCCCCACTTTCACTGCCTGGTCTCTCCCTGCCAGGGCCTCTCCCTGCCTGGGGTTCGTGTTCCTCAGCCGCGTCTGGCCCAGTGCGGCGGTGGCCTACGTCCACGTATCTCAGTTTCATGTCTGCTTCGGCCGCTCGTGCTGAGCGCGCCTGCATCAAGGCGACCCGGCCAGGGGGAAGCGATCCTGATGTTGTCACCGACGTGTTACGGATCGCTGCCTGGCGTGCTCGTCAGCGGGCATCCTGCGGGTTGCTGCATACGGCCAGGCAGCCAGCTCTATACCGGAAAATCCCCTGTCTCTGGTGAAGGTGGGCGTCTACCTGGTGTCGGGCGCCCTCTCCTGTATCCCAACGATCACCTACATCCTCGTGCGGCGATCCGCTGCGCAAGGTGAGTCTGCCCCCCAGTGAGCGAACCCTGCCACGCGGCCTGGCGCGGGTGCCTGAATATCGAATTGGCTGGCTTACGCCACCATCCCCTTGCTCGCCACCTTGTGGGCCAGGGGCGTCGTCTGCCGGCCTGAAGGTGGTGGATCGAAGCGCCGTTTGTTTGAGGGCCATCCACGCTGTGGAATTGGTCTGGGCCTGCCTTTGCCAGCCTGTGCGAGCGATCGCTTGGCCCGGCCTGCGCAAGCCAGCCGGCCGTGGCAAGAGCCTGCACCAGCCCAGCAAAGCCAGCCCAATGGCCCACCCAGCGGCCAGCTCAGAGGGCAGGCGGGCAGCGAGGTGGCGCCTGATTCCGGCGACACCGGCAAGCCCTCGAGTCCGTCTGTCGCCGCTGGCCCGTGCTGGCCCATGTGTGCGTTTGGTGAGCGACCAGCTGGAAGTCCGGCGCTCGCTTTTGAGGCGCGCTGGCTGACGGCCGTGGAATCGCCCTGGGGGGGCAAAATGCAGCGGTCACCTGCCGCTGCAGCGGCGTCAACCCGATCCAGCCCGGGCGCAGGTGTTCGTTCGCCGCCGCCGCCCCCCGCTGATCTCCCTGGAAACCAGCGGCCAGAGACGCGCCAGCCATGGCCGGCCAGCCTGACCCTGCAAGAGACTGAACGCCAGGGTTCTGGCGCCTTGAGCCGCGCGTAGAGGTGTTGACAGCCCGGATCAGCGCCGCGAAGCCACTGAAGCCACGCCCTGCATTTGAGCTCGCCATGCCTTCGGGCTCTGCGGGCCATAAGCCCCGAGGCCAAGGCGACGCGATGGCTTGCGGTTGCCAGGCGCCGTGCCGGTTGCTGGCAGCTTCACCGCGCCCCGGTGATTCTGGCCCACCCTGCGCTGGCTCTATGCCCAACCCAGTCGCTCGGTGTGCTACAGCCCCCGAATGAGCTTGAGATTGGGCCCGCAAAAAGAGTCTTCCTGAAACCGTCTGCCGCTTGGTCAGACGCTTCCTGAGTGCCCTGTGGCGCTCCTCGCCGCCGCAGCACCCCCTGCACCCGCCGGCACAGGACGCCGTGGTGGCCAGGGCCACTCTGCAGGTTGAAAATCAGATCGCCGCTTCGCCGGCAAGGCAGCGGCAATCGTCGTCCTTGCAGGCCATCACGAACTCAGCGCTCTCCTGCCGATCTTCTTGAGGATGCTGTTGGCACCGCCTTCCAGCAGCTTGTTGGTATAGCTGCCGGTCGGGATGTCGCGGCGCCCATTGATCACCCGCGCCAGTTCGCTGCAGGCATCGCCGGCGCTGGGCAACCAGCGTTCAGCGTTCTGCCTGGATTGCCTGTTGCTGTTCAATCAGTCTGCCGGAAGAAGCAGTCTGACGGCGCCGGTGGCAGGCCACGTCTCCGCGTTAGCTCGCGATGCTTCAGCAGCAACACATCGACGTCACAGTCGTAGCGGAGCCGCGCAGGTCTGGTATGGCCGCTTGTGGCACCTTGTGCCAGAGGCTCCTGACGCGAGCGGCGTTCCAGTATGCACCTCGCCAGTTGCCAGGGTCTGCTCGATCGCTTCGCGCGTCAGTCCAGGCCAGCATCAGCCACGCCCCGGTCGAGCCAGTCCGGGCGATGGCGGAATCAGACCCGGCCCGCGTTAAAACGCAGTACCCCAATCAAAGCTCAGGCCATGGCCAGGAGGCCAGCGCGGTGCGCCCGGGCTGAAAATGAGCCTCCAAGGCTTGCAGTGTCGAGTGGCTGCTCCCCCCCATCCCATTGACGCAGCACCAGCGCGGCCTACAGCTGCTCCAAACAGTTCAGCGGCTACCCCTGCTGCCACCGCCAGTGGCGCCACAGCGGCCACTGCCGTTTCGTGCACGCTACAGCCGCAAGGCTTCACCCTGTCTGGTTCCGGGTCCCACCAACGCGATGCCAACGTTCGTGCGGTTATTTCTCCGCTTGGCAGGCCCTCGAAGCCCAGCTCGCCAAAGCAGTCGATCACACCTTCTGTGTCAAAAAAAAAAAAAAACAAAAAAAAAAAAAAAAAAAAAAAAAAAAAAAAAAAAAAAAAAAATTGCCGACGACCCATTGCTGGAGCAGTGGCCGCGAGCTCCCGAGGCCCCAGGCGGTCCTGGATCTGGCGCGTGATGCCAACGTGGGCATGGAAGGGCCAGCGCCGAGCTGTCTGGGGCTGGCCAATGGCCCTGTTGCAGAACCAGGAATCCGGCCGCCCTCTGCTGGAAGGGCCGAAGCCAGCGAGAACGAGAAGAACGCGCCTGCTTCGAGGCGATTCCGGCCTGTGTCCAGCGTGCGGGCCGACAGCTGATGGCCGTCTGCAAGCGTTCTTGCGCCCACCACCCTGGCCCTGTTCCAGCCTTGCTCGTTGAAGCGAGCCGTTTCTGCTGATCGTGTGCGATCGCCACCTTGCGCGCTGCTGATAGCCCTGGCGGTCGCTGGGTGCGGAACTGCCAAGCCAAACCGCATCTCGGGCCGCGTCAGCGGCGCTGCCCTCGGTTTCGCCCTGCCGGGCCTGCGAAATCGCAATGTGCCGTGCGCCCGGCGGCTCTTGGCCTCCGGTGCGCCCCTGGCGCGGCGCTGGCGTCCTGTTCGCCGCCCGTGCACAAACCCATTGTGCTGGCCAGCAACCCTGGGCCGCCCTTCCCGATAAAGCCCTGGTTGTTGCTGGCCCGGCCCCTGGCGCCGTTGGTGTGTGGCCGTGGCGCTGCCACCCTTGCTGCCAACCCTCCCGGAAGCCCTGCTGCTCACCCCGAGCTGCTGGAAGAACGCTCTGAGCCAACGCTCAGCCAGGTTTCGCTGCTGGATCGCCGCACGCGGATGATCGCGCAAGCAGCGCCGACCCGCTGCCGCCCGACGTGCCCGGTTGCGAGCGACAGGCGCTGGCCGAAGTGCTGGCCCACGGCAGCTCGGAATTTCTTGGCCTGGCCCCTGCTGCTGGTGTTCGGCGTGGCCTGATCGGCCCGCATTGTCCAAACCGTGCGTGCGCGCAGGCATGGCTGCTGCAACCGTGCGGAGGGGCACCAACCCTCTCGATCCTCAGCTTGATGGCTGCTGAAGCCTGGTCGTGTCGCGTGCTGCTCGAGCGTGGATGCCTTCCTGGCCCTGTGGTTTCGCCGCCCAGTCACAACCCGGTCCCTGCTGCGCCTTCCTGCTGCTGGGCGCCGTGATCGACCTCAACTGATCGGCCTGTTCGGCGTCTTGCTGCGCCCGCGCGCCAGTCCTGCTCACGGCAGCAGGAGCAGGTCTGGTGTTGCTGTTGATTGGCCAATGGGCGAATCGATCCTGTTACTTATTAGCAGCAAGCTCGCAGGCAGCCCTTTTGACCTAGCGGTACGCATTATTACCATCGTCACTGCCATGCTAGGAATCGGATCCAGTTCCAGGCCAGCCTTGTCGCAGCCCCAGTTTATTGAGCTCTACGGAACCGAGCAAAAAATGTGAAGTTTGCCCTGGAACAGGCGCGCTGGCCTGATGTTCCGTTGTCCCACGCTTGTGAGGGGCAAGGAGTACGGGCTCATCATTGGCAGGCGCCCAGCAAGCGCTATCAGTGCCGGCAAGCTGTCGTCATCAAGCCACCCTCACGCCGTACCATCTTGGAGCAACAAAGTTACCTCGACCCACCGTGTCCTTGCCTTTTCTACCTCGGTCGCAAAGCCAAGACAGGAATCTCCTCACGTAGCTCTGAGGCGTCAGTCCGTGGAACTACCGAACCGATGGTTGCTTTCAGACCAAGATTCATGCAGGCAATGAGAAGAACGTGAATGGCGCCTATGTCCTCAGGAGGAAGGCGTTGCAGGTGGATGATGCCCTACCTTGGCGGAGAACGCTTTGTGGCCAAAGCCTGTCCGTGGGATCGGAGAACAACGGTGCCGGTCCGTGGCCAGCCCGTCCTCTTCGAGAGGGCGGGCCACCCCCCCGATATAGTAAAAACTTCCACCGCTGCCCACGTTCTCTTGTTGCCGCTCAATTGCTGATTGGCCCAAGATTCACTGCGAATAGGCTGTGAAGTGATCTCGAAGGGCTGCTTGCTTTTCGCGCCGTATGCCAGAAGTCGGTTGCTTCCATCATCCTTTGTCGTAAAAGGTCGTCATTCCAATTGAATTACCAGAATTCCGTTGGATTTAACACGGTGCTCAGCAAACGTTGAAAAAAACCAGCTTCAGCGGCACTTCCATTTGCCCTTCGCTTCCGAAAGTACGCTGATCGCTACTTGGCGCCTTCAGCTACCGCTTCAATCGCCGGTTCAATCGTGGCCGCAATGAACGAGCGTGTGTTTCAGTGCCATCGCAGCTGTCAAGCACCGGCCCGGAACGACTCCGTTGAGGTGTCGGAGTTTGCTACCTATCGAGTCCTGTTTGAGCTGGCGACCTGCTTCAACAGCCCTCAAGGCCCTGAGCCTGGGGTCTGGGAGTGCGTGCTGGTGCAGAGCGCGCCAGTGGCCGTTCTCGACCTGCTCCTGCGCGCCGTTCGTTCCATCGCGGGTGTGGACATGGCGGTGCTGCTGGCGCTGGCCGTGCTCGAACTGGTCAGCCGTCAGGAGCGCCGCTACCACGCGACAGCACCTGGGCTTCTGCGGGCTTGCCTGGCCGGCGTTGCGCGTGTTGCTGCTGGCCGCCCGGTGCCCCTCCTTCGCCGACCTAGGCCGCCAACCGCAGGCCAGGACTATTCAACCGGCCCGGGCCTTACATTTCGTTGTGCCACCGGCCCAACGGGCAGCCTCACGAGTGGGTGCGCCTTGCGCCACGAACCGGACCCCAAGCTGCACCAGGGCGATTCCGGTCAAATCAGCAGGCTTCGGTGCTACCCGGCGGTGATCGCCCCCAGCTGGGGGCCTCTGGTCCGCTGTTGCCTGCGTCATGTCGTTTGTTTCCGATGTGGGGCTCTCTGCTCCGATTCGGGCCTGCTTGTCATCAAGGTGTGCCCCCCCCGAAAGCCATCTGTGTTGGCGATTGTAAAGGGGGTTGGAGTGTATGAGAGAACGGAAAACCGTGGTCCTGGCTGCCAGTTATCGCAGCTTGTGTGCTGGGGGTGGGCGCCATGTCGGTGTGGTCCGGCCCTTGATCCCCCTTGTCCACCCCAACTGTGGGCCGCTTGAACCATGATAGGCTGCGATTGATAAGCTTTGGCCGGTAAACACGGTGCTGTGATGTGCTGGCAGGGTCCAGGCTGGCCTGCCCAGCAAGCAAGCTGTTGGCCAGCCGCCCCGCTTGCAACCTTGCGCCAGGCGGCGGCCAGCTCAGGACCCGGCGGTGGCTGAGTGTCTGATTCAGCCGGCGATGTGAGGCGTTCCTCGGTGGCAAGCCGCAGCAGCCTGAACCGCCGATGTCCCCTTCAGCGCGGTGCAGGCCAGTCCAACCCCCTGTTGCTGTGCCGCAGGCAGGCGATGCGATCGATGGCCCGCTGGCTGAAACTGACCCGGTCGCGATCGCCGCGGGCCTCGCCCTCGCTGTGGCCGCTGGCGCTGGATCCCGCGCCCACCTGCGTCGCGGTCTTAAGTTGCCGGTAACGGCGGCGAACAGGTACAGGTGCGCCAGCACGATGGCCTGCCGCCGCTCACCCCGTCTGGCCGTTCATCCCGGACTCGAAACCCATGGCCGACTGGTGGTCGGGCCTTGGCCTTGTCAGCCGCGATCTGGAGCCAATCACAGTCTGGCCGGCTGCCGTATCAGCAGGAAAACCGGTGCCGCTTGCCTGCGAAGCCTCCAGCCGGTGGGAGCCGGAACCTTACAGCCCCTTCGCGCGGGCCCCCGCGCTTTTTGCCCAGCTCAGCAAGCAACCGCCTGCGAACGCTGGTGCAGCAGCGCCCCGGCAGCCCGGGCAAACGACCAGCTGTTGCTCGGGAACGCGGCGGCGGCCGCTCATTTCCGAAAATCGAAGCAGCGGCCGTGGCCCTGCTCCCCCAGGGCGCGAGGCTGATCGCTGCGGAGCAGGAAGGCCTGCCCTGCGCACCCTGCCCCCCGGCCCGATTCCAGCGGCAGTGCTGCCCGGCAAGCCGCGATCTCAGCCAGTTTCTGTCCGTGGGCCGGCCGCGCCCTGTGGTGCCCACTGCCCGATTTCCGGCGTTCAACTGGAACGTGTGGAACCGGCAGCGCCCGCTCGCTCTGGCTGGCAGCAAAGGCTGGGGGCTAGCGCCTGCTCGCGCATGGCGAGCGGGTCTGGGCGGCTGTTGATTGAAGGGTCGTGCCAACCCAGCTCACGCTGCTGGCCCTCAACCGCGCGGGCCAGGTGCTGTGCAGCGACGCCCCCTGGAGGCTCGGGAAGTTGAGCGGCACCGGGCTCGACTACGACCCCACCGCGGACCGCTGCTGGCTGGCCCTGCGCCCCGCCTCCGCCATCGCGTTGCTGGCAGGAGCGCAAGCTCCCCAGGCCCAGGCCCCCTTGATCGATGCCACCAGCTGGTAGCTCACCCTTGCTCGGCAAAGCCGGTGAGGCAGGTGCGCTGTGGTGGCGCTGATCCCAACCGATCGCCCCTGGCGCGGTGCCAGTCAGCACCAGAAGCCCAGCAACTGCACAATCACCACACAGGGCCCGGACGGCAGGTCAAGGCCCCCGAGAGCAGGCCAGGCCCAGCACCGCGCAGAGGCCCCGAGCCGAGCCAGGCAGCACGTAGGAATTAAGTGGCTGCTCACCAACCGGGAGGCACAGGCGGGATCCACCACAAACGCACTGATCAGCAGCACCCCACGGCCTTGATCGAGATCGCCACCACCAGGGCCAACAAAGAATGAACAGCAGACGAATGAACGAACGGCCACCCCACGCGAGAGGGCGACGATTCATCGATGGTGAGCAGGATCTGGTCCGCGGTGTGAGGAGCCAGGATAGCCAGGGCCGTGAGCAGCAGGCCGAGATCAGCCAGATCAGCCAGACACCACCGAGCCGCACTGTCGCCGAATAGCAGGCTCTGGATGTTTGGCCCTGGTAGGTGCGCACGAAGCGGAGGGCCACCACCGCCACGACAAACGACGAGGAATAGACGATGTTGAGCAGGCACGGTGGGCAGGCGGCTTGCGCTTCACCAACCGAGCTCACAACAAGGGCGAAGATCACCGCAAAGGGGATCAACACCAGGGTGGATTGAGCCCCAGCAGGATGCCGATTAGCGATGCCCAACAACGACGAGTGGCCCAGGGCATCGCTAAAAAGGAGAGCTGGCGCAACAACGGCCAAAACTGCCCAGCAGGCCGCCGAGGCGCCGGTGAGCAGGCCACGAGGAGGGCCCCTGCGATGAACGGCAACTGCAGCAGCTCCAGGAGGGCGGCTCGCTCATCAGGAGGATGGTGGGCGAGGCGATGTTGTACGGAAACGAAACCCCGGCCACGCTCCAGCCTGGGAAGGGGCTGAGCGTGATGCGGGCGCCTCCGGAGCAGCAAAGGCGCGGTTGAGCAGAGCACGCCATCGCAGGTCCGGCGCCACCATCTCCAGGTCCATGAGATACCTGCAGGACAGTCCAGCCCTGCTGCGGCGCAGGTACAACATGCAGGCCATAGAAAAACTTGCTCGGCCAATCTGGCTTCGAGGGCCCCTGGGCCTCATCGAGCACCAAACAGGCGGCGGGCCACCACGCAAAACGCGAGCAGCACCCGTTTGCGTCTGCCGCCCGGAGAGTCGCTGATCAGGGCACGGCCAGGTCGCTGCCAGTGGGTTTTGGCCAGGCCCCGGCGAACGGCCGCTCGCCGGGCCTTTCGCCTCCAACCCAGTTGAACCGAATCCCGGCCGGATCCCAGCCAGCCCACGAATTTCAGCCACCTGAGTGGCAGCGGTTGTGCGCACACGCGAAGCTGGGCAGGTAGGCCACCTTGGTCGCGGCACCAAAAGAGGGCAGCTGACCTTTTGCGCCCGAGCCGCCGCCAGCAGCCGCACCTCGCCGCTTCCTGTGGGGAAGGATGCCGAGGCAGGCCTGCCACCCCAGGCTAACTCTTTTGCCGCACCGTTGGGACCGATCAGGGCGGTTATCGACTCTCGGCGCAAATCAAAGCTGACGTTCTCACTTGCCACGGCGCGCCTTCCCGCGCAGGACCGTCAGCCCGCTTGACTTCGAGAAACCATTTCCGCCATCAGCCCAGCCTACCCCCAGTGTCTTGACTCCAGATCAGGCGCGGGGTAAGGCCGCCGCCAGGCCTTGCCGAGTGCGCCGCATCTCTGGCTAGAACGTAGTAGCCAGGTTGCCGCCTCGGGCCGGGCCGGTTTCAAGCGGATCCAAACACCGCCGATCTTCACGCCCAGAGATCGCTCGCGCCCGGGCGAGGCATGTGAAGATTGGCGCCCCTCTGGGCTCCGCTGAGCAAGGGTCCTTGAGGGCTACGGTCTGCGTCGACCAAACTGGCTGACGCGCTGCCAGGTCGGCCGGGTGGGATTTCAGCTCCGGTGAAACTCCACCACAAAGGCGACCTTGAGCTGTTAGCGCTTCGGCGAAGTTAGGGGCGAAATCGCTGATAGGCCACGAAGGTTTTGCCCAAGCCAAACGTATTGATGCTGGCTGAGGCAACTCCTGCCATTGAGGAGACGGAGTTTCATCGACGATCAGGCCAGCGCATTGCGCTGAACTGCTCGGCGCAAAAGTCGGGCTTCGCGGCGATTCAGGCCAGTCGCGGATGGTCCACCTGTCCTGGGACGTCGCGCAGGGGATCGAGCCAGACGTGGGGGATGATCGGACACCGTGATCGTGCCGTGTCGTTGGCCGTCGGCATGGTCGGTCTTTGCGTCTTTTTCCAGTGTTCGTCCAGGGGGGATGCCGGCCGTGGAGTCATCACCTGGAGGCCGCTGTTGTCGGCGTTGACGATCAGCTTGGTCCGAGGAAGTTCAGGCCCAGGCCTTTGCTTGACGAGCACGTCGCCTTCTGCAGCCCGCACCAGACACCGGGGGCGAGGTGGCCGGAAATCGTGGGGCTGGACCGTTTGTTGGCATCAGGGCCTCCACCGTGGCGCAGGTGCGGCCACAGCTTTGGTGAATCAGTTGATCGCAGGAAGGTGTGAACCACATGAGGGCGCATCGCTGGAGGCGCAGGCCCCAACCGCATCGCTGCCACAGGAAGCCAGCAACGGCGGCCCAGCAGCCATCCCGGCCGGGAGCGTTGTGTGCGTTCAAAGGGAGTGACCAGAAACAAACGGATCGGGCCGCCAGAATCGGACCAGCGGCGATTTTGAGAATGGTACTCATTCAGAAGCTATGGCAGGCCGGCTTTGGCCAATCAGCCCCTCTGGCGAGCGGCGACAAGTAGCGAACTCACTCCATAGGAATCGCGGGTGTGCTCAGTGCCCTTCGCCATGGCGCCGCTAGGTCTCCCCAAGGTCCTAGCTCAACCCCAACAACCCATCTGCTGAGCAACTGCAAACAGGCCAAGCGAAATTCACCGGTGCACAGAGCTCCATGCTCGCCTGCCGCGTGGACCCCCCACGGCATGGTCTGGCCACCGTGTAGTCGCCACCTGGCGCACCCTGCAGCAACGCCGCCTGTGTCGGCTTGCCTGCCATCTGCCCACGTGTCCCTGTTCGCTCCCACCGAACGATGAGCACCATCTCACCTGCGCGATTTGCGCAGCACGTGGTTGCCTGCAGACTGCCCAGTGCCACGAGCCCCACCTGAGTGCCAGCCACTGGGTGGCTTCCAGCTCCTGTTCCACCACTCGAATTACTCGGGCTCTGCGCCGGCTGTCAGGAGCACCAAAAAACTCGGCCTTTAAGCCCCAACTCGGCCGAAGCCAAGACTCCGCCCTCAGCCCAGACCAGCAGCCAAACCAGTTTCTTGATCGATGCCGCCCGCTTCATCGCCCCAGATCGCAGCAGGTTGCTGTAGCTCGCTGATCAGTCGAAGGCCTCCCCCTCCCTGCTGTCCTGAACAGGAGCGCCGGGCTGTGTCGGCTCAAACAGGAGTTCCCGTTGCTCGGCCTGCGGATGCGGCTCTGGGATCCACCCACGCAGACCAAGCCATCGCCATCGCTCACGGTCTCCACCGTGCAGCAGGGTGCCGGGTAGACGATCAAATCGCCGCAGGAGCCGAAACTTCTCCTCACCATGGGAAACTCCAGCACCAGTCGCCGCTCGCTATAGGCAGCGCAGCTCCGATAGAAACAAGTGAAGAGAATCGGCATCCCCCTCCGCCATGTAGCGTTATCCACGTGCGCCATATAGCCCTTCTACCGGGGCCTGAGCGCAAAAGCGCAAGCTTGGATCGCCCGGCAGGGCGGCTGAGGCCAGCAGGGATGGCCCTGCAAGGCCGATGCACAGCGCAGCAGGCTTTATGCCAAGGCCGAACCCGCGGCAAACTGGCTGGCTTCACGTCGGGCATGCCAGCCGGCGCTTCTTGCCCGGCCGCAGTCGGCCTCGGAGCGAGCAGACGACGCACCAACCGGCGAGCTGGTCGGCTGGCAGCAGCGAGTCGATCTGGAAACGACACGGAGGCAGAAAACAAAGGGATGGGGCGCTTGCAGCGGGCGGGCGGGCTGGAGTGGGGCGGCTGCGCGGCCTCGTAACAAAAGCCACCCGGGCGGGGACCGTGTCCAACCCACGCTTCAACCACCCGCTTCTGCGACCCACGGCTGCTTGAGGCCCTTCAGAATCTCCTCTCACCACGGAATTTCGGGAATCGACCCATGTCCCACCGACCCAGCATCGCCCTTCTTTCCTTGCCGCCAGCGGACGTGATCGCCGGCCGTGGCGGGGCTGCGCCATGGTCCCTGATTGAAACGAGGCAACGGATCCCGGGACAGGGAATCGCGGCGCGATAAAACGGACGAAACCAGGGGGATGAACAACGAAAGTACCAAACCCCCCAAAGCGGAAAGGGCCGTGAATTGGGCGAAGGGACAGGGAAAGGCGGCCGAGGGTGGCGAAGGAGGAGAGCGGAGGCGAGCGCGTGAAGAGGAGAAGCGACGACGACTGAAAGCTCCAGCTCCCTTAGCCGATCTTCTC
>Ga0163217_1077083_pt1 | contig 12276 bp, 10 predicted proteins | sample SynspAceP_FD_185933 | JGI IMG/M metagenome (GOLD analysis project Ga0163217, IMG submission 185933) | Saline lake microbial communities from Ace Lake in Antarctica - Synechococcus sp. Ace-P (PacBio error correction) | ecosystem: Environmental > Aquatic > Non-marine Saline and Alkaline > Saline ... | reverse complement strand
GCAGGTCGGGTGCCACTCGGATCCACCAATGCGAAACGGCTTGAATTACGTACGTTGTTCGTCGTTATTGCGCGCGATGAAATTGTTTCAGTTTGATGATGATGAACTGTTGCGCATTTCGCGACAGGCATTGCGCAGGATTGTGATCGACCCCGTACCGCGAATGTTGTTCGGCCGCGATCGGTTCGAAAGATTTGTTTCAGTCTCATTATGTTCAACAGGAGCATTATAATACTGCTGCGTGCGTCAACGCATTGCGATGAGCGACTTAAAAAGACGCTTTTGGTGGGGCGCGTATCAGCATTAATATCCGCAATATTAGCGACGCCCCCATGGCGGGGTCCATTACATTATAGCATGCACCCCGGACCAAGGCTGCAACCCCGATCTGCTGAATTGGAGCGCAAATTGCAAATAATCCGCAGGCCTTGGTTGAAGGTGTTGAGACTATTATCGAAAGAAAGCGACGACGGTAAAGCGCTTCAGATTTCATCCAAAAATTAATCAGGGTGCGTTTTCCGTTTGCCTATCAGGACGAATATTCTTCGCGGGACGCCTTAGCGATATTTCGGTTTTCGAAAACGCTCTCGGGAAACCAATCCGTTATCAGTTCGGGTTTTTGATGTTCGAACGTGTCGAACGACTCTTTCAAGGTTAAAATAACAGCTAGGGACCGTCTAGAACCTCGCGGATTCATGCCTGTCTTTTTTAGTAATTTCAATTGCCACATCTCGAAGAGATCGGCATGAAATCACCCGGCCGACGGCAGCGTTCATCTTGGGTCCATGGATATGAAATCAGAATTGGCCTCACCGCCAGACCGATGTTGAGAAGCTTACGACAAACTTTCGAGACGGCCTTTTTTGGGCCGGACGTTGGAACGGCCTGAATGAAGGTGATGACTGCCTTTTAACCGGCTGATCTGCTTCAGAAGCGGGAATTGCGCGTGACATTGCCCTTTGTTTACGCTTGGGTCGCTGCTATCGGCGCCAAAGTGGGTCTCGATTCATCTGAGGCCACGCAAATCGAACGCCTTAGAATCCTATCCCTCCCTGACGGTCATTACTGGGTTAAAGTCAGCGAGATTGATTCCGTCTGCGTTTAAAGATCATCAGGCTCGGGAAGACCGCGTCGGAAGTCCCTTGGAACAAACGATCACAAACGGAGCTCGCCTCTGTTGTCGTTGGACATGACCGTGTTATCGGCGCATTGGCCGAACGTGATATGGCGGGCCTGCGCACGAATTTCTTATCAAGGCGCGATGAGGGGCGAGTGAAGCCCACATCTCTCCAAGATTTTAAAAAGCGATACGCTTGATAATTTGCAGGCCTTAAGCCTTAATGCGTTGAATCTACTCAGCTCACCGCGCGTGGAAGGTGTCATCTTCGGTTTCGGCCCCGTCCTGCGCGCGGCGGCCTGAGATTGGTCTGATCGGCCGTGATGATGTCCGGACAGAAGTTCTCGGTCTTGGTGAAAGCGCAGGTCAGGTTAAACACGCCGTCATGCGTCCCGGTCGGTTCAAAGGGGCGGGTGTCTTACCCAAAACAACCCCAAAAAACTGGGACACGCGGCGACGTACAGGCAGAGCGATTTAAGCCTATATAAAGCCTTCATATCCGGCATTCTCGATATGGCACCGATATTATTGTCGGCGAGAAGCCACAGTCCACCGGCAGATGTCGTATGTTGTTGATGATCCACCGACCCCCTATCTTGTCGGTGGGGCGGATAAGGGGGGACCGGCGACATTTCGGGACATCGCCAACGGCATTTCCCAATCATAGGATTCTGGCTCGACGATTGCTTTTCGCTGGGGGCTCCGTAGGTTACGACCACAAGCGGTCATGGGCATACAGCGCCGCGGGCGCGGCTGGGAAGCGGTTCACGCTCTCCTCGCGCGCGCGCCAAAGATATCCAATCGGAAGGTTTCACGTTTGTAGGCGTCGGCGAACATGTCGGCGATGTGTGGCAATGGGATGCTATACCAACACATTAAAAATTGGTGGCGGCGTTCAAACCCATCTGGATATTATTGATCCTGACCCCGATCCCGCAACGTCTTTCAAGAACGCAAACGCATGTTCGGACTTCCCGCGCTCGGACATGGGCAGGATTATGATAAATCTCTTAATCCAAAGGCGGCGGATCGTGAGTGTTCTTCGCGTCAAGAAAAAAGGCCATATGAGCTGCACGCCTTGAAATTATGGCCAACTGGACTATCAGCAACAAGCGCTTAACGCCTAAGAGTGATGAAGCTCTGCTCGTCCGCGTCAGTCGGATCTTTTATGGTTTGGCGGAATTGCACTTATAATCAGGCCGGGTCACCAATCTCACTTTCAGAGTTCGCGATAAGCGAATGACTCCATCAGAAATTCAAGCGCGTCTGAGGTGAACGCGGAAAGTTGTCGGCGAAGGGTGCAATCTTGGCGTTACCACAGCCGGGAGCTATGAATTTATGCGCAGTCCGGCGGACGAATCAACACGGACGCGATCGACATTCTGCATGGGGTCGATTCCTCAGAAATGAAGTGAACTTCAAGATTCTATTGGGCGCAGCCATCGATACGGCGAAACTCAAGCGTTGATAACGCGATGCCTTCTTGGAGCCATGGGACAGGACGAGGTCGCCTCATCTCGTTTTAGCGCAACAATTATGACCAAACGGAGCCGCGTTCCTTGGCCAGGTGCGGGCTGTCCATGATCATGACGCCTATGATACGGTATATGGTCGCTCTCACGTCCACCGAGGCGTTCTAAACCGTAGCGTTGAAGCCCTACCTGGAAACTGAGGCGATTGCAGGCCTCGCTGCCAGCAATTTCAAGGGGCTCCACTCGGAACCCGAACTCTCAGTGCTTTTAGCTTACGCCAAAAAAAACACGGCTATTTGATGATCTCATTCAAACCGATATCGCGGACGATCCTTTATGGCCGGATTACTCTGCAAGCCTATTGCCCTGAACCCTTGCATGGATTTTAAGAAGGCCATGCAGCACCATAGGATTGCGCCGAGAATTATTATTTTCTCGCTTGGTCAATTGATCATTGATGTTGCGACCCGTTTTCCACCTTGCGCCTTTCAGGAAACCAGACCAAGGTCTTTGGCGAAATCGCTTCGAAGCCTTCATCGTGGCCTATGAAAACGCTGAATGGTTGAACAATTACGGGACGGACATTGCGGCGCTCGACACAAAGTCGACGCTCAAGCCCCAACTCCGCCTTTTCAATGAAATTGCAAATGTGCCTGCAACGCGTCGTGCGCATGGCTTGTCAGATATAATGAGACAAGGTCGATGCGGACCGTGTAGAAAACGCGCCCAACTCTCCCGCGCTCGTCGATCATGGCTTGGTTGGCGCTTCTCTCGCCCTTACTGATCAGAAGCGCGTAGAAAAAGCGGATCAAGGTACACGGAAATTTGGAATTTCTGAGGGACTTGGCGACAGATTGTTGCGCTGTTGTAATCACGGCATCAGGGATTTTGAACGTAATTGGTTAGCAGAAGCGCAGGATGGCCAGCCACAGCGCGCTTGCGAGCTTTTCTTATGACGTGGTGTGGCCGATTTAGAATTGACCGCATTCGCTTCAGCCTTGCTGACTACGAAGTCCATTCCCATTGGGAGCGGCCCGCGATTGCGCATTTACAAAGAGGACTTCTTCCAAAGCCCAAGCTCGGTTTGCTCAAAGTGTGGCGCTCTACGCTTAAGAAAGAAAAAAACGCGCGGCTGATTTGAGCCTGTCAAATCGCCTTCATTGCGGATTGGTTGCGCGATGGAAATCCCGCCAATCAAAACTATGAGAATCGGTGTCATCCATGTCGCGTTTCTGGCGGGCTGGACTGTGCCAAAATTTTACGAGGTGTGAATTGCGGCAGCTGAGTGATTTGATGGACCGGGCTCTAGTCTATTATAACCCTGCCCCTATTCAGGTCGGCCCTGCCGCTAGATGGGCTTGCGCAACAGCTTCGAGATAGCGCGTTGCGTTCTAAGGACGCCGAGCTTCGGGTGGCATCGACCCGGCGCTGAACCGTTAGACATCAAGCAAAATGACTGCCGAGGTCAAACCTGACGCCTTCCAAGTTCTAGCGCACGTTCTTGAAGCCAACTTTCCGCGGCTTGTTAGCGCGCAAAAGCCTCACGCGGCGCCTCGACCTGCGCAATATTACTGCGCACGTTACGCACCGCGTTCCGTAAGGGTTTGGGCATTAAACAGACAGCCGCACTATCTAGGCCCCGCCCTGAGCATCGACCTGCCGGGGCTCTTTCGCACACCATCGAGTAAGATTTAAGATACGAGGCGGCAACGATGGGATGCGAGATGTAAGTGTCGGATATCCAGCAGGTCTTCAAAGCGGGCGGGTTCCCGACAGTGAGGCGCTTATGCCGCCCCAAGGCAGTCATCCGCCCTCACGCCCTTCGAGAGTTGCGGCGCATCGGCGACAGCTAATCGCCAGGCCTGCCACATCAAAAACCGATTTGGCAATCAATATAAGCGGGGGCCGCCATCCAGACCAACGCCTGCGTCAGTACGCTGGGTTTAGGATCTGTCGTAGCTGGCGCGTTGCCGTTCAGAGTCTCGTCGCCAACCCCTCCAAAAACAAAAGGAGACGCGCGTCGAGCCATCAGCGGCGGCGAAAACGCTGTTCTGCAACGGACGCACGCGCACTTTGTAATTCCAGTTCGGGACAAAAGCCAGATCGGATCGGCGCATTCACCGCCCTCGAAACGAGCCGGGTCACCGCGTATCAGTTTCAGTTCAGGAAAATCGAGGTTTAATGCAGCAACACGCAGCATTGCAATCCCGCTTCGATTGTTCCAGCATAGGCCGAAACGAAACATTGGCCAAGGATCGTCCGCTGTAGCCGTGCGGTCTCTGCTTCGAGCATCGCGGCACGGGCTTCTGCCGCCAAATGTTCAGCTCGCAACGTCCAAAACAAAATCAGGCATCGAACTTGTGACAACTTCCCAGCCCTGCGCTGCACGTGATGTCGTCGAGATTATCGACCACCCGCCGAAGCGCCAAGGCTAGGCGGAACTGTTCAGTTGCGGTGCTCGCCGAGCCCGGACGGGCCAGTTGAGCTCGGGCGCGCTCGACCCGCAAACGCGCCCTGTTCAAGATCTCATAATTTCCGGCGATGGCCGCTCAAGATAGGTCGCCAGCACATGGATCGTCATAGGAGGGCTTTGCCAAAAACTGTCGCACGAACCGGGTCTGTGCTCACTTGCAAGTCAGACGGGATCTCGACGGTGCGGGCGGCGATCAGCGCGGTTTCATCGAACCCTCAACCAGTCGCGCAGGGCGCTCGTAATCCCGCAAGCCAATATTACAGATGCAAACGTACATGATCCTTAACTCATGGCGCAGAGCCTCCACCGGGTTGAGGCGCGAGCACTAGCGGAGGCAGGGTAGCCAAATACGACCCCCCAGAACGGCCGAGCCAAAGGCCCGGAGAATGGCGATCTGCTGGTGCGAAGATCATTTTTCATGTCGTCACCACCCAAACCTAATGTCGAAACGCGCGCTAACCCCACCGCCCAGCGCCGATCACAGCCGGAAGGATACAAGATAAGCAGAGCCTCGGTGAGGGAATTGCACAAGATGGTCAGAGTCGTCGCGCGCCAAAGAACTTCATGCGCAGGCCGATGTTTCACGAGTGCGCTTCCTCGTGACACTCACCAACATTTAATATGTCATCTACGCCCACACGCCAACGACTGGAGCGAGGACAATGCCCATAGGGTAATAGGAGGGACCAGGAGTTGCGATTGGAGTCTCAGCATTATTGCTGTCGATTGGCAGAAACAATTGAGCACCCGGAAGTCCGGCGCAATCAGCGCAGACAGGCCGCGCGACGCCGCAGGAGGCAATCCAGATCTTCCTTCAATTCCGGTGCGAGCACCTGCTGGTTCCACAATCGATCTATATGATTGCGTGATTACGAATACCCAGATAATCGCCCGCCAAAACCATAGCCGGTTCGCGCAAAGGTGGACCGCGGAACGAGGACAAAGTTATTCGCGATCTTGGCCATTGCTTCCAACCGTTGTCCGGTGCCTTTGCGGACAGTGCCAATAACTAGTAAACGGCACATTGCTGATTCTTGATTGTCGCTTCCAGTGGAATTATTGACCGGCCGAAGCACATTCTTCACGCGTGTGGCCAAGGGACAGCGAAGGTTTTCCTTCCGGCTAAATCCGTTTCTGTTGAGTGTCCCGACCCGCTTCCAATTCAATCATTGGCGAAAGAAGTTCCTGATTCCGTTGCGCGATAAATCCGACGACCAATGCCGGTTCGCATCTTATGACAGGATATTCACGCGACAAGGTTTCCTGTTGCGGCTTCAACGCGGGAAGGGCAGCGGAATTTCCAAGCAGGTTCAGCTTCGTTCAAAACGGCGATAGGGGGCCGTTTTTGTGAGGATCGGACCGCCGAGTCCAGTTCGGAAAGACTGTAATCGACCGAGCCTGAAAGTTCCGTCCCAAAACTTTCGAGAGATCTTTCTTCTGCGTTCCCCACCGTTGCCAAACATTGTATAAGACAGCGGCAACCCGATAATTGATTGCCCAGCTGGTCAGCAACGTACGCATGGGCCGCTTCGGCAGGCTTCCCGAATGTCATTGAAGACTAATCTCAATCTGGAACTGCCATTACGCTGCCTCCGCCGAACGTGGCTCGTCACTAATAATCTTGCCGTTCGCTCATTGGTATCACCGCGAGGCGTGTGTTCGCCACTTCAAGATCGATGCTGTGGATCAACACGATTGTGAGGACCATATTTCGGTTGAGCGTCACCAGCAAGTCCGATGATCTCCGCTGAGGTGCGGCTGTCCAGCGCCCGGTCGGTTCATCCGCCAGACAAGGATGGATGACCCGAACGAGGGGCCCTAGCGATGGCGACACGTTGTTGCTGGACCGCCAGGACAGTTCCGTCGGCTTGTGGATGGCCGCGATCCCCCAGACCACGGCATTCCAAGGGCAGCCTGAGCTCGCTCTTCACCGTTCAGGACGCCGGGTCGAACCGGTATTGAAGCGGCGAGCATGACATTGGGCGAGCGCGTTACGGCGCAGGCATGCAGCTGAAACTGCTGGAAGGAACAAAGCCAGGTTTCCCCGCGTAGCCGCGAGATTCACGGCGGTTGAAGCGACCCAAACATTTTTTCCATCGATAATCACGGAACCCCAGAGTCTGGTTGGCGAGCCCGCCTAACATGTTTCATTCAATGTCGATTGCCCGAGCCCCGATTGAGCCGATAACCGCGACAAATTCGCCGGAGGCGACTTCTTTAAAGTCACGCCGTCAAGCGGCATGAATAGTTCGAAACCGCCCAATGAGTACTGATTTGGCGCAGATCAAACCGTTCTGGATCATTGGCAAGTTTTTCGGCGGTATACCCGAAGCCCTGAGCGAGCGAACCTGGGCGGCCGGCCCGCACACCACCCGGAACCGTGCCTGATTGTCCACTTCCGGCTCTCGAACACCCGTCACAACCTTTTCGCCCTCTATTAGGACCATCAACAACTTCGACAAAGGCACCATCGGACAGGCCGAGCTTTAGCGTCCGCTTGACCCATCCTGCCGTCAGCCGTTGCGACCCAGACATGACTGGACGGATTAGTCCGTTCCAGCGTCACTTGTGCCGTTGTAGCGGCGATTGCTCTTCCGGCGAGAGGGAACTGGTGCGAACCCTGGTTCTCAACAATCTCGGCCGAGCTGGAATTTACGGCATCGGCGTATGCATTGAAGCTTTTGGTTGGATCATTGATAATTCGCGCCACGCCTTGGGACTGGGACCGACCGGTCAGGCAAATTCAGTAAACGAGGTTCATCGATTCAATGTGTTCCGAGGCGCGCATAGGTCGGGTCGAGCAGAGTAACAGGCTTCAGGGACTTGTGGTCGCGGCTTTGGAATTTTCGCGACCTGATCCTGATGGACGGAACCGTTCCGCCGATGACAGGGAGTCGTGACACCCCCGCGCGGACTGTGCATCGTGATTCGATTGGCTGTCATTGCCAGGCATCAGCAAACCGTGCGGATTGTCCGCTTGACGACAGCGACATAGGAGACGATATTGTTCTCCTCGACGATTTCAAACGCAACAGGCTCGACTTCGCCATAATCGTCCGGTCAGGGATAGCGTCGACGGTAATTTCGCCCTTGTCGGCCAGGATTAAGCCGCAACATCAGATTCGACGATCCGCGCTTCGACTTGCATTTCTGATAGATCCGCCGCGATGGTGAAAAGCTCTGGCGCATTAAACTGGCTGAAACGGTCTCGGCCTGGGTCAATTTTTGCGATCGATGATTACTTCCGTCGATCGGGCTCGTAATATAGATCGGCCCAGATTTTCCTTGGCCGTATCCATTTCAGCGCCGGAACTTGTGCGAGTGGAAGCACGCTGACTTTTTCCAGTTGGCGCGATGAGCCGAGATCAGATTGGCCTTTTGAGCCACACCAAACATCACGCTTCAGCGGTTCCATCTGCGGCCGCTGAGACGGCTTGTTGTGAAGAAAAAGACCCCGGCGTCTGAGTATTCGTTTTTCTGTTGTGGCCTGCGCCAAGGGTCACCTCAGCAGAGGCGGAGATTCGGGCTTTCTGGCACATCGATATCGGCAAATAGATGAACGGAATGCTGCCTTCAAGCTGTGAAACGGTTCCGGAAATTGGTCGGGTTCAATAATGGCGAGCACCTGCCCCGCCGTGGACCGCGCGAATTATAGTCCAACACGAGTCGAGCAGTCCGACCGGATACTTCGAGCCAACCATGACCTCGTCACGCGTGAACAATCTTTCGGTTGCACGCAATTCCCCGCGTGATCTGACCCGCATGGCGGGAAACGGAGGCCGTTTTCCATCTTGGGCTTCAGTCTCGGCTAGAGTTCTGCACATTCCCCACCAATACACTGCGCAGGACCAGTCGCCATCAATTAAGTCGTATGCTTCTGGCCGAAAATTTCTCCATCGGCCTGACACCGAAACTCAGAATGCTTGTTATGTTTGTCACAAACCACTAGACCATAAGTGAAGATACGGCTCGTAATCTTAAAAGATTTAATCTTGCCGCCTTCGGGCCACAAACTGTCTGTGAGAAGAAATCCCCTGATCTACTTAACTGCAGCCGAAGCTTTCGCAAATCGTTGCCAGTAGAACGTCGAATGTGAAGTTCACAGGCTAGAGCAGATCGATGCCAGAGTTTCAAGGGAGTTTATTCCAACGCCGTACAGCTGCGCATAATGCCGGCTTCTCATATTCGGTTGATCTGTGGGCTCTGTGCACGTGATTGAGTGGCTTTGAGCTTGAAATATAAGCCTGTAACCGCACCACTGCCACAAACGGAAAACTGCGACGGATCCGTCGGAAATCCGCTTATATCGATTAGGATGAGATGGTAACCATGGGGCATTCAATCAGATAGGCAATCGGCCAATATTTAGGACTGAGTCGATGACTGAAAGTCCCAAAACATTGACGTAAGGACAATGGAGCGATCAAGAATCGCCCACCGCTCGGCCAATTTTCTTGGCAGGATCGGTTTTGTTGAACGATCAATGAGCGAAGACGAGGACGATGATTGCCGAGGGCGTCAGCCGCCTTCGCCGCCAGACATTTGGCCCCGCGCGCGATTGACGCCTTTGAAAACGCGACCGTTTGATTCCGTCATTATTTCGCTAATGGCGTCAGCAGGGGCCACTTGGGCGTGACCCTGCCCGAAAGCTATGGCGGACTGGGGTTCCAGCTTATGTCTCTTTACGGCTTGGGTTGCCCGCGAAATGAACGCGGTCGATTTCCGGTTATCGGTCAATGATGTCGGTCCAGTCATCGCTCGTGATCTATCCGATTTATGCTACGGCAGCGAAGCTCAGCGACAGAAATATTTGCCTGGCTTTGGCGAGTGGTGCAAGCTGAATCGGTTGCTTCGGTCTGACAGAGCTGACGCCGGGTTCGGATCGGGCGGCATTGAAAACGACAGGCGGACGGCAGTGGACGCGGGATCGACTACCGGCAACGAAAATGTGGATTCCAAACCGCGCCCATCGCGGGATTTACTTCGTGTCTTGGGCGCGAAATCCGATGCGCAGGCGGCAAAAATCCGTGGTTTCATTTCGAAAAGGGATGAAGGGTCTAAGTTGCGAGGCCAAAGATTGGTGGGAAGATTCAGCCTTAGGAACATCGGTCAAGGCGAGATCGTTCATGGAAGATTGTCGTCGTCTTTGAAGACGCTCTCATTGCCCGGCATTGTTTGAGGGTCCTTAAAGAGGCGTTCCGGGCTGTTTGAAACCCGCCGCCCGTTACGGGCATTGGCTGGGGCGTCATGGGGTCCGCAGAATTTCTTGCTGGCACGCGACGACATATGGCCTAGATCTGTCATTCAGTTTAACCGCCCGCTTTGGCGGCCACACAGCGTTCCAGAAAAAAGGCTGCCGATATGCAGACCGAAATCGCCTTGGGCCTGCAAGCCGCGCTGAGAACGGACGTCTGATGGACGAAGGTAAGGCCCGCCCTGAAATCATCTCGGCTCATTTCAACGCAAATAAGTGTGCAAAGGCGCTTCGATATGGCCCGGCCAAATCCAGGGACATGCATGGCGGCACGGGAATTTCAGGGAATTCCAAGTGATCCGCCATTTATGGTCAATCTGGAAACGGTGAACAACATATGAACGGCCACGCATGATGGGCACGCCTTAAATCCTTGGCCGCGCCCCAAACGGGCCATCAGGCCTTGTCTAGACAGGGGTAAGGATCACGCGAGTCCGTTCACAAGCGTTTCCTGGCTTCGGACGAAGGCGGCTGATTTCCCACTCCAACTAGGCACTGACGCTCAAGGGACTCCGGCCGCGGCGGATGAGCTCTGTCACATTGTTCGATGACGCGAGCTTTTATCGCGCCATCTAGACCGCGTATCGGCTGAAGTTCAGGCACGGGGCGAGGGGTTCTTACACCATCGCGTCTGCTGGCCATGAGGGGAATGCAGGCATTGCGTGGGCGCTGCGGACCCGGGATGGACATGGCTTTCCTGCACTACCGAGATGCAGCCTTTCAGATCTGTCGGGTCATTCAAAGTTCCGGGGACACGCCCTTTGGGATATGTTGCTCAGCTTCTCGACCGTCAAAAAGAAGACCCATACTCTGGCGGACGACATAAAAGTTCTGGGGTCAAAGCATTGGGATTCCACCCCAGACCTCGACTTATTCGCATCACACCTACCCCAAGGCCCTTGCGCGGGGTTTAGTATTCCACTCGCCAAAACCGCGTCAGCCGGAACATTCAACAATTGCCCTTAGACGGCATTGTCGTTTGCACCTTTGTGATGCGGTCGCTCAATTTCACGTCTCAGGCACGTTAAAATACAAGCGAGTTGGACAGCCTACAAAAACTCACCCCTTACCTCTCCTATTTCGTCTGCGGAGGATAATGGGATGGGAATTTCGGACCAAGACGCCAGCGAAACTGGGGTCGAACAGTCGGTTCGGTCCCGTCCGGCCTTAGAGTATTTTCAGTGTAGGCTCCCTTCGAATATATTCGATGGCTTACCAACGGCCTCTCCCCCCCCGGGCCCCCGGGGGCCCCGGCTGAAAAGGTTTTTTTTTCGGGGTTTTTTTTTCCCCAAAGACGCCACCGTAGACCCGCCTTTCCTGGCATTTCGAAATGCGTGCGCCCTCTAATGTGCCCGCTGTGACCCGATCGCCGAGCAACCTATTTGTCAAAACAAGAAATCGAGGCGAACGAAGATGCAAGATCCTCTGCCTACCACTGCCCAGCCGATAGTCAGCGAGAACGTCCTGATCCGCCGATGAGATTTTTAAAAGGCCGGTTGGAGGACATGAATGCCCGCCGTCGAGCGCGTTGCTTGAGCAAAGCCGTAAAGCGCCCCCCTCAAGGCCTGCAAACAGCCTGATTGAGGTGATGGAGAGTTTTGATTCCCGCCTAGCCGGACGCATGAAGAGGACACCTGGACCGACCACCGAAGCGAGGAAAACCGCGCTGCTTAGGTGAAGCGTCTGCGCATGCCCACGAAAACCAACCGAGCACATGGCCGAAGCTTCATCAACCTTTGCCCTGACTGACCTGATGTTTTATCGCATGAGGAAATCATTCTCTGCGGCGAGGATATCGGGCGAAAGGGCGGCGTTTATGGCGTGACACAGCGCCTTCAAAAACGTTTTGGCGCACACCGGGTCATACGACACGCTGCTCGATGAAACAGGGCCATTCTCGGCCTTCGGAATCGGCATGGCGCATAATGGGTTCATACCCATTCCAGAATCCAATTTCTGG
>Ga0163217_1016365_pt1 | contig 12276 bp, 12 predicted proteins | sample SynspAceP_FD_185933 | JGI IMG/M metagenome (GOLD analysis project Ga0163217, IMG submission 185933) | Saline lake microbial communities from Ace Lake in Antarctica - Synechococcus sp. Ace-P (PacBio error correction) | ecosystem: Environmental > Aquatic > Non-marine Saline and Alkaline > Saline ... | reverse complement strand
AATGCGCCGTGCTTTCCCCAGTGTTGTCCTTGTGTCGCCATCCCGGGACGATTGCATAGATATAAATCGCCATCGTCTGTTTATGGCGCGGAACCGTGCTGCAGGAGTTGATACAGCCCCTGCCATCAACCAGAGGCCTGTAATGCAAATCTCTCTGCCACAGAATGTACGCACCACACCTGCCATGCGCGCCGGAGATTCGCCGCCACGTGGATCGGCAGCGTCTCAGTACGTCGGGCGCAGGCGCTGCGTCGATCTTCACTCGCAACAGGCTGTAAGGCTTTCCTACGTAGACCTGACCTTCTTAAAGCCAGGTGAGCGATGCAGCTGTGTTGGCGATGAGATACAGGTAACCGTCTGGGCTGATGGAAAGGGTGCGGCCGAGAGAACCGCGGATCAATGGACGACGGTTTGCCATCTGCCGTCGCAGGCGCTTGCGATATTTTACCGGTTGTGCTCTATCAGTGTTGTATAAAACGCGGACTCAGCATCCGCCCAAGTCCATCGGAGGGCTCCCTTTTCTCGTCCAGTCACGTACACCGGTATACAACTGCGCCCACTTATGCCCTGGATCGCGCAGCTATTGCAGTAGACACGGCGTACAGATGGCTGGCTGACAGCGCGGGAGAAATAAAAGGTCTTTCCATCGGCGGACCAAGGCGGATACCGTCGGAAGCAACACCCAGCGCCTTCGGCTTTGCCAATCGGCGTCCCTGGTCAGCAGCGCCGGCTTTCCTTCTACGATCGGCACAAAATCCGGATCGACAGAGGTCTGTGCCCGCCGCTCAGCGGACGGATGGCTTTGCCACTGGCGATTATCCATGACGATGATTCCTCCAGGGCCGGAAAAACGGAATGAATCGGTTACATTAAACCCTGCCTGCTTAACCCACCCCCGGAATCGAAGCGCATGTCATTGACATAGGGTGCTCGGCAGGATTCACTTCAGTGGAAATACTAGGGTTGTGACAAACTCGATTTTCTGGTCCAGGTCGATTGGCACCAGCTTTGCCCCGCCAGCACGTGTGTGTGGCGAACTCCGCGCGGCGGTTGTCCAGCGCCCAGATACGCCCCTGCCGTCGGCCGACCAACGTTTTGGAACGCTGATGAAAGCCCTTTCAGGGGTCGTATATGGCTGGAAAGCCGCTTGTTGGCACGGGAGCCCGCGTGACAGGAATTTGCCCGCTCAACGCGAGTTGGGCCCGAGCACCAAGGAACGGGATTTTTTTGCGCAAAGCCGGCCGGCCTCTTTGCCAAGGATCATTCCTGAGGTATCAGGTGATCGAGCTTTGCCGCGATGAGTTTCCGATCGCTGATGGCCGCTGCCTGCGGTTCTCGACCAGTGCTTACTACGACTGGAGCAAGCGCCTGCCCAGTGCCCTCCAGCGCGACAATGAGCGCTTGCTGTGGCCGTATCCCACGCCGCATCAGGACAGGCCGGGCACACTGGCGCCGGGCCGCCATGCAGGAAGATCATGACCGAAGGAAGGGCTGACGGCCCAGCCGGAACGGGTTGCCCAAGCTGATGGCGCAGAGCTGGCCTGCGGGCTGCCGCGCCGAAAACGGCGAGGTCAGCGTGCTCAACGGCACTGCGGCCGCAGGCGTTTGCAATCGTTGAGCGGATTCAGCGCCCTGAAGCCGGAACCAAGTGGTGACCGACATCAAACGAGATCAAGACCCAGCAGGCCAAGCTGTATCTGTGTGTCGGCTGGACCTGTTTGATCAGCGCATTGTGGGCTGGTCCATGCATCACCGGCAGGACCGCAGATGGTGATCCAGGGCCGGTGTAGTAGATGGCGGTTGTGGCAGCGTCAGGAGCAGCATCCGCTGATCCGGCATTCCGACCGTCGGCAGTGCCAATTTTCGTAGGCGGTGATTACCAGGACTACCTGGCGCCAACGGCCTGCTCTGCTCGATGTGTGCGGGGGCATTTGTGCGCAATGCCGGCTGCATGGGTTCTTTGGTCTGTGCCTCAAAACGCGAACGGATCATTCGCACAACGTATCAACACTCGATCCCGCCAGGTCCGATTGTGTTCGAATTACAGTCCAGCGCCGCCACAACACCCAGGATGCGAGACGGCCTGCCGGGTCAAGCAGACCAGAAGTTTCAGCTCCTTTCCAAACCGTCCGTGATTTCGGGTTAGAACCCCTCCTTACCCAAACAATGTAAGCCGTGTGACCCCATCCTCAAGCTGACCTGATTTTGGTCAGGCCGGGTTGTCATGCAGCAGCTTGGCTGCAAGGAGTTCGACCTTCTCATGGCGGAGAACTGAGGCAAGGTCGCGGCGCTTGGCCATTTCAAGCCGCGGCGATCTGGCCGTTTCAAAGATGTGCCTGGCGACCCTGCCTCATTCGGCAAAGGCGCATCGAACACACCGAACGTCGAAGGGCCAAACTTCAATGCAAACCATGGCAGTTGGTGCCCGGACTCGGCGTTTGTGCAGCGGCAGTGCGCTGGCCAGGAAGTCGGGCAGGCGAGCCTCCTGGGCCGGTTTGGCTTCGAGAGCGAACAAAACAGGCGAGCTTATCATACTGTAATCCTTTGGTAAATGGTTTAGGTGAAAGCACCGACGAGCCCTGCAGACTAAAGTCTTCATGACAACCATTTATATAGACAGACAATGACAACTTTGAATATCATTATTGCCATGAAACTTCATATTTCCTGTTTTGTGATGGCGTGTTTGATCTGGGGCTTCGGCGCTCACTGACACAGTGGGCTTGGCCAATGCGATGTTCGGGCTCGCTGCACAGGCTCCGCGCACATAGAGCTCACGCTGGTGGCGTCGGGCTCGCATCGAACGCGCAGGGCTTGACGGTCCCCGTGGTTCACTGCGCTGGGTCCGGAACCAGACGTCGTGCTCGTGCCCGCGTTTGGGACAAGATGCCTGACACGCTCTCAGCTCGGCTCACACGCCCCGACGTGCCCGATGCGTCGCCCGCTACAGCTGTGGCCACGCTGGCGCGCACCTTGGCCGCCTGCTCCGGTAGTTTCTTACTTGCAGAAGAGTGGCGCTGCTTGGAATGGCATCGTGCGGACGGACGTCATTGGTGGCTGGCCGATGTTTCGGCACGCTATCCGAACGTCAACGCTGACGAGTCACGCATGATGTGACTCGACACTCACTGCCATCACTACGGCGGGCTTTGCCCAGCTCTTGGCCCATGCAACACTCCACCCTGCAGCCTCACTAATCTCTATTATCTGCGAGACGCAGTCCCAAGGCGGCGTGGGTTTCCTCCGCCGCTGGTGGCACGCTATTCTGCTGGCGAGCACGCAGTCGCAAGCCGAGTTCGTGATTCCCGACCACCTTGCGCATGAGCCGACCCGATGGTCGAGCGCTTCGGAGCTGCGGCCAGACGTTCGGCTCGCGCAGGGTTCTCGCGCGAGGCGGCCAGCCCGGCGGGCACAAGCGAGCGCCACCTCTGGGCGCGGCGGACTGCAAAGGCGTTTTGGGGCAAGGGACACCGTTTCGATTTCAGGACCTGCGCGTGGAGCATGCCGCCATCTCTCCGGAACGCCGAAGAACGGTCGACCAAGTCGCCGCAACAGGGTCGGGTACTCGGATGGGCACCCTTGCGGCCTGTTGCGCCGCAAGCTTGGGGCGGGTGTCAGGGAGTTGCGACGCGCGGGATGACCAGAGGCGTTTGGTATATGTACGGCTGGAGACGCCGCGAAACTGGACGCAGGCCAAAAGGCGCATTTGGACCTGATTAAAACATCTGCCCACGTTATTTGAACTGGTTTGCTAGTGCGTGTGCGCGATGGTGCGCGCTAAACCATTATCTATCGGTTCGGTTTGAAGCAAATCTGACCCACATCACAGAAGGCTCTGCAAATGCCCCGATTACTGCTCAGCGATGAGCATTGTCGAAGCTGCGCGGGAAAATTCTGCTGCAACAAGGCCAATCACACAAGCGTGATCTACGAAGACCGTGGAGCGGCCATGCGACGCATGCGACGATGTCCCTGAGAGACCTGCCCAAAGGCGTTGGCTACTGGAATAATGTCTACAAACGCTTCAAGCAGCCGCAGCGGTACAAGAGGACCCTTCACCGAAAGAATTGCTGGCATGTTGTCTCCTCTGTTCAAAACGGACGGCCGCAGGCTATCGCGCGCCAGGACGGCAGCTCGTCAGGAGATTTCTTCTTCCGCCGCTCGTGTCGCTGTGGCGTGTCTTATCCTGCGACGATCCACCAGAATCGTCAGCATCACCCGCAGGTACCAGAACCGCCATCACCTGCGAGCCCACGCTGTCGTGAACGAGCTGAAATGCCCTGAGCCAGGTAGCGAGAAGGACACGACGTAATAAGAAATTGCCGCGACCGACAGGCCTTCGGACGGTTTGCTGAAAGGCGGCAATTGCAACTTGGGCCCGGTTGTTCTATCGGAAGCCAGCAGATCGCGGTTCTGGCGTTTAACAAGTTCGACGTTTCGATCCACGAACGCCAGCAACGCGATGGCTCGGGTCAGTTTGCGGAGAGCTTGGCCTGGCGGCTCCTTTTACGGATTGGCCACTCCCGCATGGCTGGAGCAGATGCGACCGCTGCAGGAAACCGCCCAGGGTGCTATTCCGGATACGGCCCACTTCTGAAAGCGCAGCCAGCCTTTCCTCGACGATCTCGTAGGTAGGCACGGCTGCGCCGAAGCGATAGAGATTGCCGCGACGCCAGCTTCCAGTTCGGCGGGCCAGACCTGTCAATTCCGAAAGCACACGTCGCTATCGCGGCCGTTCTACCAAATTCGTACACACTCGTCAGTGATCGCCAGCAAGCGCGACTCCAATGTTTCGCAGCTCCGGACGTCATCGATCGCCGATCAACGGCCAGAGACAAGCAACGCCAAGGTACGCGTACGTCTCGATCTCCAATAGACGTTGAGCCAGCGCACCTGCCCGCGCCGGGTCAAATCACGAGCAAGATGAGGATCTGCGTCAGGCCATCCTCCATCCGTCGGAAGTCGGTCAAGATGGCGCAGAGCCGCTTCTCTACAACGAGTAGCACAGGCTGGCAGATCGAAGCGATCAGCCTTCCTCTCCGTTTCTGTATCCAACGAAGGGAAAGTCTTCAAAGCGGATGTCCGGATTGGACCGGCCGGAGGGAGACAAATCCAGTTTGAAGGATTTCTCCGGCAAGCTCTCCCGTCTTGGAATCCAGCGAAGCGCACCAGAGATACTTAGAGAACTCGTGTGCTTTTCACAGTGGAAGGTCTCCCTCATCCCATGTCCATGCCGGTAGGCGGCGTAGCGTGGTTTTTTTTTCGGCTCCGGCAAACGCCGAGAGCGATGAGAACAATCGGCCATCGCCATCTGATCCCTGGCCTGGTCACCTTCGTCATTGGAAAGCGAGCTGCAATATTTACCGCCGGGGGGCCTCAACAACAGGATGCGGGGCGGCGCATGCACTTCACCCACGGCTGCAGCACGATCGGCATAAGCGGCGATGCCGTACACGGGTGGCGGTCGGGGTGGTTGTCACGGTTCGTCTATTGATATTGCCGGCTCTTTCATAACGACCTCATTTCTCATTGGTTGCAAAAGCACGCTCAAAACAAAATGGCCCGCAGCCATGCGTTCACACATGGCTGCGGGCCGAATCTTCATGAGCATGCACCGCGTTACGCAGTCCGTCTAACAGGCTCGCCGTATATAGAGGCTTGTGCTTGACCCTGTTCAGAACGCTCTCAGCTCTCCTTGCTTTCAGGGACGAAGGTACGAGCAGACCTTGTGCCCGCCGGATTTCACGCAGGTAGGCCAGCAGTAGCACCGGCAGTGACCACGTGCGCCAGGTTGGCCCTCGTCAGTGCCGGCCTCGGCAAGGCCGCGGCTGGAAGGCATCCACTTCAGCGGAGTGGCGGCCGCCAAAGCCGATCGTTCACCGCGTGCTGGAAGGCGCTTTCCCATTGCCCGGGCGGCGCGATGATGAAAGCCGGCTTTTCGCGACCGAAAAAGTACCATCCCGTGTTGAAGGACCGAGTTCTGGTTGATGCCAAGAGCACCCAGAGCGGCGTTTCGTAGAACGCGACCGACTTCTGAAGCGTCGGCAGCGCCGATAAAGATGTGCGAAAAACGCATTTGCCATCGCCAGAAATGACAGGAATGTGTACATGATTTAATTCCTTGGTGGTTGCGTTGAATGGGTAGTGGGCCGCATCAGTAGTGGACACCGTGCGAATCGACTTGCCTTCATGCAATCAGTCGAAGCCTTGTTGATGTCGTCGAGGCCCTGGTGTGGGTGACGAACGGGGGCGAGATCGATCTCGCCTTTGCATTTGCGTCCTCCACCATGGCCGGGAAGTGAGGCGAGCCCTTGACCCGCGAAAAGCCGCAGCCCTTCCAGGTGCGACGGTGCATCAACGCGAACGGGCGCGTCGAAAATTCCTTGCCTGCACCAGCCACGCCGATGGACCCATCGACTGGCCCAGGCCACGAGGTGCTGCTTCCAGTGCCGAGCGCATTCACGTTGGACGTTTGCCGAATGCACTCGAAGTGTGATCGACACCCCAACCGGTGCATCTCGATGAAACTCGTGATGAATCGGCTTGTCGAATCCTTCGGGTTGAGGCATTCGTTCGCCGCCGAAGGTTACGAGCCAGCTCGATACTTCGCTGGATTGGATGTCGATGGCGATGATGCGAACCCGCCTGGCCTGGCGCTGCCCCCTTGAATCGCAGCGAGCCCGATGGCCGCCGAGGGCCGAAGATGGCCACAAGAGTCACCCTGGCTGAACTGGCCGTGTTTGAAACAGCGGCGATTCCGTGGGTCACACCGCAACCCAGCAGGCAGGACATGCTCGGCATTGCCGTCGGGTTGATCTTGGCAGCAACTGCGGCCACCACCTGTATTCGCTGAAGGGTCGAGGCAGCCCATGTAGTGGTAGATCGGCTGGCCGTTGTAGCTGAAGCGGTGGTGCCAATCGGCATCACGCCCTTGCCCCCCCCCCTTGGGGGTGGCGCGCACCGCACGCACATGTTGGTCTTGCCGCTCTTGCAGAACAGCACTCACCGCACTCGGCGCGTGTGACAGCCGGGATCACGTGGTCACCCGGCTTGAGAGGTCACGCCTCGCCGGAACCTCGACCACGATGCCGCCCCTCATGGCCCAGCACCGCCGGAACACGCCTTCCGGGTCCTCGCCGACAGGGTGAAGGCGTCGGTATGCAAACGCCGATTCGTGATCTCCTGACAAGCACCTCGCCTTGCGCCGCGGCTCGACGTCGATCTCGGACGATTTCCAGTGGCTTTCCAGGCCGAAGCAAAACTGCTGCCAACGTATTTCATGATGTCGCTTCCTTACTAGCAACTAAATTTTCCCTCACGAGGCACCCTGTGTCTCTACCGCAGTAGAGCGGACGATGGAGATGGTCTCCGTCAATGGGACTTGTTCTGCGAATCGCTCCTGATTTCGCTACTGGGAAACTCTTCCCGTAGATAGCTCTCCATAACGTTGCCACAATCCGTTGTCACCCCACGGAAACAGCTGCAAGCTTGCTGAAGAATTGCAGGGCATTCAGCACCTGCATCGAGCGCTTGCTTTCTTTTTCTCCGGGCCCATGTGGGCACTCAACCGCGCTTTTCACTCCAATGATAAGCGGGGCCTGACGCCGAAGAGACAGGCCCTCAACTCATTAGAATTCCTGCACGGGTGGGCGCAGAAACGATCTTCGTTAATATCCACGGTCAGCGGCGGCAATTGCAAGGCGATAGCTCGAGCGACCATTCGGCGGGAAGTGCATGCTTGTAGAAGTCCACCACCGAAATCGCGGCTCTGTTGGGGGTGCTGCCGAATTTCAGTTCGGACGTCCACGGCGCCCGGTTCGATAGTCGTGGTGCGAATGCTCCACCGACTCGTGACGCAGTCCTTCGGAGATACGCCCGCACAGCAAAACTTGGTGCCGCTGTACACGGTGCCACCTGGCGAACACCTTCAGGGGCCTGCAACCGATGCGATTGTGAGAAGTGACCACTGTTTTGGATTTCTGGAAAAGACTGCAATGCAGCCGACTCCGTATTACAGCAAGGACCCTTGATGTGTGATATGATCATGCGATCCCAAACTCGTCAGTCGGGTATCGCTGAGCGGTGCAAATCGCCATTCAGTCCGGGCAGTTGTTATCAGTACATTCAATGCGACCGTAGGTTGTCCACGCACCTTGGAAGGTGACCCGTTTTGACCTCTTCCTGAGACCAGCCCGGTAACATCGCGTCTGATACGCGATTGCCTGGAACCACCTGCATGCGCTTTCAGCTCACCACCAAATTGCGGGTTTCTCCCGGGGAAAAGTTTCTACCTCTTGCGACGTCGCAGCCAGCCACTACGCGAGCGCCAACAGCTATATGGGTGGCGTGCAGTTAACCTCACCCAGGCCGCCTACTGGCACCGTGGTAGAGCGACAGAAGCTGTGCCGAGAGAGGAATGTTATGTCTTCATGCTGAGAACCTCGCCGGCGGTTTATACTCGCCCATGTGAGTTAATCCTGGCAGTGCGCAAACTTTAGACCCATGAATTGATATCAATCAAATGAAATGGATTGGAATTAGTGCTATTCCTAAAATGGAATTAAACGGCGGGGGGGGGGCAAACATGCTTAACCGCATGGAGGATGGTTAGATTTTGCACAAGCAGCAAGAGCAGGTAGCTGTCGCGAAGCTGGCAACTGATTAGGCATCTCCCACCAAGGGGTTGACTCGAGCCATTTCAGCCCTGGAAGCTGAAAGCTGGCGAATCACTGTTCCAAACGCCAATTACCCGCCAGGTTGAGCATCACTGCTTCGTCAGGATTACGCCAAAGATGCCAGGTTCAGCTCTGGATCATTCGATCGCTATTCCGTCAGCACAGACGGAGCCTGAGCTGTAACAGGTAGGGTGGGATTACGGCGCCACATGCTATTGGCGAGCGCTTTCCTAAATTACCTTTCTTTCAGGCCCCTGCCGTCTGCCACATCCTGACCCTGCCAATTCGATCTCCCGCTTGAAGATCAGATGACTGAAATGGCCGTTTGAAGCGCATACGATTATTGTTATCCGGGTGGGGGTATTCGCGACCCGGGCGCTATGTTGCACCGTGCCTTAGCTCCCGTGCCGTTTTACGTGTGCGCCGTGCCGTCTCTCATAGCCAAAAGACACCACCTGAATCTTTGGATGCCTTAGCTAAGCTTGCCACTTTCAGTCCTGATCGACCGCGAAAAATGGCCGCCCTTGGCCTTGGCTATTTTGCCGACGGGCAAAACCGTTTCGCCCCAGGCACCAGCGCTTATCTGTGATGATTCCAGATACGGAATTGGAAGCCTCACCCTGGCAGGCATGTGTTTTGCCAAATCCGCCTAGTCTGGCTTGAGCCTCAATCTTGCGTCAGAAAAAGCTGTGGTGCCGTTTTGCTGATCCACGCTCGCAGGCACCATGGGATCTGATTCATTATACCGCCCGCAGCAGGCCTGATCGAAGCAGGGTGCGATTGGCTGTACACCACCGCTTAAGCAGCTTTCTCAAACCCCAAGCATTTCGCCATGGGCCCTGGGAAAATAGCTTGCAGATTCCACGCTGCTCGGACACCATTCCACCGCACATCCGGACAGATCCACGCTGATCCGCGGGACAACTCATCCACGAGCATCCGGACACCGTTCCACGGCCATCCGGACCACTTTCAGGCAGGCAGCTACGCAGGATTAAACTCCACTATCATTCGACTCTTTTTCGAAGCGAAGCGGTCATTGTGGAGCGTTTTATCCATTCCGCTGTAAATCCGAGAAGGTGTTTGCGCCTCAAGTACACTGCGGCCTGTCCGCCGCAAGAATCGCCCGCAGCCTTGCGTTGGTCATAGCACAGCCGGCGACTAACGCTCAGCCGTTTTTGCCGCCAACGCCTGACCTGGCCCTTGTTCCTTGGTCCGATGCCAGCTGTGAGCGCCAGTTGTTTCCCACCAGCCCCGACAGTGCCCAAACGAACAAGCGACCATGCCCGACTGGGCCGCGGGTGCACACCGAGCTCCGCCGCCCCGCGTAACCCTGGCCCCTGCTCTGGCAGGGTACCGCTGGGCCACCGCAGTGGGCTTCCAGCTACAGTGGTTCTGCGAAGCATTACGGGCGTGGGCTGGCAAGCTGGACGTGTATGCGTCAGGAGCACCGCGCCGGCGAGAAGCTGTCGTCGACTACGCCGGCCAGACTGTGTCTGGGATCGACCACCACACCGTGAATCCATCCGATGCAGGTGTTCGTCGCTGTGCTCCGTGCCTCCAGGCTACACTTCGCCAAGCCACCCGGTCGCAGCAAAACTGCCAGACTGCTTGGGCTCCCACGCCGCTGCTTCGCCTTCCTCGGCGGGGTGCCGGAGATCGTGGTGCCGGATAACCTGCGCAGCGCGGTGAGCAAAGCGCCACCGCTACGAAGCCGGACATCAACCCGCCATCGCTAGCCGCGAGCCTGGCCGCAGCACTACGGCGTGGGCGTGGTGCCGGCGGCGGGCACGTAAAGCCGCGCGACAAGCCAAGGCCGAGGTGGTTGGCGTGCAGGTGATTGAGGGTGCTGTGATACTTCGCCGACCCTGCGCAACGTCCAGTTCTTCTCGCTGGATTGAACTCAACAGCGCCATCGCGGGTTGCTGGGAGCGACTCAATCAGCGACCGTTCCGCAAATGGCCGGAAGCTCCCTGTCTATATCTCTCTCTATCTATCTATCACCCGGTGCGCTGCGGCCGCTGCCGAGCTATGCGCTCGAGTGTGTCGTAGGGCCGAATAGAGTAGAGCGCGGGTGCAACAATCGATACCACGTCTGAGCCGATGGTGCGAGTTATCTACTCGGTGCCCTGTACCAACTGGGTGAAGAAGCAGCTGGCAAGGGCGCTGACGCGCTTAACGGTGTGAATGGCTTTCCATTGCAACCAGCGTAGTCTCCATCCAGCCGCGCTCAATGCACAAGGGCCGGCACAGCCACGCAAGCCGAGCACACAGTGCGCGGCAAGAGTCACCGTTTATCTATCTCTCTGAGTGCAGCGCCGACACCCCGGCTGATCGGCTCGGCGAACGATGACCAGGTGCGCGTAACACCGCCGGAGTGAGTCAAGCCATTGATCCTCGAACGCCGCGGTCCACCCGCAGCATGGCTGACCGTGGCTTGCTTGGGCATCCTGGCGCCTCGGTAAAGCTCGATTGGCGTAAGACCGTTCTGGAGTGGCCTGCCGGCCGGCGCCCTGAGGGCCTCGGCGCGCTGCAAGCTACAAGAGGCCTCGAACGATCCTGCCGCCAAGGCCTGGAAAGCCTATCCGATGCTCAGACAGAAACCTGCCCCCTGCCGTGCCGATGACCACGCCAACGCTGCCACGCCCCGGTACTACACTGACCCCAAGGGAAACCCACCATGCACCTCATCCAACCCTGGACAGAACTCCAGACCCCTGCGCTTGCAACGCGATCTCAAGGCGTTGCACGAGCGAATCGAAAGCGCCCCAAATGGGCGATCGACAGACCCTGGACTCCCGAGGCAGACGCGCTCGGCCTGCTGGTCGACCCGCAACACCGACGGCGCAGGCCAAGGCGCGGCTGGCGAGGCGGTCGGCGTCGAGGTGCCCGCTCAAGCACAACGCGCTGCCCCTCGAAGTCATCGAGCTACGGCAGGCCCACGCGGGCTGGACAGGCGTACCTGCGAAACTGAGCCAGCGGTCACATGGCTGCGGCGATGGGCGGAAACGCTGATCACTCGCGGGTGCCACCGCTCGTCAGGCAAAGAACCTGGCTGGCCTGGCGCCTTGGCCCACCCACAGCCTGCCGGAAAGGCTACAGCGTGCGCTACTGGCGCCTGCCGCGCCATTAATGAAAGAGCTGCGCGCCCTGGCCCCACGGCGACGGCCGTCACGCAATGCGATGAGCGGCTACGCCAAGACCGGATCTGCTGATCTCGTGCATGACTGCTCCGGCATAGACCGCACCGTTGTCCACTGTCCGAAACAAACGCCGCGACATGGCTGCGAAGCCTGGACGACCGACCCCACTCCCCACGCCGCCTCGACCATCGTCCGAGCACATTGCCGGTGGAATAACTGGCATGAACTGATCCGGCACCGCGGACCCTAGCCGACCCGCCATCCTCGGACCGCCTTCGCGTTGCCACACGCCTTACCGGGATACACATCTCAAGGTCGAAATCAATCGCGCCGTCCGAGCAAAGCAGTTGACGGCACCGAGTACCTCGGGTACTAACGAATGCACAACCTGCGCGCTGCCTCCGACTGCACTGTCCGAATGAGCGCTGAAACAGTTGTCCGGAATCCAGCGTTGGGCT
>Ga0163217_1091305_pt1 | contig 12277 bp, 21 predicted proteins | sample SynspAceP_FD_185933 | JGI IMG/M metagenome (GOLD analysis project Ga0163217, IMG submission 185933) | Saline lake microbial communities from Ace Lake in Antarctica - Synechococcus sp. Ace-P (PacBio error correction) | ecosystem: Environmental > Aquatic > Non-marine Saline and Alkaline > Saline ... | reverse complement strand
GCACGGTCCTCACGTAACGAAAACCATTACGTTGACGGGTCGGCCTCCGGCCTGCCCAGCACTCCCTTGCTGCGGGCAACCTTGCCGGCGCGGCGGGCGTCGAATCCTCCACCGCCAGCCTAGGGCCCTGGCGAAGGCCTTGAGCCAGCCTCGACGGATGTGGCTGGGAGTTGAGCCGGCGAGCTGGCGGCATGTGCAGGGTGAGGCCGGGAGTTGTTCACCACGCGCCCACGAAGAAACTCCTTGACCAGCTACGTGTTCGTAGTGCCGATCCGCTGGGCCGCGGATCACCAGGTCGTAGCTGAGGTTGGGACGGCCGGAGGGCAGTCGAGCCACCACCTGCAACCAACGCCCTTCAATCGAGGGGCGCCACGGAAAGGTGGCCGAAGCGCTGGATGCCCTGGCGGCTGCCCAGGGCCTGGGCCAGGGCCTGACCCACGGCGATGCCCACGGTCTTCGTTGGTGTGATGGTCGTCGATGTGGAGGTCGCCGTTTGGCCGTTGATCTCCAGATTCGAGCAGCCATGGACTGGCCAGCTGGTGCACATGTGAATTCGAGGAACGGCACGCCTGTGCTCACCTGGCAGAGGCCGTTCCATCGAGGCCCAAGCGGGCACGCGCAGCCGTTCACCGGTGACGCGCTCGATGCTGCCGCTGCGGCCGACGGGGCTGCGTGATCGAGGTCCGAAAGGAGGACACAGTTGGCAATCGGTCGGGACGGTACCAATCATGCCGAAGATCAATGAAACGCAAGCCAGTCCACAATCGGCCGGCATTCGCGTCGGCCCGCGGCTTGAACCAACTGTCCCCAGGCGGTGCTCGCCCGAGCTGCAGCAGGCCACCGGCCTTCCTGACCGGTGAATCGCTCCATCCCCACAGCAGCCGTGAGCGCATGCTCCGAGTGGAACGGGCCAACATCCAGACGGCAGCGGTGCTGGGCTGCGCCGATTCCCGGGTGCGGTCGAGCTGCTGTTCGACACCAGGGCTTCGGCGACCTGTCGTGGTCCGGCAATACGCCGGCACCCTTTCCACCCACCGCGGCCATCGCTCCCTGGAGTACGCCGTTGCCCACCGGGCGTGCCGGTGATCGTGGTGCTCGGATGAGCTGCGGTGCCGTTGAGGCGGCCCTGAACCCAGCGCTGAAGCTCACCCCGAGGCCTGGCCAGGTGGTGCGGACAGCTCCGCAGGAGCTGCTCAGCCTGGGCGGGCAGCACGAACCTGGATCAGGCCTCCCGCCTCCACCACCCTCAACGCGGCCGCAACCTGCCGTCGACTCCAGCGTTGCTGCTCACGATCTGATGCGCGGCGGCCGCCTGCAGGTGGAGGCTGCCTTCTACCAACCTGCACAGCACAGCATCGACTGGTGGACGTTGATGCCCATGCGCTCAGAACACTGATCCAGCCCCCGTTGATGCGGGCTCTGGTCACAGCGCGGCTCACATCCCGGTGATGGCAGTTAACCGGCGTTCCCCACGTAGATCACCTGGCCGGTGATAGCCCCGAGGCCAGGCGGCTGGCCAGGAAGCCGCGTGCTTCCACCTCCTGCTGGGTTGACGGTGCGCTTGAGCGCGAGCTTTCCACTTCCACGTTGTGTCATGTCGAGAATTGCGCCGATCGCTGAGCTTGGCCAGGGTGCGGATCGGCCCGGCACTGATGGGCGTTCACGGCGCACCTGCTTCTGGGGCCGAGTTCCGCCGCGAGATAACGCACCGAAGCCTCCAGGGCTGCCTTGGCCACCCCCATCACGTGTAGTTGGGGATGGCCGCGCTCAGCGCCGAGATAGCTGGCGTTGATCACGCTGGCCCCCTCGTTGAACAGGGGTTGGCGTGGCGGCAGGAGCGGCGCCCAGGAATAGGCGCTCACCTCAAGGGCCCGGGCGAACCCTCAGCGGCTGATCGCCGCTGGTAGTCGCCGACCAGGCTCCTCCTTGCCGGCGAAAGGCCAGGCAGTGAAATCAGCACGGTCGAAGTGCCCCACTGCCGCTCGATTTCGCTGAACACCGCCTCGATCTGCTCAGGGTTCTGGACTCATTGAGCGGCAACCACCAGGCTGGCTGTCAGCGGGAGCGTTTTGAGCTCCGGCGCACCTTGGCTCGAAACGGCCCTTTCTCATCGGGCAGGTTTAGGTGACCGCCAGTTCGCAGCTTTTGCCGCCGCCATCTGCGTGGGCAATGCCCAGGCGATCGAAGCGCGTTGTTGGCGATGCCGGTGACGAGGGCTTCTTGCCGCGCAGATCGAGAAGCATCGCTGAGGGGTCGAGAGAATGGATTCTCTCGCAGCGGCTCGCACCCGTGTTCTGGTTCGCCCTGCCGTCGCTGTGACCGACGCCTCCAGCGGCACGATTGCTGGCCGCCACCATCCGAAGCCTGGCCCCAGCTGGGATCCCGGCCGCCGCAGGCCCCACCGCTGATCTGGCTGATCGGACCGCGCTGCTCACGCCCCGGGTGGCCCAGCGGCCGTGCTGCAGTCCCTGCTTCTCGCCGGCGGAGCAAGCGCCGGATCGAGCGCCTGCGCCGCGCGACGACGGACCGCAGCCTGGCTGGGGCCGTGGGCACGCGCCTGGTGCTGGGTGCTTGATCGGCCCAGGACCCGCCACGTATGCCGCTGACGGTGGGCCCGGCGGGGCAAACCCCATCTGGCCGCTCAGGGTTTACTTCCCCAGTTCAAAACATGTCCCACTCCGGCGCCCTGCTGCTGCTGGCCTTTCACGCCCACTTGCCCCGTCCCGGTTGATGTGGAGCGCAGCGAGCCGGCCTTCGCTGGCAACCGATCGCCGTCGCTGCTTCGACCCGGCGCTCTTGCCGCCAGATCGAAGGGCCCTGCCCCCAGCAAAGCAAGGCTGGCGGTTTCCTGAGGCACTGGTGCCGCTGGAGGCCACGCTCAAGGCCCAGGGAACGGCATCCTGCGCCGCCGTTGCCGTCTCCGCCACCACCGCCCTCCACGGAGCTCCAGCTGCCTTGAGGGCTACGCGGGTTGCGGTTGGCAATGGTCTTGCCCGCTTGCTGGCCCTAATTGTCCTCCGGCTGGGTGGGATCGGCCGCCAAGCGGCCTCTTCCTGCTGGCGCACCTGTTCGGGATCGGGTAGCAGGTCCTCTTCCTGAGCCGGCGGCAGCGCGCTCCACCTTCAGCCCTCCTCCAGGCCGGCGGGGCGCGTCGCTCCATTCCCAGCGGCTTCCGGCGCCTGGTCGCAAACGCTTCGAGTTCGCGCGCAGGGCCTGGCGCACATCACGGCCCCATAGCCTCGATACACCTCCGGCGAATGGCTAGCCCGGAGGCTGAACGGTGCCGAGGCCGTTCCGCTTAACAGGCCGCGTCGCATCCGGCAGCCAGCGGGGCCGGCACCACGCCCCCGGGTGGTGGTGTCGGTTTCGAGCCAGAGGTGGAGGCCATACCATCGGGCTGCTGGCCACGCCAGGGCCGTCGTGGGGTTGCGCCGCTGCCAGCGGGAAGATCCGCCAGCTGGCGCTCTGTGCGACGCGTGCAACTGGCCAGCAGCAGGGGCGGTGCGGCGAGGGTCGCCAGGCGAGGGCGAAGTCCGAAAAAACCAAAGAGCTGCGGAATGCAAGCGGCCGCTGATCCTGCGGAACCAGGCGCTCGCCATGGGACGCCCACAATTCACCCAGATCATCCGTCCGAAGCTGCCTTGGCCCTGACACCCTCCCACGATTGCTTTCCCCTTTGGTACGGCGCTGCCCATCCTTCCGGTTGCCGACGGCTGTTAACACCTGCGGGGAACCAAGCCATCGAGACGCGGCCTTGCCAGCTGAGCCCGTGCTGGGTGCTGTTTCTCTGCGGGGGGGGGGGCCATGCCCGTCTGATCCACGTGGAAGACGGAGCTCAAGCCGGATCACGGGCCGACTTACGGCGAGCGCCTGACGACCTGGCGATCGCCAGCAACAGCCCAGCTCAGCCTTCCCCAGGACGGTCCGCGTGCCAGTTGGCGGTCCAGCGCCATCGCTGCGGTTGCGCTTCCATCTGCTCGTCAGGACCAAGTCGGTGCGCCCAGCCTTCAGGGCCGCCCTGCACCCCTGAGCTCTTCCTGTTCGGCGCCGACCATCGGCTGCTCTTACCGGGTCAGCTCGACGCCAGCCGTCCCGGCAAACGGCCAACCCCCCCGACGGCCGCGACCTGCGCGCCGCCCTTGAGGCGTTGCTGGCCGGTGAACCGGTGAATCCGGAGCAGAACCGCCTCGATCGTTGCGGCAACAATTCAAGTGGCATCCCGGCAAGGAAGCCCGCCTGGATCTGAAGCCCAACTTCGAGGGCTTAAGGTGCCACGCATGCAGGTGCCCCCTTCGATCTCACCGAGCAGCTTCATCAAACTCGGTGAAGCCCTCGAAGATGCCGTAATTGAAGGTGTTGCGCAGTGGGCAAATACCACGGCGGGGCCACGATTGCCAGTTCGAGCAACATTTCCGCCGCCACGATCGGGCTGTCCCCACCGCAATCGGCGCCAACAGCGGAAACTGACTCCCTCGTCCTGGCCCTGCGTGGTCTGGCATCGGCCCGGCGAGAAGGTGATCAACCAGTTCGTTCAGTTTTTGCGCCACCGCGAGCGATCAGTTCCGTCGGCGCCACCGCCGGTCTTTGTCGACGTCGGAGGAAGGCTCGTATCTGCTCGATCTGGGCGAATGAGGCGTCTATCACACCGCCACCCGCGCCCTGATGCCCCATGTCCACCTGTTCGGCCGCCCGTCGAATGGAAGCGGCTGAATGGCCATTGCCAGCGCCCACAACCTACGAGTGATCGAAGACGCGCCCAGGCCAGCGGGCGCCACTGGGCGGGTCAGGCGCCTGGGCAGCTGGGGCGATGCGGTTGTTTCAGCTTCTTCCCACCAAGAACCTCGGGCGGTGCCGGCGACGGCGGTGCTGTCACCTGCCGCGATTGGCCTTGGCCCACGCATCGCGAGCTGGCCGTGCACGGCATGCCGCGCCGCTACCTGCACACCTCGCCTGGCGTTACAACAGCCGCCCGATCCTGCAGCGGCCGTACTCAACGTCAAGGCTGCCCTACCTGCAGGCTGGATCGAGCGGCAGGAGCCAGCTGGCCGCCAGCTACCGCGTGAGCTGGAAGGCACCCCGGGTTTGCGGCTGCCGGAAAGCCGCGACCCCGAGGGGCCCCACAGCGGTAAACAGCGTCGGTGTCGGCTGTCGCGGTCGCAGCCGCAATGATCTCCGCGCGACAGCGCCTTCCAGGCTCACTGCCCAGGTTGCGGCTGAGGCGCACCCTGCGTCGCCGGAGCCAGCGCCGAGTTTGAAGGCATTACCGGAGAAGTCTAACCTGCCGCGACTGGATCAAGCAAGGAACTGGCCAGCGCCGGGGCAGACGTCATCTATTACCCGATCCCGATCCACCGCCAGCCGGCCTATTGCCGGTCTGCGGGCTACGGGCCCGGCAGCTGCCGGTCACCGAGCGGCTGACCTCCGAAGTTACTCCAGCCTGCCGATCTTCCTGAACTGACCGCCGAAGCAGCAGCAGCGTGTGGTGGGAAGGTGGTGCGCCGCGTCTGCGCCCTCTCGCTCAGGCGCCCAGGGAGCCAGCGACCACACTGGCGGCCTGAGCCGGCTTGTCGCAAAACCAGGTCAGCGCAAACAAGGCTAGCGCAAAGACTCGCGTAGAGCTGCTTGAAATGGGCTGTTGCTGCCGCGTGGCTCCACGATCCGGCGCCGGGTAACCGAGCCGTTCGAGCGGGCGCGATGGTGCCGCTGAGCAGATCGCGGTGGCCACGCGCGGCCAGCTCCGGCAGCCAAGCACGGATGTAGGCTGCCCTCGGCATTTCGAAGCGAGTCGCCTGGGTGACGGGTTGTTGAGAGATGCGTAGCGGTTTGGGCGTCCATGCCGCTGCTGGCGCTCCACGCATCCGCCGTTGTTGGAACGGCCAGATCGCCGTCCCACCAGGCGCTCCATGAAGGGCCCGCTCGCCCAGCGCCAGGCCGGATATCAGATCCTTGACCAAGAAAGGAGGCGACGATCATGCGGCAGCGGTGTTGCATCCAGCCGTGGCGTGATGCTGGACGGCGATCGCGCATCCACGATCGGCACGCCGGTAGCCCTCGCACAGGCCCCGAAGCGAACAGGATCGTTCTCCCAGGGGGGAACTGGCGCCACTTGGGCCCGGTAGGCGCCGTCGGCCAGGGCCGGGAAATGGAACAACGCCTGCTAGTGAACTCCGCGCCAGGCAGCTCCTTGCTCCCAGACGGATGATCGCCTGTTGCTGCTCCCCGCTGCCGGCGGCCGGTTCTCATCGCCTGCGGCGGCGGCCAGGCCTGGACGGGGACTGGGGTGCGAGCGCAGGCGGCGCAGCCGGAGGTTCCGCTTGCCGGGCAGGTTGCGGCCGGAGTCGTAGTTGAGCAGGGACGGCATGGCTGAAGCCCTTCCAGCTGCTCTCGGGCGGCCGCCTCACCAGGCCGGCAGGCGAGATTCGGCGCCGGCGAAGGCTGCACCCAGGTTCGCCAGATCCTCAAGCGGCCTTGGCCGGCTCGCCGGGAGCTCGCTCTCCAGCGCCTGGGACCGCGAGCCGCGTGCCAGATCCTGCAGGCCGCCTGGGCGCCGGGTGGGGGTGAGTGTGCGGCGGGCCTCTCCTCCAAGCTGGTCGCCGCCAGCGCCGCCAGTAGGGCCCCATAGACCCGATAGGGATCGCCCACTGCCGGTGCTGAGGGTATTCGCGGGGGAACCAGCGCTGGTCCCAGCCCGCGAGCCACTTTCCGGCCAGCGGGCTTGCAGGGTGGCGGCCCACTTTTGCGTCGCGGCTCCCGCCCGGCGGCCTCCACTTCCCGGTTCCCAGGGCCACCCCGCCGCGCGATCGTGGCGGCGAGCCTGGCAGCAAAGGCGCGACGGGGTCACCGCTGCAGCACAGCAGTTGGCTGCCGGCGGCGCGCCACCTTGCTGGAGTTCGCGCAGGGCCTCTCGGCGAGAAACCACAGCGCGCCAGCTGATTGATCGCGCTGCCGCCAAGCTCGGCCGGATCGATCACATACACAAACCCTGAACAGCAGCGGTGGCACGGCAGGGCGGCGGCCAGGCCGAGGTTGTCGGCCAGGCGCAGGTCGCGCGGTGCCAGAACAGGCCACGAGTGCTCCCTTCCGGGGCGGGCGGCGGACGCACTCATCCGAGCCGAGCAGCTGGCGGGCGCGGAAACCAGGCGGTGACGCTCTTGCCATCGAGGGCCTCATCGGCACTGGCAAGGCGGCATCGAGGGGCGGCGGCTCGCATCAGCAGACCTCCAGCGTCCTCGTCCTCGTCGGCGGCGGGCCGCTCGGCTTCAGCGGCGCTGCAGCTCGCGGGCCAGGAAACAGGTGGATCAGCTCGTCGGAGTAAGCCGGGGCAGGGCAGCATCAGACCGAGCGCAGTCAGCGGGCGGCGCTTGAAGCCGGCTGCTTCGCCCAGGCTCCGCGCTGCATCGAACCCAAGGGTCTTCGGCCCGCTTCCAGGGCCGGCAGGAACTCGAGGATGCGTCTTCCACCGCCGGAAAGCCGTCTGGCGCAGGATCACCACCCGGCCGTCGTCGAGCACGGCACCGCACAGGAGGCGGCCGGGGGTGGGCGGATGATCCCGTAGGTGCCCTCCACCCCCATCGCAGCACCACCCTCCCTGGGTTGAGCTCGGAAACGGGATCTTTGCGGGCCTGAGGGCACGCCGTGGTTTCCAGGTGGGTGACGGCTCGGGGGGCGGCCAGCGGAGCCATGGAGCAGGGCTGAGGCGGATTTCAGCATTGACGCCTGCCGGAGCCGGCGCGGTTCACTCCAGAAGCGATGCTCCCCAACTCAGGACCAGCCAGTGCGGACCAGGCAGGAAGGCTGCGTGCGTGTCTCCTTGGAGCCCGCCAGCAGCTGCTGCAGCAAAGCGGGCCGTTGTGGTTTACCCCCGGGTGGCACCAGCCCTGGCTCGATCGCCGCCAGCGCGCCAGCACGAAGGTGCGCTGGCGCAGGCGTGGGTGGGCAGCTCCAGCTGGAGCGGGGCGACCCCTGCATCGGGCGGCTGTGGCCGTGGCACCCACAACCAAAGAGCAGGTCGAGACGAGGGCTGCGGGGCCCCAAAGGCACCACCGCTGGCGCGAAAACGGCCTCCAGGCTCTAGCAGCCGAAACCAGCAGGTCCAGCGGATCGCGGCCAGGATTCGCTGTTTTGCAGCGGCGCCGGCTGGCAGCCCGCTCCACCAGCAGCCCACCGCATGAAAACGGCGCTGCCCCGGCGGACCACCCACCGGCCGCCGTCGCGGAACAGCGGCCGACCAACGCAGTTTCAGCAACGGCTCAGGCCCACCCCATCCAGGATTCCAGCTCTTAATCAGCAACGGCCGGCAGGGCCGTGAGGTGGCAGCGGGATTCGCGAGGTTGGCCCCAAGGGCGATGGCCGTTGTCAAGGCGGGCTTCAGGTTCCGTGGACGGCCAGGCTTCGCGCTCCAGCAAACGCTTTTTTTTGCGCTCAGCCCCAGCGGTAGCCACGGCAGGAGCGTCGCTGCCGATGGCCGGCGGTGGCAGGGAATGGCCAGGGCGAATTCGGGTTGGCGCCGGCAGGCCTGGGCCACGGGCCCGCACCGAGCGGGGTTCGCCCAGACGGCGGGCGAGCTCGGCATAGCCTCACCGTGCGGCGGCGGAATTTCAGGGTTTCAGCTCCTGCCAGGACCCCCGGCGGAAGGCGTGGCCGCCCAGATTCCAGCGGCGGTGGCGCACCGGCTCGTCGATGGCGGCGAGCACCTGGGGCCAGCCCAGCCCTCCAGCTCGGGATCGCCGCGGCGAGCTCGGCTGCGGGATGGCGCTGGCACACGCTCTTCGCTTTTCAGGGGCCTGGCTGATCGCCAGTGATTCGCCGTAATGCCGCGCGGCGTTGCGGCGAGCAGGATCCAGCCAAGCCCAGCAGGGCCGAAGCAGGAAGCGAACGGGTTGTTCAGAGCCCATCGCGGCGGGCGGCAATCACGACACGATTTTGTCCGGACAAAGCGCGACGAAACAACGGCCCCGAGCTGTCGTGCAACACGATTCAATTTGCTCAGGCAGGAGAAAAGCAGACGAAATGTTGGATCGATCGCGTTCGACTCATTGCTTGCCAGCACTCAGGGATTGATTCCACGCCGATCGAGCCCAACCCTCTTGATGGAATGACAGCGGCCTTGAAGGGGAGAGTGGTGAATCTGGGGGATGATTGAAAAGAGGAGGCCATCACCTTCAGGCTTTGCTGTTCCCCATTCACCCCTCCTATGCTGCAGATTGATTCCCACTCGGACTGGCTCTGGTGGCTGTTGCTGCGCCCCTGTCCCGCAGCGCAGCTTCCCTTCGAGCCCAACCCCATCGCCTTTGGGGCCACCTTACCTCGGCAAAGGAGGCCCTGGTTGGGATGGCAGGCCGCCAGCTTCAAGAACCTGAAGCGGTTGGCCAGGCATGGCAGTGGCAACCCCAAGACCTTACCAGTGCGAGTCCGGGCGATGCTGTGCTGACCAGCCGAGTGGGTCACGCACCTGCAAGGCGTCTCCCGAGAGGGGCACCCGGCATATCTGGACGGCGGGTAAGACGGGAGAGGGTCATGGCAGGGGTAATCTGGAGTGCCCAGCCATCGCCCCGGCCGCCGCTTCTCCCCTCTGAGCTGATCCGGCCAACGGCGATCAGAGGATGCAATCAGAATCAGATCCTGTCGCCCCTGTTCCGCTTAGCCAGGGATGACGCCTCGTAACCGATGAGCCCTCTGTTCCCCTGTCGGTTTGCGGGCGCAGATCCGAACCGCTCCGTGCAGCCTCTATCCGGCAAGAAAAGGGCGTTTGCTTTGTTCAACCTGCAAGGACAAGCTGGAGGCCGACGACACCAGCCTTCTTTTAAGCAAACAACTGCCGCAGCAGCAATCAGCTTCCTTTTTGCTGAAACGAACTCCAAACGCGGCGGTGGGGCTCCACCTGTTCCCGCCTCAAGAATCCTGGCCAGCTCAGGCTTCTTTCAACTTGGTGTAGCCCTTGATCCCGTGGCGCCTTGCACAGCTGTGAGGGCTGCCACCGACAGCTTGAGAAAGCTGCCTTTGCCCAGCAGGGCCTGGCCGCGGCCGGAAGGAGCCATCGGGCGGATTCGTTGCAGCTGGCTTCAGGGCTTCACCTGAGCGTGGAGATTGCGCCTCCACGCGCGATACACCGGGCCATCGCTGCCGGCCAATTTCTCGGTGGCTCTGCCTTCAACAGATCGGCAATCGATGGACCCGCGCTCATGGCTGTTCGATTGAATCAAGTTGCCGTGATTCTGTGCGGGTGATTCGGCAGACCCTGGCTGTCGACCGAAACGATTTCACTGGCGAGTTGCCGCAGCGTGCGCCTTCGGCTGGCGCCAACGGCTGGCCTGGGTATCAGCCGCCTGAACACTCACAGCCAGGAAGCCGCTCTGGCGCTCACTCTCATCAATCAGCCCCACCATCCGTTCACCGGTGTTCCTCCAAGTTCGCGGATCACGGCGCCGAGCTTGGCGTTGAGGGCATTGCAGCCGGCAGCTTGTGGTCCGTGCTTCATCAGCCAAGTGTGGCTCCAGTTCGCCCAGCTCCCGTTTCAGCTCGGCAATCACCACGCCGCGGACGGTCGCTCTGGGCCTTTGAGAACCCCCCGCGAACGATTGGCCGACACCAGCGCCTGCGCGGCATTCCCGCTGTAGTGTCCCCCAGCGCCTCTGGCTCCGGGGATGGGCGGGAACTCGCTGGCCCTGAGCGCAGGGCCATGCTGCCGACGGGAACTGATGATCCTTCTGGGGCAAAGGAGGTAGTAATGAGGCCACAGCTGCAAGCTTGCGCTCATTTGCAAGCGCTGAGCGCAGCTGGTCAGCTGCCGTTGCTGGTATGCCTGCAAGGGGATGGATCTGGGCCGCCCACGGAGGATGGCCTGGGGGTGGCCCCATGCTTGGTCGGATGGTGCTGTGGATTCGCCGCTGATGGCGAGACGTTCGAGTTCTTCAAAACAGCCCTGCCGGTGCTGATCGTGGCGGGTCACCCAGTTGACCAACTGGTTTGGTGCGCAGCAGTCTGGAAAAACCGCAAGGGACCCGGCGCTTTTTGCGGGCCGATCTCGCCACCGAAGGCGAGGGGAGGGCCGCGAGGGCTGACATCTTCCTGGCCTCCTTGCAACGCGGCCAACGTCACCGGCATGGAACCAGCTGGGGCCTGTCTGGCGACGCGATTGGCGCGATCCAATGCAAGGAGGAATACGTGCGGACTGTCGGCGGCGTCAAGGAGCGCTGGCCCACCCGAGCAGAGGGAGTTTCAAGGGTGGCATCGGCCCTGAAGGGGAGGCCTTTCGCCTGATCCAACGGGTTACACCGAGGCCTGCAAACAAACTACTTTCCTCACCTCCGAACGCCACGATCAGCCCCGGATTTCGAGGAGGGGTTGGAGTGCGCCGCCAGATCTTCCGTGGACTTCGGTGTTGTGGCCAAGCACAAATCCATGTCAATGCCGACAAGGCCAGGGCGATGGCCAGCCTGTTGCTGAAGGACCCAGGGGATGACCAGGGAACTTGAAGCGGCTTGCAGGAGGGCACTCGAGCAATACCGGATCCTGATTGACCGCCGCCCGGCCAGCTTGAGAACCAGGATCAGAGCGCCGCTGAGGCCAGCGGGGGATCAAGCGCCTTTGGATGCGCGTCCCAGAAACCTGATGGCCTCACCACCAGGGCACGCTGGCCAAGCCGTGCGGTCTGCCGAAGGACTACCGCTCTTCGGCACCGGAAAGTGCTGGTGAAGTCCTTTTGGCAACTTGATTAGCAGCAGCTCGCAGGCAAAGGCCCTTTTGCGGACCTAGGCTGGTACGCAGTATACCAGTCGTCACTGCCATGGCTATTGAATTCGGATCCAGTTCCAGGCCAGCCGGTCGCTGGCCCCAGTTTATTGAGGCCTCTACGGAACCGGAGCAAAAATGGAAGTGTGCCCTGGAACAGGCGCGCTTGGCCTGCATGGTTTTCCGTTGCCACGTTGTTGAGGGCAAGGAGTACGGCTCCTTCATGGCAGCGCCAACAAAGCCGCTATCCAGTGCCGGGAGCTGTCGTCACAAGGCCCACCCTCACGGGCCGGGGTTTACCATCTTTCGAGAGCAAACAAAAAGTTACCTCTGACCACCCTGGTCCTTGCCTTTCTACCTCGTCGGGCCAAAGCCAAAGGACAGGAATCTCACTCCACTAGCTCGAGGCGTCATCTCGTGTGAAAAAAACTACCGAACGCATGGGTTTTTTGCTGGTTCAGGAACCAAAGATCATGCAGGCAATGAAAGGAAAAAAAAAAACGTTTTTTTTTTGATTATCCTCCTCTTTCCTTTGGTTTTTTTTGTT
>Ga0163217_1090285_pt1 | contig 12277 bp, 13 predicted proteins | sample SynspAceP_FD_185933 | JGI IMG/M metagenome (GOLD analysis project Ga0163217, IMG submission 185933) | Saline lake microbial communities from Ace Lake in Antarctica - Synechococcus sp. Ace-P (PacBio error correction) | ecosystem: Environmental > Aquatic > Non-marine Saline and Alkaline > Saline ... | reverse complement strand
GAGAACTCGATATAACACTCCTTACGAGAGAAGAGTGATGACTTGGCCCGACTGACCCTACCCATTTGCCTTTGGTTGCGGGCCTGCACAGCACCAGGGCTTGCCCGTAGAGCAAGGCGCGAACCTGTTCCTGCATTGGCCTTTGTCAGCGCCGCTCGCGCTCCTCGGCCGCGATCCGTGAGGTGCCTTGGGCAACGGCACGCGCAGGCGGGTGATACACCGCGCTCGCCCCTTTGCTGCCACCAAACAGTGACGCTGGGCCCTGTCACCAAACCGTCGACGAATCCGCAGCGCCCTGTTTTTCTGGCTATAATCGCATCGATGCAACATGAAACGCTTTAACCTTCTAGGATGTTCCAGACATGACCTCTCCCCAATGGGACCGGCTTCTGCATTGGAATTGGTGGCCCCGTTGGCGACGAGGCAAGGACCACGACGACCCGCCGCGCTGTGCCGCGGCCATGCGCGACCATTTGGTCAATCGGGCGGCATCACCAACGACATCTTACACCCAAGAAGACGCGAAGCGCTCATGCGGCTTCAAAGTCTGCCGCAAGACCGGATCATCGGTGTCGAAACCGGCGCTGCCCACATACTGCCCATTCGCGAAGATTGCCTCCTGATCAAATCTTGGGCCGCCATCGCCGCGGATGCGTGATCGCCATCCCGATCTGGACTGTGTGCTGATCGAATCCGGCCGGACGCAACGAGGTAAACCTCCTCTACGCCCGACCTTCAGCCCCGAGCTGGCAAGATGTTGACGCTTTACGTGATCGATGTAGCCCGCAGGCGAAGAGACTTCCGCGCAAGGCCGGGCCGGCGATTACAAAGTCAAGACATCCTGATTCTATCAAAAAACAGACTCGCGCGCTGGGGGGCGTCGCCGAAAGGTGATGGATCGTGATGCCAAAAACGGATTGCGCGGCGATCTGCCCTTAATCTCTTTGCAGAGATGAACACGATAAGGGCCCGTGGTCAGCGCTGCGGACCTGTATTGTTTTAAGATTTGGATGGCCTCCGCCCGTGTTCCCGAAAATTAACAATTGCAAATAATAGTGGCGGAATTTTGCCCAAAAAAATCCGGCCATGTTTTTCGCAAGACATCGCGGAATGTCGGCGCGGACTTTACTTGGACAGTAAGGTGAGTTGGCAAACGAGCAGCAGGGACAGCATAAATTGGAGCGTTGAAAAACGCCACGTGGACGTTCGAAAATCGGGTATTTCAATTCTGTTCCGCAGCCCTGCTGCTGAACAGCGCCTGTGCCCGCGGCCCGGTTTGAGTTTCAAACCAATCAGCCAAGCGGGGCATCCAACCCCGACCTACACGCCATTGGCGATCGCGAAGTTCCGCGTTCTGGCAAATCCAAAGGCCAGCGCGTTTGGTGCGTACCCTTCGCCGCGCAACGCCAGCGGTGTCCAAATCCGCGGCAACGCAACACTTGGTGGGCCCAAAGCCAAACGGTCTTACGACTCCGGCACAAAACCCGCTGTCGGCGCGGTTCAATGGCGCTTCAAAGGGCACCGCGCGAACCCGATGGGCCATGTCGCCGTGGTCTCCGAAGTTGTTTCCCCCGCGAGGATCAAGGTTGATCACGCCACTGGAAGCGCAACAAGATCTCGCTGGCCATGACCGTCAAAGACGGTTTCGCCCCGCCAAACGACTGGTCTGATGTGCGGTTGGAAAGCAGGCTGGTCATTCGGCAGCGTTTATACCGACATCCAACGGGTCCTCTCAGCTCCCCATCAAACCGAAAAAAGGGCCCGTCCAACGAGATGGCCCAGCCTCCGTGTTTGCATTTTCAGCGACACCGACACAAAGGCAACTAATTCAGCGGGGCGGCAACGCTCCTCATGGTTGCCAAATCTGCTGACACTGCGTTGGCGGTAGGCACACCTAGATAACAGGATGCCCCAATGATCCCAGCAGCAAAACGCCTCTTGGCAAGATCACCAAACCCGCGACCCGGCAGCGCAAAGGCATCGTCGCTTCGCAAAGCCGTTTGTGCGGCAACAGGTCGGGGCCGAAATGTCATGGCGCGAGGCGGCAATTGCGGTGGATGCCGCCATTGCACCTTCCTTGCGGCTTGGGGCGGCTGAGCCGTGGATGAGCGGAATGGGTGGCGGCGGGCTTTAGGCTCGTGCGTATGGCCCGGCGAGGAAGACGCCAAAGTCATTGGAGTTTCGGAATGAAAATCCCCATCGGGCTGGATGTGCCGACTAATAATACCAATTCGTCGGTAGGCAAGGGCGAGCGATCTGTTTCCGTGGGCCTTCCGTGCATGGACGACCGCAACGTTTTTCGGGGGCCACAAGGGCGTATTGCCATATACCGGTCAGTCGCGGGCATGGGGGCTGGCGCCATGCAACACCTTTTGCACGAAGCCCTGGGCCGATTCTGCTCGCCCCTGCGATCAAAGTTGCCGATTTGCGGGGCTGCCGTTCGATTGGTACACGCAAGCGATCCTGGGGTGGATCGCAAAGGACCTCGCCCCCTTCCCTGCTTTCGGCTGAGACCTTCCTTGATGAAGACGGTTTTCCGAAATCCTCGGGTGGACCGCCATGGGCCGAGGACGGACATGCGACCTTGAGCCGTCTTGCGGGCCATCGCTGCGCAACCGTGGCGACCAGGACGGGCCGCCGTGCATTTTACGAAGGGCCGCTGGCGCAGTCGATTGTCAGCGGATTTGCAAGCGGCGGGCGGGACACCATGCCGGCCGAGAGATCTGGGCGCAATATCAGGCGACGCTGGTCCGATGCGATGGCACTATTGCTCTACCGCGACCACGAGTGTGATCGCCACGCCGACGCTGACCGCAGGCCCCACATTGCGCGCGCACATTGATCTTATGTGACGGTCTTGGCAGGCCCAGGCACTGACCCCCCGACGCGATGCGTTCATCGCCTATGACCGCGCCATCCGCAGGCCAATTCGAGGAACGTTAATTGACACGATGGGCTGATACACGAACATGACCTGTCCGTCCTGGCACAAACACACTTTAGCGTCGCGTGGACGAAGGCCGGCAATAGGTCGCCGTTCACGCAAACGGCTGCTGTCGATCTTTGGCTCGCGGATGATGCTCCGCAATCGGCAATTCCTGATGAACAACGGTATATGTGGTTCGACCCGACAGGGCAAGCCTAACTCGTCGGGCCAAACAAGCGTTGCCTTGCCAATATTGTGCCCCACCCCTGCCTGCAACCGCCGCTGATGGATCGCAATTTCGCGCTTGGCGCATCGGGCGGCGCAAAAATAATGCCCGCGGTGGTCGAGCTGCAGCGTCGCTCCTATTGTCGAATTACGGATGGTATCTGGAAACCGCCTTTCACGCACCGCGCACCGGATATTGAGCCTTGCCGACATCACCATCGCGGATCAGGCGCTCCCGCCTCAGGTTGATCGCGGACGTGAAAGAGACGCTGGTAAAACGTCGTGACTGCCACCGCGCACGATCTTTCCCCTATCACTTCGCCTGCCCTTCTGCTGTCGGCCGAAAAGGGTTGATGAAAAACACCGGCGCGACAGAGGTTGATGTCGGCGTGGGGGGGGGATTGCGATCAGCGCCTGAAAGAAAGGCGGCGGAGCCATAGCCGCTCTGACCTGTGCGCCTGACAAAGAGATGTAACATTCGCGTCATAACCGACTTAGGGACGGGCGCAACCGGGGCTTGGCGTATCCGGCTTTTGCCGCGTACGCGCGTATTTGTAGCGCGACATTTTCTCAGACAGGACACTCTTGATCCAAACCATTTCGCAGACGCGCTTGCCCACCCAAGGCTATGATTCGCTTAACTTCCCGTCCAGAGGCGGTCACCAATCCCGATCTGGGTCGAAGCCGACCTTTGGTTTCGGCCCAAACGGGTTCTGGCCAAAAACAGCGGCCTTTGGCCTGGCCATCGCGCCCAAACCCTTTTGGTGACGCTGAAAAAATCGGCCACGCTGAGGGCGCGCCGTTGGCGCTTGTTAATCGCACCGACACGCGAACTGGCCATGGCAGGTCAGCCCCCCGGGGGGCGAAACTTGACATGGCTTTATGGCAAGGCCCGGTGCCAGTTGTGGGACCAACCTGCGTTGGCGGTATGCGACACACGCACGAACGCACGTATGCACTGCGACCGTGGCGGTCGCATTATCGTCGTCGCCACACCGGGGCCGCCGTGCGACCACATCAAACGCAACAACATCAACCTGTCGACATTCCGCGCCGTGGTACTGGACGAAGCGACGCAGATGCTGGATCTGGGTTTCCCCGCGAGGAACTGGAATACATCCCTCTCGGAGCACCGAAGAGCGCCGCTACCCTGGTTGTTCTCGGCCACCGTCCCTTGCCGCGCCGCGATGCCAAGCTGAGCGAAATCTTACCAGCGTGACGCACAGCGCGTTGGAAACACGTGCGAGTGCAAAGCAGACACTCTCGATATCGAATACCGGTGCGCTGAACGTGCACCGCGTGATACGAAAACGCCATCTATCAATCGTGCTGGCGGTAACTACGAGGCAAAGAACGCCATCGTATTCTGCAAACACCCGTCCGCCGCCATTGCGCGCTGACCCACCGCTTTTACCAACCGCGGCTTTTCGGTCTGGCGCTGTCGGGGCGAGGCTGTCGCAGTCTGAACGACCAACGCGCTGCAAGCGCTTGCAGCGAACGGCACGGGGCCCGCGTTTGTATCGCGACAGATGTTGGCCGCACGATAGGGCATCGACTTGACCCAACTTGAACTGGTTAGTGCATGCTGTCTGCCGTCAAACTCTGGACCATTTGCTGCACCAGGTTCGGGCCGTACCGGCCAGGCGGGTCGCAAAGGCAATCAAACAAGGCTGTGCCCGCCACTGATCGTCCCTGCCAAGCCTGCGCAGCAAAGCCAACCGCCTGATTGGTCGGTGCCAAGCTGAAAGTCGAATGTGGCCAACCCGCCCTCCGCGAAGACGTGACGCCGAAGACGAAAAGCGCTTGCTGGCCGACTCCGCTTGGGTCGAACCCGATCCCCGATGATGCACGGGCTTTGTTTGCGAACCTCGTGGAGCAGTTCAGCCCCGGAGCAACTCGCGACCGCTTTTGTGAACCTTTATCGTGCGCCGCCAGTCACGCGCCCGAGCAATTGGGCCAGAGCCCGGCACCCCGCCGATGACGTCCCCCTTGGCGGACTTTTGGCCGTCGTCTGGTTCTCGATTCGTCGATCGGGCCCGCAACGACGAAGCGAACCGCGACGATCTGCCATGATTCTGCCGCATTGGGGGGCGATTCTGACACAGGATGACGTGGGCGCGATCCGTGTGCAGCCAAGCCCATACCTTTGCGATAATCCTCGCGACGTTTCAGCCGGATTAAAATTACCAACGCACTGGCCCCGACATGAAAGTGCGAAGGACGGCGCTGTTGTGACCAAAAGGCTCGACAGGCTCCTGATCTGTTCGCGCGGGCCCCAGGCCCGGCGGCCCGCGGCCCGGAACCGCAGGCGTGGCGGTTCCCGCCTTTTGATGGACAACGCGCGCCCGATCGCGGGCCCGCGGTCCGGACGTGCGCACCTTTCCGATCCCGGGGACGCGCAAGCGCACCGCGCAAACGCGTGCGGCGGGCAACCGAAGAGGCCTTCGGGTCTCTTATGACAAGGGCCAACCCGGGCCACGGCCCCCGACAAAGGGTTCGACAAACCGCGCGGCGACAAGGGCCCAAGTTTGGGACCAAGCCAAAGGGCCCCCAAAGGTGAAAGCCGCCCAAGTCGCACAAAGACCATCCGGAAACGGACACCAATGAAGCCCGGTTGCCGCACCGAACAAAGTCTCAGGCAAGCCCACAGCTTTGACAAGCCAAGGCCAAAAGCTGTCTGGAAAAAAGACAAGCCGGCGGATCGCCGGCTGGCGACAGCAAACTCTGCGGGCGACAAGCCGTTCAAGGCGCGTGCAAGCTGACCGTCGAAAACGCTTTGTCCCTTCGCAAAGTGGTGCCAAGCCAAGGGTGGAAAGCCTGCGGGCAAACCCGCAGGGGCGACGCATCCCCAAGGCGGCAAGTCGAGCTTTCGCCGAAATAAGCGCAAAGCGCACCGCCCGCTTAGAACCGGGGAAAATATAGGAATTCAATCAAATGCTTATAGGGGCTGGAATTTTTAATCAATTCAGCCCCTTTTTGCGTGTCACCCCCCCAAAGCTCCCCTGCGGGCAGGTTTTTGCTCTTTCAGAGGGGACGTTTGCTTCCCTAAAACAATCACGTGCATTTAGGGACCGAAACAGGCGCACGGACGCTCTTGCGCACGGGCCGTTAGAAACAGGGTGCTTTGCCAACCCGTCCCAATCCCACCTCTGGAAAGGTCACGCACGATGAGGATGGTACATTTAGCGAAAAACGATAATCTCCCGTGTGGTCGAGGCAGATCGACGCGCACATCTCGGCATCACCTCAGGCCAGCATAAAGCCCTATGAAACCACCGGACGCGCATAATCGTCGTAAGGGCCAAGGGCATGCGTGTCTGGGATCAAAAGGGCAAAAGAGCATCTGGACGTGTGTTCCGGTGGCGTCTGGACGGTCACGAGATCCGCTATGGCCGCGAAAGCATCGGCCAATGCGGTTACGCGACCAGCTTGTCAAGCTGACACTATTTTCGCAGGGCTCATGCCAGGCGTCCATTCCGGTTCGATCTTTGCGGAAAGCTGATCGGCTAAGATTTGCCGGGCATGAGCCGTCTCTAATACTTGCAAACTCCGGCTCTTGAGGGCGAACGAAAAAGCCTTTAAGATGGATCCGCCAGATCGCCCCACAAAAACGTCTTATGGCGTGCAAAGAAGCAGCAAGATTCCTCTATCGCGACCGTGTTACCACGGCACGACCATCGGCTTGCCTGTCGCTGCAGGCGGTCAGGACGAACGGGAACGCGCAATACGGCCCGTTACCGACGGCTTCTGTCCCGCAGTGCCCCATTGTCTTGAGTTTATATCGCAAGTTTGAACCGGATGGCGCCCCGAGGGGATAAACTACGGCATTCTTGGGCAAGCTACCAGATCGAGAAAATCATCTTTGCGAAGGCCCCGAATAACCTGTGGGCGGGCTCTGCCTGAACCCGTTACAGGCAGGCGCGGTGTTATCACGCCTTTACCGGATGGGCTATTGGGAACCGCGCTGCAGGAAATACTGCCGCCAAATAGACGTTCTGCTTGCACATCGACGAAGTCGTCTGTTGGTATCGGGCCGTACCGGCGAATGGTTCGGCTCATAGCACTTTGGCGTCCAGCCGGGATATGGTCACAAGGCCAAAGGCGTCCGCGTCGGGCTATGCGGCGGATCGCCTGCCTATGTGACAACCCGGAAGAGGTGTTTCAAAACCTGTTTTCAAGGATGACGCCAGCGATCCGATGAACTATTTCCCGCGACATTCTCGACGTTTGGCGGACTGTACCGCAGGCCACCACCGCCGCGCAATTTGGGAAAACATGGCCATCATAGAGCGCGAAACCTGCTGCAAAACACCTTGCGAATGTGGGCAATATATGCCTCGAAGAGCTCGAAGAGGCTGTCGGACAAATTACGATGCCTCGAGGCAGTGTGCGCTGGCAAGGGTCTGTTCCTGTGGTGCAGAGACTGGTTGCAGGACCGCAGCACCCGCGTGCAGTAGGTCGAAGCGCAGAGACAAGGCCGTTGGTGGCCGATTGTATGGCCCAAGGTGTGATTATTGGGGCGACCCAACCGGTCGGTACCCGGGCAAGAACAACACCCTTTTGCTTTCACCCTGGCGTTGAATTCGCGCAAAAAAAGACGACATTCGACAGATCATGCGGCAGTGGATGGGCGGGCAATGGGACGTTGTTGTTTTGGCAGCAATAATCAACTGCCTAGGCACTTTGTCGCCGATTAATTTATTCTTGCTGGAACCATAACCCGTTCATGACCGTTAAGTACCGAAGCTAGTATGGAGATATAATATTGGAAAAAAGCTACTTTTTGGTCCTGCCTATTGGTCTGGCGCACTCCGCCGCGTGGCGAAACGCAGACCCAAAACTTTCTATCCACGGCGCTGCCGCTGGTGCTGCACTGGGTGCTTCCGTTCCGGCGGAGATTGACAAAACCAAAAGGCGCCATTATCGGGTGGCCTCGAGCTTGGTTGCTGCTGCAGGTGCATACCTTGGTTCGCGGCAAAAAAACGGCCCAGTGTGTGTATCAGCAAAAACTCTGGACAGTCAGCGTTACACGGCTGCTTTGCCCCATTAAGCCTTTTCTGCTCCCGAAGCAGATATTCAAATTAGGCCTCCGGCATTTGCCGGGGCCTTTTTTTATGTTCGCGGCGGAATGCCAGAACTCTAACGCCCAATTTAAAAAAGGCGGCTCGATGCCGCCCCGTCATGGGTCATGTCTTAAAATGTCACGTGCTCTAGCGATGAGGCCAGCATGCTTTTGAGGGGAGGAGGCCACGCAATCACCAGCGCTCTTGGTCGCATCCGTCAGCGGTAACCAATGGGCAAGCGGACCTCGCCCGAGCACAAGCCATAGACGTGCCATGGGCGTATTTCACGCGACCAGCCCCGGCCTCTGTAAAGATCGCCGGTGTGCCAATGGCATCAAGCTGCGTCTTGAATTTTCAGCGTGCGACGCATAATCCCCCGCAAGGGCAGAACGCCTGCATCTGCTCAAGCCAGTTTGGGGTGCCACATTCGGCTGTGACCGAGATACAAGCCGACGCCGCCTTGGGCGTTGAACCCGTGCGGCCGTGGGCGTCCTCGGGCCCGAGAGCTGGACAAAATCCGGCCCGCACAGCATCCGCTGGTCACAGACCCCGCGCCAGATCGCCGGTTGGCATTTCCTTGACCCGATGATGCGCGGCAGCTTGAAGCGTCGGCCATGGTTTCGGCCAGCATATCAACGACTGAACCGGCCGGGGATGTTGTAGATGATGATCGGCAAGACGCAGCTTCCGTGGGTCGCAGGTGAAAATGGCGCAACGCAATCAGTCCGGGGCTTGGGTCGGCTTACCGTTGTAATAGGGTGTTGACAACCAGAAACCGCATCCGCGCAACGCTTTCAGGAGCCGCTGCTTGGCCAAGACGGAATGCCTCGGTGGTATTGTTCGAACGCGGCACCTGCAACGACAGGGATACGCCTTGCGGCGGCTTTAACAACTCTGCGGACGACAGTTTCATGCTGGCATGGGTCAGGGTGGGCGAATTCACCTGTGGTTCCGACAGGCACCAGCCCGTTCGAATCCTTCGGCGATTGTTGCCACTCAACAGCTTCTGGCCGTGTTCCAGATCCAGCGCGCCGTTCCCGTGAACGGCCGTGACGATGTTGCAGGTAAGTAACCTTGTAGCATTATGCCACGCTCCTTATTTTTTGCGTTGCTGGGCAAGCGGCCCCAATTTGCTGATAGCGGCAAGGTGAGTTCGCGAAACCTCGGCTCGCCCGGACGTATGTTGCAAGGTGTAGCCTTGACCAGTAGGGAATTTGCAAGTGAATTTGAGCGCGCCTTGGCGACGGGCTGACGATGGTTTTTGCCCTCTCCGTTCCGGCATATGCCGGGAACGGCCCCGCCCGCTTGGGCTGTGCGATTGGATGGCCAATGCGTTTCGGCAGTTGCGGACAACGCGGGCGCTGATCGGCGCGGCCGACGCGGCCGTGGCGGTAGATTTATTCGAATGCATCGTCTGAGGTCGGGACGCGGCACCTATGCCGAAGTGACCGACTTTTCTCAAGCGCCGCCCCCGCATTGGCCGGGCGAGGCTTATTTTGCGCAGACAATCCGAAGACGCCGTTCCTACGCGAAGGCGACCAAAGCGGTGCTGGATTCTTTACGTCACAAGGCCCCCAGACCCCCGATTGCCGGTGCTGGCCCATGCCGGCCGCACTGGTCCGCGCTGGATCGTTCGGGCGAGGCGCAGCGCGGCTGGTACTGCCTGGCGTTACCCTCCCCATGAGTGGGAACGAAACAGTGGCAAAATTCACGACGCGCATGGCGCCCTGCTCAAGGACCATCACGCCGCCAGACTGGAAGAAGATGCGTTGTGGCAGCGGCGAAAACACGCGAGGCCCGCACAGATGTTCGATCTGGTTCAGCGACGGCGACAAGGCTTGGGCTAAACTCGTATTGCGTTGCAGAAACGCGAAGGCGACGTTGAACGCGTGATCGAAGCCCTGCCCGCCAGCAAAAAAACGATCCGGGTCTGCAAGCCGACCGGTTCGAAGATGGCGCATCCGCAAAGGAACTTTTAGCGAACAAGCGGCAAGGATTTGATGCGTTCGCAGTCCACCAGCGACCGCGCCCTAGCCACCCGCAGGCATGGGCCAACCGCCGCCGCGCCCCTTGCCCGCCAATGAAATGCGCCACTCGGTGATCCCGCCCGCCGCCTATTCAGATGGCATCGAAACACTTCCTGACGGAAGGAATTCGCACTTGCTGATCTGGGAAATTGGCTGTCTGGCTATATCGCCCTGCGCTATCCTCAAGGATCCAAAGCTTGGCACGTGGTCATTTTCAGGCCAGATGGCGCGGTTGTTGAATCGCCCATCAGCCAAGGGCGTGGCAGGGCTATTGGCAAGGCCGCGCGTTTGAGGCCATGGACGATGCCAAGGTGCGCCCACAAAGCCCTAGTCCGCAAGGGGCCAAATTCCACTCGTACGTATCTATGGCTTGCCTTGCCCGCGAACGCAGGCAACCTTGCCGTTTGATACCAGGCCTTGGCAGGACCGGCCCCCGAACAGGACTAGGCGTTCATCCGCGCTTCGCTCAGGCTCCGCGTGGTATTTCAGGGCCGGATTCGGCTGCTGCAAAGCCTCTGGTCGCAGCTGTCGACCAGCGGAACGGTTTGGAACCATCTGCAGAACAGCTGATCAACCGAAGACGCCCGCTGTTGGTCAGGCCGCAATGGAGTGTGGGCCAGCGCCATTTGGCGGTTCATTGATCGGCAAACGCGTGGCACGAGCGGTGGGCATTCACCATCGACGGGCCCCTATTACGCCGCTGCACATGACGCGATCAAAGCTCGACCATGAATATGGCACCTGAAATGGTTACTGGCCATTGCGCCGCGAAAGTTAATTATCGACCCCGTTGGTGCAAAAGCCATTGTGGGCGCACGTGGCCTGATGCAGCTGATGCCCGCCACGGCTAAAGGGATGTGTGTCGCACGGCGACTGAATCAGCGGCCTTACACACCACCGATCGGCCTGACCGCCGACCCGGAAGTACAAAAACGCTTTTTCTGGAAGGTCCGAATACCTGTCGCCAGATGGCGGGGCAGGTTTAAAACGGAATGTCGTGATGGTTCTTCTGCCGCGTATAAACGCCGGCCCTCGCCCCGACGCGCTGGATGGGACGCCTAATGGCGACCCGCGCGAAGGCGGACATTGATATCGTCGACCTGGGGATCGAGATGATTCCCGTTCCGCGAAAAACCAAGAACTATTGGTGATGCGGGTGACGGAAAGCCTCCCCGTTCTACCGCGCACGCAATGGGGCAAAGACCCCTGCCCCAACCCTTTACCAAAGAGCTAACGGGCCACGGACCCTTTTTGCCGTTCGCGCCAAAAGGTGAATAGCCCCGCGCGGACGATCAAGGGCCGCACCGATTGGCGGACATTGGTTGGGCGTACCGTTTCGCCAAAGATCGAAATCCGATGATCGCGGCAAAACAAACAGACTGCAGATAGGGCAAAGGGCTGGACGGCGCTGGCGCCTCAGCCACTTCATTAGCAGCGGGATTCAGCAGCCAGTTGCCCGGTGACGCGGTGATGCACAGGAAGGCCATGATCAAAAACCAGTCGCTTGGGCGAGCATCGGCTCCCAATTACCAGATTTTGCCGGGTGGCCGTTCATCGCCCACGAAAACCGGTCACGCCGGTTCCAGAAAAAAAAGCTTCGTTGCGGTTTTTTGTTCCTTGACGCCCGAACATAGCGCGTCAGCAGCCCGTAGACGCGAAAAAACATCGGCAGCGGGCCAACAGCGGGGATCACGGACGGGCAGGGTCAAAAGACGTTCCATCCCCGGCTGCAAGGATGATCAGCACCCCGATTTAAAGCCGACCCCGATCGGGGCCGCCCCACCTTGCGCCCAGCGACGCTCTCGGCCCAAGGAACGGGGCCGACCCAAATGGCGGGCCCACAGCAGGCGGATAAGCAGGTAAGACCGCGTTGGGGCTTTTCCACAAGGGCCCAAGGATGGTTGAAGGGGCAAACAAATCATCCAACCGCAAAAATCTCTTGGCCGCCAGGGGGCAGGCCAATTTCCCGGCGGGGAAAAAGATTTTTTTTTCTGGAAAAGGGCAAAACCGGGATTTTCCTTCTTTTTTTTCTTTCA
>Ga0163217_1057073_pt1 | contig 12277 bp, 15 predicted proteins | sample SynspAceP_FD_185933 | JGI IMG/M metagenome (GOLD analysis project Ga0163217, IMG submission 185933) | Saline lake microbial communities from Ace Lake in Antarctica - Synechococcus sp. Ace-P (PacBio error correction) | ecosystem: Environmental > Aquatic > Non-marine Saline and Alkaline > Saline ... | reverse complement strand
TGCTGGCGATGCGGCCGCTCGGAAACGCCTCGCGCAGGCGCCGGCGCCGCAGGCAGGGCAACTGCAGGGTCAGCCACTGGCGGCGAGCCGCACCCCCAACCACTGAACTCGGCCCTGGGGGGCGGGATTCGCTTCAACCAGCGCGCGGCCCGCTGCCGCAGCCGTGCCACCAGCGCCGCATCGAGGGGTCACGCCACCCCACCCCTTCCCCCGCCGCAGCAGCCGCTTGGTCGGCCAGGCCGATGCCCATAGGGCGAGAGCACTCCGGCCAGGGGATGGAAGCAGCAGCCGACGGATGCCCAGCCGCTCGGCGAGGGCGCAGGCGTGCTTGGCCGCCGGCGCCGCCCGTAGCAAACCAACGGTGGCACGCGGAGTCATGGCCGCGCTGGATCGGAATCCCGCCGATCGCTTCGGCCATCCGGTCGTTGGCGATCGCCAGGGGCTCCTTTCGGCCAGGGCTTCAGGCGTGCTCGCCCGTCCCGTCGCCAGGGCGACCCCGGCTCGGGCCAGCTCCTCGAACAGCTGGCTCACCAGCTCCCGCGACGGGCCCCTGATCTCCGCCGGGGCCGGAACACCGCCGGAAAGGGCCGCCGCTGCAGGCGGGCCCACAAAACAGGTTTTGGCGTCGGTGATGGTGAGCGGCCCGCCGCGGCGGTAGCAAGCCGGGCCTGGATCGCGCTCCCGGCCGAGGCCGCCCCACTGCAATCGCTGGGCCATCGAAGTGGAAGCCGCGAGCCACCCCGGCCGCCACGGGTGGACGGCAGTCGTTCCGCCTGCAGGACGGAGACCGGCGATCTCGTCTCTCCAGCCGCTCCAAGCCACTTCCTCTGCAAAAAACGCCATCGCCACGTCCATTTCCACTTCCCGCCCGCGGCCCGCATGGAACACATCGGTGGAGGTGCCGCCCATGTCGAAACCGACGATCGGCGTGACCCGCCCGCCAGCTTGACGGGCGGCCACCAGGCCACGCGGGGCCGGAGAGGATCGGTGTCCTTGGCCGGCAGAGCAGTTCCGGGGCGATCAATCCCCCGCTCGACTGCATCACCCGCAGGCGGCATGGCGGCCCCCAGCTCGCGTTGCAGCCGCTCCAGATAGGGCGCCAGCACCGCGGCGACGCAGGCCTCGACGACGGAGGTCTGGGCCGCGGTGGCAGCAGGCGGGGGGCGCAGGCCCCACCGGTGGAGAGCACCACCTGGTGGAAGTCGAAGCGCTGCCAGCCAGTCGCCCAGCTGCCGCTCCTGGCGGGGATGGCAGCCGCAGCTGTGCAGCAGTGCAACGGCGCAAGCTGCTGATTCCGCGCGTCCGGCCGGCTGATCGCTCCTCCAGCTCGGCATCGAGCCGGCAAGGGGGCCAGTTCCTGGCCATGGCCCGCCAGCCGCCCCTCCACCTCCAGCGCACCTGCCGATCAGGGAGCCGGACGCTCGATGCAAGGGCAAAAACAGATCGGGCGGTGCTGATCCCGGATCCAGAGCGCATCGGCGAATCGCGCGTGATCAGCAGGCAGGCGTCCGGGGCGCCCTGGCCCTCCAGCAGGGCTTGGTGGCCACCGTGGTGCCCAGCGCACCTCCTCCACCGCCCCTGGCGGCAGCGGCCAGGCCAGCGCCCACCCCCAGCAGCGTGCGCATGGCGGCCACGCGATCTCCCGGTGGCCCGGGTTGCTCGGAGAGCACCTTGCGCACCACCAGCTCGCCGCTGGGGGGCGCGACCGACCAGATCGGTGAAGGTGCCGCCCCCGGGTCGATCCCAGAACTTGCAGCGGAAACCGGAGCACACAGCTTTCAGGGAGCTGGCTTCAGCGATAGTTCTCGAACTTGCAGCGGCAGCTCCAGGTCCTCGGCGCGCAGCCAGCTGGATCACCTGCTGCAGTCGTCCTTGGTATTTTGCGGTGACCGCAGGCTCTCGCCCTGGATCGGCCACGGTCACCTTTCTTGATCTGTCGGCGCACGGTTTTCGACGAGCTTCGTTGGCCAGCTCCTGGCTGAAGGGCCCTTGCGGCAGCTTCACCACCTGCGATGACGCGAGTTGCCGCCCCACCGGCTCGGGCGGTCTTGAAAATCGACAGATCTTTCAAGGGACCAGCTCCCGTTTGGTGGCCTTTCTGCGCAGCACGTCGGTGACGGCCTCCCAGGGTCATGTCGCTGGCGGTGGTGATCCGTCAGGTGGCTTCCTCCAGCTCGATCTCCGTTTTGGAATCCTTGAGGTCCGTAGCGCTGGCACACTTCGCGGGCGGCCTGATCAATGCGTTACCAGCTCCTTGCCGATCGAAATCGGAAACCACATTGTCAAAGGAGTAGCTGTCGGCCATGGCCAAGGGACGCGCGGCGAGGGGTGCGCACACAAGACATATAGAAGAGGCCCTCACGACCCTCCGCAGGCCGCCATGTTCGCGACCTTTTCGCCACTGTCTCCTTGGGCAGCCGGCGCAGCTCGGCCTGGTCGTTGGCTGCTCGCTGGGCTCAGCATGGGAATCGTGTGGTTTGATCAGAGATATAACGTCGTCCATGACATGGGGCGCCGAGCACGTATCTCCCGGGCTTCGGCTGCCCCGCGGCGAATCCGTCTGAGAGCCGCGGCGCTGCCGCGAGCCGGTCCAAGCGGGCCAGCTGTGTACACCATCCAATACAGTTTCCTGGTTGGGCTCTTAGTCGTATTTCACACAGCGCGTGCATTGCCGCAGACAGAAACACTTTTCTCTTTTCCCTCTGCGGGTGGCATTCTATCTGGCGGCGTGCACAATCCTCAAGAGAAAGTCTGTATCGTGGTGCGCGCGCTATCGGTCCCACTGAGAGTACACGGACATACATCGTCGTTAGCAGTGGCGTTCGCGTAGCGAGTGCGCGACAGTGGTCGACACCCCATACTTGCTGGGCAATGCATCAGGATGAGGCCGCCCTGCGCGGGCTCTGGCTGGACTGTCGGTCTGCTCTTGCAGCGGCCGTGCTCGACGCGAGGGCGCATGAAGCGGTGTGGCTCTGGATCTCGTACAGCTGCGATCCTGGAGTCTCCTACGGTGCTGGCCGCTCACCCCTGCTGCAGTGCGCGCAGGGGCGGTGTAAGTCTTTTCTGCCTGCGCCTCTGGTATCCCTATCCCTGGCTTGCGCCTTTCGGCGTTGCTGAGCTCTCTTACTCTCTAGAGTGAGTCCTATGCTCGCGGATGCCAGCAAACAAGCGCAGGGGCTTCGGAGCCTGAACGGGCTCGAATCGATCAGACGGGCCAGTTCGCCGGCCGCCAGGGCCCCCGTGGCCTGGCCAGGCAATCTCCTGCCTGCTTGGCTCTGGGCTTCGGCATCGAGCAAGCACCGCCTCGGCCCGCCCTTTGGCGGCATTTCACCTCGGGCTCCCGCAGCCCTTTCAGAGCGCAGCCACCGCCGCCCGCTGTCTCCGCGCTCGGCGCTCATCTGCATCTCCATCGCCTGACTCGCAACGCCCAGGCGAGGGCATGATTGTTCGCGCCAGCTCCACCCGGCGTCACCTTTGACCCCCCAGGGCTCGTTGGCCTGGTCGAGGTTCGCGCGTTGCAGCATCTCGTTGACGTCTGGCGGGTGGTGAAGGATGTCTGGAGTCGGGAGGTCGAGCTTGCCCATCTCGGCCCGCCAATCTGGTCGTTGAGCACCAGATTCACCATCGCCGCCTGCAGATTCATCGACGGCGTTAGTGGGCCTTGGGCATTGCTCAGCAACTCCAATACCACCCAACCGCATCCACCCCGGTGATCGAGACAGTGTGTCCGGCGTGATGCACTTCTGGGGCGGCGATTGTCGCCAGCCCCCGTTCCTTCAGCGACTGGTTGCTTGACCAACCCGCTCCAGGCCGGCAGCACGAACGAGAGGCCAGGCTTGCGAGCTGGCGGCTGCGTAGCGCCCAGCCGCTTCCACCAGCAGCGGAGCGGCCGCCCGCTGGTCACTGACCGCCGCTGGCAGGAAGGACGGCAGATCACCAGCAGGCGGGAATCGAAAGGCAGGACCCTTCCGATGGGGTGCCAGTGCGCAGGACCAAAACCCCCTCAATCGAGTGAGGCCGGAACCAGGCTTATGGGACGGCGCGTTTTCGCCCCGAAGCAGGCAGTTCCTCCAGACTGGATTTTCGCCGCCCTGTTTCGATGGAGGCCCCTGCCCTGATGATCCCCCTGATCTGGCTGGTGGCCGGAGGTGGCCTGTTGTTGCTGGAATGGGATCTTTCCCAGCATCGGATGGCCTGCTGATCGGCGCTTGTCGCCGCCCTTTGCTCTTCGGCGCTGACCGCCCTGTGGCCGGCCTTGGCCGCCGGATTTGCAGCTGGCGGATTTCCTGGTTCTGTTCCTGGCGGGCTACGGCGTTCTGCGCCGCTGGTCGTTGCGGGGGGGGTCCGCCTCCAGGCCCGACGCACTCAGGCAAGCCCGGCAGGCGAAACGGGCTGAAGTGATCCAGGCCTTCAACCATCTCGGCAAGGGGACCGGGTGCTGCGCAGCGGGCCAGAGGGCTGGCGGGCCGAACTTGCTTGAGGGCAGCGGCCGGCAGCCTGGCTGCGGGCGATGAGGTGTCGTGCTGCGCCGGTCGGCACCCGGACTGGAGGTGCTGGCCGCCCCTGATCCTTGATCGGTGGCCTTGATCAATCGGAAGAACAAATCAGGCTGACCCACCTTGCCCCATGTCCTCGGCGGTGCGGCAGCTGGAGAGCAGGGTTTCGCGTGTCGTGGAAGCGAAGCAGAATCAGCTGGTCGCAGCCGGCGTGATCTCCTGGTTGCAGAGGCTGGTGGCCATCGGCAGGGCACGTCGTTCGTGCTCGGGCTTCTCACGAGGTGGAGCACCTTGTGCTCGAGGCTGGTTCGCGGGATTCGCCTGGCTGGCGATCGAGGGCTCTGGTGGCAGCAAGCAACCGTCAGCTCCGGGCCGCGTTTCGACGTGAGCACCCCGCGTGATGACTGCCGCATTCACGCCCTGGGCAGCCTGAGTGTCACCAGGTTGTGCCCTTCCTGGGGCCAGGGATCGCGACACAGCTTCCACAGGTGGATCGACACCACCGGCCCACGAATGACGTGACTGCCGAGGATGGCGACTCCGGCGCTTGCAACCGTTGTCCTGAAAAGCAGGGCCAGCTCCTGGGCGAGGGTATCCATCCGTCCAGCGAGGGCAGACAAGAGGGACCGGTCGTCACGAGATCAGGGCAATGACCGCAAAGAAACTAGCAGCGGCCTTGCGGGGCAAGCCCATTCGCCAGGCTGCAGGCGCTCGAGCAGGCGTCTCGGAAGCGCAGTGCTCTCCCACCAGACGCCATCGCGTAGCTGGGCTCCTGACGGGACTCATGGCAGTGCGCACATGCCGAACGCCCGCTCGATTCACCTCCCCACGGTGAGTAGAAGGGATGTCGCTGTTCACCTTCAACACCCGCGCACGTCCAGTGTCCTCCCGCCCGGCTGCATCAGTGGGCCAATCGGTTCACCGACACGGTGAGATCAGGCACTGGTGGACGGCTTCTAAGGCCGGCCAGCTGATTGTCGGTGCGATCAGCGCCGGTGACCACGGGCCATGTTGCGCGACGGCGGAACGAACTCCAGGCGGAGTTGACGTCATCGCCCCGATCGAGAGGGTTTCCACCAGCAGATTCGAGCCGCTCGGGGCAACACAGAACCCGGCGCCGAAGGCGCTCGACAGTTCCTCGACCGTGACGCTGCGCAGCAAACGGACCGCCACTGCGCTGGCATCACACGAACAACCGGCCCAGCCCCGAGCCGATTCGATCGCTGGCACCAACCTCGGCGTTCCATCCCCTCGACGTCCTCAGGGTTGACCGCATGAAGGCACGACCCGGCCAGCCGCTCACCAACTGGATCGGGGCCTGCAGCAAAGGGCTCCACGCTGCGGCTTCGGGCCAGAGTGGACAGCACCACCGTGCGCTCAAGGGCCTTGGGCCAATTGGGAGAGGCTGAAGCCGTAAAGCAAGCCGTTCACTTGAGGCTGCCGCGGCTTCCAGCAGGATTGATCCCATCGGCGGTGTAGGCCTGCAGCTGCTAGACATGCACTGCAAGTGGTGAAAAACGCCATCACCGGCGTCAATGACCCGCCAAAGCAGGCGATCCGCTTGGCGTGTCCGGGCTGGGCAGATCCAGGGGAACTGGCAGGGCAATAATTGGCCGCGGCGCTAGGCCGACCAGCATGCTGCCCGATGAGAGGCAAACGTCATCGTCGATCAGGCGTGTCTCGCCATCGTCTTGGCCGGAGCGCCACCGAGGCGAGGGCTGCGTGGCCAGCGGCTGCCGAAGCGCACCCGGCCGGGCACGCCCTGGCGGGTAGCATGGCGCGGCCAGACCGAGCACAAGGGTCCGGACTTGCCGCTGAAGGGATCGCAGGACCCGAGTCAGTTCAGCCGGTGCTGCTTTTCTATGAATTGCCTTCTGCGCCAGGGAGGACCCAATCTAGGCTGGCCCGGGGAACCGTCTGCAGGCGATGGCAACCGGCCACCGGACACTGGGTGGCCCGTGTGATTCCCTGCCGGTGTTCCGCCCCCTTCTTCCGGCCTGCTCGCGATCGAAACCGTGGGCGGTCAGTGGCGCCGCTGCGTTCTTCTGGGTCAGGGCCCTGCTGCGCCGCTTCGATGGGCCAGGGAGCACGGCTGGATCGGCCTGACCAGCCCAGCCAGCCCCCTCAGCAAATCGCGGCAGCTCCGGTGCGCCGATCCCCCGTGGGCGTTCGGGTCAGGTGGTCGCTGCGGGGCAGGAGCAGGCCCTGTGGCGCGTTGCTCGAGCAGGTGCGACATGTCTGGTGATCAAACCACGGTGGCCTAATTAGCTTTGCCTCGACCGCGGCCTCCGCAGTGCTTGGAAGCGGTTGAGCGCAGCCTCGGAGGTGAACGCGCTCAGGCTGGCGGCTGGTGGAGCTGTTCCTCTCCCTGCCGGAGCGCCGGCGGTAGCCCGGGGCGAAAGCTGTGGGCTGTGAACCCACGCTCAGAGGGCGGTGATGCCTGCCGGCAGTTTGAAGCCCGCTGGTCCTATTAGATCAGCAAGCGGCTGCTGTGGACAGGCTGCTTGAAGCCTACGGGCCCCCGATTGGCAGCTGGCGCAACCCCTGCCCGCATTCCGCCGCCTGGCTGGTGCTAGGGGCCGTTCGGTCCGGCTCAATCCCTTACGCGTGATGGGCGGCCGGACTTTGTGGCCGGCCAGGTGATCGCCCAGGGCACGCCGCCATCTGGGCCTTGATCATCGTGACCCCCAAAACCCGTCACCTATGCCCCCTGATTGGCCCGCTGGTGACGGCCCTGCGCCACGGCTACTTCCGCTGACCAGTCGGGCTTCCAGTGGATGAAAGTCGCGGTCGGTGAGCCGCATCTCGCCAGCGTCACTAGGAGATAACCACAATCGTGTGCTTCCCACTGGGAACGGGAGAGGGCTGCCATTCGGCTGGTTGACCACGCGTCCAGCGGTCGGCCAGGGTGCGCAGACCTTGCTGCCGGCCCTCCGTTGAGAATCGGCCTCGCGACCACCGGCCAGGGTCATGCCGGCACGCAGCTTGACGTTGGGGCAGGTCGTTTGGTGCGGAAGTTACACCGAAGGCTCTTCGATGCAGGTTTGCGGCCGACGCACCATGGCCGGTGAGTCCCCTCCACGGACGCATAAGCCGTGGGCTTCGACGTGGTCTTTGAAACAGCGCCAGCGATGTCGAGCAGGGTTTGACCGGCCCGTTGACCTGGGCCAGGGCCCTTTCATCCCAGCGACTTCCTGGGGGCCCCCAAAAAAAACGGCTCAGCCGGCGTCGCCTCCTCGAGCTCTCACCCACGGCAGACGGACACGCAAAGCTGTCGCCTCGTCGATTACCCCTCGTAGTAGGCGCCCGTGTCGTCTTGAGCAGGTGTCTCCTGCGCGGATCACTGTTTTGGAGCTGGGGATGCCGATGCACCAACCTGTGTTGTTGATGCTGGCGCAGATGCTGGCCGGGGACCAGCCCCGTGGGATATAGCCCTTGAAAGCTGGGGTGGCCCCCATCGAGGCGGATGCGCTTTTCGGCTGACGGTCCAGGTCGGCGGTGGGTCATGCCGGGAGCGGCCAGTTTCGAGCCCAGTTCGCGCAGCACGGTGGGCGACGATGCCGGCTGGCCTGGCCCGCATGATCTCGATTTCGCCGCGCCGACTTGATCTCAACGCCACGCGGCCTTTCTGGATCGGCGCGACCGGTCTGCCCGGCGGTGTCGCCGTTCGCCGCTTTCTTCGGTGTGGCGGTTGCCCGTGGCCAGCACCGGTCGTAGCGAACAGACTTCATCGAACGGGCGCGGCCTAAACAATTCAGAATCACAAGCTACCCAGACTTTCCAGGCAGCGACCATGCAGGCCATGCGCCAAGACTCGGCCGCTGGCACGGCCGCTTAGCCCCGCTGGTGCTCCGGCACCACTGTGTGCTCCACCGTGCTCAGCGGCATGGGTTACCGCCTGCTGCGTGAGCGGCCCGAGCGCCTGCCCGGGGACCAGGGCCCACGTGCTGATGGTAGTCTGCACGAGGCGCGAATGCTCGGTCGCCATGGCGAAACGTTTTATGTGGCCCTCAATGGCTGGGCCTCGCTCTGGATGCTGGCGACCGGCTTCGGGCATGGCGGCTCCGTCCTGCAGCAATTGGCGCCGTTCAGGCGCAGGCGAAGACCCAAGACAGAAGCCTGAAAGCTGAGGCGTTACAGTTGTGTTTGGCCAGAAACCTCGGAATGGGATGGCAGGCGGAAAATCTACGAACCCACCGATTCAACGGCAGCTACTGCAACGGCAGCTCCAGAGCAGCCAGAGGCTGCCAGCCGGCTTGGCCCCCAAGCTTTGCGGCCTCATGACCTGATTAAAGGCCTTTGAAGCCGAGCAGTCAACCGCAGCGATCTCGCCTGAGCTCTATGTGGGCGAACACCGTTCGCCGTGGGCGTAGCGCATCAGTGGAGGGCAAACAAGAGCGGTTCAGCCTTACGAAGGCGTGTTGGTGCCCCTGCCAAGCGCCACGGGCGGCATGAACGAAAAAACGACCCTCACGTCCGGCTGCAATACTTCCAGGGCATCGGTGTGGGACGCCCGCGTGCTTCATGCTTGCACAGCCCGGCAGGTGGTCCCACGGTCAAGGCTGAGCGGGACGGTAAGGCTGTCGCCGGCCAAAGCTCTTCTACCACTGCGCGATCGGGTTGGTAAGGGAGCGCGACCCGCGTTCAAACAGCCGTTTCGATCGGCTGAAGTGTGTCGTTCCAACGTTTTTTATTCGGTCGTTTCAATTTCCCGGTGCTGCCCTTCGGGCCACCGGCGAAAGGCGCCTCTTCTTGCGCGAGTTCAGTTGGCCGGGTAGACGCACGTCTCCAAAGACCTAGTATGTCGGGGGGTTTCAAGCGTCCTCCACGCGCGCGCCTCGATGGCCCGTCTCTCCGTGCACTTTCCTGGTTCGGACGAGTGGAGCATGTTGGGATTTACAGCCGGTGATGTGGTCAAAAGTTCTGGAGTCTGCGCTCTTGCTGGGGTCCGTGCCGCGGTGATCCGGGTCAAATTCCGCGGTGGTTCGTGTTGTGTCCCAAAGCGAACCAGGGTCCTGAGTTTCACCGGGCCCCGGGGTAACCAGGTGCGCGGGCTTGGATCGACCGTCTGGCTTCCGTCCTAGCTCCCATGCAGCTTTGTGCGTCTTTTCATTGCTCATCCTGGCGGCCAGCAATGCCATTTACCCTCGTCTTGGCGCGACGCGTCAGCTCGATTGCGGGCGGAGCAGGGGCACGGCGTTGAGCTGATACGATCTTGGTCGCCCTGGCGTTTCTGTCGCTCTACACCCCGGCGGCCGAACGGTGGGACCAGGAGCGAATCTGGATCGGCTTCGCCACTGACTGCGCTCTGCACCAGCGGGCTTGTGGATCTGTGCGCCTCGAGTACCAAAAACGGCTCGCTGCCCCCCGCTCTCAGTGCCCCTGCCTGGCTTTCGGCGGACCACCAGCGATTTTCCGCAGGCCTCTTCAACGGGCCTGCCGGTGCGCTCTCCAGCCACAGCGGCGCAGCGGCCGGAAGGCCCTGAGGCGCGATTGCCGGCTCCAGTTCTTCCCCACCTCGGCCTCCACTCTGGTGCTGGGGCGCGAGTTGAGCTGCAGGGACGAACGGGCGGCCAATCCGAGAGCACGCGGCGATGTTTGGTGGAGCTGCACCGCCTGCCCACTCTGGTTGACGGCGGGACAGGCGGCGGTTGATACTGCCGTGGTCGCTCTGGCGGCACCGATAGCCGCACCGGCGCCGGGTTTGATTCCCGTCTGCCAGTTTACGGCTGCCGGTTTCGCATCATCTTGGACCGCTAGTTCAAACCGGTTAGGAGCACCGCCCTGTCACGGCGGAAGTTTGCGGGTTACGAATCCCGTCAGTCCCGTTTGGCTCTTGAGCCCTTGTCATCAAGGCAAGAAAACGTTGTTTGTGACGGGTGCGGGTACGCCTGGCCCCAGCCCCACCGGCCACTGCTTCATGATCGCACGCGCCCGAAACCGCTGCTTTTCAACATTGGCTGTTTCGCCCGCCATCACGGCGGTGCGTTCCTTGCTGCTGGACGAGGACACCGACAAGGAACCGCTCAAGCGGAATTCACCCCAACATCCTCGATGGCCTCTCCTGGCTACGCCTGGGCTGGACGGCGAGCCGGGTGATTCCAGAGCGAGCAGATCGAAGACCCACCGCGCCGCCATTGCCCAAGTTGTTCGCCAGCGGCCACGCCTTACCGCTGCTTATGAGCGAGGCGGAACTCGAGCAGATGCGCCAGGAGCAGAAGGACCTCAACGCAACCGCCACGCCACAACAATGCCCCACCGCGATCTCAGCGCTGCCCAGCAGACAGCCTTTGCCGCCGAAGGCGCGAGGGGCGGTCGATCGTTTCCCATCGACGACCAGGCCACGATCGGCTTGGAGTGATCTTGCGGGGTGAGATTAGCGCTGGTTGGGAGCGGCAACGACCTCGGCGGTGACATGGTGATTGCCGCGCGCTCCCGGCAAGCGGCGACCATCGGCGATTCCCCTGCTACACCTGGTGGTGCGTCGTCGACGATGCCCGCCATGGCGATCAGCATGTAAATCCGCGGCGAAGACCACAACGCCAACACGCCAGAGCAGCTGCGATGCTCTACGAGGCGCTGGGGCTGCCCTGCCGGTGTTTGCCCCACACCCCGCTGATCCTCAATGGCGAAGGGCGCAAGCTCTCCAAGCGCGATGGGGTCACTGGTGGCTGATTTCCGCGACCGCGGCCTACACCGCCGAAGGGCGCTTGGTTTCAATTACCATGACCCTGCTGGGTGGTCGGCCGCCGAGGGCATGGCTGAACGTTTTCGGCCTGGCGGAGCGCGCGGGCCTTGGTTTGTTGAGCGGGTCAACCGGGCGGGAGCCCGCTTCGACATGGGTACAAGCCTCAACTGGCTTCAACAGCCAGGTGCTTGCATGAGCGCAAGCCTTGCCGTTCTGTTGGCCTGAACTGCTGCGCGTTCTGGCAGGCCGCAGCGCTGGGAGTGGGAATTCGAGTGCTGATGGGGCCTGCGGGCGCAGGCAACTCGCCGCCCAATCTGCTCGGCCCGTCGCGTTGGTGACCCGCAAGACATTTGATAGGCCTCGACCATGGCCCGTCCGTTTTTTTGAATGGCCCGGCTAGACGCGGACGCGACTCGGAACAGCTAGGCTTCGGCGGAGGCCGCCGGCGCTCGCTGCCCTGGCTGGAGGCGCTGCCGGCTAGCGATCAACCGCTGCCGACGCCCACGGCCCGGGAGCTGGTGGCTGTTAGCCGCCAGTGGGGCTTTGGCGTCAGAAGCGTTGTGATGAAGAGCCTTGGCGGGCGGCACTGCTCGGCAAGCCTGCAGGGGGCCCGGAATCTGATTCACCAGCGTGGGTGCCTGCTGCACCCAAGCGGCGAAGATCGCTCACGCCTTGAGCGCAGCCTCCGCACCTGAGCCAGCGAATCTTCGCTGGTCTCTTCGCGTCCAACTTCGTTTCGGCTGGGGCGGGCCGCGCGACCAGGGCCGAGCAGTTTCGCCCAATGGGGGCCGCCGTCAGCCCCTGGATGGCCCAGCCGTCATCAGGGAATCGTCAAGGAAGAACCAAGCCCTTGCAGCTTTGGGCCGGGCCCCGGGAACCCCGGCCTTCATCGAGCCGAAGGGGCGAACAGGTGGCCCACCGCAGCGGTTGGGAACGATTTTTTGCGCGGCGTGGGGGCCCCAGCCAGGCCCAGGGCAAGAGAGGCGCGCGTGTCTTGGGGCAGGGCTGAGCGGTTAAAGCCGGGCTTGTGGACGGAATTCCCCATGGCCCCAGGGGGCCTCACCCCACCAGCCCTCAGGGGCCACGCCCACCG
>Ga0163217_1011623_pt1 | contig 12277 bp, 7 predicted proteins | sample SynspAceP_FD_185933 | JGI IMG/M metagenome (GOLD analysis project Ga0163217, IMG submission 185933) | Saline lake microbial communities from Ace Lake in Antarctica - Synechococcus sp. Ace-P (PacBio error correction) | ecosystem: Environmental > Aquatic > Non-marine Saline and Alkaline > Saline ... | reverse complement strand
GTATCGACATATTAAGGACACCAATATAAATAGTCACCGAAATGATGCTGGAAAAAATGTGATCATTTTCGAGTGCTAGTCATGGTTTCTTTTGATATCGGTATGTACTTGGCCAGATGGTACTTCCATGATGCACAAAGGGTCTTTCATCAAATCTCGAATGCCACGTCAGTACGTGTCCACTACGACGTATGGCTAGAACAATGAGACCCCCTGTAGGATAAGCTTTAACCAAAACGCAAAAAACAGGCAATATAAAAGCCTTATTATCTAGCTCCTTACATTGTGGCAAATGTACGGAGTATGGCATGACTCCCATCTTGGTGCTATTTTGAAAACTTAAAAGATACATAAACAAATATAAAAGGCGGGTCACTTTGTAGAGCCCACTGAACATATTAATGTTAGACCAAAAGATATCACTGCAAGAACTATTCTCCTTTATGAGCTACGGTATATTATCAGCATGATCATCTCACGATGGCTTCGAAAGACTTGTGTTGTTAAACAAGAATGAGTGGGATAATTTTGTTTAGAGACCGCGACAGCAACATGTGCTATATAATTTAGTTAAGCTATCTGGTTTCAGTTACGACTGTAATACTTAAAGCAGATAAAGACAAATTGAGTCCTATATCGTGCGTCAAAGAGCTGATCATACAAGTGTAATACTTTACAAACGAACTCAAACTTCGTCGGTTGGAGAATAAAATTAATAAGTACCTAATTTTTTTTAAAAATTTCGAAATATAAAACCCTTGTAAATAAATTATAATACCTTAGTTGCCGTGTTAGACATCTGAGCGTAGATCACTTATCAAAACAACCATGTGAAGATTTGATGTCGAGACGACAAACTCGTGTTATTTATTTGGTCACAGACATTCCGTCTTTATCAGTATGGACTTGTTAATATGCTTTTGCCGCTATGTATGGAGTCGTAATGCTGCCTAGAGGGAGAAACCACATTCCCCTGCCTTCGAACAACGCTTCCAAGGCACCCTCTTAAAAATAAAATCACTTATCCTTCAAGCTGTTTAAGTAGAATTTACTTTGGCAGTAGAAGTAGTATAAACTAAGCCAGCCAGTATACCTATTTAAAATGGCTCCAAGGGCAATTGTCAGTGCATATCATAGACACCTAATAAGTTTGTGATGAGATTGAAAAAACAAGAGAACGAATTACAAATTTGCATGGATTGTAATCCTCATTTGAAGTGCACTTCTGGAAGACGCGAACGCGAAGCAAGAGGCCAGTGTTTACGTTTGAGTTTTTGGAGATACACAGACTGTCATAGGGCATGAAGAACAAAAGGCATGAGGGCTCTCTCTCCTTAAAATAGATGGCACATTTCGGGTATACTGGATCCATAATTTCCATATCGTTCTCTAGATACCGACTCCCTATATGATTTATACATGAGGTAAAAGTGTCTCAAACACAGAAAAAGAACCCACCCTAGATTCTCTTTAAAGAGGGCGTATATCGTGAAAAGAAAACATCCATAGAGGAAAAAAGAAACAGCTCGTAAACTGAGAGGCTCCTTTGTCATATTAGTGAGAAAATTACGCGCTATGTCATATGAATCCATGCTAATCCAAGTGAGTTTCCATCATGCAGAGATTGTCATGAAAGGGCCGGTCTCGAGGACCATTAAAATGATGTTTTTTATGAATTGCTGATATAAACTATTCGGGCGTGAAAGATGACCCATTCCACGGACGCAGAAAAAGCTGCTACCTAATTATTCGTGGCACGAAGAAGGACTTATTTATCAAAATGTTCCCAGGACAACGGTTGATAAAAACCAAGATGGGCCAAATGGCCGCTATGATTGCCGAATGTAGGTACCCAAATGAATATGGATTTTTGGCTTTAGAACCTTCCAAAGGACTGAATGCATAAATAGGGGCATATCGCTGGAGACCGTTACCATTGCCAAAATTAGAAAACGAAACCAAGGCAAAAAATAAGTCGAGTGGTATGGTACGAAAAAACAGTTTATTAATGTTGACGGAGTGACGGCTTAGCCAGTGACATTGAAGTGCACTAAAAAAAAGACTGGAATCCACTGGGGAAGGGCGACTCACAGGATACGAAATATACTACTTATTGAGAACAAAACAAATAACATGTCCCGAAATAGGCATCAAATATCTCGATGCCTCTCAATATTAATAGTCAGATAGAGAATAATATAAAATACAGTGACTGTAGTGTTGATATGCCAGTATCTACGCCTGCGGCTGAAGGTCCTGTTGGCTAAATAAAAAGATGTTAAAGATATTAAATAAGAACCTGAATAAAACAAAGTCATGCAACGCCATTTAATACCTACTATTTAGGCAGTCGCTCTACTATTTTCCAGAAAACTAATGAAACAGGCGCAAATGAATTTCTCACATATTATCCAAAGAAGTTCCTAAAGTAAGAAAATCAACCAATACGAACACTACCCTTTTCGACTAAAATAGGAGGAATAGTAGCCTGGTTAATTGAAAAACGAGGTTGCCAAAAATATGAGGGGTTAATGGCGCGTTCCGTATTTAAAATGACGCTATTACAACAACGATGGCATAGCCTCAACAGGATTACTTGTGAAATATCACATACAACGTCCTATTCCTAATGGCCACTAGTCTCACCATGCTCATAACGGGCGTTTTTATTCTAACGAATATATATCTCAGAGTCAAACCCAATATAGAATATTAGGAAGTTGCGATATTTAAGAATACATAGGCATTAGACCTATGAAAAACCAAACATATTTTAGTAAATGATCCTTCTATTTACGGCTGCCTGTAAGATAGCCTAAAACAGAAAAAAAGAAGCGGTGACATTAGTGGTCGACTATCTGCTAGCGAAAAGTACAGGAACACACTATAGACTTAAACTCGAATACCGACTCTTGTGTCAAAAAAGCGCCTGTTATAAAGGCCTTAAAAAAGAAAAAACGCCTTTAACGGGTGGACAATTATTTACCTCGCATAAACCGAAGACATGCTCACGGACAAATACCAAAATAGGAGCAACATATTTGAGGCTAGCTAGGCTCAAGTGGCAAATCGCGTATGGTTCTTGTAGTCCTTTATAATTTCTGGATCGAGACGACAGGTTCAAAGGGCCATAGTTCGTAACTTTTTTGATGGGGCCATAACCGTGCGCTGAATAACTCAAGAGTTCGGAATCAGGTCACAGTAAGCGAACTGGAATGCGATTGTTTATCAAGTCGAGCATGGCTACAACCCATAGCTTTTTTATCACCAAAATATAAAAAGAAACAGATTCCATTTTCTCATCCAATTCGATAACGGACACGACGATTTCTTTTAGATGATCAGACTCTTCTCCAAATGGCGTATATTGTCCGTAATCCGATTTTGAAAATTCTTAATAAAAATACGTAAGACCAATTTAACACTAACCCACATCAGTATGAAAATAAATATATGACCTACACAATTCTGTTAATTGACCCGCTCCTTACTACCAAAAAAATGGAACTAGAAATAGGGACCACATACTTGGAGTTAAAAAATAGACCTGTTCCTATCCTCAGAATCTCATACAACTAAAACAACCCCTGTTCTCTTAGTCAATCTGTGCGCGTACATGTTTAAATATACACCCAAATGGGCGAAACGCCGCCGTTACAGAGCACAAACGCGATTTTTGTGGAACAGGAGATAACAAGTAATTACTGAATTTGGCACATATAGTAGAAAAAGTGGGCAACTTTTTCCGTCATTCCCTATCGATAGACCAAGATCCTAGTTAATACGCTTTAAAAAGATGCATGCGTGATAGTGGCAGCAAAAACAAAATTATGCAAAGGCGAGAAATTAGTGATGATCCATAGGGTGAACCAATATTTTTACTGTGGTCCTACTGCGCTTCGGATATAAAAATACTACAAGAGAACTAGTAACGATAGTTATTAGCGCTCATTTACTATCCTCGTTACATGAGAAGTTAACACAAGGCCACTTTTCAGAAAATTGGTGATTCCATCATCTCAATAAGTAGCCTTACCTCTACATTACCTCGATAAGGCAGGAATTCACAGCAATTTCTATATGCCGCGGAATACTCCAGAAGTTAGCAACATCTTCTGATTTTTGGAGTTTTCTTGCGAAATAAGGGATTTCTATTAAAGTGGATTTTTTTGTTGGATGACATTTAATTTAAAATCACTGAGGGAATGCGCCATATTAATCTGTGATAAGCGAACCCAGAGAAGACGTTTCATAAGCACCACAACTTACCGTTGTTGAACTACAAAAGGGTGGAACATTATAAAGTATGATAATTACTGAAGTTGTTAAACTTATCGATGGAGGAGCGCATGGAGCCTTCGAAATAAATCTCAACAAATCAGAGTACAATATTTCGTTGAATTACCGTAACGACCTGAAATGGTATGCTATAAAAACTGAACTTATAGTCGACAAGCCACTGAATAATTATATTTTCAATTCTATAGTAATAGGTCTGCGTATTATTTTCCCTGTTAAGAGAAAAGACATTCGGCCATAGATGCGCTACCTCCAAAAAATGGACACGCCGAATTCCGGAAATGGCAACACCAATATCCCCGAAATAATTTTGTGGTTTCGCGCAGGCAATTATGAAGATTTTATGACGTTGTGGATGGTAGCATTCTAAGTAATATAACTGTTTTGAATCTTCATAACGTTCCTTGCAAAAAAGTCACCAGCATATTAAAAGGTATGACCGAGAAATTTTGAGTATTATTGGGAGATATGGGTATCGCGAGAAAAATAGAAAAAAATATTACACCTGATTATAGAATCAATAGGAGATAGTGGAAGTGTATTATCTTGATTCAGATAATCAATGGGTACATCGAGAAAGGGAATATGCGAATCATTTTAGAATTTATAGGTCTTGAAAAAACATCCCGCTATACAAACGTAAAGTGAAAGTTGGGGGAAAGTGCTATCTTGTGTGATCCCACAAACCAGGAAGACTTTAGAAGTGTATACCACGGAGTATCTTTACGCTACATATGTCGATATTCACTCAATCGGACTGATTATTGCTGATTAATAGAAAGAAACCATTGCATCCCGTTGGCAAGCTATCACATAAGAATATATAGATTAAATAAAATTTTAAGAATACATATGAAACATCTATTTAATTGGAATTGGTGGTATTAGCTATCGTTTTCTCTCAGAGCATCGCCAACATATCATTCACAGACCGGTTGCGAACCTCTCAAGGTTTTGGATGAGGGGTTACTTCATGAGTACTGGCAAGAAATAACGTTATCAATAATAAATATGATAAGTGTATGTAGAAATCTAGGTCCAAAAAAACTCCCAGCTTTACCAGTGCTTGCATAATCTTTGATAGAGGCATTTCCGAAAAATATTTGACATCTCAAGCATAGATCCTTGTGACACAACAAGCTTGATTCCTCACTACAGTTACCCATAAGCCAAACTGATGCGGTCCAAAATTATGAACTGGTGACACATCTAGAATGGAAATATATTGTGGATGCTGCGCGAGCCAGAGCAGCTGTCTGGCGTCAATTGGTTTACCTTTAAAAAATGCTACATCTAAAACAAAAATACTAAACTATCATAGAGCACAAGGTACACGGCAACTGCTTTCTGAATACTCTCCAAAAAGAAAGAGCGGTTACGGTAATATTAACGTTTAGGTAACCGATCAGAGAGACGGCGAAAATACTAAATGCAGGATACTCTCAATCTCTCGAACTGTAGGTTTCTTCTATCTGACAGCTTGGAGTTTTAATGTAACAGTAGAGACGGTAAAAGGGATGGATGTCAGCGATGCACATATATGGAATTAGCTATGGGAACTTGATTAATTTGAATCAACTTTAAGGCTTTTTAATAATAATCTTAACCGAGTGGTAGCAGGAATATCTGTTGAAATACTTAGCCGTCTCATGTAGCATTATTTATTTTACAATTGGTGGTATTACCTTTTTATTTTAAATTGTGTGCGCCTTTTTTAGGTGCGGCAAAACAATCCCTTACTCAGTCGTGCCCAGAAAAATTTATGGTTCCAGCGTGCAGTGAAAAGACTCGATTTCCCCTGTTCTAGACATAATCAATTTTTCATATATATTCAAGTCTTTTTTTTCTGGTTTTTCTTTTTTTTATAGTTTTTGTCGTTGTTTTTTGTTTGCTTTTTGGTTGTGTATTTTCTATTTTTTTTATATGTTTCATATTTTTGTTCTATGAAACTTAGATGCATCAGATTATAGGGTAAAAAACCTTTTGTGCCTCAATATCTCTCGAAAATTCACTAAAATAGGACGCTTGTCAAATTATTAATGGATTCACCTAGCTGACCGTGACGGAACGACAAATATTAAGAGGTATTCTACAACCCTCAGGACCCAAAACATATCCACCTGGAGCCAGGAAGAAAAGCATTGCGGTAGTGTGGGTGCTTCATGCTACTACTCTCTAAGTTTCCATGACTTTTTGATACTTGTAGGAGACACTTATCCTTTTATCGTTCCATCATAATAGTCGGAAAATCATAGATTTCTTTTATTAAGCTCTTAAAAATTTTAGGCAACTAATAGGAACATTTCCTTAGTTACTACTTGTCTATAATGTTTGTATTGCTTCTGAACTCGTCTTGGACGCAAACCACACTCCTTCATAGAAGGATTACCATTTAAACGGCATGCATGTGGTATATTCAATCCTTTTGGGATAGGATAATTCATAATACTCTCATAGGGAACTATCTGCAATATCAGGCATGGATTCTAAATTCCAAAGGATTTAAATGATTACTATTATCAGAAGAAACAAAGCTCTCAAATTATCCTATGTCGGACGTTCTATGACATTTACCCTGTTTTCCAGTGTGTGATATGTTCATGACAGCTTTCAGAGGCGTATAAAATTGGTAAAGCTGTCTAAGCTGCGGTAATTCATTAAGCGTCAACAGGATAAAAAATCACGTATGCAGGTCTGGTCATTTATGGTACGGATGAAGCGTTGGTGCCTTGGTTGGAAGATACTTATTATCAATACGCCGGTATTCTCGTGGCTCTTTATTTGAGCTGGTTTATATAGAACTCAGGATTTGTTAGATTATTCAGGCGGGATATGGACACTGCCACAGTCCTCAAACAGAAAAGTAACACTATTGAACACTCGTGCCTACAACCTACAGAGTTAGCACTAAAGCGGATTTAACTTTATTGTAATATAAATAAATTGAGAGCGTAGCGAGCATAGAGGTGCCAAGCACGTGTGTGAGAAGGAAGGTGATTCGACAAAATTCCGGGGAAGGCTTCAGTAATAAATAACGTCTCTCTTCCTGAATCAATCGTACTCGCCAACATCTTTGGGATATGGGCGAAAATAAGTTTTTAAATTAAGATAACTTTGAAAACTGTATACTCACTAAGAACCGCATTCCTTGATACTTAATATTTCTTAAGGGTGACGTGGGTTATCTCCAATAGCGCCAGAACAACAATAGATGATCTAGACCAAGGTCTCCGTGAATGCTGCGACAGTTGTTATGGATGTCAGCATGAGTCCGTGAGAGAAGTGTGACTACAACAGCAGCTTAGTGCAGCAGCTCACAAAAGGCTCAGAATCCAATGAAAAGTAATACAAACGAGCCCGCGGTATACCTAAAGCCACCGAAAGGCGAAGCGAAATAAAATTAGGAAACAAATATCATTATGCATCTCTTTTAATCGCTACTCATATCTTGCCTCTCCTGGGACTAAGGGTGTAGCTCGAGCTTGTATTTGATCACTATATCCTACGGACTACGCAATGTTATAATGTGTAATATTCTCTCGTAGAGTTGGGGGTATTTTCATGGCAGATGCACTTATGATTTGTAATCCACTAAAAAATTCCCGTTTTAAACCCTTAAATAATTTTAAAAAGTAGCTATACTTCTTTTGGATATCCACAATCAGATTCTTATAGCTTATACCAATGAAAAATACGGGATTTAAGCTCAACTCCTAAATTTAACTTGGGTGTACCCAAATGGAGACAAAGATATGGGTTGTAACATTGGGAAATTCTGCAAATAGTAAACCGCTTAAACCTATTTACTCCCGAGATACTCTCTATTTTAGGTCGTGAAGGATCTATATGTGTAATGCAGGGCTATTTGCAGCCGCAGGTCGTGCATATAAAGGCTCAATGTAAAACTGAGTGGTGGATGATTTATAAACTCACTACGGACTCACCTAATGTGAAACCAATGTTGTTATTGACCTGAATTTTAATCCAGTTGGAAACATGGTAATAACCGAGGTCATTGGTACCTACGATTTCAAGTGCGCCCGGGGAAAAAAAAAGGAGGGGGGGGGGATTTAAGGGGATCTAGGATAAAAAGCTAATCACACTCAGTTGCTTCCATACCAAAAGAGGCCACTTATTTCTTTAGATCAAAACGTACAATATTAAATTTTATAATAATTATAAATGAATATACTAAAGTCAACATAATCCTTATATGCTTATTAACATCTTATTTGCATTGGCCCTGTAACAATAAAGAAAAAAACCCCAATACTTTAGATTGATGTAGTCGATAAAGGTTTAAAAAGGGAATAAGCTCTTTCCTCCTTTGGCTCCCATGTGAACTTATTGCCTTAGGAGACTATGTAAACCATTTTTACCCTGGCAGGACTTCCAATTGAAACCGGGGATAAGGTTTTAAACCTATCCTACCTGCATTTATAAATGGAAGATGGCCAAGTTGTTTAGCATTAAAGAAATTGTGGTCAAGAACATAAAATGCGTAGGCCCAGTGAAGTTAATTGTTATGGTAAAAGGTGTACGAAGACATGTACAACAGTCCACTAAGGTTTATAAACAACCACAAGTAGTTCCCCCATTTAGGCGAGCAGGCTGTTTGGACTCAAGAATGTCCCAATTATCCTTTCTTTCTCATCGCTTTATTGTTCCTGTTATGTAAAAGATCCACGAGATCAGGATCAACTGAAAAAGCCATTGAAATTTCAAAATCTGATGTTCGAAACAAAAAACGAAGTAATTCAAAAACGTCAGACTAAGACCAATCTTAAGCAGTCTTTTGATCATGCGACGATTTTAATAGTTTGTTTGACGTTTACTTTTCAAGTGAAAAACGAATTTTGACCCTGTTTCCCAATTACGGATCCACACTTATTGGAACCTCCAATTTTATCATAAGTTTCTTTACAGTGCCAATCCGCTATCTTCCACGAGCGACGCACTCGATCCGTTGCTCTATTTTTTCAAAAAATCTTAACTTATCTAGTTTCCTGAGCGTACTTGGTGCAATACCAGGGTCCATTGTCTTTAATATGGATAGATTAATAGGTATCCGGACTGCCGATATCCCCAACTCAATTTCAACAGACGCTCTGTAATTATATTTGATAGCATTTCGTTCCACCAATTAATGACAATCAGATGCCAGGTCCGCTTAAATTGACTGTAATGTGGGTTAATCCGATTTTAAAACCAGATTTTAAAGTTGTGTCGTCAATAATTATAAAAAGTTCCATGTTGATGTCCGTTATTCAATACTTTTCATGAACAATATCGATTTTTCCTCCCTCAATAAGACCCTCCGCCTTGATATAGTGTAGCAGACTTCAATTAGGCCTTAAGATGGCCGAAGACTAATTATCAGTCAACATCTCTAACCCGCACTTTCCAGGGTTCTTTATATGGTTTAAGGAGAGTTGTTGACAAAACTGGAAATATTTATAGGGGAGATTTTTAGATCGGTGGGCGGCAAACAAGGGCAAATCGTCCAATCTTTCATTTTTTTCTTCGAGTTTCTCTATTTTTCCTGCTCACTTTTTCCTCTGCTCCAGGGAAACTAGCTTACTTATTCGCAGTTCCAATTAAATTTCTCCACTGTTTGAAAAGCGCGACAAGACGTATCTTGGCTCTGACTTATAAATTTTTTGGTTTATGATCTATACCAAAGGTACCAACGCAAGTCAGCTTCGGTAACCAAGGTACTCCTGCATAGAAAATTACATGTGGATCACCGGTAAAATGGATATTCGTCATGAAAGCCTTTCGGTCGTTTCAGGAATCTTGCACAAACAAATAAATAACGTATCTGGCGCATTAATGCATGGCACAGAAGCAAATCCCTTTGGGCCCTCAGTTGAAATCCAAACATGATGCGATTTAACCCATTGTCTCTATCGATCAAGTATACGGTTATAGTGAAATTGGGGTTCCTACAGTGATTTCGTTTGTTCCGTCAACTCATTGTTAACTGTCATATAGTCGGCTTCATCGTAATATGTAGCTGGATGGAATAGGATCCATTCTTTATTCTGGGGGGTCACTTCATTTTTGGGATTTTGGGTTCTTTTCAAGGATGTAAAATTTTAAGTACGGCCAGTTTTAATGTACCATGCTTTTGGCAATCCATTTTGAGTTGGTTATGTTAAACGTGTAAGGTTTTTTAAGATCCGCTTTATAAATTGCCCTGTTCTTCTGCTTTCCCAAACAATAATCCAATTCATTTTCTGCGCTTTCATTAACTTTCACGGCACCTGAAATGCTTTGACGTATGTTTCATTAACGGATAATTTGCAAGTTGATTTAAAACAATATCACTTTTCAGACTTGTTCTGTATCCTGTATAGTCAAAGCTTGTCCTATTAATTTTCTTTGTGGGCGATCACTTCCTTCGTCGGCCAGCTTTTATAATCGTTTTTCAGCAAAAACATCCAAAATACCAATTGGGGCATCCCTGGCATGAACATTTTGGATAGCTTCTTGCGAACAAAGTTTTTGTTCATTTTCACCTAAGGCACATAAAGCAAAGTAGCGTTTACCTGATATAGGAAATATTCCTTGTCCAGATGGTTCGTAAAGACTCTTTTTAAAACCTCCCCTCCGTTCCAAGATCTTATAATAATTCCTCGATCTTCACCGATGCAACAACAACCCTTGATTATACACGCACGACTTCTTCTCCTTAAATCCAACACAGTATATAACATCATGGACAACTCCAACATGTTAACGTTTATAGTCTTGCGTATATTCATTGGCCAGGTTATAAGCGCTTGGAAGTACCAGTTTCAAATGGCGTAGGATTGTAAGTCCTGGCAAGAAAAAATCGTAATGTATTAGCCTGTTTACTCTCATCTGTGCAACGAAGTCGTACTCTGCGTGTATTCTCAGGTAGCAACTTAGATCGTTTCTTTTGGGCTATCTGTTTTTATCGTCAAATACTCCAAGTACCGGGCTTATTATATAACAGGTTTCGCTATGTCAACTCATTTATGTATATAGGCAAAAGATCCATCTTAGAATTTATTGCAGACCATAGCCTTTTTACATTCTGCCAAGTTTCCTCTAAAAAATTCCAAACCAAGGGAGGAATTTCCGATTACTCCATTTGCCCTAATAAGAACCTATTCGATTTACGATCTGATAGGATTTCACTTTGAATGTTGCAGTCGTCAAATCCAGGTTGTTTAAATACTTCTTCCCTATTTCTATAACCCCTATGTGTCCTTGTTACACAGAATGATGTACCTGACCGTTGATTAAACCTTTTAACTTACCAAATCCGTTGGGCGTAATTTTATTAATGGCAATATTGCTAATAAAAAGGTTATTCCAAGTAGGGCCCTTTTCGAACATCGGGAAATTTACACTGTAATATGGCAATCCTGACATTTCTCATAAAAGAGTTTGTCGAAACTCTCCTCGGAGATTTATCACCCTCTTCTCACCCTCTAGTATCGCTTGCCTTCCCCACTCGGTTCAATTAATACGACAGTCTTTAATTTTTGATTTTTCGCATTTTCAAAACATTCTGCGAACTGAGGTGATGCCAATGACAAATGTTTAATACTATATCAAACTTCAGTCTCTATATTTGCTAGTCAAGGCCGCCATAAATCGGCTTTGAAACAAGTCTGTATTTCTCTCTCTCTCTGGAAACCCTTTCCAAGATCCTGATTTAATAAAAGTACGGAAGACGTAAAACCAAGGGAAAATACATCTTTAAAACTTCAACTCACTCTCTCCAACATTGTAAGCAGAGGTCGAGAAGACTCTCTTGTGCCATTACTATCGGGATAGGCATTAGCAATATACACCAATTACAATGTTTTGGCTATTCTATATCTTTTGGCTAGTAACTCCTTGAGGTCTAAACTTATCTCTAGTATTTAGTTTATATATATATAACCATTCTCCCTCAACTCTATAGCAATCCTACTCCTAACATTCTGTAGATTTTATAGTG
>Ga0163217_1115456_pt1 | contig 12278 bp, 1 predicted proteins | sample SynspAceP_FD_185933 | JGI IMG/M metagenome (GOLD analysis project Ga0163217, IMG submission 185933) | Saline lake microbial communities from Ace Lake in Antarctica - Synechococcus sp. Ace-P (PacBio error correction) | ecosystem: Environmental > Aquatic > Non-marine Saline and Alkaline > Saline ... | reverse complement strand
AGTAACAATGTTTATGCTGGTTGATTATTTTTTTTATGGGGAGTGCCAATATTTCATCTAGAATCCCCAAGCCATCCATGAACAGGCATATTTAAATCTAAAAATATGACATCAGGCGAGCTCTTCGGGGTTTTGGTAATTTTGATTTTATTTGAGCTGAATGCGTCTTTGCCATTTTTGAAGAAAGTAATATGTCACAAATAAACACAGAGGAAGTAATTTTAATTTTCGAAAACTGTTTAATGGAATCGTCGTCGATTATGAATATTGATTTATTTACTATCTAGATTAAATTTTAAAAAGTGGTTCCAACCTTAATTTTACTTTCTATTTTAAATTTTCCATTTCATGCCTCTATTTTGATTTTTTGCGATATATAAGCCTATTCCTCTAGAATTTAGGCTGTTCATGGAAGGTTGTGTACATCCCGGGAAAATATTATTTTATTTTTTCTAAATTATGCCAGAGCCATTGTCTTTAATTGTTATCACACATAGGTCGTCAACTTTTATTCAGCACTTAAGCGTAATACATGAGGGTATTTGGCTTTTGCAAATTTATAGGCATTTAATTACATTTGCAAAAATATTTTCAACGTAGGACGGAGTCCTTTCACCGATAAAATCTGGTGGATTAAATATAGTATGATTGCATTTTTTGATTTAATAAGATGCTTTTAAATTATTTAAAAATACTCGTTATAGTACGGCTTTTAAAATTGATTACTTTTTTTTCAAATTTTAGTAGAATTAATAGCCACTACTTCATTCAATTAATCTAGGGTCTCTAATAATTATCAGATGAATCATTAAGATCTGAGTAAGTTATCTCTTTCTACTGCATTTTTCTTTATTAGGAAACCTTAATTAACATTGAAAAATTGGCTGTGTGGGATCTTAAATTGTGAGAAATTATATGAGCAAAATCTACTAGTTTTTTATTTTGTTAAATTACTGATTGTGACCAATTCTTGTTAAGTGTTCTCTTTTTGTGTAATATGGCTTGAATATCTAAACTAAAACCAATAATTCTGTAACACATTATTTTCATTTCTGTTAGGTTTTTTGGAGTTAAGGAACGTGTCTTTTCTCCATTTAATTTGGTATTCGTTTGTTTCAGCCCTAAAATGGGAACTAAAGTTTTTATAAGCAAGATCTTCTTCTCTTGAAACTTGGCTACTTTTTCATCATAAAGTTCAAAAATCGTCTTTTCAATAATTCATGTATAGGTTTGCGATATAGTCACATTCTGCTTTGTTCACTACTATTTTTCGTGAGTTTAAATCTTTTAACAGACACCATTAAGCGGTAATTGATCAATTAAAAATTTTAAGTAGTTGTTCGCTCTCTTTTGTTTTTGTTGCAGCAAAAACCTCTTTCAGAAATATCTTGAAAAGTGCCAATTAATGGCCCGATTTAACTTTTTATTTTAAATAATGGTTTTGCCCCGTTGCCATTTACCCCAAATATCGTTATTTTTAGCAGTGGTTAATGTAATTTTCATTCATGTTTCGCCGTTTTTAATGCCTTCGGTTAACACATTCCGTTAATTTTAAGTTGACTATCTCACGTTCGTAAAAATCGATGGGCTGTTTCATATTGGGCCTCATATAATCGAGTGGAACTTATGAAGTATTTTAGTCATATTATTCAATACAATCATCGGTTTTATCGCATTAAATTCCAACTTCCAATTTTTTAGCAATTTTCGGCTTTTTTACGCGACAAGAAAATTTTAATTAACTTTAACTCTTGCTGTACTTTTACAATTTTCAGAAACATCCTCTACCATGATAATAGCGCCAATTAACATTTTCATCTTCATCAAACCAGGTCTTAATACCCATTCTAGCCCAAAATGTCTTACCGTTAAAGATAACGAATTTCTCTAAGCAGAGCAGTAGAATACCCTAAAAACTTCTCAAATCTCGTTTCCAAGAAGCGGCTAATGAGGGGGAAAGTTTTCTAAAATATTTGCAACCAACAGCCTCCTTAAAAAAAGGACCATAGTTTCTCTTTCCAGCATCGGAGATTATGTACAACCTCAAAATTTACCCCACATATTGATTGTAGGTTTTGTTAGCTTGTTTAATAAGGGTAATTGGCTATTTATTTTTATTTCGTTTTTCAAAATAGGGTAATAAAATTTCCTACTAAAGTAAAAAAGTATTCGGATACAAGGAGTATTGTTGTGGTATTTGCTCAAAATTATGTTTTGTCATTAAGACGGTTAACGACATTTTGTAAGCGGAATTTTAAATTTTTCGCACGATAAACAAGACTTAGTTTGAGTCGAAATTTTATAATTCTGACTAAAAAATACTTGTAATAGTAGCATAATTACAACTTAAATTCTTACAGGATCTGGACTAAACCGGTGGTCTCCTCCATTTTTGGATCACGTCTTCTGACAATCGAATGACTTATATATGATTTTCAGAGAGGTAAGTAAAAAGAACACGTTTCGATTTCTGATAATTTTACGGTTGGTGTGCGCTTATTAGCTTTCAAATTCGAATCACCCAGGGTTTCTTAAGCTCTCAAATAAATTGGCATTTTCTTTTTTACAGAAATCTACGGTAAGTCCTTTCATTAGGTAAGTACTTATTTTTGGTTCATGGGCAAAGCCTCTTTTGATAAAACGTTGGCGGCTTTAATGAAAAACATATATTTTTTATTCAGAATTACCGCCGGATGCAATTTATAATTTTCATCAAAAAGCGTTAGACTCTTTGAAATATATTGAATGCCTTAAAGTTAGCGGATCAAAAGAACCAGGGAAATTGCACGTTTATAGATCGACATTTAGTGAATCAAAATTACTAATTTTATGCTAGCTTCAAGAATGGCATTTTTCAAAATAAGTCTGGGCAACGGAAATTCCAGCAGCCCTAGCTGTTGCGGTAAAATTACTTTTCTTCCGTTAGTCCTGGAGTTTTGTGTTCATTTCAAGCATAAGGGTTCATTCATCAATAAAAATAAATTGCTTCTTGAAAAAGCCTTTCATTTTTTAAAAACAGTGTTAGGGCTTTAGGCCATTTTCATATCACTTTTTGTTTGCTGGAATTTCTGAAATTCTTAGCCGGAGTTATTTCTTTTGACTACCCTTCATATTTCGCTGATAGTTCAAAAAAATCGTTTTCAGAGGACAATTTCTGTAATGGGTAACACAGGTTTCTCCTTTGTAAGAATAACCACCGAACAGAAACCTCAGTGCCATTTAAAAAGCCGTCAATTTAAAACTTCATCGTTTCCTTCAACATACGCATTTTCAATAGCGGTGATTAAACTTTCTTTGGTGTAGACTTTTGAAAACACCCAGACTTTACTACCGGCTTTATTGCTTTTTACAAAACAGGGTAAGCCTACTTTTTATAATCGCATCAAGATCTAAGGAATCTCCTTTGGTTAATAATAGGCAATTTGCCGATTAATTCCGTAGGGCTTCAGATCTGAGTAGAAGTCTCTTTTATTAAAAGTAATGGACCGCTTGTAGGCATTCACAAGAGGTTTGTGGAATTCCTAACAAACTCAAAAATAGGATTGCATTAAGGCCATCTTCTCCTGGAGAACCATGTATGCATTAAAAAACGCAATCGAAGGCGGATTTTTATGGACCGTCGGACTTTCGATTGAAAAATCATTTTTATTACGGGTATTCTTCATATTTCTGTTACAGTACCACCCATTTTTCTTTAAAAAATATGAATGCGAAAAGTTCCAAATTTATTGGTATCGAGAAATTTATATTACCACCATGACATTTTGAGTGATATTTTATACTCACTTGATAACCACCCATAATTATGGCAATCTTCTTTTTCATTATATATTGACTTTTAAAAATAACGCTATTCAAGATCAAAGTAAAAGAAAAAAACTACTTTGGTTAGGTGGTCTGGTGCAATTATTTTTTAGAGCAGCCTAAAAGAAGAAACTACATTTTAATTTATCCTATTCATTTGTTGGAGGTCATTTGTTTTATCTTTGCCCCAATACTAAGAGATATAAATTGAAAAAATTTTTTTCAACTTTTTAAAGAGTAAAATCTTCCTGATTCACAACTAGGGACTAGCGCTGATAGTTTTATGTGGTCTTTGTTTTGGAAGTTTTGCCAGATGTTAAAAAGTTCAGACAAAACCATGGTGAATTTTGTTGAAGGCTGATTTAGGCCAAATAACAGTTTACTGAAATGCGAAAAAGTTATTGATGACGCAGATTTGCGTTATGAAAGTTGTTAGATCTCTGCAAAATTACATCCAGGATTTCCCTAGATTTTCGTGATTGAGCAAAATCACCAGCGGGGCAACAAAGTTAAAAAGAGAATAGAAAAGTTATTGCTTACCAGTAAACCCATCAGGGTATAAAAAAGTAAGTGTTCCCGACATATACAAGTACCTTGCGTAACCAACGGCAAAACTTAGAGCTGTTGGTTAGAACGTGCAACGTGTTACCTATATAGATGAATTGGGAAGGACATGTTTATCGCATAAAATATAAGGTTAAATATATGGGAAGGGTTATAAACTTCCTAAAAAATCTCAAAAGTAGAATTGGTTGCGGTAATGGTATTGAAAGTGAAGCTCAAAAGTGAAGTCCGCCTTCCAGGAAGAAATAATTATATGATCAAGAAGAAGAAGGTGCTGAGCTAGAAAAGATGAGTTTTTGAACTGATAGTGTCACGGCATCCAAAGGGCAAGAACCCTTACGTGTGACAAATTTTGATGAACTTTATTGAAAATGCAGTTAAGGAACAAAATTAAAACGCTGCGCGAGAAGGTTTAAAAACATTTTGGGTAAATGATGTGGCGGTAAAGCAAAAAACTATAAAGTAAAAGGCTGGTGAATCACGTACGTGTGTTGTTCGAGCATCCGCCACACGAAAATTTATTAGTTCCTGAGATATTCCTATTACGTTGTTATTGAAGATCAAAGATTAATGGTCGTGATAAACCAGCCGATGGTTGTACTCCCGGGTACACGGCACACTAATTCTGGAACTTTAATAAATGCCTTGTGCATCATATTAAAGACTTACCCCGTAAACAGAAAATGAGCGCTGGATTGTTACATAGAATAGAGATAAAGATACTCTGGACTTTTAGTATCGCTAAGACCATTGTTGCTATTTACGCATTTGTCTAAAACAGTTTTTTGATAATTTTAAAACTAGTGAGCGCGATATGTGGCTTTGGTTTGGGAAATGTAGAAGATGAAAGATGGTCCATCGAAGGGCACGTAGGTAGGAATCCTACCAAATAGATTAAGATGACCGTTTTTCCCCGACGGCGACAAGGGAAAGAGGCTGTAAACCCCATTATAAAGTTTCTGAGCGTTTAGGGCTATGTAAACTTTAATTTCTTGTCAATTAGAAACAGTAGTAGAACACATCAAATCGTGTGCCATCTTAAACAGTATTGGGCATACCTTATTAATTGGACGCACGGTATGGAGGTGAACGAGTATTGAAGGAAACCACATTTTACGAAAATACAAACAGTTTGTTTGAAAATGGCCTTTAATATTGCCCAGACTAAGCACTACATGCCAAAAACCCTTGGTTTGTGATCCATAGTGGTGAATTTATGCGTTTTGATTCTGAAATTCTGAAGAATGAATGATGTATTCGAAAAATGGCGTCAATATTCCAAAAGCAGCATTCTCGGGGAATTAGATTTCGTAATAGCGGTACGATTTTGGTTTTTTATAGAGACAATTCTTTAAACTTTTATAATTTTTAGGGTCAGTGAAAAATATGCCAAGTATAATGGCTAACAGAAAAAAGTATCAAAAATGAAAATAGTAATTTCTCCAGCGAAGTCCCGTTGATTTTGAAAGCGCAAATTACCGGACGCGTAGACTATACACAGCCTAATTTTTTAAAGCAAGCTGAGAAACTAACCGGAGTTTTGGCGAAGAAAAACCAAAAAGATCTGTCTAATTAATGCATTATATCAGACAATCTAGCGCAATTTTAATTGGGAGCGCAATCAACAATTTGGCTGCCTTTTACACCCGAAAAAATTCAAGACCAGCAGTGTATGCCTTTAAATGGGTTGAATGTGTATCAAGGTTAGATGCATTGACATATACCTGAGATAAAATAGAGAATTTACAAAATGCCTTCGTATTTTTATCAGGACCTCTATGGTGTCTTGGAAACCTTTAATTTTGATGCAGGCCTATTCGTTTAGAAATGGTTACTAGCTTAGGGTTGGCAAAAATAAAAATTTGTTATGAATTTTGGAAAAAATGACATCACAACTTTTTTTTAAATAGCGAATTAACGAGGGGTGAAATATTTGTGAATTTGGCCAGTAAATGAATATTTTTCGGCCATAGATACAAAAAAGTTAAAAAGCTTCCGTCATTGCCCAGTTTTTTTAAGATTGGAAAAATGACAAAGTTTGAAAATAATTAGCTTTTTATGCTAAAAAGGCAAGAGGGTCTAGGTGCGTTTATTTATTCGACACTTAAGCTGAGACTTTAGAGATATTAAAAAACTTTAAATTTAGACGGCTACTTATTTAGTTCAGAACATACCCTAAGATAAACGAGCCTGTTTTATAAGATAGTTCATAGGCAGGCTTTTAAATTTTCGAATCTTAAAAACAAAGCTATTGGTTACTTCTTTTTCTTAATGGCTATTTTTCTCTTCAACACTGGTCTTCTTTTTATTTTTCTTGGTCTTCTTACCCCAAATGAATTATTAGAAATTTTTACCTTTACGTGACTTTTTGTTCTTCCTTTCCATTTGAGTCTTGTTTTAAATAAAAATAAGACTTTTATAACGAAAAACCAAACTTTACTTTCGCTTATAAAATCAAAGCTTTTGACCTGCAATTGTTTAATAATTTGAGAGTCACCCTTGAAATTACTAACAGTATGGCAACAAAATTGATTCAATATTGTGTGTTTTTTATCACGATGAGCACTCTTAAAAGTTCTTTAAATTTGTGCTATTCTTATAAAAGAGATAAAGAAAATAAAGATACTAGATTAGTAAGAATCTTAGATGAGCTTTAAATAGGCATGAAATTTATGAAGCAACTACAAACGATTAGAAAGTATTTAAAGAAATCAGGTTAATAATTAAATTCACTGTATAAAACAGCTTATTCCTGAATTTACCCTATCGACAATATTGAAAACGTGGAAATGGCAATTCCTTTGATGTTAGATCAATTGTCAAAAAGGGCTTAAATCAGGAAAAAAATCCTAGGAAATTTTAGAACTTTTTTTTTCAAAAATATGTAGACCATTGCTTCCGGAAAAAACAACGTATTGCATTTTATGTTTGCGTATTATTCCAATATTGTGGAGCGACAGTAGTCACTGTATGATAGGTTTGAAAGACGCCGCCTTTCCAAAATTGTACGAACACAGTAACCAGTTTACTATAAAATTATTTTGAATTAGTAGATTTAAAAATAAAAAGTTGGGATTAAAAATAGCGGAGGATAAAATTTATCTACGTTTAGTGACGGATTGTTTAACTGCAATCCAACGCAATTTTATACACCAGCAGTTTTTAGATATCATCGCTGAGGCTTAGAACCCTTATTTTAGAAGATAAATAGGACGAAAATTGATGTTACCTATACAAGCAGAATTAGGAGCTTACCTCCACTTATTAATTCTAAAAGCAACACCCTCTTAGGACGAGGCTAAGAAAATTATCTATATGTTTGAGAAAACGTGTATATTGAAGCTGTTGGAGAGCTTATGCCTATCTAAAACGAAAATATTAATAATTCAGAATTCGAAATCTATAACATTATGAAGTTAGGTTTTCTGGCCGGTGAGTGATCGCGATGGAAACCCTTTTGTAACCGCTGATGTCACAAGTGCTGTTGCTGAGACGAGTTGCGCATTACTTTAATGAAATGCTATTTATTATAAACGATCTAAAAAATTTACAGCAAAAATAACAATTTACCGAACTGCAGGGGATATCAATCAATTTGCGTTCTATTTATATACAAGCCATGTTTAACCCCGAAAAAGCATGTGGGTATATAAGATTATTTAATTGCCTTACAGCCATATCAGACGATTTTAATTGAAAAATAACCACGAATTGTATTTTAGTTGGATTTAGATTTTTTCATTGACAAAGTGAACATCTTTTAAAAACTCATTTTGCCCCACTTTAGATTATTCGCCAAGATCATAGCATGACTATAGGTGATTTACTGAGGTATTAAGAACACAGCTTAATAAAAAATCAATTTATCTGAATTAAGTAAGGAAGCACTACGGATATTTTACTTACATCAAAAATAAGTCTTTCTGCAACGATTTCGATGATGAAATCACGAAAGACACTATTAAAAATATAGCCACAAACTGAAGGTCCATTCAAGAAAAAAATGGCGAAGAAGGCTGCAAACCGCTATCTTATAAGTAATTCTGAGGATGTTTTTCTGTTTTTATTTGTTTTTGCCTTTAATTAAATGGACAGGTTGGAAATCTGATGAAATTACCTTTGACATTTGTGTCCCCCTTTTTGGGAACTTATGTAGAGTATGGAAAGTTGCAGCGCATACCAGTTGCAACACTCTTTGATATGCCCGCTTATAGGTCTCCATGTGACCAAAGGAAGTACAAAGGCAAAACTATAATGCTTGGCTTTTTCTGACGGCACAAAAGATGGGGGTATTTAAAAGCCAATTGGTCTATTTTTAAAACAAAAGAAAGTTGTTAAAGTTTGCTCTAAAAACGGGTTAAAAGCTATCTTTTTTTTGATGGGTCAGTTTGGTGGACCACCAGCTCGTTGGTGGTGGTAAAAACACAACCGATTTATGCCTCACAAACCAAGGAAATCCGCAAATAACGAAATTAATTTAACCATTCAGCGGTCAAACATTACGATACGTACTTGAACAAAGAACAGTTTATCTATAATTGTGAGCAGCTGCTTTACTGCGGGTTTGTAATGATTTTTTCGAAGAAGGAAAATATCATTTACACTAACGAGCGAAGTTTAATAGAAAAACTTTTCTGAACTTAGTGTTGAAAAATATGATGATTTTAAAACATCACGATTAAAAATTTATGCCTTACCTAGAAAACATGAGTACGCTAAGTACTTATACCCAAGGCAAATATGGAAGTCGTCCAGGCAAAAGGGGCGGGGAAACAAGCAAGTTAGAACTTTCGGATTTAAGGGCTATTTTCATTCGTTAGTCATGGAGGTTCAATTAAAAACCAAAATGTGCGGTTATTTTGGTTTGGGCACAGGCCATAAAAACCTTAAAAGATCAAGGTCACTTGAGAGGTGAAATCTTTATATTAAAAAAGTACCTTACTTTAGAACTTTAATGTCGAATAGTATGATGTCCTTATTCAAAATGTATTTTGAATTGAACGAAGCTATATTGAAAGATGATAAAAGAATATGTGCGTTCTGACCATTCTTCATATGAATATCAGTTATCTAAAGAAAATGTGCTGCTTATTTCAGATATGACCATTTTATGGAAAAGAGGCCATTTCTCGTGAATCTATAAAGATTAGAGAGAACATTAGTATTGCCCATTATTGTAATTAACAACAATATGCACTCCAAAAAATAGGGGGGAGGGACTCTTCTTTTAAAGAATTGATGAAAAAAATTGTTAACACGTCGCTGTATGGTAATATTAATGCCAGTCGAAATTCAGCCTAAAAATTGTTCGCATAGGATTAGTTTAAAATTAGGACCTGTTAACTTCTGCCAAAGTTACAGGTTTTTTTATTCTATAACCACTTAAAGATTTTGATATATTTTGGGTATGCTTATATTATTTAACGTTGCACTTCAGGCGTACTGCGTTTATCATTTGTTTTACAAACCGTACATTCCCTATTACTGGCTTTTTGCTATTATTTTTTTACCTGGTCTTGGTATCTTTGCTTTATATTTTTATGGAATATTTGTTCATAAACAAGGAGGAATAGATAAAGGATTCAGGCGATATTGTCAGCAAGCGATTTAATCCAACTAAAAAAAATTACAGATTAGAAAAAAAGTTTGAATTTTCTAAAATTACATTCCAAAAAAATCAAGTCGCTTTAGCCGATGCGTATTAGGGCTTAAAATGTTTGATAAGGCAATTCTGAATTTTGAAGAATCTTAAAAGATTGTGTTTGTAAGATGATCATTAAGCCATGACAAGATATTAGAGGCCGTACTATTTTTTCGTTCACATCAGAAAAGCATTAGATATAGCAGAACGATTAAAGACGAGAATTAAAATTTAAAAAAAACGAAAAGCGTCTTTTTTATATGCTTTGGGTTAGAAAAGAAGGAAAATATAGATTAAAGCGGAGAAGTATCTGGCTTATTTTGATGCACCCTATAACTATTATGAAGAGCGTTTTTTGAGTTGGCTAAATTTTACATCAGAAACGGGTTAATTTTAAAAAAAGCTAGAACACCTTTTAGAGGAATGGTGTAGAGTCAGAACGTATGACTATAAAACAAGTTACCGGCAAAATTCAGGTACGTTAAAAGCAAATAAAGAGGCTTCAAAACCAATCTTGTAAACATCACATTCTGAAAAAATATTCTCACATTAAGCATCCTTTCGAGCCTTTTTTATTTAAAGATAAGGTGCAACAAAAAACTTTCGTTGGTACATTACTCCACAAAGATTTCACAACAGGCGATTTAAAGAAGGCGATACTCTAGATTTATATGATCGAAATCCAACGAGTTTGTCGAGTAGTAAGACGTTGCACATACAGACATGTTGCGCCACCTCATTCTCTTACAGATTTTAATCTAAAAATTTACGACCTGCTGTACTCGTTGAAACGACAGATCTAGATATGTCGCAATATTTACTCCATGCTCCCGCGGAAAATTAATTTTTTAACAGAACAAAATTATTGTATCTGCTGATATCGTCTCCTGTGCAGAGCGTTCAAAGATTGAATGATCGGACTTAGAATGAAAAAATGTGGTTTTAAGGACCTTGATAGCCTATTTAAAACTTGTATAAAAATGGACACCTTACTTTTTACAGGTGGTAATAGTTTTAAAAACGGGCCTGAGTACTTCTTTCCGGAAGGCACATTAAAAAGATTATCATCTGAAAATTACGCTTGGTAATTTCTAGGGATGTACCTAGAATACAGTCTTTGAATTAGACGATTTAAGTACGAATCATAAAAAACGGTTCCTTAAACAGCGGTTCTGAGCACAAATAGGCTGTTGGAGGGTTAGAAGCTTACAATAATGAAAGACAAAAACCCGGGAAAATCAACACTATTGAATTTCGGGTTTTTGCGTATGCTCAGTTCTTTAAAATTTAAAATTATCTTTATTTTGTTGCTTTTATGGTATCTTTTTCATATCAAACTTTGTTCGTCTGTCTATATCGGTTCGTTTCCTGTTAGGGTTATGTTAGATTTGTTTGTTGTGTTTTCTTCCTCTTAACTTTTTTATCTCAAATTCCCATGATTTTTATTTTTTTTTGGTATTTATTTAAGATAAGGGTAACACTTTAAAAACAGTTAAAGGTCTTATAAGCTTTGTTTAGCAACCGTTTAAGCCGCTAGGTTTTTTATGGGATAGAGCACATAGAAACAAGCTTACTCCTTATTTTTTTTGGTTATTAACGAGTATGTAAAAAGGCCTATAGCCGAATTAATAAAGAAACGGAAATCCGTGCTGAGCAACATCGGAACCAATCTTGCATTTTCATACCCCGTTGCGCCGCCTGCAATCCATTATTTTCCCCACAAATGGTTCAGGAAAAAAAAGGGAGCTAAACAGGGTTAAGGCATAGTAAATACAACGAGCTTCCAGTTATTTAAAAATTCTTTCATGGTTTTGAGGACTAAAGAGCATACTACCCAATTATATGGAAAAATATAAAAAAAAGTAGGATTGCTTAATTTAAATTGTGTTAATCTTTATAAGGCTCTAAAGTTATGTGTTTTTAGGGCTAACTTTAGCTCAATCTTAATTCGTTTATACTATGTTAAAAAATATACGTAGAATATTTTTTCAAAGAAAATATCCACTTACCTGTTGGTTGTTTGTTGTGTTAATGTTATCCTTTTTATTCCTGTTCCAGAATACGTCCAGATGAAAGAACAGACGTTGATCCCAGGGTCGGGATTTAAACTAAATATTCTAACAATAAAGGGCTTATTGATGGGCAGGCCATTTTATTGGGATGTGGAACCGCGTTTTTGATATGGTGGAAACACCTTGGCTGGTAAAAACGCAAAATTGGTCCAAAAATAGGGGTTTGATAAGTTGTTGGGTTACTCCAGGTTTCCAAA
>Ga0163217_1119634_pt1 | contig 12280 bp, 8 predicted proteins | sample SynspAceP_FD_185933 | JGI IMG/M metagenome (GOLD analysis project Ga0163217, IMG submission 185933) | Saline lake microbial communities from Ace Lake in Antarctica - Synechococcus sp. Ace-P (PacBio error correction) | ecosystem: Environmental > Aquatic > Non-marine Saline and Alkaline > Saline ... | reverse complement strand
CCATAGATTGTATTGCCGCATTGATAAGGGTTTACTAGAAGGGTCATATGCATAACACATTTAAATTTGGAAATTATGTCCCAATACAAATTTTTCCGCTATAATGCAGAAACCCAAATTACTGGTTGTTGAAATTGGACCCGCAGTGTGAGCTATTTTATCCGACCAATATGCCACCGTTTTTTCGTAAATAGAATTGGAATAGTATGAGAGAGCACCAATGAAATTTCCAAAAAGGGAGCAAGTTGGCGGTCTGGAAATCATTAACGAAAGCTGTAATAAGTACACCCATAGAATGAAATTACTAGGATATTTACAGAGCATGAAATATATTAGTATTGCAAAAAAAAAGGAATATTTTGCATATTTTTGATTGAGGTAAAATCGAGGAGTTCGGATTAATACAGTTCCATGTTGCGACACGGTTACGGAAAAAGAATAATTTAAGTTTAAATGGTACTGCGGCGCTCATTATATACATTTAGTAAAAGATTTGAAGCACGATTAAAGAGTCTTATAGCTGAGTCTAGGTTCGATATCTGTTACAGTACTATAATAATAGGCCCCAATTTTAATATAGATCATATTGGAAAATGGGCATAATTATCATTCTCAATTATTGTTTTATTTTTTAAACAATTGTTATTTTTACAAAGTTAAAAAATGAAAGACTATTTATCGGTCGTGGGCAGACTACATAAAAAGAAAGCCTATTTTTCAGGTGCTTATAGCTCAAGTATTTATAAAATTTAACTTCGCTTTCTAGATAGTAAAAACCAGAAATTGAAAGATTGGGCAAATATTCGCATATGGTTCCAATTGTAATGCTTTTAAAAACGCCTTACCGATGTCTAGTTCAGTAGCGACCATAAGATTATTAAAAGTTTAAATAAATATAGGAGACTTACAGTAAGTCTTTCATACCGATCTTACCTTTTTGGTCAATTCATTTTGGCAGAATCAGACTATTTGTTTAAAGAAGTAAATAGAAATAAAGATTCTATACTTCTTTCAAGAGTGGTAAACAACTCAATTTGTGTCAGGTAATAGTTTGGATGAGGCAGCTGAAGAGTTGTTCAAGAATGACAAAGTGCACTCAGAGCAGATATCCTCTTCCTCCATCTTACCGTAAAATTACCGCCCGGAGAACGTTTCCCGTAACGGAATCTATTACTTTATTTTCAACCTCTGGCTTGGTAAGAATTGTATCTATATTAGAATTCCACAACCAACAATTTACCTATAATTGTAAATTGTTATAACAGAGATGTTGCTCTAAACCTAAAAAAGATCTTAAAACATTATAATACAATCTATGTGCATTAATGAAACCAATTGTAATGTTTCAATGTAGTAATGCCAAATTTTAAATGTACAAAATGGCTGATATTTTAAAAACCAGTACTTTACTTAAATTGTATTGTCTCTTTTTAAAATTTCACAACATCTTCATAAACCTCTGGTGCAACAATGCGTTTTTCCTTCCAAAAAATATAATAGGTAGTGTCTTGATATATATCCATATAAGGTGGTATAGGACTTTCCATTTCCAAGTGGCAATACCATGATAAAGGCCAGTAATTTGCCTGACTCCAATTTCCAATTACATCCTTCATTCCAGACCAATCAGCCAGACACGAACCGGAATTCCTTTACTTTTTTATGATTCCGGTATTGCTTGGAACAATGCAACAAGTGCTACCTCCAAAAAAAACACTAATTACATAATTTTTGCCCTGAAAAGTATCCGAAAGTTCTTAATGCACTCCCACTCCAAGTAATTCCGGGCCTTTTCCCCTAACGCAGCATGGTGTTTCTAATATTTATCTAGTATTCAGCTTTATGGTTTCCATGGCCAAAACTTTTAAGCATAATTCCCAATAAACATCATCGCCAAGAATAATAGTTTTACAATGCCTGGTCCAAATTACTATCTGTATTAACGCACTCGAATTATTGCACTTATACCTTTTCCATCACCCTTGCAATGCTCGCTAATTTCATCCATAAATCAGACTCTTTCCATAAGGGGAAAGCTTGTTGATGGGTAAGCCTTGTTAAAAGACATAATTTATGACTTTGTCGTTTAAAAAAACCTATCCCAATTATAAAGGGAATCTTTAAGTCCAGAATCAAAACTCAATGTCAGCTTTTCGGGCACATAGGTTCACTTCTTGGAATCAGACTTGATCATAGTCTATTTGCCGAAATTAAAATGCCCGCAATCAACCTCAATTGGAGTTCATATGATTTTTGGACAGCTGCCACTTTTTTAAAAGCGCGTTCATCTACTTTGATCTCTATTTGGTTCGAGAATAAAAACTAACAATTGTTTCTCAGTCATGGAACCTCTTTAAAAGTACTGTATAAGTAATTTTTCTTTAGCCTTAACAATGGATAAACCTTTTTGAATCAAAGGACAACAAAATTTACTTCCCATGATATTATACGTCAAAAAATAGAATTCCTCCTCGCACGGCAATACCAAATCTTTATACATGCCGGTTAGCATTCGCTGAATGTCAGCGAAAAAGCACCCATTTTTCAATCGGCCGTACGCCAAGTATAATTTGATGTCAGATTTAATTTATAGGGATCAGCCATTTTAATCTTCCGCTGGACAAATCCCGGAAAGTATATGGGCTTACCCAGACCAAAGCGAACACAATCGAAAAAGAAAGAGTTTTTTAAAGGGCAATTATTAGTTATGGGTATTTAATGAACATTATCCCGTTTTTTATGATAAGTAAATCGAATGGAATAGATTATAGCTTTTATCAATGGGAATATGTATTCAAATACAGTAAATAATCGCAACCGTTACGGGGGGTCTGTTTTCTTTACTTTGCTATGTTCTGATCCGGTACAAATTTAATACGCAGTTAAGGATCCTTTTGATAAAAAACGATTGCTGGTCAGCTAAATAAAATAGGCCATCATTTGCCTTTTCTCATTACTATTTTCATACGCGATACTATTGCATCCATTATACGGACCAAGGTTTAATTAAATCCTGCTTTGTGGGAGGTCCCCACAATCATGTCGACAATTGGACTCGATTTTGGGGCAACCTACCTCATCGAAACTAGGTCATTCTGTATAGAATTTAACGTTCGGTGAATATTGTTAATGAATCATCAGGAAAAGCAATTCAAAATCAGATCCTATCTGAGTTCTTTACAAAGATCTTTTGTTCCTCCATATTCTTCTTATAATCCTTGAATCATTTTCTATTTAGTTCTCTATGGCTTCGGCTCAATATTTTCATTTTATAGCGTCAAAACCCAAATTCGTTTAAACCCACTTTTGCTTCTCCTCCCACAATAAGTCTCCGGCACCCTCTTATTCAAATCCTTCATGCAATATTAAAGCCGCTGCCCAACATCTGAAATTGCTCCAAGCCGAATTTCTGACACCATCATTGTCATTTAATCCTAGGGAGCTAATAAAGTAACAGAAAGGCCTTTTTTTTGCTTCTATCCCTACTGTCCCCCATTATGCCAATCGCTATAGCCAAATAATTGCCATTATTATAAAATGTTTCATTGTGAATCAGCCACTTTCCACTATATAGTAATACCAAAACATCAAACTCACCATTTCATAAACGCAAACATTAAGGTCTCCAATTTTTTGCCTTCATTGCCCTGTTCCAATGCCCTATTTTATGGTCTGGCACCAAATCCATGGATCATTCCGGAACTTTCCTTGATGTTTTATTCTATGTAATAAATACAAATCGCCGCCTCGTTGATTCATAGAAATCGCATCGCGAATATCTCCTCTCCTAAACGGAATATACCTCCTTTTATGATATATCTATTGTGTTTCCAGGTATATGAATGACCGAAAGAATCCACTAGCTGCCATTTAAACAAATTAATTATCTTGGGATCAGAATTCGGTAAGGTAGAATAACTACATATTTTTCCTTTAATAGATTTTAAGGTCCTGACCATACGCCGAACTTAGTTCCTCATCTACGACCCAAACAATCCATAATCCTTAAATCTTCACTTTAATTTCACCACAACTGAGAGGTTGCCATATAAAGAATAATCTACTTGCCACCTGGCCAATATTTCCAAAGATTTCCTTTTTCTCCTTGCAAGTCATAAAAACGATACCATAATCTACGCATTAAATGGCTATTTTCTTTTTCAAACCTTCTGTAAACACTTCTATGGGTTGAAAGGCCAAAATAGTAGTAGGACCAACAACGGCAACCTGTATTCCCTTGTCTACGCCTTAAAGGATCGCCCTTATGGCACACTTTCCGTTTTTTCCAAAACCAAATCCCCGCAAACAAAGTCGTCCATGGGGTCTTTCACTTTCCAGTCTTTCTTTATGTCCTTCGATTAGATTTACTTTAGGTCAGAGTATCACTTCATAAATAAAGAAAGCTCCAACTCGGCTGTAGAATAGCTATCCGGGCCTATTAAATCCTTTTCCAACCATGCGCTTGGCATAAGAGCTGTTATTTAAAGTCGAAAGCAATTCTTTTAAACCGATTGATCCTTTCCTAATCTTTCCAAGCCAACCCGTTTATATTATTTGGGAACCCGTCCTTCCCATTAATTTGAGATTTGTGCAAGAAATTGAGATGCTTACGATATATAGATGTCCCTTTCCCCATACATAGCTTTATAGCTTCTTTCTTCCTTCAACATCGATTTTTCAGTCTCAAATTTCCAATACCATGTCTTATATGGGGTCACATTATCCCCACATTTCCAATTTTCACTCCTTTAAATGGTAATGACCTTGCTTTATTGCAATAGCCATTTTTAAATGGGAAATTTCAATATCGTTCCAAATTTGATGGTCCGTATTATAACAACTTATTTTTAAATCTGGTTATAAAATCCTTATAAAGGCGGGAGTTACAATGTTATAATAATGGACTTCCTTTCCTACCTCATCAAAATAATATTCATGGTATACGGCTGCCTTGCTCCTGCACAAAAACACGGTATTGTTAGCCATTTTATTAATTATCGTTAAGGGTTTCGATAATAAATCGAACTTTTGTTAAGCAAGGTGTTGGTTTTTGTATTAACACGATAGGTTTCCGATTCCATAAAGCTTTGTGTGCCTCCACGATCTCTATTCAAACCAAAAATCACCAACTATGTACTTAATATTTCGAGTAGTTGAAACAGTTCTGGGTTTGCAGGTATTTCGTTGGACCAATTTAGGTAATCCTCTTCGACTTTTTCAAAAAATGGAATCCAATCTGGCATTATAGCAAAGACTTAGGTTTGGCTAAAAAATAAGGCTTTGGGGTATAGTATTCAGCACTATTCCCGTTCTCATCCAAAAATATATTTTCTACCATTGGGGATATTGTAATCTTTTTAAACTTTATGCAACTGTGTTTCTACGGATCAAAATATTCTATCACTCTCCACTCGTCTCCAAAAAAATCAATTCGTAAGGTCCATCGTGGAAAAGCAAATATAACGGTCCATATGCCGCCGGCGAACAAAATTCTCCTTTCGTACAAAATCACCCTTTTAAATTTATATTCGAACAAACCTCATTTAAAAGATCGATCGAAAGGATCCTCCAGTTTAATTTTTAGTGTCTTTTCCCAGCCTTCCTGGTTACCACTTTTTCAAACAGGCATCTCATAAGACTTAATGCATTTTTTCTGAATTATACGCTTAGTACTTCGCCGCAAAATCAATTCATTTATCCGTTTCCTCTATCTGTAGGCCTTCTTATAACTTCCTGGGTAAAATAGTACTCGCTATCACCAATCAAGCTGCTCAAGTTCTTCAAAATAAGTTGAACTCTTCTTTCTTTGTCATTTAAAATGAAACATGGAATGGCATTCGATTTGTCAAATATTCAGCTATTACAAGATAAAGAGCATCCTGTAGACCCTTAATATTTTTTTTTTATGTCCTATGTGGCATCCTGAAAATCGCCATAAAAGACCTCAGTTTCCTGTTGAAGTTGCGAACAGTTTAACACAAGATTTGATCCCGTTAAATTTATTTGGCAAATATTAACTTGGATAATTCTTTACAAAAGAAATCTTGGGATTTAAAAAAAGCATCTAGTCTAATTAACCAATTCTATAATTTTGAACCGTTCCCACTAATGTTGGACTCCGATCCCTTCTTAGCTATAGCCAATTCCCCTCTTGGGTCAAAAACGCTTATATTGGATGTAAAAATCCATAGGGATATTTTTGTATTTGACCGCCAATTTACTGCTTAAAATTCAGAGTGATCTCCTTCCGAAATCCTCTTAGAAATACCCATTTTTCCAATCCATTTGGTTTTCTTTGCAAAATTCTTTTAGCCTGTTTGTATGTTCATCTATGCAAACAAAATCATAAGAACCTATTTCTTCTTATCGAGATTTGCTCTTCTATACCGCGCATGCTGCAACCAATTCTAGCGCATCCGGTCTGACAAGCAAGTGTAAATCATACCTACACTCAATTACATATCCCTTCAAAACTTTTAGGTGATTTCCCAGTCATTGGGATCCATTTTGAGGGGATTATAGATGACAGCTCATATATTTCCCTCTCTTGTTGGTTATAGGCCAGGTAGCTGCATCCATTTTACAGATGTCGCAATGCCCTGTTGGTCAAGTCTATCACCTTCCACAGTGCAGGACATTCGTTTATTTTTCGTTTTTGTTGAATTTTTATTGTATTCACCCTATAAGATGATTATTAAAAAGCTAACAATCGGCATTAGAATTTTCATGTCTTAAATAGCGTTGCATCTTATTATTGGAATCCATTTGACCGTGCAACACAAACCCTAAATCCTCATGCATAATCGCTTTAAGTACAACCTCTTAAAAAGCGTAGCGCATAAGCGCATAAATCATTAAGTCCGATGCTCCAACCGCTGCACATTGCCGCAAAAAAATTGCGTATCCTTATCAACATTCCTTTCTGGATTCACCGAAATGAAAACGGGAATTTAAGTCCATCTCCACTCCCATACAAGCCGTGGGAGTCAAGATTCCCAATCAATTCTTGAACTTAGTAGAGCCAATGGAATGTAAATGTTTTGCGCTTCTGTAACCAGCCAGAATAAGCTGAATTGTAGGATCCTTTTTGACGGCATCAGGATCATTACATCCGCCATTGCCGCATATCCCACTTCATCAACATGAGAGCAATCTTTTCCTAACATTTCACAATATCTTGCGAACCAAGAATAAACGTTGGAACTGCTCTGGCCCTAATAAATCCATAGTATTCATCCTTTCCCCAAATTAACCAAATAGATTACCGCTCTGCTAAAAATCGTTTACCTTGCTTTTTTCCATTCGGATATTCCTGTACAAACTTTATAATACTCCTTATGTTACGGTTATAAAACGTCCATTGTAAAGGATCTACTCCAGCAGGGTCTGAATCATACCCCATATAGAGAATATAAGTCCTCCTTTAACGGCGACCATATTCTCTAATGGCAGAAGCAATATTTACTGTAATGATTTCCGACTAGTGTTAGGTATTTAAAAGGAGATCTCAATATTTCATTTTTTTCTTGTACACTCTATTTATTCTTTACAACTTTTAACATCTGATACGTCCTTTTTGTGGAAAATTACCCCACTATATACACATTATGTAGGTATCATGGCCACCTCTTCGTCGGTAAAAAAGGGTTCTTTTTTGGCGGCGGTTTTTTTTCCCATTTTAAACCCCCAAAACTTATTGTATTTTTTTTTTTTCCCGTTTTTTTTTTAAACGTTTATTGCACCTGGTTTTTCCGTGCAGTTATTAATCATTATGCACGATTAACATCGGGCATTTAATAGTCAGATTGGCCAAAGGGAAATGCATATGCAATACCTTGCCCTCTCTTGTGACAAAAAGCAACACAAGTCTGCATAATAAGCGCCTTCCGGAATTCCCATCTTTCCCATCTAATTAGCTCTGGGAATATCAGCTTCCCAACCATTAGTTAAGCATTTTTAATACCACTTCCTTCAGGCAATAATACCCAACTTCCTTCTCCGAAATAAATGTCTTATTTTTTTCACCCTGACCCTTCAACATTCCCAACTGCCCCTTTGTTAAAGCTCTAAAAAATGTAATGATCCTACTAGATAAAAGTTCCGGGAACATTCTACCCTTAGAATTCTACTATCGGCCCCCTCCTGCAGCAGGATAAGGTAGTGTTAACTTTTCATGATCAAATTCTCCACCTGTCTACATTTCCACCCTTGTGTCAAATTTTCACCATAAACATAAGAAGAACTATGGTTTGGGTCCCCATACCAACAAACAAACGTACTGTTTCGCCAACTTCGCAGTTTATGACATTTCGCGGTTAAGCACCGCATCTTACCTTAAAAACAACGTTAGTCCGCGCTTCATCCCACAGCTTTTTGCATGTCAAAGGGTTGGCAACCTCTCTCCGTTGCTCCTTGGGTTTGTAAAATCGCCCTGCACTAAGTTAATATTCTTTATCCACCAATGCAATCCTCCTTCGCGTTTCTACCAAAATTATAAGCCCATACCATTTCCATTCATATATCATCCCTCACTGGTGCTGTTCACAGTGGTAAATACACCCTGAGTTAAGGGTTTAAAGGGAAATTACTTTTCGTTGTCCAAGCTACAAGAGACTCCACACCACCGGACCATGTAACGCATGGCAAGTCAATTATTGTGCAATTATTTTCGAGATTATTCTAAGTAAATTCAACTTCATCTCCAACCCTTGTCCTATAAAACTTCAGGAAAACCGTAACCCGAAGTCCCAATAATATAGCCGTACCCCGTGTCAATTTATCCTCTATGTTCCAAAAGTCCATATCTACCTTAATTTTTTGGCCTTCTTGCCCAACATGTTGGTCATGCATGTTAATTCGCTATCATTCGCATCGCAGTTATATCCCTGTCCTTCCATAATCGATCTTTCTTTTTCACACTGAAGTGATAGTCTGCCTATTCCCCTACCATAAGTAGAGAGAAATATTTTTTTTTGTCCAACTTTAATTCATAAGATTGTTTTAGTTGGCATAATAAAAATAAAGATTTTTTGGTCCTTTATTGGCAAAAATCTTGAAAATCCTATAAAAACATGACAAACTGTCATATACGAACGTAGAAATTGCATTTTTCAGGAAACCAGAACTGGTTACAGCCTCTAATGATTTAATACTGGATGAAACAATACTGGGTTTATATATCATTAATCCATCCCCAGTTCTGTTTGCTCGGGAGGTCCTTTTATATTCCAGCTTTGGAGCCAAATATCTGAATATCCGCACTATGCCAATTCTTTTAAGTCTTATAACATATACGATACTCAAGCTCATGTCCTAATTGCTTTTCGCTGTCTGCCTTATTTCTGCTGCACGCGAAGTTGAGATAGCCAAATGTAGATTAGAATTCTCATTTAAACCTCTCTTGCATTGGCAAATATATCTAATAGCCTAATTGTTGCATGGGTTGCCAACATGAACATATCCCATGAGCCCTTAAACTTATGATTAGGTCCATAAATGTAAAACCTTTTTTTTGGTTTGAATATCAGTTTCGATACCGCTTAGTAGCTTCTACCCCATCCCATGTGATTTTTCTGTAACCGATATATTCCCTCAGATAGCGAATATGCACTTAATCGTTTGGCAATATCCTTTCCAACATTGTAATAAAGATTGGAGTAACTTCAGGTTATTACCTTATAATTTAAATGGGTTCCAAGTTTGCATTATCTGTTCTTGTTACTGAATTATTATTCATTAATAACTCGCAGAACCATTGTTTAAGAAAAGAAGACTTTGCCGATAATTGTCCATCCTTATGTTCCACAATATGATACTCTTATAATTCACCGTGTTAAGCTATGCCGTTTTAATTTTCTCAATTTTTATTAAAGCGCGAAGTCCAAGTTTATGGCGTATTTCGATATCATGATAATTTTATTAAGGCGCATCAATGACTTCTGCTTATTGGGCCCATCTGACATCCAAGATGCGTTCGTCATAACACAATTTTCTCTTCGCCCCACCTCAGGAAAAAAATGGATCTAGCTGAATTGTTCCCCCCAGGTAGGGATTTCAACTCCCATTTTTATCAGCATGTGATTGAGGTACATGCCCCAGTCGGGACATCCTTAAGCTTAGTAAAAAACATTTTCAATTTCCATAAGCGGTACTATTCATCTTCCGTTGCTGTAAAACAACCAGCGGGTCTTTACATTATCAGGAACATTTCTTATAACCAATGTCTACTCATTCAACTTGGGGCCCGCAATTCGCATCTGTGTTAAACGTTCCTGTACTCATTACTAAGGTGAGGGAAAAAAAGGTATCCTAAATTCTTAAGTTCTATAATAGCTTGGATTGATATGGAGCAAATCACGCTCTATTTTTTATGAGGAGAATATGATATTTGTTCAATTAAGTGGGGATTCGGAGTATTCCAATTAAGTAAATGGCCATTCCTTTTCTCAATTATATTGATGTCCCAATAATTGACGTTTTTTAAATTGGAAATTCCCATTAATCCTTTTAGGTCATTAGTGGATACTTCCATATTGTTTTTAACTTACGTGAAATGGCATCAATCAGCTTTACATTGCAAATTTTGATTAATCAGGAGTATTAATTATAATTAACCATTAACTATGATTAAATTTTTGTTTAAAAGGTGAACCAATATTATACTCATTGTTAGTATTCTAAACCTCTTGCAAAAATGCACAAAAATATAGTTATGTTGGGAAATGCGTTCTTCTAGCTTTCAAAACTTTACTTATGGCTTCCGTTTTAAAATAAATCCCTCTGTAACAGGAAATTTCATCGCTTATTGCTTGGGGAGAAGGTTGAATAAGGAATGGGCGTTTGCAGCTTCGCGTTAGGTGTAAAATTGAAAAGTTAAGGAGGTTTCAAAGTGTTTTACGGGGAGCACAATGTTGTAATAAATGTAGTGCCAAAATAGATCGATCGCCATAAAGGCACGCTACCCAGGGATCAGATTAGTGACCCAACTTATTGTAGATGGGAAACACAAAACAGAAAAAAACCCAATGTTGGTTGGGGATTTGAAGCCCGATAAACTTTCCCTTTTACACCTCTGGCTCTGTCCTGAAAGTAAGGAGGTTAGGGAGAATGATACAGTCGCAGTGCTTTGGGGCAACTATGACGCAACTCATAATTTACAAGGGGCAAGGTGTCGAACAAATTCATTAGATAGAAGCCTCTGTGTTCGCACGAGAGAGGCGCGGAAAAATAATCGAAGAATCCTTAATAAGATGGTGGGGGGAAATTTATCTGCGAGAGCGGGAAGATTAAGTGTGGAAGCGTAGAGTTTCGGAGTTACACACTCGCAGCACGTGAGCTGGCATAGCACGTGTTAGTGTGTGATGGACCAAAGCCATGACTTCGGTTGTTTAGATAGCCCTAGTTAACCTTGCGACCAGCAAACATGAGAGAGTGATATATGGGGCCCCGCAACACGTGTAATGTTGATGGTGCCGATCATGCGAATGCCGAACGACTGCAAAAAGGCCCGATGGGAGTTCTCACGACGGTGAATCAACGCACATAGATAGCACTCAACGCTCTCAGCTTACGTATACTATAGGCTATCATCTAACATCATATATCTCTTAATACGTAGTCAGCCGTCAGAGCCTAATAAGCAAAATATGAGCACCCGCCTCCGAGATATTGAAATTAGTCTCAAAGATATAACAAGTCGAGTGGCCCGACTTTTGTTCCTAAATACAGTCGTAGAGAATGGGTCCTTCGAAACAGAGAAAATACGATGATAGGATAATTAGTCACGTATCTCCTATGTGTTTGACACAAGTGTATAAAGAAGATGGTCGCGATATTAGAACTCTGCAAGCTGTCGTCCCAAAAAGTATTTCCCTCCCAAATTTTTTACGAACCATATACCCGAGTATAGTACGTGTGATGATAGGATAAATATAACCAGTGTGATGGGCTCATCTGACTACTATATAATATCTGAAGAGAGAGTTAGAACTATTTTTATAGTATCATTAATAATTTTGACAACGAGGGCTGTGTGTGCATATAATATATATATATCTCCACAATCTCCTAGATATATATAAGAATCACTCATACTATCTATCATGTCGAAATCATGCTACTCGATAATCAAACCCACACACATTCTAATCTAATCAGTGAAGAAGATACACACGAGAGAGGAAACACTCTACTCTTTTCTACACTGGAGATTCTTATATATGAGTAATGAGAGAACGATATCTGAGAATAATCTATCTTCTCTCTTCCTTTTTTTTTTTTT